>Ga0182030_10001517_pt1 | contig 48000 bp, 41 predicted proteins | sample 812S3MmetaG_FD_121299 | JGI IMG/M metagenome (GOLD analysis project Ga0182030, IMG submission 121299) | Permafrost microbial communities from Stordalen Mire, Sweden - 812S3M metaG (Illumina Assembly) | ecosystem: Environmental > Terrestrial > Soil > Wetlands > Permafrost | place: Sweden... | reverse complement strand
GGGAGCGAGAGCGTGATAGCGGCGTATGTGCAAGGCCAGGGTGGCAAAAGCGAGTATCGTCAACTCCACAAGGGGCAGATGGACCTGGGGCTGTTCTGACAAATGCCTCGGGGCTTGCCCCGAAGATTCTTTACTCGCCGGCCACCAGCACCCGCGGTCTACTTTTTCAAGGGCTCTAGCTCCGCGCTCGGGGCCGGACGCGTCGACAGAACGGATCAATGAGGGGAATGCGGGGCAGCATGACGCAAAGCCAACTGCTTGTCGCGTCATTTGGAATCAATCGATCTTCGTTAGCGCGCCAACCTGATTGGAAAGAACATAATCATGGCCCGGCCTATGGCGAACTGGCCTTTACCGTGCCGCTGTTTGACGAGTTAAAGTGGCGGGCAGTTCAGAAACTAAAGCAGGCTCCCGCACAAGTGGGTGAGGGCTGCGCAATACCTTACCCTTCTGCGCGGTAGTGTCAGTAAGCTGCATATTCCCTTTTTCTTTGCCCGGCGTTCGCCTGAAGGGCCCCGACTGATGCGTTGTAGCTTGATTTGCCGTGCGCCGCGCCGCACCCTTTTTCCCGATTTTGCGCACGCGGCGCGCTGCCCCCGCTGAGCCGCCGCGGCCAGACCCACAACCCCCCTCGACATGCAAGTCACGCTAACCTGGCTCGATTACCTCATATTGCTGACGTACACAGGCTTCGTCATCGGCATCGGCTTTGCCCTGAAGAAGTACATGCGGAGCTCTTCGGACTTCCTTACGTCCGGCCGCTCGATCCCGACCTGGGTCACGGGGCTCGCCTTCATCTCGGCCAACCTGGGCGCACTGGAGCTGGTCGGCATGGCCGCCAGCGGCGCCAAGTACGGCGCCATCACAGCCCACTTTTACTGGCTCGGCGCCATTCCTGCGATGGTGTTCCTGGCCGTCTTCATGATGCCGTTCTACTACGGCTCGAAGGCCCGCTCGGTGCCGGAGTACCTGAAGATGCGCTTCGACGAGCGGGTGCGCGCCCTCAATTCCATCTCCTTTGCGGTCATGACGGTCTTCGCTTCGGGCATCTCGATGAATGCCCTGGCCAAGCTCCTCAACCTGCTGCTCGGCTGGAATTACCACGCGAGCCTTTGGATCTGCTCGGCCGTGGTGCTCATGTACGTTCTCAAGGGCGGCCTTACCTCGGCCATCTACACGGAGGTGCTGCAGTTCTTCATGATCGTCCTCGGATTCGCCCCGGTGGTCTACCTCGGGCTCAAGGACGTGGGCGGCTACGCGGCGCTGTCGAACACCCTAAAGGGGGTCGCCACGAACCCGGCAGCGCTCCACCTGCGGGAGGCCGGGACGACCTACAGCGCCAACGCTTGGACAAGCTGCTGGCAAACGCTGCTTGCAGGGCCGTCCCACAACCCCATGGGCGTTGACTGGTTCGCGATGGTCTTCGGCCTCGGGTTCGTCCTCTCGTTCGGTTACTGGTGCACCAACTTCTTGGTCGTGCAGCGTGCCATGGCGGCGCGCAACATGACGGCGGCGCGCAATACGCCTCTGGTGGCCGCGGTTCCGAAGATGATCTTCCCGGTGCTCGTGATCCTTCCCGGCATGATCTCGGTCGCCCTGATGTCGATCCCCTCGAAGGGCTACCGCATCCCCGCTCCGATCCTGAGCAACAGCGTTTATGCGAGGGCCGAGGCGGCGGTCGCCAACGCCGCGGCCGAGCCGGCTGACCAGGCCTTCAAGGAGGTCAGCGAGGCGGTCGGCAAGCGCTTGGATCCGGCGAAGGTCGCGACGCTGGTCAAGGACTTCGCCGCCAAGCCGATGGAGTCGTCCGTGTTCAATGACCGGCTCTGGAATGCGGTCGACGAGTACGATTACGACGGGGTCATCCTCTCCATGGTGAAGCGCTACTGCCCAACCGGCCTCCTGGGCCTGGCGCTGACGGGCCTTCTCGCCTCGTTCATGTCCGGCATGGCGGGCAACGTGACGGCCTTCAACACGGTCTGGACCTACGACCTCTACCAGGCCTACTTCGCCCCCAACAAGAGCGACGCACACTACATGCGCATGGCGCAGGCCGTCACCCTGGTGGGCATCCTCCTGAGCATCGCGTGCGCCTATTTTGCAGCCCTCTACAACAACGCGATGGACATCATCCAGCTCGTGTTCGCGTTCGTGAACGCGCCCCTGTTTGCGACGTTCCTGCTCGGCATGTTCTGGAAGCGCACCACCGGCACCGGGGCCTTCCTGGGCCTGCTTCTGGGCACCGTCACTTCGGGCCTTGTCCACGCGCTCACCATTTCCCAGGGCGATCTTCCGGGAATGAAGGGTGGGTACCTGGCGGCAATTCACACCTTCCCGAGCGAGATGGCGCAGAACTTCTGGCTGGCAACCTTCGCCTTCATCGTGTGCTTCGGCCTGACGGTCGGAATCTCCCTCGCCACCCGGCGCACCAAGTCCGACGAGGAGCTGAAGGGCCTCGTCTACTCGCTCACGCCGAAAATCAAGGTCGAGGGCACCCCATGGTACCAGCGCCCCGGCGTCATCGGCACGGCGCTCCTCGCGGCGTGCGTCGTCCTCAACATCATATTCTGGTAGAAAGGAACTCCTATGGGACTCGATATACGTTGGCCGATCGGCCTCATGTTCTCCATCGTCGGTCTTGTGATGACCGTCTTCGGTTTCGTCACGCGCAACGACGCGCAAATGTACCGCCGCTCACTCGACATCAACATCAACCTGATCTGGGGCATCGTCCTGCTCGTCTTTGGCGCCCTGATGCTGGTGATGGCGGTGCGCGGCCGTGACAAGCACGGCCCCGAAGCCGGCAAATAGGAGGGGACTGCGCCGCTGCCGCCCCGTTGGAGGGGCTAGGCGATTGCCTGCTCGGTCTTAGGATCGAAGAGGTGGGCGCGTGCCAGGTCGAAGGTAACCTGGACCTTCTGCCCCGCTTCGAATCGGTCCGTGGGGCTCACGCGAGCGACAAAGGCGGTGGCGCCCGTGTCGAGGTAGAGCAGCGTTTCGGAGCCCATCGGCTCGGACACCTCAACCTTGACCTCGGCCGTGCGCCCATCCTTTGGTGCCGCGGCGCTCAGCGAGTCGTGGATAGCCTCCGGCCTGACGCCGAAGACGACCGGGCGGTCGATGTAGGCCGCCGATCGGGACGCGAGGGCCTCGTCAAGGGCCATCGTGAGCGGCGCCGCCACGGTGTTGTCCTCCACGAATGTGACCTGCCCGCCCGCCCGTCGCAGCGTTCCCTTGAAGAAGTTCATGGGAGGCGAGCCGATGAAGCCGGCGACAAAGAGGTTGTTCGGATGGTTGTAGAGCTCCAGGGGCGTCGCCACCTGCATGATGTCCCCGTCCTTCATGACGCAGATCCGGTCGCCCATGGTCATGGCCTCCACTTGGTCGTGGGTCACGTAGATCATGGTGGCTCCCAGGCGTGCGTGGAGCTTGGAGATCTCGGTGCGCGTCGAGACGCGCATCTTCGCGTCGAGGTTCGAGAGGGGCTCGTCAAAGAGGAACACCTTGGGCTTGCGAACGATCGCGCGGCCCAGGGCGACCCTCTGGCGCTGGCCGCCCGAGAGCGCCTTGGGCCGGCGGCCCAGGAGCGACTCGAGGCCCAACATGGCCGCCGCATCATGGACTCGGCTGTCGATGTCGGCCTTGGGGAACTTCCTCAACTTCAGGCCGAACGCCATGTTCTCGTAGACGGTCATGTGCGGGTAGAGCGCGTAGTTCTGGAAGACCATCGCGATGTCCCTGTCCTTCGGGAGCACCTCATTGACGACCTGCCCGCCGATGCTGACGGTGCCCCCGCTGATCTCCTCGAGCCCCGCGATCATCCGCAGCGTGGTGGACTTTCCGCACCCGGAGGGGCCGACCAGCACCATGAACTCACGGTCCGCGATCTCGAGACTGACCTTCTTGACCACCTCGATGCCGGGTCCGTCCTTTTCCGGATAGACCTTGCTAAGCTTCTCGAGGGTGACTTGCGCCATGGGGGTGAGTGGGTAAACGCTATCGCCCGCCGGAAAATGTGACTTGCAAGCGGGTTTTTGCTAAACAGAACGAATGCGCCAGACTGGCAAACCCAAAGTTTGCCCCTCGGGCCGCCCGCAAGCGGGGGCGCATGGCACAGGACCCGGACAGGCCCGCACGACCCCACAGACCCAGACACGATGCATTCCTCACAAAACAAATTTCCCCCGGATTTCGTCTGGGGTGTCGCCACGGCCGCGCCCCAAATCGAAGGCGCCGCAACGGCGGACGGCAAGGGCGAGTCGGTCTGGGACCGCTTCTCGCGTATCCCGGGGAAGGTGCATAGCGGCGACACCCTCGAAGTCGCATGCGACCACTACAACCGCTTTGCCGAGGACTTCGCCCTCATGCGGTCGCTGGGAATCCGCCACTACCGGCTCTCGATCGCATGGCCCAGGATATTTCCGAGCGCGAACGAACAGGTGAATCCCCAGGGTCTGGCCTTCTACCACCGCCTGTTCGACTCGCTGGCCGAGCACGGGATCACGCCCTGGGTCACGCTGTTCCACTGGGATCTGCCCCAGTGGCTTGAGGACCGCGGGGGCTGGCCCAGCCGCGCGACCGCAGACGCGTTTGCAATCTACGCGGACACGGTCGTCTCGGCGTTTTCCGGCAAGGTGAAAAACTGGATCACCCTCAACGAGATCCGCTGCTTCACCTACATGGGTTACGCCCCGGGAGGCTGGCGGGCGCCGGGGCGCATCGTCTCGGCGCAGCAGGTCAACCAGACCTACCACGTCGCGCTGCTGTGCCATGGGCACGGGGTGCGCGCGGTCCGCCAGCACGGCGGAGCGGGAGCACGCGTTGGGCTCACCGACAATTGCGACGTCTGCATCCCAGCAACCGAGACCGAGAGCGATATCGCCGCGGCCAACGCCTGGTTCGTGGAGAAGAACCTCCACATCCTCGATCCGATCTACCGAGGCGCCTACAGCGAAGCTTATCTGCGAAGGGTGGGCGCCGACGCCCCGGAAGTGGGGGAGGGAGATTTCAAGCTGATCAGCGCCCCGACAGACTTCCTAGGCCTGAACATCTACAGTTCGGTTTTCGTGCGCGCCTCGGCCGACGGCTACGAAGAGCTGCCCATGCCGGCGCACTTTCCCGTTGCCGACAGCTCCTGGCTCAAGATTACGCCGCAGGCCATCTACTGGGGCCCCCGGTTCTGCCAGCTCAACTACGGCGTGAAGGCGATCTACATCACTGAGAACGGCTGCGGGTACGACTCGGAACCTTACCTAGCCAGCGAGTTCCTCGACCTGCACCGGCGCGAATTTGTGCGGGCGTACCTGCGCGAGCTCCATCGCGCCATCGCGGACGGCGTTCCCGTCAAGGGCTACTTCCTCTGGTCCCTCCTCGACAATTTTGAGTGGGAGGACGGGTACGCGCGACGCTTTGGCATCGTGCACGTGGACTTTGCCACGCAGAAGCGCTCGCCCAAGCTGTCGGCAAGGTACTACTCGGAGGTGATTAAGCAGAACCGGGTCCTCTGAGCCGTGAAACCCCACCTGTACGGCATCGACCTCGGAGGCACCAAGATCGAGGGGGCGGTCGTGGACGCCTCGCGGCCTGATGTGGCCGTCTGCCGCATGCGCCTTCCCACAGAAGGCAGGCGGGGTTACGGGCACATCTTGGAGCAGATCTCCCGGCTCGTGCGCATGCTCGAAACTGAGTCGGGCATCCGTCGGCCTGAGCGGATCGGTTTCGGAACGCCCGGCGTCATCGACCCGGCGACCGGGGTGCTTAAGAATTCGAACACGCTCTGCCTGAATGGCAAGCGGCTCAGGGAGGACCTTGAACGTGCGCTCGGAGCCGGGGTGAGCATCGCGAATGACGCCAACTGTTTTGCGCTGGCCGAGGCCCTCTTCGGAGCCGGCCGCAACCGCCCCGTCGTGGTGGGGCTAATCCTCGGCACTGGCTGCGGGGGAGGGGTCGTCGTGAACGGTCAGGTGCTGCACGGCCTCCACGGCATCGCCGGAGAGTGGGGGCACAATCCGCTGCGCGGGGAGCGCACCCTTTGCTACTGCGGCCACAGGGGTTGCATTGAGAACGTGATCAGCGGCCCGGCGCTTGAGCGCCACTACCACTCGCTCTGCCAACGGCGCCTCAAGCTTCCCGAAATCGTCAAGCGGGCGGGTCAGGGGGACCGGGCGGCGCAGGCAACCCTGAGGCGGTTGCAGTCGCGCTTTGGCGAGGCCATCGCCGCGGTCATCAACATCCTAGATCCCGACGCCGTCGTGATCGGTGGCGGCGTCGGCAACATCGAGCTGCTCTACACGGAGGCGACACGGAGGGCGGTCCTTTCCCATGTGTTCAACTCGGCCGTCCACACCGAATTCCTCAGGCCCATGCTGGGCGACAGCGCGGGCGTCTTCGGCGCCGCGATGCTCACCGCTTCGCCCAGATCCTGAGCGAGGCGAGGAGGAAGTCCTCAAGCGCCGTCAGCTCATTCATGTTCAGCCTGAGAAGGCCGGCCGAGCGTTCGAGCGCCTCTGTCGCGGCCGGCAGGACCCGGCCCGCGGGCGCCTCGCCCTTCTCCAGGAGCTGGCGGTAATGGGCATCGGTCGCCTCCTCGATGGCGGCGAACATGCGCAGGCGCAGGCCCACTGACACCTCGGCCTCGATTGCCTCTAGTTCGTCATCCTCGAGTCCCTCCGGCAACGCCTCCTTGCGCCTCGCCCCCTCGAGGGCCGCAGCCTTGTCGAGCGTCGCGCCGAAGCGCGCAAGGAGCCCGTAAACCGTGAAAAGGCTCGCGGCCGTCGCTCGTCCTGCACCGACCCCGCGGCCGAGCTCCTCCAGCCAAGCCCGGTAATCGGCCAGCCATTCATCCCAGCCCTCGACCTTCAGTCCGGACGCCATACCCGTAAACCGGAAGTGGAGCACGCGGCTGCGGATTGTAGGCAGCAGGGCGTGGGGTCGGCCGGTGAGCAGAAGGATGGTCGTGTTGGCAGGCGGCTCCTCGAGCGTCTTGAGGAGGATGTTGGCCGCGGCGGCGTTCATCCGCTCGGCGTCGTGGAACACGGCCACCTTGTGGCTCGATATGCTGGAAGCGACGTTGATCCGGCTGACGAGGTCGCGCACCGCGCTCGCGGAGATCGAGCGGGAGCGGCCCGCGGGGCGGATCTGCAGGCAGTCCGGATGGCAGTCGGGCGCGTAGTAGCCGCCGGCCTCCCCATCGAGCTTGAGCAGGCGGTCGGCCAGGGCCATGGCGGCCGAAGCGAGGCACTCGGGGTCGTCGCCCGCGAGCAAGAGGCTGTGCGAGAGGCGCCTGCGGCTGATGGCCTTCTCAATCACGGCCACCGCGGGTCTGCCCGCCAGGGCGGGGGGCCAGGGGACCGCGGGATGAGTCATTCGGCCAGCCTAGCCTTCACGACCTTCCAGATCCTCTTTTCCGTCTCTGCCTCGCTCTTGCGGCCGTCGACGATGGCAAAGCGCCCTGGGAGTCCCCTGGCAAGAACAAGATAGCCCTCACGGATCTTGTTGTAGAAGTCGATGTTCTCCCGCTCCATGCGGTCCGGCAGGTCGGAGGCCCTCTGGCGGATGCGCGCCAGTCCCACCTTGGTCGGCACGTCGATCACGATCGTCAGGTTCGGCATCACATTGCCCACGGCAAAGCGGTTGATCTGGTTGACCGGGTCGGCGGCCAGCTTGCGCCCGATGCCCTGGTAGACCGTGGACGAGTCTAGGTAACGGTCGCTCAGGACGATCGCTCCGCGCATGAGCGCCGGTGCAATAATCTCGCGCACCAGCTGCGCACGGGCGGCCGCAAAAAGCAGCAATTCGGTCTCAGGGCACATTTCGTCGCCCTTTGAGTTGTGAACAATGATGTTACGGATCTGCTCGCCAATTTCTGTGCCGCCCGGCTCGCGCACCGTCACCACATCGCGCTTTAACCTCTGCAGCCGGTCTGCGAGGCGGGCGATCTGCGAGCTCTTGCCGCTTCCCTCCGAGCCCTCGAAGGAGATCAGTTTGCCCGTGTGTTTGGACTTAAGAACCATGCGCGCCCAGATTGGGCATTTTCGTCCCCCTTGGCGAGGAAGCTTTGCTTTCAAATGGACGAATTCAGGAAATCCTCCAACTCTGGAGCCATGTCCGCGTTTTTTACGCCCTTCCTCGCTTCCACAAACATCATCGATGTATTCGAACACTGCGACATCGTTGGCCAGGTCATCACCACGCTTCTGGCCGTGTTCAGCATATTTGCCTGGGCCGTGATGTTCGGCAAGAGAAGCGAGCTCAACACGCTTCGCCAACTCAACCGTTCCTTTGAGAGGCACCTTCGCGACCAGAAGAACATCCTGGACCTGCCGGAGTCGCTGCGCGAGCGCAGGGACATCCCCTATGCGGACCTCTTCAGCGACGCGGTCGAGGCGTACTGGCGGGCGGCTGCTATCGGAAAGGAGAGGGGCATCGACAACTCCCGCTACCGCCTGGAGCACGCCGAGAACGCGCTCCAGCGCGCCCTCGCGCGGCAGACCCTGCATTATGAATCCAACATGATCTTCCTGGCCTCGATCGTATCGGGGGCGCCGTTCCTAGGGCTCCTGGGGACGGTTTGGGGCGTCATGGACGCCTTCAGCGCGGTCTCTCTGCAGCAGACCGCGAGCATCCAGACCCTGGCACCCGGCGTCTCGGCGGCTCTTCTCACCACGATTTCGGGCCTGCTGGTCGCCATCCCGTGCCTCTTCGGCTACAACCTGCTGCTCGCAAGCACCAAGAGGCTGATCACGGAGCTTGAGAACTACGCCAGCTCGCTCGCAGACCGGATCGAGCTGGAAACTAAGTAGCGCGAGCCCCCACAACGACCATGGCTCGAACATTCAGACGGCCCCGCCAGTCGCACCCGATCGCGGAGATGAACGTGACCAACCTGATCGATCTCGGTTTCACGCTTCTGATCATCTTCATGATCGCGACGCCGCTCATCAACCAGGAGCAGACGATCCCGGTAAACCTTCCGCTGGAATCAAAAAGCGCCCAGGAGCAAGTCGACAAAAGCCTGCATTTTGTCGCGCTTTCCGTGGACGCGAAGGGCAACTACTATCTGGACGACCGGGTAACGCCCGTGTCCATGCCCGAGCTGCGTAGCCGCCTGCGGATCTTTGCCGCCGAGGCGAAGCCGCCGGTGATCCGCATCCGCGGCGACTCACGCGTGCCCTATGAGAAGATCGTCCAGGTCATGGATGAACTGAAGAAGGCCAACCTGCTGAAGTTCACTTTTGACACCCAGAGTACCGCCAAATGAACTCGAGCTCGCCCGGTGCATTCGCACTCTCAGCGCTGCTTCACGCCGCGTTGATCGGGCTCGTTCTCTTTTTCAGTTACGCCGCCACAAGCGTGGTCGAGGACAACCCCAAGGTTTTCGAGCTTGTGGCGGGGGCGGGCGACAACTACGCGGCAACCGCGGCCCCTGCGCTCGGCTCCCCTGGCGGCATTAAGGTGAAGGCCCTTCCGCAGGAGACGCCCCCGACGCCGCCCGCTTCGGAGCCGGCGCAGGCGGTTCCAATTCAAGCCGCAGCCGAAGTGCCCACAAAGACGGCGACCAAGGCGCCCGCTAAGCCCGTTGACCTCGTCAGGGAGCTCAAGCGCGTTGAGGAGAGGCGCGAGCGCCGTTTGGAGGCGCAGTACAAGAAACAGGAGGAGGCCGAGAAGAAGAGAATTTCCCAGGAGGAATTCCAGAAAGGGCAAGCGGCGAAGGCGAAGGCGCGAATCGACGCGGAGGGAATCCGCTCGGGCGTTCTCGGCGGCAGCACCACAAACAAGACCGGGGGAGCCGGAGGGACAGCCCTCACTCGCGAGGAAGGCCACGAACTCGAGGCTTATTTCGCCCTTCTGAAGGCACGCATCAAGGAGAACTTTGTTCCGCCCGAGGGCGTAAGCAACACACTGGAGGTTCGCCTCGAGCTCTTCGTCGCGGCCGATGGCTCCGTCTCGCACGTCCATGTCAGCCACTCCTCGGGAAACCCCGAGGTCGACCGTGCGGCCGTCGAGGCGTGTGAACACATCCGCTCTATCGGACCCAGGCCCGACGGCAGGAGCGATTCGAACTTCGTCACGCTCAAGGTCAAGGAGGACGAATAGCCGGTTGCGCTCGCGGCAAGCCGTGCCGAATCACGCCGCTTGCCTTGGGTCCAGGGATGCGGCACGCTGCGCCCCGTATGCCTTCTGTTGCCGTTGATTTCCTTGGAATACTGCTCGGCATAATCCTCGCGGGTGTCGTCACCCTCCTGTTCGGCGTCTACACGATTGGGCCCGCTGAGCGCGGTGTCCTCACCACCTTCGGAAGGGCCCCGAGGCTTAAGGGAACCGTCGGAAGCGATCCCGAGCTTGGGCCCCTCCTGACTCCCGAGGAGATGCCCCGCTACGACTTTCCGCTTATCCACGTGGTCAAGCCTGGCGGACCTTACTTCAAGTGGCCCTGGCAGCGCCTCTACCGAATCGACATGACGATCCAGACCACCGACGTCGTCTGGGATCCTGACATCCAGCAGGCAACCCTCGAGGCGGTGACCAAGGACAACCTGACGATCTCGCTGATGGGCCAGATCCGCTGGAAGCCCTGCGAGAGGAACCTCTATGGCTACCTCTTTGGGGTCGCGCGGCCTCGCGCGCATGTCATGGGCTTTTTCATCTCGGTGCTGCGCGACCGGATCGCGACCTTTCACAGCCAGGGCACGGACAATGCCGTCGACGGCATCTCGATCAACGACCTCAGGAAGAACCTCTCCAGCATCAACCAGTTCATGGAGTCCGCCTGCAAGCAGACGGCTGCCCGCTACGGCATCGAGCTGGAGGCCGCGCTGATTACTACCATTGATCCGCCAGCCGACGTGGACGATGCACTCGCCTCGATCAACACGACCCAGAACCAGGTGGCCGCGGCGATCAGCCAGGCTAAGGCCGACGCGGGCCAGAAGCTCACGATGGCCGAACAGGCCGTCCAGATCGCGAAGAACATGGCGGCGGCCGACGCCGCACCCATCATCGAGCTGGGCCGAACGCTCGACGCGATGTTCGAGCAGGGTGGGCAGGCGGCGCTGGATTCCTACCTCAGGAACGCGGTGCTGCCGCTCAGGGAAAAGGCGTCGCAAACCGTGATCAGCCCCTAACGCCATGATCCAATTCCTCATCTCCGTCTTCCTTGGCTTCGTCCTGACTTTCATAGGCGTGGGCCTGCTCAACGCGTTTGGCCGCGTCTTTCAGCTCTGGCGCACCCTGCCCGAGCGCACCGTGATCGTGTACACCTACTTCGGAAAGGTCATAGGCGAAGTGACCGAGCCGGGCCTCTTTTTCCCGATCTTCCATTTCGGCCTCAAGGCGCTCCTGCTGCCGTTCTTCGGCAAGGCCTACACGGTAACCACCGCTCTGCAGCAGTCCTACCTGCGCAACCAGCTCGTCAACTCGGAGGAAGGCGCCCCGATGGGCGTCGGCGTCTGGTACGAGATGTACGTGCAGAACTGCACGGCCTTCCTCTTCCAGAACTCCGATCCGGTCGGATCCCTGCGAGCGAATGTCGCGACCGCGGTCTCCAGGCAACTGTCAAACCTCAAGCTCGAGACACTCCTCGAGGACCGTGATGCCCTCTCGTCCAAGGTGCGCGAAGAGGTTTCACCGACTTCGCTCAAGTGGGGTTTCCAGCTCGGATCGACCTACATCCGCAAAGTCGCGTTCCGCGACAAGGGAATGATCGGCGAGATCGAACGCAAGGTCGTGAATCGCCTGCGCCAGGTGACCGCCGCCATGCGCCAGAACGGCGACAACCAGGTGGCGCTTATCCACTCGGATGCTGACAAGAGGGCCTCGGAGAAGCTGGGCCAGGCCCAAGCCGTCAGACCGCAGGTGGTCGGCGCCGTACTAGCGGACGTGCAGAAGAACCCCGCGGTCGGCAACGCGCTGTTCCGACTCCTCGACATCAAGGCAACGATGAAGAGCACCGGGAAGGTGATCTTCGCTCCGGCGGGCGGGATGGCGCTTATACTCCCGAGCAGCTGAGGAAGGGATCAGCGCCGCTCCTCCACGAGGACAAGAGTGAATCCGTCGTATCCTTTGCTGCCCACCGTTTGAATCGTCGTGGCGCGCACACGCGGCTCCGCACGCAGAAGCTCGTTGAAGCGCCGGACGCCGAGGACGCTTGGGTCGGAGCTGTTCGGGTCCGCCACGGCCCCCTTGCGCACGACGTTGTCCACGAGGATCGCCGCACCCGGACGCACGAGGCGAAGGGACTGCCTAAAGTAGCCGGGGATGCCGGCCTTGTCGGCATCGATGAAGACAAAGTCAAACAGCGCTGGGGACTCGGCGGCGAGTTGTTCCAGCACCGAGGCCGCCTCGCCTTCGCGCAGATCGATCACTCCTGAGACTCCGGCCCGCGCGAAGTTCGAGCGGGCGACGGCTGCATGCGCGGGCTCAGCCTCGATTGTGACGATCCAGCCACCCTCCGGAAGCGACCGTGCGAGCCACAGGGTGCTGTAGCCCCCGAGCGTGCCGATCTCGAGGACACGCGTTGCGCGCTGCATCCTCGCGATGATCTCAAGCAGGCGACCCTGGCTCGGTGAAACGTGGATTTCCGGGAGACCGGCCCGGCGGCTCGCCTCTAGGGCGGCGTCCATCGACGGGTCGGTCGGCACAAGCAGCTCGTTTATGTAACGGTCTACCTCGCTCCAGCGCGGATCGGTCATCAGTCAATCCTCGCTGCGAGGATCCTCGCACTCAAACGGTAACTTAAAAAAAATTGGCGGGCTCTTTCGGCCCGCCCATTCTCGCTCCCCGTCCGAGGGCTATCGAGCCGCTAAGCTGATAGCCCTCTGGGAACGGGTGCGTTCATTGTCTGGCGTCGTAGCGGGCTTTGCCCAGAGGGAAAAGCCCGCCGACGCCACGCTGCGACTACTTCTTCTTCTTCGCAGACGACTTCTTTACTTTCTTGACTGGTTTCTTTGCTTTCTTGGCCATGGTTGTTTTTCCTTTTGTGGATTTCTAATGCCTCGGAAGTATGAATTTCTCCGAATGCTTCGTCGATTATCTACGACGAATTGAACATTGTAAACATCTGTCGGAGCGAAACGGAACGAGGTCGCTGGCTACTTTTTTGGGGGTGCGAGTGCGCTGGTCTCGACGATTTTGAAGCGATTACGGCATCCGCCGTAGTTGGGCCCGGTGCGCTGACACGGCTTGTCCATGAGAGGCGACAAGATGAGGAAATAGGCCGAGGCTTGGGGCGCAGGCGGGCCACGGGCACGGGACGCCTCAGCAACGCGGCTCTTGTACACTCCGCGGCAATGCCGTAGAATTTGTCCATGAAATTGAGCGTTCCCCTTGTCGCGGCGATCGCTGTCTGCGCGGCACTCGTCTTGGACCTGGCCTATGTGTTCGTGCAGCTCGGCTCGGCCTCCGGCCAGATCCGAGATTTGCGCGGGCAGAACGATGCGTTCGAGGCGCAGATCTCCTCTTTGAAGAGCTCGGTCGAGCTGCTCCGGCAGCAGGCGAAGCAGTCGGAGGCCACGATAGGGGAGAAGGGCACGCTTCAGACGCTAGCTAAGAATCTCTCGAGCGGCGAAATGGACCTCTCGCTGAAGTCGCTTAAGATCGTCGGGGCTGGAAAGACGTACGTCCTTTTGAGCGCCAATGCAGAGCAAGGAGGCCTGGTGCGAGTGAACGCCTCGGACGGATCCAGCACGGCCGAGATCGCCGCAACTCCCGGATCTACAAAAATTGCGCTGGCTGCACAGACCGGCGCCGATGCCACACGCGTCGTGCACATCGCGACCCTCGGCGATGACGGCTACTACCTGCAACGTGGGCCGACGGAAAGCACGGACACGCGCACGCTGGGGGCAGGTCTCCGACTGCTCGACACCGGGGCCAACTTCTTCATCGCCCAGGCGGGCGCTGCGAACCTGTCCATCGAGACATCGGCGAGCGACCTGTCGGCGAGGCTGAGCCTGTGGCCCGAGTCTGACGCAACCAAGCGCGTCACGCTTTCGGTAGGCGCCAAGGACGCACCGACGGTGGTGGTCTCGGGCGACCCGGCCGGCGGGAGCGTCGCGCTGCTGCCCTCGAGGCTCTCGCTCTTCGACAAGAACGGGGGCGTGGCATTGTCCGCTGCCGAAGACGACCATGGGGGCTTCATATTCGTCAACGATGAGACCGGCGTACGGAGGGCCATCATGACCGCCGGCGCGGAGGGCCACGGCAGCGTGTCGGTTTACGGAAGTGACAAAAGGTCCAACACCCTGTTTCCGGTTTACAATATCCAGCAGTCGGGACCGACGCAGAAATGAGCGCCTAGTGTTCAGCACCTTATAACATATGGGCGGGCTGGAGTTCGGCACCACTCTTGCTAAGTTCCGCGGGTGAATTCGACGCTCAAGCATACCACTCCAAAGTCAGCGTACCGCCTCACCAAGGTGGTCTTTACACTCGGGCCTGCAACCGAGGATGAGGCCATGCTGGAGAAGCTTATCCTGGCAGGGGTGGATGTGTGCCGGCTCAACATGGCCCATGCGGACGAGGCGTGGACCCGGACCGTGATCTCGCGGGTGAGGACGGTCTGCGAGCGTACCCAGCGTCACATTGCCCTGATGATGGACGTCAAGGGACCGGAGATACGGACGGGGGATCTTGTCAAGCCGGTGGAACTCAAGCCCGGCCAACTGATTGACCTGCTTCCTGTGGGGGGAAAGCACGAGAAGGGGATCGTCGGCGTGAGTGTCAATTACCCCATGATCGCCGGGGATGTCGCCCCGGGGACCACGATCCTTGTGGACAGCGGACTCATCCGGCTAGAGGTCGTCGCCAAGGAGCCGCTGCGGGTGCGCTGCAAGGTTGTCGTCCCCGGCCTGCTGACCAGCCGGCGCCACCTGAACCTGCCCGGAGTGAAGGTGAGACTGCCCGCGCTCACGGCGAAGGACCGGGCCGACATCGCGATCGGCGTGGATGAGAAGGTGGACTTTTTCGCCCTGTCATTCGTGCGCGAGGCAGACGACGTCGATATCCTGCGGCGTATGCTTTCGGAGATGAAGAGTACGGCGAAGATCATCTCCAAGATCGAGGACCAGTCGGCGATCGACAACCTGGACGAGATCATCACGGCATCCGATGCCATCATGGTGGCGCGAGGGGACCTCGGAATTGAGGTCCCCATGGAGGAGCTGCCGCTCATCCAGAAGCGCGCCGTCGAGGCGTGCATCCGCGCCCGCAAACCGGTCATCGTGGCCACCCACCTTCTTGAGTCCATGATCATGTCACCGGTACCGACCCGTGCCGAGGTGAGCGACATCGCCTCCGCAGTGTGGTCGACCGCGGACGCCATCATGCTGTCAGGCGAGACGACAACGGGGAAGTACCCCCTGGAGTGCGTCCAGTTCATGAAGAAGGTCGCGGGCAAGATTGAGGCCAGCGTGGAAAAGGGCTACAACACCACGCTTCCCCTCAAGACGAAAAAGGACCGGCTGCTTCGATCCGCGGTTGTCCTGGCCCAGGAGCTCGGCGAAAACGGCATCGTCGTCTTCACGCGAAACGGGCAGCTGCCGCAGGCGCTTGCGTCCCTGAGGGCCCTCAGGTGCCCCATCTACGCGTTCACTGACGACGAGCAGGCCTTCCGCCAGATGCTCCTCATATGGGGCGTCGAGCCGTTCCTCATAGAGTTCAAGGCGGATCCCGAGGACACCATAGACGACGCGTTCGCCTACCTGATCCGCAGGGGGTGGACGGCAAAGGGCGCCTGGCTCGTCGTCGTGACCAACATCCTGGCGGGCGACAGGGTGGTCGATTCGATCCAAATGAGGCCGGTTCTGTGAGGCCTGTCGGCCGCCAAGCGTGCGGGTGCAATCGCAATTTTGGCGCAGGAATTACCAAGAATTAGCAAGAGGAAGTGCGGGCCTATCTGCTAGTGTATCCGCGTGTTCTTCCACAGCATGCGGACACTGCTCCCGTTCACCGCTAGGCCCCGCAAGGTGTTAGCTATGGACACGCATGTGTGAGCTAGATAATGATCCGAGTGCATGGAAGGACACTCGTTTTGATTCAAAACCATCGTTAAACCACCTATGAAAACCATCGCCTCGATTGCAGCCGCCCTCACGTTTGCCGCTTGCGCTGCCTACGCAGCCGAGCCGGCTGATAACTATGCAAAGCTATGCGCCTCCTGTCATGGTAAGGACGGCGCCGGGCACACCAAAGCGGGCAAGAAACTCGAGATCAAGGACCTGACCGACGGAGCGTACCAGAAGACCTTCACCGACGCGCAGGCGTTCGACTCTCTGAAGACGGGCCTGAAGTCCAAGGAGGGCGACGACAGGATGAAGTCCTTCGCCGAGAAGCTGTCGGATGACGAGATCAAGGGTCTGGTCACCTACGTGCGCACGCTGGCCAAGTGACCGAGCAACCGGCAGGATCTCCCCCTGCGACCCCCTCCCGGGAGTCGATCTGGCGCAATTGGTTCAGCTTGGCCGGCGCGATCATCGCGCTCGGCAGCCTCTTCGCATTCTTCCTGCTGTTCACTCTGGACATGACAGGGTCGGCGAAGGGGAACCCCTACATGGGGATCCTGTGCTATGTGGTCGCACCGTCGTTTCTGGCCCTGGGGATCATCCTGGTCCTCTGGGGCGCCGCGAAGCGCCGAAAGGAGATCGCGAGACTGCAGGGCCTCGGGGCGCCTGCGCCGCTGGCAATCGACCTCTCGAGGGAGAAAGACCGCCGCATCCTGGGACTCTTCGTGGCCCTCACGCTGGTCTATCTGTTGCTCACCGCTGTGGGCAGCTACCAGACGTATCAGTACACGGAGTCCGACACTTTCTGCGGCATGGTCTGCCATTCGGTGATGGGACCCGAACTCACGGCCTACCAGCACCACGCGCACGCCAGGGTGGCGTGCGTCGAATGCCACGTCGGCGAGGGTGCGGCGAGCTACGTCTCTGCCAAGATCAACGGCGTCCGACAGCTTTACGGGATCACGTTCAACTCCTTCTCGCGCCCCATACCGACGCCGATCCACAACCTGCGTCCCGCGCGGGAGACTTGCGAGCGTTGCCACTGGCCCGAGAAGTTCTCAGGCAATCTGGATCGCACCGTGAACCGATTCCTGTCCGACGAGGCAAATACCCCCTTCACCGTACGACTCCTCCTAAAAGTCGGAGGAAGCGGCAAGGACCGCGGAGCGCCCTCCGGGATCCACTGGCACACCAACAAGGAGACGAAGGTCGAGTACTTCGCCTCCGACTTCCAGCGCCAGACCATTCCGTGGGTGCGCGTCACCGACGGCAAGGGGAAGGTGACGATCTACCGAAAGAAGGGCTTCAAGAGCGAGCCTGACCCCAAGGCCATTCGCTCGATGGACTGCATCGACTGCCACAACCGTCCCGCCCATCACTACGATTCACCGAACGACGCGATGGACGAGGCTCTCTATCTCGGCCGCATCGATCGCGCGCTGCCCTCGATCAAGAGGACGGCGGTTGACCTGCTCTCGCAGCCCTACACGACACGCGTCGAGGGCGAGGCCAAGATCACCGCAGGCCTGCAGAAGAAGTACGCCGGCTCCCCGAAGCTCGACGCGACCGTGACTGAGGTGCTCACCATCTTCCGCTCCAACTTCTTCCCTGAGATGAAGGTCGACTGGAGCAAGTACCCGGAGAACATCGGCCATCTGGACAGCGCAGGTTGCTTCCGCTGCCACGACGGCGACCACCAGTCGGACACCGGCGCACCCATGCCGGCTACCGCGTGCGACAACTGCCACGTGATCCTTGCGCAGGGCTCCGGCGCCGACCTCTCCAAGCTCGTGCCGAACGGCGTCGCGTTCAAGCACCCAGCCACGGAGATCGAGGGGCTGGGCCTGAGCTGCAGCGACTGCCACAACGGCAAGAACCAGGAGAACTGATCCCGCCAGCGCTTAGGCTCGCCAACACGACTGGCGGCTGCATTTCTGTGAGGGTGGGCGGCGGCACTGCGGCCGCCCCAAAATCCCGCAGCATGAGCACTCCCATCCCCGCCAGGGCGATCCCGGTCCTTGCCTTCCTGCTCGGCGCGCTGGGGCCCCTTCACGGCGGCGAAGTCTTGGCGGCTGCGGAGGCACCCGGCAGCCTGCTGGGCCCCGCTTCCATGGAGGCCTACCGCCAGGTCGTCGTCCTGCAGTTTGCCTCAGAGGAGGCCGCCGGCAGGGAGTCGGTGCGCATCGCCCCGCTGTACCACGACCTCCGGGCCGCTCTGGCGACGCGGATGGACGAGAGCAACCTGAACGACCTCCAGGTCGTTAAGGTCTTGGAAAGGTTCAGGCAGAAGGGCAGTTTTTACCTGAATGACACCGACCGGTGGTGCCCGGACAGGCCGGCCACCGGTATCGTGGGTCCCCGGGAGCCCGCAAGGGACCTTCGCTACGAACTGCCTCGCAATCCATGAAGAAGCCCCGCCCCCCCGCAAAAGGCTCCTTCCGACTCGCCCTCGCTCAGATGCGCGTCGTCGGGGGTGACGTGGAGGGCAACCTTGAGCGCGCGCGGAAGATGATCGCCTCCGCCGCAAAGGCGGGCGCCCAGGTCGTGCTGCTCCCGGAAGCGCTCGACGCAGGGTGGACCCATCCGTCCAGCCGGGAGCTTGCGGACACCATTCCCGCTGGCCGAGTCTGCTCGGCCTACCGTGACGCCGCGCAGGAGCACGGGCTCTACGTCTGTGCGGGGCTCACGGAAAAGGCGGGTGCGTCGGTCTACAACGCAGCGGTCCTCGTCTCTCCGAAGGGCGACGTCCTTCTCCACCACAGGAAGCTCAACGAACTCGAGATCGGGCACGCCGCCTACGACCAGGGGGACCGGCTCTCCGTCGCACACACCCCGATTGCCACGTTCGGGCTCATGATCTGCGCCGACGGCTCGGCGCGGGGTCAGATTATCGGCCGCGCGCTCGGGCTGATGGGGGCAGACGTGATCCTGTCCCCGTCGGCATGGGCCGTCGAGGAGGGCTATGACAATGAGCGCCATCCCTACGGCGCCATGTGGAGGCGGTGCTATGCCAGCGTCGCACGAGACTTCAGGCTGTGGATCGCCGGGTGCAGCAACGTCGGGCGCATCATGGGCGGTCCCTGGGCAGGGCATTCCTGCATAGGCCGGTCGATCGTGGTGGATCCCAGGGGACGAGAGGTGCTCGTGGGGCCCTTTGGTGCCCGTGCCGCCAAGCTCCTGACGATCGAGGTCGTGCCCGTGCCGCGGCCTGCACGGGGCACGGGTTGGGTCAGGTTGTGGCAGCGGCAGGTCGCCCGAGCGCACGGCTGACGGGATCGAGCCCGTGCTGCGGCGTGCGCTGACGAAAGGGCGCTCAGGCGGTTTTTTCGGCGAGCCAGCGGGTGGCCCGGCTCCAGGCGGCCTCGGCCGAGGGCCGGTGGTAGGCGGAGCGGTCCTCGCAGAAGAAGCCGTGGCCACCTTCCGGGTAGATCTCGATCTCGAAATTACTGGAACTTCCGGAAAGCCCTTCCCGGATCGCGGCGATGTCCGAGGGGGGAATGCTCGGGTCCAGCGCGCCAAAGACCAGAAGCAGCGGGCAACGCGCCTTCCCTAGGCGGTCGACGATCGGAGTGAAGGCGATGCCCGGGCGCGGATGCACAAGGCCGCCGCCGTAGAAGGAGAGGGCCGCTGCCAGGGGGAGCTCGCAGGCGGCCAGCACCGAGGCCCATCCACCCATGCAGAAACCCCACGCGGCGACACGGGCATCGTCGACGAAGGGAAGGCTCCCCACGTGGGCGCGGGTCACGGTGAGGTCCTCGAGTATCTGCTCGTTGGTCAGTGCCCCGAGCACGGGCTTCGCCGCGGCGAAGCTTTCATAGCCGAAGGTCAGACCGGCTCCGGCCCGGTGGAAGAGCTCAGGGGCGAAGGCGGCATAGCCCGCATCCGCCACGCGCCTGCAGACCCTCTTGATGTGGTCGTTCACGCCGAAGGCCTCCTGGAGCACGATGACCGCCGGTAGGCGCCCTCCTGCTCCGTTTTCAGGCACGAAGCCATGCACGATCATGGAGCCGTCGGAAGTGGGGAGCGTCACTGCATGTTCCGTCATCCGGCCCACTGAAACCCCGCGGCCGACAAAGGCAATGCTTCGGGAGGGAAAGGGGGGCTTCTTGACGGCCCCGGATTGACGGCAATTAGCCTCCGTGCCACGGCAACAGGGGCGCAAGGATTGCCAAGAACTGCTGAGTCACGGGGGGGCGGCAGCGGTACACTCCTCATCATGGCCTCACCTCGCACCTCAGGTTTGTCGGCATGGGGGGAACCCCAGCACCAGAGCGGTCACGCGGTCCTAGCGGATCCCCTTCTGAACAAGGGAACGGCCTTTTCGGAGAGGGAAAGGGACGTGCTCGGCATTCGGCCGCTGCTCCCCCCGAGGGTATTCACCATGGATGAACAGGTGCAGCGCACCCTGGCGGCGGTGCGCCGAAAGCAGGACAACATCGAGAAGTACATCTACCTTACCAACCTGCAGAACCGCAACGAGGTGCTGTTCTACCGGCTCGTGATCGATCACATCGAGGAGATGGTGCCCCTGATCTACACGCCCACCGTTGGGGAGGCGTGCCAGCAGTACGGCTCGATCTACCGGCGGCCCCGGGGGCTATTCATCAGCCTGCACGAACGCGGGAGGATCGCGGAGATGCTCCGGCTATGGCCCCACGACGGGGTGCGGCTGATTGTAGTGACGGATGGCGAGCGGATCCTGGGCCTCGGCGACCTGGGCGCCCTGGGGATGGGTATCCCTGTCGGCAAACTCTCGCTCTACACGGCATGCGCGGGCGTCCACCCCTACTACACGCTCCCGATCACGCTCGACGTGGGCACCGACAATGAGTCGCTTCAGAAGGGGCCGTTCTACATCGGCATCGGCGAGCGCAGGGCCCGCGGAGCGGCCTACGACGAGTTCATAGACGAGTTCGCCACCGCCGTGAAGGCGGTCTTCCCTAAAGCGCTGCTGCAGTGGGAGGACTTCGGAAACGCCAACGCGTTCCGGCTGCTCCACCGATACCGTCACCGCCTTCCGAGCTTTAACGATGACATCCAAGGCACGGCAGCCGTGGCGCTTGCAGGGCTATTTGGCGCACTCCGGATAACCGGAGGTAAGCTGGCGGAGCAGAAGCTCCTCTTCCTCGGCGCTGGCGAGGCGGGCACGGGCATTGCCGACCTCTTTGTCGCGGCGGCCAAGGCCGAGGGACTGAGCGAAGCCCAGGCCCGCGCGCGCTGCTGGTTTGTCGACACCAAGGGCCTGGTCGTGAAGAAACGGGGAGACGTGCTCGCGGAGCACAAGGTGCCCTACGCCCATGACCAAGCCGTGGTCCCAACGCTGGCCGAGGCGGTGAAGGCGCTCAGGCCCACCGCGCTGATCGGGGTCTCCGGAATGGCCGCAGGGTTCACACGGGAAATCGTCGAGTCGATGTGCGCCATCAACGAGCGTCCGATTCTTTTCGCGCTCTCCAACCCGACGTCGAAGGCCGAATGCACCGCCGAGCAGGCGTACACCTGGTCTGACGGCAAGGGAATCTTTGCCTGCGGGAGCCCCTTTGCCCCCGTGAACTACAAGGGACGCACCTTCGTGCCGGGCCAGGGCAACAATATCTACATTTTCCCTGGCGTGGGACTGGGCGCGCTCGCCAGCGAGGCCAGCGAGGTGACGGACGAGATGTTTCTCGCTGCGGCGAAGACCCTGGCGGGCCTCGTCAAGGAGGACGACCTCGCCGTCGGCCGGATATATCCCCCGCTCACGCGCATCCGCGAGGTCTCACTGCGGATCGCCGCAGCGGTGGCCGAGATCGCGCACCGCACCGGGATTGCCCAGGCGCCCAAACCGGCGGACATGGTCGAGGATATCCGGACCCGGATGTTCCAGCCAGTCTACCGCGAGTACATCTAACGCGACGCCGGGACCGCTCCAGCGGCAGCCTGCTTGTCCGCGGGAGCCTTCTGGGTCGCCGCGCGCGCGAGCAAGTCGTGCCATGTTCCGGCGTCCACCTGCTCGAGGGTTCCCCCCAACTGAAACCGCTCCTTGAAGGCGCTGTAGCCGGCAGCGTCCTTCGATGATGCCAGGAGGCCGCTTGGTGCGATCAGATCCGCCGGGTCACCCTTCACGCTGATCTGCAGGTCCAGGGCCAGGGGCCGCTTGAAGACCGGCAGGCCCTTGGCTGGCGAGATCTCACCCGATCCGCTCAATTTCACGTCGGGACCTGTTAGTTTCACCTCGGCCAGATGGATGCGCCCGTCCGGGCTGAGCACCGCCGTCAGGTCCAACTCGTCGTAGGCGAGCTCGGAAACCGCATAGGTGAAGTTCATCACGGCCTCGGCCGTCTTGCTCACCGTGTTCTTGCCATGCTGCGGGAAGCCCTTCTTCAGGCCAAACACCGTCCCCACGGCCGAACCCATGGAGCCGAGCGTGTCGGCCACAGGGGTGGAGGCCTCGGGGATCGAGTCCGCGACGCTCGTCTTCAGGATCCGTATGACACCCGGGGAACCCTTGAGGTGGATCTCTTTGCGGGCGTCCGCGGCAAGCCCGGAGAGGCTCTGCCCAGAGGCCGAGACGGACGCGGTGGCCTCGAAGTGTCCCTCAAGTGCCGGCAGCTCCCCATGCGGCGAGGCTCCAAACAGCGCCGGGGCGTCGATCCGCTCCACATTGCCGGCCCCCTTCATCTCGTACGGTTGGGCCTTCGAGGAGTCGAAGGTGATCGTGCCCTCGAACTTGCCGAGCTGGTGGTCGAGCAGCCATAGGCGCCCGAAGGAGAGGCGCAGGGTGTCTGCCCTGAGGTTGAGCCGGCCGCTCAGGCCTTCGAGTGGCCCGTCCGGAGTCCTCAGCCGCTTGAAGGAGAAATTGGCGTGGCCCCATAGGTCGCCCCAGAACGGCCGCCGACTGGTGGGTTCGCCGCCTGCCATCGCGGCTACCGGTGCCAGAAGCAATTCCAGTTGATTCAGGGCGACGTCCTCGCTCTCGAGCTTCACGTCGAGGCGCGGCCCCTCGCGCTCGAAGCTGACGCTGCCCTCGGCGTCCACCTCGGAGGAATTGGAGCCCTGGGCGACCTTGACCGGTGCCGTGAATGAGAATCCGCCGTCGCCATCAATGTCGGCGTGCAGCGTGGTGCTGGCGACATGGGCCGGATCGTGGCCAACCATGGCAGCCGTGCAGTCGAGCTCATATCCGTCGCCCACCTTGAGTGTGTAGGTCCCGGAAGCCGACTTGCCCGTAAGATGCCCAAGAGTGCTGAGCTCGGGCAGTGAGGACAGGGCCTCAAGGTCAATGCTCCAGTCCCCGGCGAGGGTGACGGGCTGCTCGGCCCCTAATGGCCGAGAGGCCTTCGCGTCGAGGCTGGCAAGATGCCTTCCCCTGGATTCGACCGACATCGGCCCGAGCATCGCCTGCAGGCCGGCTGGGCCGTAGTCGGCGCTCAGCGGAAGGATCACGTCGAGCCCGCGCGCGATGGGTCTACCCCCGGCCGACAGGTCCACATCCGCGGCGCTCAGGGGAGCCTTGAGCCTGAGAGAGAATCCTTCCGCAGCGGGGCGGACCACAAAGTCGGCATTGGCCCGGCCCCCGGTAAGCTGCAGTTTGTCCGCGGGCCCGCTGAACCAGCGCAGCGGGAATCCCCGCACGGAACCCTCTGCGAAGTCCCCGTTCGCATCGGCCGCCTTAAGGAGGCCCTTGGTGGCGTCAAAGTCGAAGGGTTGGAGGATGCGCAGGTGCACCTCGGGGCGGCTGCCTTCGAGCGCCAGGGCGAGCCGGTCCACGTGAAGCTGCCCCCCCCTCACCGTCAGGTCGAAGTCCGCATCGAGAGCGGCGGTGCCGACCCGCTCCAGGACCGGGGCCACCGTCCCCAGGTTGCGCATCAGCGATCTCAAGCGACCAGCGGCGTGGATCGCCGCCAGGTCGGCCGCGGCCTCGAAGCGTCCCTCGCCGGCAGCCGTCAAGGAGGGGAGGGCGGCGTATGCGGCATACGGCGCCACGTCGGACTCGCCGAGGTCGAGCTTCCAGATCCCCGAGACAGCTCCGCTTGACTTGGAGAGCGAGGCCTGCAGCGAGGCCACCGTCCGGGAGGAGTGGCCGAGCACCAGGGAATAGGTCTCCTCGGAATCAGAACCCGAGACCGATGCCTGCGCCGACAGATTCAGGCTGGGGGAGAGCGCCTCCCCGGACAGGGTTACGTCTGCGGTGAGCTTCATGGCGTCCACGCTTTGGGCCGACTGCTGGGTCAGTTGCAGGCGCCCCTGAGCCGAGATGTAGCTGACCGGCTCCGACACCCCGCGGGCCGATGCGTCGACGGTGAATTCCGAGGTGCGCCCCGGGCCCATGCCGCCCCCGGACAGGCTCAGGTGAATCCTGGTCGGATCCTTGCCCTCCGGGCCGGGAAGGACGACCTCCCCCTCGATCTCAAGGGCATCAACGGTCATCTCGCAGGGCAGTCTCCAAGGGCACAGACTCCCGAGGAGCAGCCTCACCACCTGATCCCGGGAGGCCGTCGCGTTCAAGCTTCGGGCCCCCTTCGACTTCGTCAGGTCGAGGGTCCACCCCTTGGCCACCAGGCTCTCAATTGCCAGCTTGCGATGCCAGAGCGAGGACACAATGGGGGCCCGTGCCTGGAGTGCCGGAACCGAGAGCACGGTCCCGTTAAATTCGATCCGTGCGTCCTCAAGGTCGATCCTACCGAAAGCCGCCGAGACCGAACCGAAGCTCGCGTCGGAGCCCGTCAGGTGGGAGACGACGGGACCCGCCATCTGGGTCTGGACGGCCGGAATGATGCCGATCAGGAAAAGGACGGCGAGAAGTGCGGCTGCCAGGCCGAGGCACTTCAGAATGATGCGGAGGGTTTTCAATGGGCTGGAAACAGGCTGCGACAGGCGACGACTGCCGATGTGTCGTCAAAATGAGTGCCTGGCAAGGTCACGGGGGACGATGGGCTTGGAGGGGCGCTTGGCAACCTGCGGCCGCACCTCTTTGGCAGCGGTGGGGCCTCAGGCAACGCTCCCCTGGGCAAAGAGGCCCTCGGCATCGCCAAGGCTGAAAGCGGTTTCACCGGGCCGAGGCTCGAGGATAATCTTCACGCGCTCAACCGAGGGAAGGATCTCCTTCATGAACTGGACCGTGATCCTTCCCGGCCTCGGGGGAAGTCCGGACCTTGCCAGGCCGGTCTGCAGGTAGTCAAAATAGGCCGTGTTGTTGACGTGGTTGTTGCCGTCGAAGTCGGAGTAGCGCACCGAGATCTCGCTTCCGGAAGCGTCCGGACTGGGTGGCGCCATGCGCCATCGTTCCAGCTCCGGCGCGAATACCTCCTCGGGCTTGCTGGGGAAGTGCTCCGCCACATCCTTGGGCACCCGGCTGATGGTCTTGGTGGCCACGTTGACATAGAGCCATATCGACGAGCCCGAGGCGACGAGTTCGCCGGCGCAGTAGCACCGGAAGTCCCTGAAGCCCTTGAAGGCGCGGATCCCGGACGACCACGTGACTACCCTCAGGTCGTCCTCGTAGCGGGGGTAGCGGCGGACGGCGACTGTCATTCGGTGCAGCACCCAGGAGTCGCCCCGCGTCTCCTTGGCATGGGCCCCGGCGCCGCACTGGTCCGCATGCCGGATCGCCGCCTCCTGAAGAAACGCGAAAAGACTTCGCAGGCTGAGGAGATTCTCACGGTCCACGTTCCAGTAGGAGACCGAGCCGTCGAGGATGAATTCTTGCGAGATGGCGTCCATGTGATGTCGGCGCAGGCCGCGAAGCGGCCGCAGCATTCCACTGTGCCCCGCAACCCATCCTGTTTCGAGGATGGATTTTACCCGGCTCAGGGCCGGCGGCTCACATGAACCAGCCTTGCGTCGGGGATGACCGAGTCCGCGACGAACCGGGGGTCGTTGGAGATCCGTGTCTGCCACCATTCGCGCTTGTGAACCTTTACCCAAAAACCGCAGGTTCCCGCAAGAAACTCGCCCGAGGTCATCACCTCGGGGAACTGCTCGGGGAAGTGCCGCTTCAGCGCCGCCATCACCTGCTGGTTTGCCGGCTCGCCGCCGCCCGCTTTCAGGGCCGCCTCAGTGTCGAGGAGGAAGCGGTAGCGCACTCCATCCGCCGCGTAGAAGTGCAGGCCCATGAACTCGTGGATGTACTCCACCACCACCGGTTCGGTCCGGCCGGCCGCGGCGGGCAGACGGGGGGGGATCTCCTGCCTGCTCAGTGCGGCCGCCCCCATGACCAGGCTGGCGCCGCACCAGACCACGAAGGCCGCGCAGGCGAGCGTGCGGGCGCGCTGAAGAAGGCCGGGCTTCAGGGCGCCGGCACCCAGGCGCCATACGCGGCTGCACGCATGGGCGCACAAAATGGCCCAGCCAAGGGCGACCGGCAACAGGTACCGGTCCAGGAAGCTGGAGGTAAAGTCCGGTCGAATCGAGACGAGGTAGATCGCGGCCGGAAAGAGCGCCAGAAGGACGGCGATGCACAACAGCGGAACCTCCCGACGCTCCACAGCGAGCAGCCTTGCAAGGCCGCCGCGCGCTGCGGGGGCCGCGCCCATGGAGACTCCCAGGGTGAGCGCCGCCAGGGCGCACAGCACGATAACAAGGAGCCAGAAGTCGCCCGTTGCAAAATGAACGTAATAGCCCGCCAGGTCCGAGGGGGTCGGAACCGGGATCCAAAAACTCGGCCGGCCCATCTGCAGGTGCCGCAGGAACACGGGGATCCACGGGACAAACACGATCCAGCCCGCCACGACGGAGGCGGCGCCCCGCACGGGGTTACGGCGCAGCATCAGGGACGCCAGCACCAGCGCAGCCATGATGAGCGCGCTGTACAGAAGCCCAAAATAATGCGTCATGACCATGCATGCGTGCAGCCCGGCATTCGCCGCGAGCAAGCCGCGCGAGGGTCGCTCGCTTTCCACCAGCCTCTGCAGCAGCACGATTGCGGCCGCCACCTCGGCCAGGAGCAGCATGTAAAATCGAGCCTCCGAGCTCTGCAGCAGCAGCTCCGGGTCTATGAAGGCGACGGTGAGTGCCACGGCGGAGGCGAGCGACCCGTAGACGCGCCGAAGGACGGCGAACATGGCCAGGATCGCGCCCGAAGCTGCCAGTGCTGAGAACAGCCGCAGCGAAAGCGCCGAGCTGCCCAGGACGTGCGCCCAGGCCCATCCCAAGACAAAGTAAAGGGGAGGCGCCGTGTTGATCGTGTCCGCCGTCGACGCAAGCATGGATCCGAGGGGCGCCGATACCGGGTACCAGGTGAAGAACTCGTCGCCAAAGAGCAGGCGCTTCCTGGAGAGGATGACACACCGGGCGATGAACGCTGCAGAGAGCAGCACCGGGAGGGTCCAGGCGAGGACAGCCCTCCGCGCATCCCAGGCGCTCGGATTCGTCCGCGCGGTAGCTAAGGTCATGGAAAGGCGAACGGTATCGGGGGCGTTCTTTTCGCGCGTCCTCGCTGGATTCCTCAGGCCACGCCAACGGGCGAACCCGAGCGCGCGGACTGGTAGGCAGCCTCCATAACGGCCACGCGCTGCGCGGCTTCGCGGACGGGCACCAGGGGCATGCCGGGCTTGCCAGCCACGGCGTCGACGAACTGGATGAGCGGCAAGGAGGGGCCCTGGGGCAGGGCGCCCCACGCTGCCTTGCCGTTGGCGCCGGGCACGGCCGCGCATTTAAAGAACAGATCGCCCCTAATGATCGCGGCATTGGCCTCGGTGCCGCTGATCTGGAGGGTCACCGGGTCGGCGATGTCCACCCAGCTCGCCGCCAAGGAGCCCATGACCCCGCTCTTGAAGCGCAGGAGCGCCTCTCCGGCCTCGTCGCAGTCGCCGTAGCGGCCCGTCACCACCCGTGTCTGCGCCGTGACCGACTGCACGTCGCCACAGATCCACATCATGACGTCGAGCATGTGGGTACCCAGGTCTCCGAATGCGCCCACGCCCGCGATGGCGGGGTCTGCCATCCAGCGGAAATCATCCCAAGGGGCCGTCGGCTTCGGATCGAACCAGCCGCCGAGCGAGCCGCCGTGGCAGTTGGACCCCGCAATGCGGGTGATGCGGCCGAAGGCGCCCCGGCGCACCTGCTCCCTCAGGAACAGATGCTGCGGGTTTGTACGCATGAAGTAGCCGGTCGTGAAGAGAACCCTCGCCTTCACGATGGCCTCGGCCATCTCGCGGCTTTCGGCGGCGGTTATTCCCAGGGGCTTCTCCGCATAAATGTGCTTGCCAGCCGCCGCAGCGGCCAGGACTAGCTCGTGGTGCCGGTTGGTTTCGGAGCAGATGACAACGGCAGCCACCTCCGGGTCGTTCCATATCTCGCTGAGGTTGCCCGCCACCTTCGCGCCCAGATCCTGGGCACGCCTTTCGGCCCTGGCCGGGTTGGGGTCCCAGACCAGCTTGACGCGAACCCCAGGGCGTTCGCTTTTGAGGAGCTTGATGAACCCGGGAGTGTGGACGTGCGCGCAGCCCACGAAGGCCAGGGTGGAGGCGCTTCCGGCGGCAGCCGCCGCGAGTGCTCCGGGGATCGAGGCCATGATCGCAGCCCCTCCAGCCGCCTTTAGGAATCCTCTGCGGTCCAGGCCATCTGTAGCGGGTAGGTCGTTGTTCATCGGGGTGATGCCGTTGAATCCCTCCTTTCGAAGGGTGTCAACGGCACCGGCCTGCAAACTTTGAATTGCGGGGCGCTGGGGTTTGCGCTCGCGTGGAGGGCATGCTTTTCCTGCTCGAACTGTCTGCCGTCGCGGTCTGCGCCATCACCGGTGCTCTTGAGGCCGGAAGGCGCAGAATGGATCTGTTTGGTGCCTCGGTGATCGCCTTCGCGGCGGCCATCGGGGGCGGTACGCTGCGCGACCTGCTCTTGGGGCGACTGCCGGTGTTCTGGGTTGTCGAGCCGATGTACCTCTATGTCGCCGCGCTGACGGTGATCGGGACCCATTTTGTCACAAGCCGGATCAAGATCAGCGCGCGCGCCTTCCTCCTGCCGGATGCGCTTGGCCTCGCCCTTTTCACGGTCCTGGGAACCCAGAAGACGCTCGAGTTTCAGGGAAGCATCCCGATCGCGGTGGTCATGGGCGTCGTCACGGGCGTCTTCGGCGGCGTCGTCCGCGACGTCCTCTGCAACGAGGTCCCCGTCGTCTTCCGCGGCGAGCTCTATGCCACGGCCGCCCTTTCGGGCGCTGTCCTTTTTGCGGTGCTCGTGAAACTAGGACTGCCGACGCCCTACCTGCTGCCGCTCGCAACGGCGGCAACCTTCGGCATCAGGATGGCCGCCCTTCGCTGGAAGATCGGCCTGCCTAAGATCGCGCCGCCGAGCTGAGGGGGCGTGGGCGCACGCACGCATCGCCCCCTGACGGGCGGCGCCCTCGGGGCCGCTGTCAGGCAAACGAGGGCTCACTTCCTCCTTCCGTTGGATAGCGTTCCGCGCCATCAAGTGAAGCGGTACACCCAAGACTTGTGGAACACCGCCCAGGCAGCCCTACGCCCCCAACGCAGGCCCGAACGACGGGACTCATCCTCCTAGCCCTCGCGGCCGCGCTGCTCGGGGTCGGATGGTTCTATCTCTGGACGGTGCGTCCGGACGGGGAGCCGGACGCCTTCTCCAGGGGCAACCGCGACTACTACAACCTGCTTGCCCGTGGATTTCTGAAGGGGCACCTCTCCTTGGATGTGCCGGCGGATCCCTATCTGGCCACGCTGAAGAACCCCTGGGATCCGGCCCAGAGGGAGGGGCACGGAATGCACGATGCGAGCTACTTTCACGGCAAGTACTACATCTATTTCGGCGTCTCTCCCGTCCTCCTGCTGTTCCTGCCCATTCGCCTCCTCAGCGGCTACGAAATAGACCAGGGAATGGCATGCGTGGTCTTCGCTTGGGCGGGACTGTGCGCGTCTGCCTGGCTCGTAGCCTCGGTGCGCCGCCGCCACTTTCCTCGGGCGCCCGCCTGGCTTCTCGTTCTCTCGGTAGCGGCCCTCGGGCTCACGAACACGATGCCGCCGCTGTTGCGGCGCGCGAACCTCTGGGAGGTTCCCATCACCTGCGCCTACGCGTGCTTCATGGTCGCCCTCTGCTTCCTCTACGAGTCCTTCCACGGCAAGCGGCGTCACCTCTGGCTGGCGCTGTCCAGCGCTGCCTTCGGAATGGCGGTCGGCGCCCGGCCGACCTATTTGCCGGGATGCGTGGCCCTGTTGGTGCCTCTCGCATTCTGGATCCGGGAGGCGGGCGGCCTGAGGGCCTGGATGGCCGGCCGATCATGGATCACGGCGCTCGCCGCGGCCATTCTACCCATCGCGGCGATTGGCATCGGACTGGCGGTTTACAACTACGAGCGCTTCGGCAGCGCCACCGAGTTCGGCCAGACCTACCAGATGTTCAGCGGGGACGGGACCAAGGGCGGGTTCTTCGGCTTGACGTTCCTGGCCTACGGCCTGCGCGTCTACTGGCTGCTGCCGGCGCACTGGGGGCCATATTTCCCCTTCGTCTCGGTTCCCGACGTCCCGGTGGCCCCGCAGGGTCAGATTGGGGCCGAGGACCCCTTTGGAATCCTTCCCAACCTCCCATTTGTGGTCATGGCGCTGGGGGTGCTGGTGCTGGCCGTGCGCCCGCGGGGGGGCCTGAATCCCTTTTGCCTGGCACTGGCCGCGGCAACCTTGGCCACCTCAGCGACGGTCATGGCCTTCGCCGGCATCGCCAACCGTTACATGGTGGACTTTGTTCCCGGCTTCGTGGTCCTGGCGTGCGTCGGCGTCCTTGCCTTGGCGGCATCGGGTCGGGCGCGTCCCCTTGTGTGCGGCGCTGCGCTCCTGCTCTTTGCCTACTCGGCCACGTTCAATGTACTTTACAGCATCCGGCACAATGAACTGCTCAGGAATGAGCATCCCGCGCTCTACCGCAGCATGGCGCACGCGTGGAACCGGATTCCCTACGCCTTTGAGCGCTGGAGGGGGCGCGGCTACGGTGACGTCAGGCTGAGCCTCGTGTTCCCGAAAGCGGCTGCAGGCTCGAACGAAGTGTTGGTCTGCACAGGGAACTCCTACAGGGCCGACTTCCTCGTCGTCCACTACGAGGCCAGCAATCTCGTTCGCTTCGGCCTCATCCATACGGGAAGCGGGGCCCTCTTTGGCGCGGCCGTGGTCGCCGCTCCGGACGTGCCGCACACGGTTGTCGTGAGCATGGGCTCGATTTATCCACCGCCTGGGCACCCGTTTTTCGACCAAATGAGCACCGACCAGGCCCTGATGAAGCAGGAGATGGTCCTGGTCACCCTGGACGGCAAGGTAGTGCTACGAGCGCACGCGCTCTTCTACGACGCGACCAGCTGGAACCCCTCCATCGCAGGCGCCGGAGGGAAAACGGGGCCCTTCAGGGCATTTTCTGGGCGCATCGTCAGTAGCGGCCGCCTGGCACTTTCAGAATCGGCCTATTCCGTGGAGGCGCTGCCCTACGGGCCGGCACAGCTGACGCTCCGGCTGCCCGCCTTCGCCAGCGTCCACAGCGAACCCCTGCTGTGCAGCGGCGAGCCGGGCAGGGGAGACCTTGTCTACGTCAAGTACCTCTCGCCCTCCCAGGTTGCCTTCGGCTTCGATCACTGGGGATACGGTGGAACCCTGAGCCCGCCGATCACAGTGGACCCGTCGGCCGACCTTGGCGTGACGATCGACTACGGGGCGCTCCACCGGCAGGATGAAAGGTCACCGGAACCCGCTGCCGGAACCACGGGACGGCTGCTGGTCACCGTCGACAACCGACCGGTACTTGACGCGCCCGAGGCTTTCTACCGATGCAGCCGCGCCATGATTTCGGTGGGCGAGAACATCATCGGCGCCTCGACGGCAGGCTCCGAGTTCACGGGCACGATCGTCAAGGTTTCCTACCAAAACCACTGAACCCCGGGGCGGAGGGGACCGGACTCAGGTGAGGAGAAGGACCTTACCGGTGGTGCCGCGGCTCTCGAGCGCCCGCTGGGCCTCGGCCGCCTTTGCCAACGGGTAGGTCGCGCCGATGCGCACCTTGAGCTCGCCCGATTCGACCCAGCGGAAAAGATCGTCCGCGCGGCCCCGCAATTCCTCCGTCGTCTGGGTGTAATGGGAGAGGGTGGGCCGGGTTACGTAGAGCGAACCCTTCTGCGACAACAACAGCAGCGAGAACGGCGCCACGGGGCCGCTTGCGTTGCCAAACGACGCGAGCAGCCCGCGCGGCCTCAGGCTGTTCACGCTGCCCTCAAAAGTGTCCCTGCCGACACCGTCGTACACCACGTCCACCCCACGTCCGCCCGTGAAGTGCCGCGCTGCCGCCGCGAAGTTGTCGCGGGTGTAAATCACCACCTCGTCGGCTCCGGCCTCGCGGGCCAGGCGTGCCTTCCCTTCGTTTCCCACCGTGCAGATCACCCGTGCTCCGCGGCGCTTGGCGATCTGCACGAGCAGGAGGCCGACGCCCCCCGCCGCCGCATGCACTAAAGCGCTGTCCCCCGGCTTCAGGGCAAACGTGTCGCATGCCAGATAGTGGGCGGTGAGCCCTTGAAGGAGCAGCGCTGCGGCCGTCTGGGAGCCCACGCCCTGCGGGACGTGGAGCAGCTGTGCGGCGGGCGCGAGTGCCTCGTCAGCGTAAGCTCCGCTGGCCCGCGCAGTGGCCACGCGGTCTCCCACCTTGAACTCGTCCACACCGGCTCCGACCGCGGTTACCGTCCCGGCGGCCTCAAGGCCGAGCGTGAACGGCAGGGGCAGCGGATAGAGCCCGCTTCGCTGGTAGATGTCGATAAAGTTGACGCCGGCCGCCTCCACGCGGATCCGAACCTCACCGGCCTTGGGACGGGGACGAGTGACCTTGTCCAGGCGCAGGTTCTCCGCCGGTCCCGCCTCATGTAAACGGATCGCTTGCATCGCAGCAATCAGTGCTTACTCGCGACCGCTTCGGTGGCGATCGCGTCCAACTCAGCCAATGTCTGTGGCGAAAGGGTCAACTGCGCGGCGGCCAGGTTCTCGCGGAGGTGCGCGAGCGACGACGTGCCGGGGATCAACAGGATGTTGGGCGAGCGGTGCAGCAGCCACGCCAGCGCCACCTGCATCGGCTTAAATCCTAGGCGGCCCGCGACAGTCGACAGGGTGGATGACTGCAGCGGCGTGAACCCTCCAAGAGGAAAATACGGCACGTACGCGATGGACTGGCGGGCCAGGTCGAGAATAAGGGCGTCATCGTGGCGGTGGGCCACGTTATAGTTGTTTTGCACGCACACGATCTTGGCGATCGCCTGAGCCTCCGCCACCTGGGCGGCCGTGACGTTGCTTAAGCCAATGTGACGGATCAGGCCCTGGCGCTGGAGGCCGGCAAGAACCGTCACCTGCGCTGCAATGGACCCCTCCTCGGGGCCGTGGCCCGAGCCCATCGCCCGGTAATTGACGATGTCGAGCGCTTCCAGGCCCAAGTTGCGAAGGTTGTCGTGGACACCAGTGGTAAGGTCTTCGGCCGAGATTGCGCGCTGCCAGGAACCGTCAGGCGGGCGGCGGGCACCGAGCTTGGTGACGATCACCAACCCAGCGGGGTACGGGTGCAGGGCACGCCTGATGATCTGGTTGGTGATATGCGGTCCGTAGAAGTCGCTGGTGTCGATATGGTTCACGCCGGCCGCGACGGCCTCGCGAAGGACGCTAACCGCACCATCCGGGTCCTTGGGGGGGCCCCAGATGCCCGGGCCCGACAGCTGCATCGCGCCGTAGCCCATCCGTCGGACTGTCAGCGACGTGCCGGAAAAATTGAACCATCCAGCGAGCTCGGCTTCATTCATAGGGGTGCTCATTTCTAGTGGATGCATGAGTAAGTGCACGCACCGTTTTACAAAAGCAAAATGATGAAAGCGGGCATGCGTGGTGTGCGTCAGCTCTTGCAGGTGTCTGGCGCCCGATTTTCCACAATTAGTCCAGTAATCCTGGTGAGATCGCCGACAGTCGCAGTTTCCATAGTCGCTCCAATTGAAAGTGCACGGGCGGCGATGTTTGAATACCGGCCCCCAGTCTTTTTGCCTTCGGCTTCAAGTCCCGTCCGAACGGTTGGGTAGCACTGTGGAAAAGAGCTGCCGATCGGCTCAAGAACGTCATTTTGCGGTCAATGGTTCACGTTTGCTTTGTCACGAATTGAACAAGTTGTCAGCGCTTACGTTTTCTCTGGGGGTGGGGGGCGAATTACGAGACAGCCATTCGGAATAGGGGTCCTTTCCAATCTCTTTGGCTGCAAACGCGAGGGTCTGAAGATAAATATCCTCCTCGGTGGCTGTAAAAAGATGCCCATACAGTTCGAGAAAAGTGGCGGCGAGCATGACTCCAGTTCGTATGTTTCCATCGTTAAATGGATGGTTCTGGATTACGCCCGCAGCATAGCTGGCTGCAAGCCTTGCAAGCGTCGGGGTGCCTTAGACAAAATGTGGCGAGACTTGGTAACTGCCGACTCAAGCAATCCCTCGTCCCTCACACCGTCTACCCCGCCGTGCTGGATTAGCATCATCTCGTGGATCTGATGAAGATCTACAGAGTGGGGTCAGGCACTCAAAAGGGCAGGATGCAGCAGCTGGTGGGTGAGCACTAGAAGTTCCTGGGCTGTGAAGGGCTTTAAAAGAAACGCCTCCTCGAAATTCTCCGGTTGCAGTGGGTCCGCTGACGCGGCCTTGAGTCCGCTCATGGCGAGAATCTTCATCGTCGGCTTGAGCTGCCTGATGTTCCCAGCAAGTGCCGAGCCGTCTAGAGTCGGCATATCGAGATCGGTGATGACCAGACCGATTTCCGGGTGGCGCCTGAATTGAGCCAGTGCGTCACGGCCGTCGACCGCGAGCAGCACCCGATAGCCGTAGCGAGTCAGCACGGTTTCCACCATGCTCCGAAGGCTCGCCACGTCGTCCGCCACCAGGATGAGCTCATCCTGGCCGCGTGGCGCGAGCGACGCAGGGATGTCGACGGAGAGGGTTCCCGTACCCGCCGGGAAATACGCACGGAAAGTGGTGCCACGGCCCGCTGCCGTTTGCACGATGATAAACCCTCCGTGGGCTTCGACAATGCCGCGGACCGTGGATAATCCCAGTCCGGTGCCCTTGTCTGCCAGTTTAGTGGTGTAGAATGGCTCCCACATCCGCTCGAGCACGTCGGCTGGAATCCCCGTTCCGGTGTCTTCAACGTGCAGCACAACCCAGCGACCGGGGCGCGCGCCTGGGAACGCGCCCGCCGCCACTTCATCGAGCGTGCAATTCTCCGCCCGCAGTCGCAATTCCCCTCCGTTCGGCATCGCGTCGCGCGCGTTCACCGTCAGGTTGAGCAGGACCTGGTGGATTTGTGTGGGATTTGCTTCAACTGTCCATAGATCCTTCGGGACGCTCAGGGTAATCTTTATGCTCTTCGGAAAGGTCCGGCTGAGGACGCTCACTATTTCCCCGAGCAGGTACCCCATTTGGATCGTCTGGGGCTCGCCTCCAACACCGCGAGCGAACCCGAGGATTTGGCGGACCAGGCTGGCTCCACGGAGCGCGCTTTTCTCCATTTCGGTGAGAAAATGACGGTCCATCGCGCTCGTGGCCGTCTCGCGCAGCATCGGCGCTCCCATCAGAATTGGCGCGAGGACATTGTTCAGGTCGTGGGCGATCCCGGCCGCCAGCATCCCGAGGCTCTCGAGCCGCTGAGCCTGCCGGAACTGCTCCTCCAAGAGCAACCGCTCGGTCAGATCATGCAGGATGATCTGTACGGCGGGCTTGCCCGCAAAAGTGATGGGGATTCCTAGGCTCTCCACCTTCACCGGATCGCCGTCCATCCGCACCAAAGTCTGTTGAGAAAGAGGCGTCACTTTTGCCGCCGATTCTACGAGACGTTGCTGCCCCTCGGCGCGGCAATCTGGCGGCAGAATGTCCGTGAAGGCCATGCCGACGATCATCTCCGGTCGTTCGGCGCCTAGCAGTTTTGCCGTTGCGACATTCGCAAACACGATCTTTCCCTCGGCCTGCACCAACATCGCATCCGGTGAACTCTCGACTAGCATCCGGTAGCGCTCCTCGCTCTCTGCGAGCACCTGCTCCGCGCGCCTCCGTTCCGTGATGTCGCGCTGAAACGCCAGGAAGTGCGTGATCGCGCCATCCATCCCGCGCAGCGGTACGATTTGCCAGTCCAAGTAGAACTCGCTGCCGTCTTTGCGATAATTGATGCCTTCACCGTTGAACACCGTTCCCTGCTCGAGCGATGCGCGCAGCCGGTCCAACAACACGCGGCCCGTCTTTGGGCCTTGGAGAATCCGCGGCGTCTTGCCGAGCACATCCTCCGCGGTGTAACCGGTCATCTTCGTGAACGCGGCGTTCACAAACACGATCCGCGGTCCTGGGAGATCGATCTCCGCATCCGTGATCACGATTGATTCCCTCGCCTGGTGGGCGCATGCGGCGAACAACCGCGACTCGAGGTCCTGGACCTCGAGCTGTTCCGGCATCGAAGTTGCAGAGTTAACTCGGCAGCTTCGCCGAAAAGTCTGCCAAACGCAACCTGACGGGCGCCTTAGTGGGACAATGAAAAAGCTGCTTATTATTCGATATCGAATTCATAACGGGGGCGCGTGAGATGCGGATCGGTTGGGTGCATGAACACCATGAAACCCGTGTCGATCGGGACTGAGCGGCCGGTTTCATCGACTGTTACGGTACAGTTGTGACCACCGATGTAGTCAGCGACTTCGAAAACGTCACGGAGAACTCGAGGTTGAGAAACCAGGCGGCTCCGATTCGGGAGATGCCAGGGCCGTTGATGGCGAGGGTTTGGATTGCGTAACGCCTCAGTTGAATCTTCGCGCGATTCGGCAGCACCGGCAACCGGCAAGCGGTGAAAAAAACAGTGGATGAATCTGGATCGGCATCGATTACGTGCGAACCAACGGGTTGTTTCCCATATCAGGAAACTGGAGACACCGGGCCAAGATGAGTTCTATCTGAAGCCGCCAAGGCCGCAACGGATGCAATTCTGCGGATAAGGCCGCCGAAGATCAGGCTGTGGACGGGATAAAGCATATACCAGTAGAGCAGCCCTGAGAGTCCCTTTGGGGCGAAGAAGGCCGTTTGCGTGAGCACACAAGTCCCGCCCGATAGCGCGGCCGTTTGGAACTCCAGCCACGCCTTACCGGGGATCCTCATCTCGGCCCTAAGCCGGAGGAGGCGTCCCGGTTCGACAGCCTCCACGCGCCAAAAATCCACGGCATCACCAACCCGCAGGTTCTCAGGATCCCTCCTCCCGCGCCGCATCCCGACGCCGCCACACAGCCGGTCAATCATGCCACGCAGTTGCCAGGTCCAGTCCAAGTAAAGCCAGCCATGATGGCCGCCCAGCCGTGCAAAACTCCGGAACACAGTACCCGGATCTGCGGGAACCTTGCGTTGCCGCCGCTCGATGATCATGCCCTCGCTGGTGAGGAGGGCCACCGGTGTCTCTTGCCTCTGACTGGAAGTCAGCGCATCGCTCCAGGATGTCTCGACTCCGTGCGACTCGATCCTTGCCAGCGCCAGCCGTACGGAGGTTTCGTAGTCGAGCAACTCGATCGCAGGAAAGAGCCGCCGAGCAGTGTTGTCGCGCACGACGACTTCACTGCCTAGGCCTTTGATGAGAGGCCGTGCAATGGTGGCTGGGATGGGAGTGATCAGGTGCACCCAGTAGGACGACAGCCGCGGTGTGAGCACCGGTATGGAAATCAGCCACCGCCGCAGCCCTCTCACCCGGGCGTAGCCGGTCATCATGCCGGCGTAGGTCAGCACGTCCTGTCCGCCGATCTCGAGCACACGCCCTGCGCTGTCCGGGGAATCGAGCGCGGCCACGAGGTAGTCGAGCACGTTGCGGATCGCGATCGGCTGCACGCGGGTGAACACCCAGCGCGGGCAGATCATCACCGGGAGGCGTTCCGTGAGATAGCGGATCATCTCGAACGACAGGCTCCCGGACCCGACGATGACCGCGGCGCGGAATTCGGTCACGGGCACGCCCGCTTCACGCAGGGCCGCGCCGGTTTCCTGCCGTGAACGCAGGTGGGGCGACAGACCAGTCCGCGGGTCCCCCAAGGCGCCGAGATAGAAGATCCGCTGCACTCCGGCGGCTTTGGCCGCATCGGCGCAGTTGTGTGCCGCAGTCAAATCCCGCTCCGAGAAATCGTTCCCGCCACCCATGCTATGTATGAGATAATAGACTGCTTCCACCCCTCGCATTGCGTCCGCGAGTGACTGCGGCCACAGTACATCACCTGAGACCACCTCCACTTGCGGCAGCCATGTACGGCCCTGCAAACGTGTCGAATCACGCACGAGGCAACGCACCCGGTGCCCCGCCTCCAGCAGCCGGGGCACTAGCCTCCCGCCGACGTAGCCAGTTGCTCCAGTGACCAGGATCAATTTGGAATCGGACATGAGGATTACTCCGCGGAATCAAGGTAACCCTGAAGGCCGGCCAAAGCCAGCCCATTGGCTTTCGCCTCCACTTCGACCATGATGGCCAGTCCCCGCCAGGCGGCGCGGAAGTCCTTGGGGATCGACGAGGTCGCGGTGACGCTCCGGCTTTGGCCCCTGCCAACCGGGCCTGTTGCCTGCGGGATGCCGTTACTGAGCAAACGCAAATACAACGCGAACATGAAACCCGCTCTCTCTGAAGTGGTGGACCCGATCAGGGTCCATCCGCTCACTATGGGGAAATATTCTGTTTCGCGTTTGTTTCGCGTCGCGAGGGATGTTTTTGGGATTTTGTGACGGATTTCTATGTTACCCGATTGCCGATATCCGGTTCCCGCTTGACCCACCGACAAAAAGCAACGTTATTACATCTGTACCCACATTCACTATGGTCCTCGAACTCAAATTGCGCAAAGTAGGCAACTCCGTCGGTGTCGTCCTGCCAAAGGAGGCGCTAGCAAGGTTGAACTCAGCGGAGGGGGACACGGTCGTCCTCACGGACTCGCCGGACGGCAGCTTCCGGCTGGCGTCCGACCAGGCTGATTTCGGACGGCAGATGAAGGTGGCCGAGGGGATAATTGGCCGGTATCGCAACGCACTCCGAGAACTGGCCAAATGACCGAGCCTGTTTGGGTGTTGCCGGAGGCAATACGTGCCCTTCATGAACGCCTGTTGTCTGAATTTGGCGGCGCATCCGGAGTTCGCGACGAAGGAATGCTAGAATCGGAACTTTCTCGGCCCGGTAATCAATTCTCGTACGGGTCGCCAACGATCCATGAATTGGCAGCGGCTTACGCGTTTGGCTTGGTTCGCAACCATCCGTTTGTCGACGGGAACAAACGCATCGGATTTGCGACGGCCATACTCTTTCTCGAGATCAATGGATATCGTTTTTCGGCGAGCGAGGTCGATGTGACCGTGCAAACTCTTGCGCTGGCCGCTCACGAACTAGACGAGGCTGGCTACGCAGCTTGGCTAGCGAACAACTCGGCACCGGTCCGAACGCGTGCAAAGAGGACACCCGGGAAGTAGTAACGATTACCCACGGGTGAAAACACCCGCCGCCCTCCATTCAGAGCGAGTCGCCGAACGTGTTATGAAGTTCGAGTTCGCGTGGCAGTAGATGAAGGCTCCTGCCTCTTTGAGCGGACCTTTCTCGCGAACGTTCAAAGGGGGTGATCTGGATGAGTCCGTCGCTCGTGCGCACAATGACTGGCTTCTTTGAAAGCAACACATCGCGGGCAATACTGCCCAAAGTAGCCCTGGCCTCGGCAATCGTGAGCGCTTTCACTTCAGAGATCCAAACAGTCGTCGTGACGGGGGCAAGTCGACCCTTAAGGGTTCATCAATCCCAGCACTCATTTTATTTTGTAACTTATTGTCTATCAATAAGTTGGTGGACCCGATCAGGGTCCATGCGCTCACTATGAGGAAAATTTCTGTTTCGCGTTTGCTTCGCGTCCGGAAGGGTGTTTTCGGGATTTTGTGGCGGATTTCCCGACAATATGCGCGTGAGCTCTCCTCCGCGTGTAACGATAAGGAGCATAAACTTCACCAATCGAGACAATCGAAGGGGTTCGATGCGTGTCGCTTTGATTTGAGAGGCGGCGACTTGACATCTGGGGTCTGTAATTACATGTAAGTACCTATGCCGACTAAAGTGCCAGTTAAGCTTACCAGAATTGGTAACTCCAGAGGGATCCGGATTCCGACAGGTGTAATCCGTCGGCTCGGATTAGATCGTCCCGGCCTAGAGGCAGAGGTAAGATCTGATGGCCTTTTCCTGCGGGCGGCTCCTTCGACAAAATTGTCATGGTCCGAAACTGCTTTGGCCATGGCTAGTGAAGGCGAGGACTGGAGTGACCTAGAGAACGCCTCGGCCGATGGCCTCCATACCGTTTAAACGCTATGGCGTTTATTGGGTCGACCTCGATCCAACTCGGGGGCGTGAGCTCAAGAAAACTCGCCCTGCTGTGATTGTTAGCCGGGACGAATTGAACGGCGTTCTCGATACCGTCGTTATCTGCCCCTTAACAAGCTCGCTCCATCCTACCTGGCGGACGCGTCTTCAGATCGAACTCAATGGGAGACAATCTGAGATCGCCGTCGATCAGATCCGAGTCGTCAGCAAAGACCGGCTGACTGCCAAGATGATCGGTAATCTAAGCGCAAAATCCGAAGCTGCTCTCCGCGATCTTCTCTCCGAAGCGTACGCTCAATAGCCCCATGAGGTCAGATGGGAATCCAGAGGCTCACTAAGGCAGGAATTCTGTTTAGAAAAATTATCTTACTCATGGTTTATCAATGAGTGGGTGGACCAGATCAGGGTCCATCCGCTTACTATGGGAAAAGATCCTGTTTCGCGTTTGCTTCGCCTCCCGAGGGACGTTTTCGCGATCTGCCGTTGGATCGATTGCGGCCCGTCCGGCTTGACATATCGCCTTTTTGGCGACACCTTCATCCCAGCACGTCGTGAGAATCATAACGATCAAACGCCTTCGCGAGTATGCCACTCTACATCCAACTATCGCGACGACCCTGGAGCACTGGGAGGTGCTCATTAGGAGAGGAAAATTTTCGAACTTGGTAGAAATTCGTAATGTGCTTCCGACTGCAGATCACGCTAAGGTTGAAAGCGGGAGGACCGTTACAATTTTCAACATCAAGAACCACTTCCGGCTAGTCACAGCCATCCATTATAACCATCAGATCATCTTCATTCTGCTGTTACTGACGCATGGCGATTACTCCAAACCTCATTGGAAAAAGAACCTATGAAAACCTCCTCCAAGGTGTCCTTCAGGAAGCTACCAAAGACCTACGATAAGCTGATCAAATTTCACGTTCCAAGGCCGATCCATGATGACGTAGGGTACCAGAACGCTGTCGAGGTCGTTGATGCTCTGGCCGGCCAGCAGGTCAATGAGGACCAAGAGGACTACCTTCTCGTCCTCTCAGGAATTATTGAGCGATATGAATCGGAGACGCTGCCTGCCCCCAGGCCGGTTTCTGGCCTGGCGATGCTGAAGTACGTTTTGGAGGAAAACAGGCTCACGGGTGATGACCTAGCCATTATCCTCGATGTTGACCGGTCCGTCGCCTACCGAATCCTGAAAGGGGAACGCGGCTTGACCACGGCGCATGTGAAGGCGCTCAGGGAGCGTTTCGGCGTGAGCGCAGATGTCTTTGTCTGAAGACGAGGGCGGCAAACACGCTCCAACAACCAGCAGCCGATAATCCCGGGTTTCGTGGACCCCATAGGGTCCATCAAAAACAAACCTCAAAATATTATATAACTTATTGTCTATAAATAAGTTGGTGGACCCGATCAGGTTCGAACTGACGACCTCCTCAATGCCATTGAGGCGCTCTTCCAACTGAGCTACGAGCCCATTCGCAACTGCGAAAGGATGAAATTCCGGGATTCCTGTTCGAAAGCAAGGAGTTTTTAAGCGCCGCCAGCTGAGTCCTCGGGAAGCCTTGGATCCAATATTGGGGGCTGCGGCACGGCCGCTGTGCTCTCCAAATGCCTCCTCAGGGCCTCCCTCCATTCCGTCTCCATCTGTTCCTGGCGCTTGAGCATCCTGTATTCCGCATTGCCCGCCATGAGAATGAATACGAAGAGCGCCGTCAGCATGTAGCTTTCCCAATAAAGGGAGGCCGCAATTCCGACTACGGTGAGGACACGGGCCAGCATCACAGCCCAGTAGGTCGCTCGCAAATACGGCAGCTTGAGGGCTAGGAACGCCCTCACCATACGCCCGCCGTCCATGGGGAAAGCCGGGTAGAGGTTAAAGAGGCCCAGGATCAAATTCGCACGGATGAGGAACCGTGCCAGGTCCGCCAGGGTAAGGGCACCACTCCCGCGATCCCAGCCTTCCGGAAAGTCGACCAGGAACCAGAGGGCACCCACGATGGCAAAGTTGACCGCAGGACCTGCCGCCGTGATCAGGAGCTCCTGGATGGGCTTCTTCGGGATCGAGTCGAACTGCGCCATCCCTCCTATGGGCATCAGCAGGATGCCCCTCACCCCAACGCCGAAGTGCATGGCCATGAAGGAGTGCCCCAATTCGTGGAGCACCACAGAGGTGAAGATGAGCAGGAATTCCGACGCGCTCCAACCCATCCCGGAGAGTCCGGCGCTCGTCCAGCCCTCGTAGCAGTAGAAGGCAAGGAGTAGAAGGAAGGTGAAATGGAGCGAAATTCTGATGCCCCGCACACGGAACAAGTTGATTGACCAGCCAAGCATGGCCTTTACTGAACCCCGGCCGCACAAAAGCGCCAGCCCAACCTTGGACACCAAAGCCAAAACACCCACAATACTAGTCATCGACGATGACGCCGAGATCCGATACTCGCTCTCGCGGGTGCTTTCCTCGCGTGGCTACCTTGTCTCAGAAGCCGCCAGCGGCGAGGAAGGGATTGCCAATGTCAAGAAGGGCCCGCCTCCGGACCTCATATTCCTGGACATCCGCATGACCGGGATGAGCGGGCTCGAGGCGCTCCAGCACATCCGATCGGTCAATCCCAAGCAGCTGATCATCCTCATGACGGCCTTCGGCACCGCGCAGACGGCGATCGAAGCCATGAAGTTCGGGGCGCTGGACTACATCATGAAGCCCTTCGACACCCAGAAGGTGCTGACCCTCTCTGAAAATGCCCTGAAGACGCACGCGGACCTGAGGGCGGTCGGCGACTATAAGCCGACGATCAACACCGAGGACTACAAGGAGGGCATCGTCGGCTCCTCTCCCGTGATGCAGGAGGTCTTCAAGATCATAGGCCAGGTGACGGCGAGCGATGTCACAGTCATGATCACGGGCGAGAGCGGCACGGGCAAGGAGCTCGTCGCACGTTCGATCTGGAAGCACAGCCACAGGGCCGGAAAGCCGTTCATCGCAGTGAACTGCGCGGCCATTCCCGACAACCTGATCGAGAGCGAGCTCTTCGGACACGAGAAGGGATCGTTCACGGGCGCCACGGGGCAGCGCATTGGCAAGTTCGAACTCTGCGACGGGGGCACCATCTTCCTGGACGAGATAGGTGACATGGCGTTGGCGACGCAGACCAAGATCCTGAGGGTCCTCCAGCAGGGCGAGATCCAGAGGGTGGGGGGCACGGACACCATCCGCGTCGATGTCCGCATCATCGCCGCAACCAACAAAGACCTCGAGGCGATGGTAAAGGCCAAGAGCTTCCGCGAGGACCTCTACTACCGACTCAACGTCGTGCGCATCAAGATGCCACCCCTGAGGGAGCGAATGGAGGACATCCCTCAGATCGTGGACTTCTGCGTCCAAAACCTGGTGAAACAGCGCAAGGCGCGCACCTCAAGGGTGTCGCCAGAGGCCATGTCCGTGCTCACACGCCATTCGTGGCCGGGCAATGTCAGGGAGCTTGAGAATGTTGTCTATCGCAGCGCAGTCGTGGCCCAGGGCGACGCCATCCTGGTCAAGGACCTGCCGCCGGAAATCTGCGGCGGAGCCGCAGAGTCCGCGGTTGCGTCGCCGCTTACGATAGAGGGCGCGCTCGACCTGCTCCTCGACCAGGCAAAGCACGACGAAAAGGGGCAGCTCGCGCACATCGAACACCTCTTGGTCCAGCGAGCGCTTAAGGCGGCTGCCGGCGACGAGGCCTCGGCTGCGAAGCGCCTCGGCGTCACGAAAGCCGCGCTCCGGAAGAAACTCTAGCGGCCGTAGCCGTTCGGGTGGGTGCGGTGCCACTTCCAGGCCGTGGCCACGATCGAGTCGATGTCGGGAAACTTGACCTGCCAGCCCAGCTCCCTTTGTGCCTTCGCCGAATCCGCGTAGAGCGACGGAGGATCACCCGGGCGCCTGGGGCCCTCGATCACGGTGATCTTGCGCCCGGTGGCCTTTTCCACCGCCTGGATGACCCGGCGGTTGGAGGTGGGGCTGCCGGTTCCCAGGTTGTAGAAATGCGCCGCACTCGGAGCATCCAGCCGATCGAACACGGCGATATGCGCCCGGCTTAGGTCGTCGACGTGGACATAATCGCGCAGGCACGTCCCGTCGGGGGTGGGGTAGTCCGTCCCGAAAAGATGGAGCGAGGCGCGTTTTCCCGTGGCCGCGTCGATCGCCAGCGGGATCAGGTGGGTCTCCGGATCATGATCCTCACCGATGGATCCGTCCTCGGAGGCGCCGGCAGCATTGAAGTACCGGAAGACGGCGAAGGAAATCTTGCCAGCATGCGCGAGGGCGCGCAGCGCGTTCTCGACGTCGAGCTTGCTCTGGCCGTACGGGTTGATGGGAGCCTGGGGAAGCGTCTCCGAGATGGGCAGCCGTTCCGGAACGCCAAAGGTCGCGCATGTCGATGAGAACACGAACCTTCTGACACCTGAACGGAGCATGGCATTCAGAAGGTGCAGGGTGGCGGCGGAGTTGTTCAGGTAATACTTGAGCGGGTCGGTCACGGACTCACCGACGTAGCAGTAGGCCGCGAAGTGCATGACCACATCGATCTTCTCGCTCCGGAGAATTTCCGTGACCGCTTTCTCGTCACCGAGGTCGGCCTCGTGGAACGGCACCTCCGGCGAGAGGGCCCTGCGGTGGCCATAGACCAGGTTATCCAGGACGACGGGCCGATGGCCTGCAGCAGAAAGCTGACGCACGCAATGACTTCCGATATATCCGGCTCCGCCGACAACAAGAACGTTCATGGAAAGGAACCTTTTATTGCGTTCCATGCGTTGTTGGCTAGCGAATTACACCTTGCTCGGCACATGAACCTTTCACGGATCGTCATCACAGGCGTTGGACTCACTGCCCCGAACGGCAACAGCCTCGGAGAATTCCGGGCCAACCTGCTCGCCGGCAAGGCCGGCATCGAGTGGAAGGACGTCCGCTACATGGGGCGCCTTCTGGCCGGCGTTTGCCACTACGACCCGCTGAAATACCAGAAAAAGAAGGAGATCAGGGTCGGGACCCGCGCGGGCAGCATCAGCATATGGTGCGCCCACGAGGCCCTGGCCGACAGCAGGATCGACTTTGCCCCCTTTCCGAAGGACCGGGTCGGAATCTACATCGGGTGCACCGAGCATGGCAACGTCGAGACCGAGAACGAGATCTACGCCATCTCAAAGTTCAACTACGACACCAAGTACTGGTCCCACTACCACAATCCAAGGACCGTCGCCAACAACCCGGCGGGCGAAACCTCGCTTAGCCTCGGCGTGACGGGCCCCGCCTACACGATTGGCGCGGCCTGCGCCGCCGGCAACCTTGGACTGATTCACGCGGCGCAGATGCTGCGCCTGGGCGAGGTCGACCTGGCGCTCTGCGGCGGTGTGAGCGAGAGCATCCACACGTTCGGCATCTTCGCCGGGTTCAAATCCCAGGGTGCGCTCGCGACCAATGAGGACCCCCTGAAGGCGTCGCGGCCGTTCGACAAGGCGCGAAACGGGATCGTGGTTTCGGAGGGAGGATGTCTCTACACGCTCGAGCGCCTGGACGACGCCCTGGCCCGCGGCGCCAAGATCTACGCCGAGATCGCGGGCTACGGGGTCAACAGCGACGCCAGCGACTACGTGCTGCCCAATCCCGTGCGCCAAGCCGAGTGTGTCCGCAAGTCCATCGCGAACGCGGGCCTCAAGGCGGCCGACATCCACATCGTCAACACCCACGCCACGGCGACGCCGCTGGGCGACATCCAGGAGTGCGAGGCGATCCGTTCGGTCTTCGGCGAGGGCTGCCCCGACACCCACATCAACAACACCAAGAGCTTCATCGGCCACTGCATGGGGGCGGCCGGGGCGCTCGAGCTCGCCGGCAACCTGCCGTCATTCGACGACCTGGTGGTCCACCCGACAATCAACGTCGATAACCTCGACCCGGCCTGCGCGCTGCCCGGGCTGGTGCTCAATGTCCCGGTCAAGGCGCTCAAAGTGGACACAATCCTCAACAACTCGTTCGGGATGTTGGGGATAAATTCCACGTTGATTGTGAAGCGATTCATGGCATAAGCTGTGTCTCGCTGACCACCACATGACCCACGAAGAATGCAAGAAAGTCGTCCTCGACATCATCGCGGACATCGCGCCTGACGAGGACCTCTCGAACGTTAAGCCGGAAGTGCGCCTGCGCGACCAGCTCCAGCTCGACAGCATGGACTTCCTGGACATCGTCATGGAGCTGCGCAAGCGCCACAGTATCGAGGTGCCCGAGGCAGATTATGGGCGCCTCGCCTCCCTGGACAGCTGCGCCGAGTACCTGACGCCGAAATTCAACGCGCTCGCGGCGAAGAGTTGAATCCGGGCGCGCAGTACGACGTAGCAATCATCGGCGCCGGTCTCTCCGGCCTGGCGGCGGGAATAAGGCTGGCCCATTTTGGCAAGAAGGTCTGCATCTTCGAGCGTCACAATGCCGTCGGGGGTCTCAACGGGTTCTACAGCATCGCGGGCCGCAAGTTCGACGTCGGCCTCCATGCGCTCACCAACTACGTGCCGGCTGGGGTCAAGGGAACACCGCTTGGCAAGATCCTGAGGCAGCTGCGCATCGAGAGGGATGAGTTTTCCCTGAGCCCCCAGAAGGGATCGAGGGTCTCCTTTGGGCCGCAGGGCGAGGCGTCGCTGCGCTTCAGCAACGACTTCGCGGTCCTCGAGGCCGACGTGGGCCGGCTCTTTCCCGCCCAGGCAGACGGCTTCGCGAGGCTCGCCCGTGCCGTCCGCGAGTCCCCGCTCTCGGGCGGCGACTCGAAGGCCTCGGCGCGGGCCCTGCTCAGAGGCTTCATCAGCGACCCGTTGTTTGAGGACATGCTCCTCTGCCCGCTCATGTTTTACGGCAGCGCCCGGCAGGACGACATGGACGCAAACCAGTTCATGATCATGTTCCGCGCGCTGTTCCTGGAGGGCTTTGCGCGGCCGTTCGAGGGCGTGCGCGTCATCATGCGGGTTCTCGTCGAGAAGTACCGCGAGGCCGGCGGCGAGCGCCGGATGAAGTGCGGCGTCCGCCGCATCGTGGCCCGGGAGGGCAGGGCTGCGGCGCTCGTGCTGGATTCCGGGGAGGAAGTCACGGCGAGTCACGTGCTCTCGTCGATCGGCTCCGCGGAGACAGCAGCCCTCCTCGGCGAGACGAGCCCACCGGCGCCGCGGCTGGGCTACGTCGAGACAATCTGCGTCCTCAACCGGCCGCCTTCGGCCCTAGGCTGGGGCGCCGACACCATCGTGTTCTTCAACGAAGGAGACCGCTTTTCCTACCGCAATCCCGAGGCTCAGGTGGACCTGCGCAGCGGGATCATCTGTTTTCCGAACAACTTTGAGTACGGCGGGGGCCGGGAGCTGGCCGAGGGGTTCTTCCGGGTCACCTGCCTCGCCAACTACGGTGCCTGGGCGGGCTTGCCCGAGCAGCGCTACCGCGACGACAAGGCGGGCTGGTTCCCGCGCATCCAGAACTCTGCGCGCCGGTTCCTGCCGCCCCTGCAGCCCGCCGGTGCGCTGGAGGCCGCCACCGTGGCAACCGACATGTTCACCCCTACGACGGTGGAGCGTTACACGGGCCACCTTCGCGGCGCCATCTACGGCGCCCCGACAAAGAACGCGCAGGGGCGCACGGCACTCACCAATCTCTACCTCTGCGGCACGGACCAGGGCATGCT
>Ga0182030_10001516_pt1 | contig 48003 bp, 50 predicted proteins | sample 812S3MmetaG_FD_121299 | JGI IMG/M metagenome (GOLD analysis project Ga0182030, IMG submission 121299) | Permafrost microbial communities from Stordalen Mire, Sweden - 812S3M metaG (Illumina Assembly) | ecosystem: Environmental > Terrestrial > Soil > Wetlands > Permafrost | place: Sweden... | reverse complement strand
TCAGCGCCCCGGTCTTATTGCGCACCGTGGCCAGAACGTTGACCACTTTCACGTCGGTGGAAAAAACCGGCTGGTCCTGTGACCATGCCAACCGGACGCCACAGAAGGCCGCCGCATTCTGAAATACTCTGCGTCTGGTCATATGGCGGCCGCCCCTCACTCATACTTTAGCGCGACCACCGGTTCGATCTTCGACGCCCGCCATCCCGGCGCCAACGCCGCCGCCGCCGCTACTACCGCGAGCAGCGCCGCGCCGCCGGCGAACACCGCGGGGTCCGCCGCCTTCATTCCGTAGAGTTGCGATTCCACGTACCGGCTCACTCCGTATGCCGCGATCAATCCGATGGCGATTCCCGCGCCCGCCATCCGGCCGGCCTCCAGCACGATCATGCGCAGCACCACCGCCGGCTGCGCTCCCAGCGCCATGCGCACTCCGATTTCGGCCGTGCGGCGCGTCACCGCGTGGGCGATCACTCCGTAGAGCCCGATGGCCGCCAGCAGCGTGGCCAACAGTCCGAATGCGCCCGAGAGAATGGCGATCAGCCGGTCGGTGTAAATCGATTCCTGGACGCGCACTTCGACGGGTTTCATATCGTACAGGGGCACGTTGGGATCGGCCGCGCGCAGGACCTGGCGGATGCTGGCAGCCAGACCGGCCGTATCTCCCGCGGTGCGCACGTAGAACGCGAGGCGCTCGGGCTTGTCCCACTGCGCGTACGGAAAGAAGAACGTCTCTTTGGGTTTGCCGCGCACATCCACATGGGTATCCGCCGCGACACCCACGATCTCGCGATCGAACACCGGGTGGTCGCTGCCGCCCATCATCAAATGGCCGCCGATGGGGTTGCGGCCGGCGAAATATTTTCGGGCGAAGGTCTCGTTTACTACCACCACCTTGGGTGCGCCGGCGCCGTCGCGGTCGCCGAACTCCCGTCCCGCGCGCAAGGGGATACCCATGGCTTTGAAAAAGCCGGAACCGACGGCGATCCGCGACGCCCCCACGTACTCGCCGGCCTTCGGCTGATAGCCTTCGATGGTCAGATTGCCGCCGGTAGTGCCATTACCGAACGGTCCATCCGCGGCGGCGGCCACGTCGGCCACGCCGCCCATGGTGCTGAGGCGGTCTTGGAGGTCACGATAAAAACTCACCGCCGATGCGAGTTGCGGCCGGGTGGTGGTGGCATTTACTTTGAACATCAGCAGCCGCTCGGTGCGGAAGCCCAGGTGCACTTTGCCGAGATTGATAAGGCTGCCGGCGAACAATCCGGCCCCCACTACCAGCAGCAGCGAGAGCGACATCTGCGCCACCACCAACGCGCCACGGAACCGCGCCGCGCCGCCGGAAAGCACGTTGGCGGCCTGATTTTTGAGGGTCCCGGAAAGGTTCGGGCGAGTGGCCTGCAGGGCTGGAATCAGCGAAAACAGGACCCCGCAGCCCAGCGCCACCGCCAGCGTGAAGCCTAGCAGCGGAAGACTGAGTTCCGATGTGAGCCACGGACCCGCGAAATCCTCAGGCAACAGACGCAGCAGACCGGCCATGCTCCAATGCGCCACCAGCAAGCCGAGCGCTGCGCCCGCGATGGACACCAGCAGCCCTTCGGCCAGCAATTGCCGCAGCACACGTCCGCGGCCGGCGCCCAGGGCCAGCCGGATGGCGATTTCGCGCTGCCGTCCGGCGGCCCGCGCCAGCATGAGGTTGGCGACGTTGGCACAGGCGATCAGCAGCACCAGCCCCACCATCGCCATGAGCACTTGCAGGGGCTTGCCGAACTGTTCGCTGAGCCCGTTGATCCCTTGCGCCGCCGGTCTGAGTTGCGCCTTGGAACTGAGAAACTCATTGCGGTCTTTGGGATTGCGCATGCTGCCCATGCCGGCCGCTTCCGTCTCCAGAATGGCTCGATAAGTCACGTCCGTCGCCGCCTGCGCCTGGGGCACGGTGAGGCCCGGCTTGAGGCGCGCGAAAAGGTTCAACCAGCGGAATTTGCGGTCCTCCAGTGCGTCCCATGTGGGCCGGACGGCTTTCTGCATGGCGATGGGCACATACAGATCGGGCGTATCTCCGGGCCGAACGCCCTGAAAACGCGCTTCCGCCACGCCGACGATCACCATGGGATTGCCGTTCAGGGTCGCGGTCTGGTTCAGAATCGCGGGGTTGGCGGCGCATTTGCCGGTCCAATAGCTGTGGCTGAGCACCACCACCGGATTCGCACCCGGTGCGCCATCGTCCTGGGGAGTCAGGACCCGGCCGATGGCGGCGCCTACGCCCAGCGTCCGGAAGAAATTCCCCGACACCATTTCGGCGGAGGCCTGTTCGGCCGCGCCCTGACGCACCAGCGTAACGCCGGCGCTCATGCGCGCGATCACGCCGCTGAATGCCGGGTCGCGGTCGCGAAGATCGCGATACATGGGGTAGGAAAAGACCGATTCGCTGCTGTCGCTAGTGCTGCTTCCGGGGGCGCCGTACTCGGTGTGGAGCACCACCAGGCGATGTGGATCGTTCACGGGGAGGGATCGCAGCGTCACTTGGTCGAGCAGCGAAAAAATGGCGGTATTGGCCCCGATTCCGAGCGCCAGCGAGAGTACCGCTATGGTGCTGAAGAGAGGACTGCGGCGCAGCGTGCGCAAGGAGAACGCCAAGTCTTTCCACATGTCCGGTTAGACGGACGTGGGTGCTGAAACGTTGGTTAATTATACTTCCCGGCGATGCCGTTCCAGCGGACCTTCAGAGGATCCAGAAACGCCGTCAGCGCGCCCCACATCTTCACTTTGGTGCCCGCCACGTCGTTCCATCGGACCGGCACTTCCAACGTGCGATACCCCAGTCGCTGCGCGATGAAGAGCACCTCCACGTCGAATCCAAAGCGCTCCACCCGCTGACGCCGGAAAATTTCGCGCGCCGCCGCGCCTTCGAACAGTTTGAAGCCGCACTGCGTGTCGTGGAACGGCAGGCCGGTAATCAGGCGGATTACCAGGTTGAAAAAACGGCCTCCGAATTCGCGGAACAGAGGCTGCCGGACGCCGATCAGCGACCGGTCCAGATCGCGCGACCCGATGGCCGCCTGGGCCTGCTCCCGTTCCACCGCGCTCCACAGCTTTTCCAACTCTTCAATGGGTGTGGAGAGGTCGGCATCGCTGAAGAGAAGCCACTCGCCTTTGGCTTCCAGCATTCCGTGGCGGACGGAGTAGCCTTTGCCGCGATTGCCGGGATTCTTGAGGACGCGCACGCCAGCCTTGCCCGCCAGTTCCGCGGTGCCGTCGCGCGAGCCGTCATCTACTACGACGACCTCGGCAAACTCCCACGAAGTGGCCTCCAGATAGGCCTTCACTGTGCGGAGTGTGGCCGGCAGCCGTTTCTCTTCGTTGTACGCAGGGATGATGATGGAAATGGATCTTCGCAAACGAAGACATATGATAGCTGATTTCGGCTTCAGGGGACTGAATGGTGGAGGGAAAGTGCGGAGTGTGGGGCAGGCTGGAGCCTAATGTCACTTACTTTGGCAGAGACGGAATTCCGCATAATTCGTGGGGCAGCCAATCGTGGCTGCAGCCGGCTTTTAGCCGGCTCTTTCGGACTACGAGCACTCGTAGATGGCCCGAAAAGCCACCTGCAGAACTCCTGACGTCGTGGAATTTGGGATGAGCCCGTTTTCGAGGCGCAGGCACTCCTGCCTGCTGGGTCGAGACTTAGACCTCCTGATCTCGCCCCGCAGTTTCTGCCTGGCGGGGAAAATGGGCTGAGCCATTCCTTTCGATGGCGAGAGCTTCGCAGGTGGGGCAGGCGGTGCCGCCTGCCCGCTCGCACTGAATTAGGCCCGCTGCTCGAATAGGATCGAGGGCAGGCGAGCACCGCCTGCCCCACCTGCGGGCTCACTGCAAATTCCAAGACATCAGGAGTTCTGAGACTCATCTCGACCCTCTTCGCGAGCGGCATCCACCGTCCCGGAGCGCCGAGAAGAGTCTCCGGCCCAGAGGGCACCCCGCAGACACGAGTGTCTGCGCCACGTCATGGCCCAGGTCAATTTCCCCAACTATCCGAAATCCCCGGCCGACAGCAGGAGTTCTGAGACTAAAAGTCGCTCTCGCCGCCGGGATCTTCGGCCGAGCCGTCGCCTTCGTCGCTGCTGAACCGGGCAAGGGTGAGCGGCATTCCCAGGGCGCCGAATCCTTCCGGCAGATCGACGTCCTGTTCGGTGGCCAACGCGTAGTCGCTGGCCACCAGGTCCCATTCGGTCTCGCCGGGCCAGTGGTTTTGGGCCATCGCGGCAGCGTCGTCGAAACCCTGCGGACCGGCAGTGGCGAGTAGACTGCAGGGCGTTTCCTGGTCGGCGGCGCCGGCCGGCCGGATGCCCTTGTGATAATGCGTGCTGGCGCCGAGCGCTGCCAGCGCCGCCGAGCGGATGTCTGGTTTCATAAGTTTGCGATCGTATCGGTAATGGGGTGCAGGTTCAGCATGGCTTTTTGTACCGCGCTGGCAATGTCGTCGCTGCGGTCCATGAGGGATTGCGCGTCCATGGCCTGCACGGTGATTTGAATGGGTTGGCTCTGGCTGCTTCCGCCGCCGGACTGTCCGCCTTGGGCCGGCGCGGCAGTTACCGCCGGCGTGCTGGGCGTGCCGTAGGATCGCGGCATACTCGTCTGGCCGAAATCGGCGTCGGTCGCGTCGCCGCTGTCGTCTGTCGAGCCGACGAAGCCCATGCTGTCCGGCATGGCATAGTTGGTGAGCGTGGGTGGCGCCGCCGGTCCGCCGTCGAAGAGGCTGGCGATTTCGAGTCCCAGCGGGATGATTCCCAGGCCCGCAGCGAGGGCCCCGCCAATGCCGCCGAGCGAGCCGCTTCCAGTATCGCTCGATGACGTCGAACTGCCGCCGTGGTCTATGCGGCCGGTCTGGTCGCCGAGCGAGTCGACGTTGCCGCGGGGGGCGGTGCTTCCGCCCCCGCCGCTTCCACCCGCCCCGCCACCGCCGCTCCATGCCTCGTCGCTGTCGGTGATCGCTCCCTCAATTTGCTGGAACTCCTGGAGGAGCGTGTCTTGCGTGTCCGCCATGGCCTACGCGTCCACCGTGCCGGTGAGACTGAGGCTCGCTCCGGAGCCGAGCGCCAGGACGTTGACGCGCAGCGCGTTTCCGGTGGCTCCTTTCCGAATGTTGACGATCTCGTCCAGGCTCGCGCTGACGGTGACTCCGTCAATGCTCTCCGCGCCTGCGAAGTGCCAGACCTTGACGGGCAGCGCGTCTCCGAAGTTTCCCGTGGCCGAGTCTTCGATCGATACTCTGCAGCTTGTGCCGGCGGTGAGGCCGGTGACGTTGAGATAGATAGTCTTGAGGCTGTTCAGGGCCGCGGTGCTGAGGGTGCCAGCGACCGGGCCGGCGGCCGTGACTGTTTGCATGCCGGTGGTGATGAGGTAACGTGTCATAGGATCTCCGGCTTGAGCGTAGCAGCCGGCCATCGAAACGCCCTCGGCGTCGTTTCCCCAAGTAATTGAAAAAACGGCAAATATAGTTGCCATTGACGTGCGAACGGGATTTTGTTCCTGGGAATCGGCGATAATGACCGGGCCGTGCGGCTGCATTTGCCGCACATGGCCCGCGCACCGGCCTGCTTTTGGCCGGCATAAGACAAACTGGGATGCCGGCCGCGCCTGGCCGCCACCTGATGCTGCCTGTGCGACAGGTGCGCGGCATGGCTGCGTGGCCAGCTTCCTTATTCCGGCCAGCGAAATGACGCGTTGCACGCGGAGTGACCGCGGCGCCGTGCAGCCTGGCTGTCGTGCTGCTGGTACTAAGTGCTCTTGCTTAGCCGTTTCGGTTTGCGGTATTTGAGTTTGCGTTCCAGCTTGGTGATGGCTTTGCGTGTTTTCTCGGTGAGGGTCGCCATTGCGTGGATGTCCGGGAGTCTGGCCCCTGGCTCCGCGGCTGCCATCTTCCGGAGGAATTCGAGCCCGGCTTCCGCCCGCCGCTGCTCTGCCTGTTCCAGCTTCAGGACGCGGAGTTCGAGTTCTCGCAGCCGTTTTTCGGCGTGGTCATCTTCGTTTTGCATGGCGGTGGGGTAGGTGGTTGAAAGCGCGGGGCCTTTTTCCGATTTGGGCCCGCGGGGGTTATTGCCTCTGGCTTTCTTCAATGTGTTTGAGGCGGGCATCTAGCACTTCCTCGACGCGGTGGAGTTCGGCGCGCCATAGGTCGCGCATGTCGTCGAAGCGCTTGTTGATGGCGTTTTCGAAGGCTGCTATCCGCGCGTTAATGAGTGTGCTGAATAGCATCAGCATGATGGCGTTGGAGACGATCGGAACTCCGATCGCGAGGTAGAGCTGTGTGTCTGTCATTCCCGGCTTGGCTCCTTTGGTCGGGTGTGGCCTTGGTCTGATTGTCTCACTGTGTGGGGGGTTCAGGCTGCTGTGCTCCTGAACCCCCCATGGGCTGCTACGGGCGCGGGTAGCCCCGCTTGGCCACTTCGGCGTCGGATCTGGTGCGTCCGGTGCTGTGAATCGTGCTGCCAGGCGCACACCTTCGCTTTCCGGGTTGCCTGTGGGGGTTTGGGTGTGGCAGGATGGTACCGCAACACCGCCTTAGGTTGCGCTCCGCGTGCCGCTTTTCTCCGGCCAAAGAGTTCGAGCGGACGGGGAGAATTCTCACTGCCGGGCGGTGCCCGGTCTCCTATAGCGGAAATCGGCGATAATAACGGTTTCCATTATAGGAGACCGAATTGTCGCTGGAAGATGAGTTACTCAAGCAGCGCCTGTCCCGCATTCGCGAGATCGAGGCCCTGGGATATCGCCCCTATGGCGGCCGGTACGAGTTCACCCACACCGTGCCGCAGATCCTGGCGGATTACGGCCCCAAGACGGCCGAAGAGTTGGCGCCCCAGGTGCGCGTCCGCGTCGCCGGACGCCTGATGGCCATCCGCCACATGGGAAAGGCCGGCTTCGCGCATCTCCAGCAGAACGGCGAGCGCCTGCAGTTTTACGTCAAGAAAGACGCCGTCGGCGAGCGCGATTTCCAGCTTTTCAAGATGCTCGATATCGGCGACATCCTCGGCGTGGAGGGCTATCTTTTCCGCACCCGCACGGGCGAATTGAGCATCCACGCCGAAAAGCTGGAGTTCCTCTCCAAGACGCTGCTTTCCATGCCCGAGAAGTGGCACGGCCTGGAAGACGTGGAAATCCGCTACCGCCAGCGCTACCTCGACCTCATCGCCAATCCCGACGTGCGCAAAGTCTTTGTCACCCGCGCGCGCATCGTGTCGTCCCTGCGCCGGCAGCTTGAGGCCAAGGGCTTCATCGAAGTGGAGACGCCCATGATGCAGCCGCTTTATGGCGGCGCCGCCGCGCGTCCCTTCGTGACCCACCACAACACTCTCGATATCGACCTCTACCTGCGCATCGCGCCCGAGCTTTACCTCAAGCGCCTGGTGGTGGGAGGGCTGGAGCGGGTCTTCGAGATCAACCGCAACTTCCGCAATGAGGGGCTCTCCAAGAATCACAACCCCGAGTTCACCATGCTGGAGTTCTACCAGGCCTACACCGATTTTCAAGGCCTGATGGACCTCACCGGCGAACTGCTGGCGCAGGTGGCGATCGACGCCAATGGCGGCACCACCGCGGAGTTTGAAGGCCAGACGCTCGATTTCGCCCACTTCGAGCGCTACACCATGCGCGAAGCGGTGGTGCGTTTCTGGGAAGGCGACGGCAAGCCCACCCTGGAAGACGTCGCCAATCCAGAATGGCTGCGCGCGCACTCCGGCAAGGCCACGCCCGGCGAAGCGCTCGCCGAGCTGTTCGAGACCCACGCCGAACGCAAGCTGATCCAGCCCACCTTCGTGTACGATTACCCCGTGGAGACCTCGCCGCTTTCCAAGCAGAAGCCCGGCGACCCCACGCTGGTGGACCGCTTCGAGATCTTCGCCGCCGGCATGGAGATCGGCAACGCCTTCACCGAGCTCAACGACCCGCAGGAGCAGCGCCGCCGTTTCGAAATGCAGCTCGCCATGCGGGAGCGCGGCGATGAAGAGGCTCATCAGATGGATGGGGACTACGTCCGCGCACTTGCCTACGGCATGCCGCCCGCCGGAGGGGAAGGCATCGGCATCGACCGCCTGACCATGATCCTGACCAATTCGCGTTCCATCCGCGACGTGATTCTGTTCCCGCTGTTGCGGCCCGAAGGCCCCATCGAGCTGATCGGCCTCATGCGCGAACTCGACAAACTGTGAAGACCTTCGAGCTGTTCATCGCCAGCCGCTACCTGCGGGCCCGCCGCAAGCACACGGTGGTGTCGGTGATCACGGTCATCTCGGTGCTCGGGGTGGCGGCCGGCGTGATGGCGCTGGTCATCGCCATGGCGGTGACCACGGGCTTCCGCAATACGCTGCAGCGCAGTCTGCTGGGGGCCATGGCGCACATCAACGTGGTGCCCAAAGTCCCCGGCGAAGGGATCGAAGATTGGCGCTCGCTGATGGCGCTCCTGCGCAAGGCTCCGCACGTGGCCGGAGCTGCGCCGGCGCTTTACAGCCCGGTCCTCATGGCCGGCGCCGTCAATTCCAAACCCGGAGTGCTGAAGGGTATCGACGTCGATTCCGAACTGGCCATCAGCGCAACGCTGCGCAGCTTGAAGGAAGGTTCGCTGGAGCCGCTTCGCGATCCCACCGCCAAACCTCCGGGCATTCTGCTCGGCAAACAACTGGTGGGCGACACGGGAATCCGGGTCAACAACCGCATCTGGGTGCTCTCTCCCGAAGGCGGAGAAATGAACCCTTTGTACGGGCCCACGCCGACCGCCCGTCCTTTCAAAGTAGCCGGTGTATTTGAGAGCGGCTTCTACGAGTTCGACGATGGCTACGCTTACGCCTCCATCGCCGCCGTGCAGAAGATGCTCGGCCTGGAAGACGAAGTCAACGCCATCGAACTGAAAGTGGACGACCTCAACCGCGCGCCGCAGATTGCCGCGGACCTGAGTAAGATGCTCGGCCCGCACTATACGGCCACTTCCTGGCAGGAGCAGAATCTCCGTCTGTTCGACGCGATGCGCGGCGAGCGCATCGTGACTATCATCATCATCGGGCTGATCGAACTGGTCGCCGCGCTGAATATCCTGATTGTGCTGGTGATGATGGTGATGGAGAAGTATCGCGACATCGCGGTCCTGATGTCGATGGGTGCGCGGCCCCGGCAGATTCGTGCGATCTTCATGCTGCAGGGCGTACTGATCGGTGCGGTGGGCAGCGCGATCGGGCTGACGGCGGGGTACACGCTCTGCTATTTCGCCGAGAAGTACCACTGGATCCGCATCGATGAATCGGTCTACGCGTTCTCCTACGTGCCCTTTGAGACGCACTGGGCGCACGGCATCTGGATCGCCGCCGCCGCGATTCTGATCAGCTTTCTGGCGACGTTATACCCCGCGCGCAACGCCACGCGCATTGCCCCGGCGGAAGTCTTACGGTACGAGTAGGCTATTTCGGGGAGCAGATGCCTGCAATAGGCGGGGAAAGGCCGGTGGGAGCGTTATACTGGCTTCAGGAGCGGCGAAATGAACGACGAGGTGCAGGAGCTTCGGAATGCGGGCTACAGACCTGTTGTCGTCGGGCCGCAGCCCTTTTCGTTCGAGGATCTGTTGCGAAGCGTCGATCCTGAGCCGGACGAGGAGACGGAGCGTTTTGTAGCGGCCATCTATGCGGATCGCCGTCAGGTCGCCGAGGATTCCTCGCCTGAATGAGCCAGATTGTCGTCGATACCGACGTCGCATCGTACATCTTCAATTGGCATTCCCTCAGAACTCCTGATGTCGCCCCGCAATTTCCGGCTGGCGGGGAAAATGGGCTGAGCCATTCCTTTCGATGGCAAGAGCTTCGCAGGCGGGGCAGGCGGTGCCGCCTGCCCGCCCGCGCTGAATTAGGCGCGCTGCTCGAATAGGATCGAGCGAAGGCGAGCACCGCCTGCCCCACCTGCGGGCTCACTGCAAATTCCACGACATCAGGAGTTCTGCATGTGATAGCGGGCGCTACCCCTTCGACACCGGCATGAACCGCTTGATGAAGTTCGTATCGAAATTCCCCGCCTGGAAATCCGCATCCGCGACGATCTTCAAGTGCAGCGGAATCGAGGTGTGGATCCCTTCCACGATGAACATCTCCAGCGCCCGCCGCATGCGGTCGATGGCCTCGCCACGGTCGCTGCCATACGTCACCAGCTTGGCCACCAGCGAATCGTAATACGGCGGAATCACGCAATCCGTGTACGCCCACGTATCCACGCGCACGCCGATTCCGCCGGGCAAATGGAAGCCCGTAATGCGGCCGGGCGACGGCACAAAAGTCTCGGGATTCTCGGCGTTGATGCGGCATTCGATAGCGTGGCCGCGCAACTCCACCGGTCCCGGCAGAATGTCGGCCAGCCGCTCGCCTTGCGCGATGCGGATCTGGCTCTTGACGATGTCGATGCCGGTGACGAACTCCGTCACCGGGTGCTCCACCTGCACGCGCGCGTTCACCTCGATGAAGTAAAGCTTGCCGGTTTCGTCCATCAGGAACTCCACCGTGCCGGCATTGGTGTAGCCCGCGGCGCCGATTGCCCTGCGCAGCGCCGTCGAAATCTCCGCGCGCAGACCATCGTTCATGGCCGGCGAGGGCGATTCCTCAAGCAGCTTCTGGTGCCGCCGCTGGATGCTGCATTCGCGTTCGCCCAGAATCTCCACGCCGCCATGCTCGTCGGCCAGAAGTTGGAATTCGATGTGGCGCGGGGCGCCGATGTACTTCTCCAGATACACGTCGGCCGAACTGAAAGCCGCGCCGGCCTCGCTCTGCGCCTGTGCGAAGAGCGGCGCCAGATCCTCCGGCCTTGTGACCACGCGCATGCCGCGTCCGCCTCCGCCGGCCGAAGCTTTCAGGATCACCGGGTAGCCAATCTCTTGGGCGAGTTCCAGCGCTTCTTGGGGAGTCTTCAGCACGCCCGGCGACCCCGGCAGCACCGGCACGCCCATTTCGCGCATAAAGGCGCGGGCGCGTTCCTTAATCCCCATCATGCGGATTACGCCGGGCCGAGGTCCAATGAATTTGATTCCGGAAGTTTCGCACACCTCGGCGAAGGCGGCGTTCTCACTGAGGAATCCGTAGCCGGGATGAATGGCGTCGACGTCGGTAATCTCGGCGGCGCTGATGATGGAGGGAATATCCAGGTAGCTGCGCGCGCTCTTGGCCGGTCCGATGCAGATGGCCTGGTCGGCGAATCGGACGTGCGCGCTGTAGCGGTCGGGTTCGGAATAGACCGCCACGGTCCGGATTCCCAATTCCTTGCAAGCGCTGATGACGCGAACGGCAATCTCGCCCCGGTTGGCGATGAGGATTTTCTTAAACCGCACGGACGGCAAACAGAGCCTCCCCGTACTCCACCGGCTGCCCGTTCATGACCAGTTTGCTCTCGATGATGCCCGAGGTTTCAGCCTCAATCTCATTCATGAGCTTCATGGATTCGATGATACACAGCACCTTGCCCGGCTGGACGCGTTCGCCCACGCGGACGAACGGTGGAGCGTCCGGCGAAGCCGACTCGTAGAACGTGCCCACGATGGGCGACTTGACCAGCACCAGATTGGGGTCGGCCGGATTCTCCTTGGGGGATTCGTGGGTAGGGGCGGGGGGCGGCGCGGGGGCAACCTGAGCCGGCGCGGCGGCCGGCGCAGGGGCGTAGCCGGAATGCGCCACCAGAATTTCCTGGGGTGCGGCAAAGGAAGAGCGCCGGATGCGCACACGGTTATCGCCCCGCTGCACCTCCAGTTCGGCGATCCCGGTTTCCGCCGCCAGGTTGATCAGTTCTCGGATTTCATCTACTGTCACAATGGACTAGCTTAACAGACGTCAAGGGCGCAAATGGGCTGGTGCGCGGTGGGGGGGGCTTAAACAGTTTCGGGATTTTGGTTAAGAACCGCTTGCTGGCGCGCGCGGCTCAGAATGGCGTCTCAATGTTTGTAAGTGTTTACCGAGCCGGGCCCAGAGGGCACCCCGCGAGGGAGCGGTCGTTCAGAGACGTACCTCCCGATACCGTGTAAGCACCCCGCGATGGGGAATACGCTCCCTAACGGTCCCTAACGGTCGCGGCTCGGTAAGTAACTGCAAACACGTGGGCACTCGTTTGCCACGAAACCCCCAGATCGGTCAGTCGCCCCGCGGTGGGGAAATATCCCTGAGGGCGTTTTACTTCTTCTTCAAACCCATGTCCTTCTTGAGACGGCTTACAATAGCGGAGGCAATGCGATCCGATTCCTTCGACGTGGCGTTCTTCGGAAGCTCGTATACCGACCAGACCACCTCGCGCGATTTGGTCCCCACCAGAAATATCGTGCCCTTGCTTCGGCCCACGGTGGAATTGGTGGCGGGATCCTCCAGCTTGTTTGCCGGCGCGACTAGAGAGCCCTTGGTTTCGTCTTCCTTGTCGCCCTCCTTGGGATCGGCTTTCTCCGGCGGCGGAGGCGCCAGCATGACATCCAACTTCTCCTGCAGCGCCGCGCCCACGTGGTCGGTGAGGACCGCGTCAGCCATCTTCGGGTCGGTGACGATGACGAAGACGTGTTCGCTGGTCAAGGCGTTGGCCAGATACTGCTCCAGCCCGTGGGCCATGGGCAGCACGTACACTGTGTGCACTGCCCCCAATTCGGCGCCGCTTAATGCCGCGGCGCAACTTACGAGGAGTGCCAAAACAAGTTTGATCGAGTTCATGATAAAGAGGGCGCGCCCATCCGTTTCCGGCGCTCAATCCATTATGACGCTGCCGGCAGCCAAAAAGTCTGCCGTAAAATCGCATGTATAAAGGCCAGTCGATCACCGTCATCATCCCCTGTCTGAACGAAGAAGCGGGAATCGAACGGGTCTTGCGCGCCATGCCCGAGTTTGTCGACGAGATCATCGTGGTGGATAACGGCTCTACCGACCGCACGGCGGATGTCGCTCTGTCGCTGGGCGCCAAAGTACTCCGCGAGGAACTGCGCGGCTATGGACGCGCGTACCGGCGCGGTTTTTCGTGCGCCACCAGCGACCTCATCATCACCCTCGATGGCGACCACAGCTATCCCGTGGATGGAATTTCATACCTGTTGGAAGCCTTCCTCCACTTGCACGTCGATTTCCTGAACGCTTCGCGATTTCCGGTGCATGACAGCAGCGCCATGAGTTTCAAACACAAATTCGGCAACCTGGTGCTCTCGCTGGCGATGTCGATCCTGTTCTTTCGCTGGGTGCGGGATTCCCAGTCGGGTATGTGGGTGCTGCGCCGTTCCATTCTGCAAGACATGAAGCTGGAAGCCGACGGCATGGCCTTCTCGGAAGAGATCAAGATCGAGGCCTTGCTCCATCCGCGGATTCGTTTCGGTGAGATTTCGATTCTTTACTCCACCCGTTTGGGCGAAAAGAAGCTGAACCCGTGGCGCGACGGGATGCAAAATCTCGCCTTCCTCGCGCGGAAGCGTTTCTTCCGATGAGAGAGCCGCTGCCGAAGCCGGACCAACCACCGCTTTGCAAAAAACAAATTTGGCCACGGATGAACACGGATGAACACAGATAAGAAAAGACTTTGTTTTATCCGTGTTCATCCGTGTTTATCCGTGGCCATTAATGGTGCGCCACAATGATTAGCGCCATCGTCCCGGTATGGAATGGCCGCGAGCTGCTTCTGCGCCTGCTGGGCTCGCTCGACGCGCAGACGCAGCCCGTCGCGGAGGTGCTGGTGGTGGATAACGGATCCGAGGACGGCGCTCCCGAGGCCGCCCGCCAGCGCGGCGCCCGCGTGATTGCCATGGGCCGCAACGCCGGCTTTGCCGCGGCCGTCAATCGCGGAATCGGGGAGAGCCGGGGCGAATGGCTGGCGGTGCTGAATACCGACGTCGAAATGGCCCCCGATTATCTGGCGAAACTGCTGACCGCGGCCGAGGCCGGCAGCGCCTGGTTTGCAACCGGCAAGATTCTGGTCGCCGGGTCGAACGACCGGATTGACGGCACCTTCGACGCCATGTGCCGCGGCGGAACTTCGTGGCGCGTGGGCAGCGGCCGCACCGACTGCGCCGCCTTCTCCGCCGAGCGGCAGATCTGGTCGCCGCCCTTTACCGCCGTCCTGTTGCGGGCCGAAGTTTTTCGCCGCGCGGGCTTGCTGGAGACCAGTTTCGAATCGTACCTGGAAGATGTCGATTTCGGTTTGCGTTGCGCGGCGTTGGAACTGGCCGGCATCTACGTGCCCGGCGCCCTGGCCTGGCACCAGGGAAGCGCCACGCTGGGCCGCTGGCATCCGGAAACCGTGCGGCGCATGGCGCGCAACCAACTTTTTCTGGTGGCTCGCCATTATCCCCGGCGGCTCCTGCGGCGCTGGCTCGGGGCCCTGGTGGTGGCGCAGATTCTGTGGGGAGGGCTGGCGCTGCGTCACGGAGCGGCCCTCGGTTGGGTCCGCGGCGTGCTTCAGGGACTGCGCCATTTTGGAGCGGCGCGAAAATCCCGCCAGCCGTTCGATGCCGCGGTGCTGGGCGATCTGCTGCGCTCGAACGAGCGCCTGATCCGCGACCTGCAAACATCCACCGGCTTCGATTCCTATTGGAAAGTGTACTTTCTGCTGACCGGTGGTGGGGCAAAGTGACACATGCCGGATATCGGGATCGTCATCGTCACCTATAATTCGCGGGAACACATCGGGCCTTGCCTGGACGCGGCCATGCGCTACGGCGCCGAGGTGATGGTGGTGGACAATGCCTCCTCCGACGGCACGGTGGAGGAGGCCGCCCGTCACGGCGTTCGTGTGCTGGCAAACTTCACCAACCGGGGCTTCGCGGCTGCCGTGAATCAAGGGTTTGCCGCATTGGAGACCCCCTACGTAGTATTGTTGAACCCCGATGCCGAAGTGGCCGGGGGTTTAGACTCGCTCCTCGAGGCGTGCCGCTTGCCCGGCGTGGCTGGCGCCGGCGGAAAACTGGTGGACGCGCAAGGCCGTCCACAGATCGGCTTCATGGTCCGGCAATTGCCCACGCCCCTGGTTCTGGCTTTGGAGGTTCTATTGCTTAACAGAATCTGGCCGGGGAATCCGGCCAACCGCCGGTATCGGGGCGCGCAATTGAATTACAATGTGCGGGTTCCGGTAGAACAACCGGCGGGAGCGTTCCTGATGGTGCGGAGAGCGGTATGGCAGGAACTGGGCGGTTTCGACGAAGGCTTTTTCCCGCTGTGGTTCGAGGACGTGGATTTTTGCCGGCGCGCCATTGATCGGGGCTATCAATTATACTACGTTCCGGAGGCCGTTGCACGGCATCGGGGAGGCCATTCGATTTCTCAGCTATCGGTAGAGAAACGCCGCGTTTATTGGTATGGTAGTTTACTGAGATATTCAGCCAAACACTTCCGCCCACCGTCCTTCCGGGTGGTGTGTCTGGCCGTAGTAGTGGGTTCTCTCTTGCGGAGTTTGGGGGAAGTAGTACTGCAAAGGAGTTTCAGACCCCTGCCGGCATATGGGAAAGTCGTGCGGCACGCCAGCCGGTGCTTTTTGTTCGGCTGGGGGGGCGGAGCGGTTTCTTCCGGCCCCAAATGATTCCAGGGTAAAAGGATGTATACAAAGCTCGGCCTCTCAGGTTCTTGTTCATGGCGCAAAACGACTTCGTCTCCGTCACGGTAGTCACTTATAACAGCGGCCGCTTCATTAAGCGCTGCCTCGAATCGGTGCTTCAGCAGAAGTACCGGCTGAAGGAGGTCATCGTTGTCGACAACGCCTCCACCGACGGCACCATCGATATTCTGGAACAGTTCGAGGACCGCTGCAGTGTGTACTACAACGAAGAAAATATCGGCTTCGCCGCCGCACAGAACCAGGCCATCAAGCTGTCCAACGGCGACTGGGTTCTGACCCTGAATCCAGACGTTCTGCTGCTTCCCAACTTCATTCAGGCGCTGGTGGACGCCGGCCAGCTCGATTCGCGCATCGGCACGGTCTGCGGCAAGCTGCTCACCATGACGTCGCATTTCGAGATTCCCGAAAAGCCCGTGGTGGATTCCACCGGCATCTACTTCAACCCCATGCTGCGCCACCTGGACCGCGGCAGCCAGGAAGTGGACAACGGCCACTACCTCCAGTACGAGTACGTGTTCGGCGCCACGGCGGCCGCGGCTCTTTACCGCCGCGCCATGATCGAAGACATTTCGCTCGACGGCGAATTCTTCGATTCCGATTTCTTCGTCTACCGCGAAGACGCCGATGTGGCGTGGCGCGCCCAGTTGATGGGATGGAAGTGCCTCTACGCGCCGTATTCCCGCGGGTATCATGTGCGCAAGGTTCTGCCCGGCAACCGCCGCGCGCTGCCGCCCGAGATCAACATGCACTCGGTGAAGAACCGCTTCCTGATGCGCATCAAGAACATTTCGCCCAACCTCTACTGGCGGAACTGGCTCTCGATTACCACCCGCGACCTGATCGTGGTGATGTGCTGTTTGATGTGGGAGCATACGTCCCTGAAGGCATTCTGGTTCCTGGTGCGAAATTTGAAGCGGGTACTGGCCAAGCGGCGCCGGATTCAAGCCAGCCAGCGCGTGGACGATCAGTATATGGCGAGCTGGTTCCAGTATGCGCCGGTCAGCAAACAGGCGCCCAAGAAGATGGCGCGACTGCTTTCGCGCTCCGAAATCGCGAAGACCTAGTCCGTGCGCATCGCCCTGGTAGGCACCCGCGGCATCCCCGCTAACTATGGCGGATTTGAGACCTTCGCCGAGGAACTTTCCACCCGTCTGGCAGCTCGCGGCCACCAAGTCACGGTCTACTGCCGCGAACGCTATTCCCAGCCCGCCTGGCGCGGCGTGCGCCTGCAATATTTGCCCACCATCCGCCACAAATATTTCGACACTATGGCGCACACCTGCGTCTCCACTCTGCATCTTCTGGCGCACCGCGTGGATGTGGCGCTCTATTGCAACGGCGCCAACGCGGTCTTCACCGTCTGGCCGCGCATGCTGGGCATGCCGGTGGCGCTCAACGTGGACGGCATCGAGCGCAAGCGCAAGAAGTGGAACCGGCTGGCCAAAGCCTGGTACCTGGTCTCCGAGTGGCTCTCGACGTTTTGTCCTACCGCCGTGGTGACCGACGCGCTCGCCATCCAGGACTACTATCGCCGGCGCTATCGCAAGGAGAGTACGTTTATTCCCTATGGCGCGGAAGTCGGCAAAGTTGCCGCTGGCGGGACGCTGCCCGGACTGGGTCTCGAGCCGGGCCGCTATTTTCTCTACGTGAGCCGCATGGAGCCGGAGAACCATCCGCTCGAAGTGCGGCAGGCGTTTGAGACCGTGGCCACCCCATTCAAGCTCGCACTGGTGGGCGATGCCCCGTACGCTCACGATTACATCCGCCGCGTGCGCGACACCCGCGATCCGCGGGTGGTGATCCCCGGCGCGATCTATGGGGAAGGATATCGCGAGTTGGATTCGCATTGTTTCGCCTACATTCACGCCACTGAAGTAGGGGGAACGCATCCGGCGCTCATCGAAGCTATGGGCCGCGGGGCATTAGTGCTGTATCGCAATACTCCGGAAAACGCCGAAGTGGCCGGCGATGCAGGCATTCCTTTCGAGCCATCCGAACTGGCGGGGAAAATTCGCGGTCTGCTGGAGATGTCCGAGGAGCAGCGCGAGGCTTTCCGTTGCCGGGCTCTGGAGCGGGTGCGCGAAAAGTACTCGTGGGATGCCGTGACGGATGCCTACGAGCGGTTGCTGGAGAATCTCCGGATCCGCCATTACTCAAAGACAAGCCACACCACCAGGTAAGGAGCTGTTAAGAAATAAACTTCAGAACTCCTGATGTCGCCCCGCAATTTCTACCTGGCGGGAAAATGGGCTGAGCCATTCCTTTCGATGGCGAGAGCTTCGCAGGTGGGGCAGGCGGTCGGTGCTCGCCTTCGCTCGATCCTATTCGAGCAGCGGGCCTAAGAGCCCGCGAAACAATAAGCTGACCAAATGTCTCGAACGTGCGCAATCGCTCCCTCACGGGGTGCCCTCTGGGCCCGGCTCTGTCAAATGCGCATGCCGAGCCGCGCGCGGGAGCAAGCGGTTGGGTCTGAATGCACAGGATATTTGTTCGCGGCTTCTAATTCAGCGCGGGCGGGCAGGCGAGCACCGCCTGCCCCACCTCTGGGCTCACTGCAAATTCCACGACCTCAGGAGTTCTGAGACTACCGCCTCCGGAACGCATAGTGGCGAGCGAACAACAGACGAAAATCAGCTTTACACTGATTTGACCCTCAGGGGTTCACCGGGCCTCACTCCGGTTTCGAAGGGGCTACAATGGTTCGAAATCGGTTCAAATTCTAGACGCGTCGCGGAGGCTTAAACGGAATGATGCCCGTTCCCTGGAAGCTGTGGGAAGGCCAGGTAGTGGACCTGTGCTTCCCCCTGCGCTACCATCTCGGGGGCACCGGCCGGAGCGCCGTCTATCTCACCCAGTACGGCGATCCGGAACCGCGCAACGCCGCTATCAAACTGGTGCTGGCCGAAACCGGGGTGGGCGACCCGCCGTCGCAATGGGAGCGTGCGGCGCAACTGTCTCATCCCAACCTGCTGCGCCTGTTTCGAACCGGGAAATGGCAGGTGAACCAACTGGCGTTACGCTACGCCGTGACGGAATATGCCGAAGAGAACCTGGCCGCGGTGCTCGCCGAACGGCCGCTGACCACGGTGGAAGTGCGCGAGATGCTGAGGCCTCTCGTGGAGGCGCTGGCGTACATCCACGGCGAAGGCCTGGTACACGGCCATCTGAAGCCCGCGAACATCATGGCAGTGGGGGACGAACTGAAACTGTCGGTGGACGGGATTTCGCTGGTGGGCGAATCGGGCGTGGCGCCCGGCGCACCCGGGCCCTACGATCCACCGGAGTTTCGCGATCGGGGCTGCTCGCCGGTGGGAGACGTCTGGTCGTTCGGGATGACCCTGGTGGAGGCATTGACGCAGCAATTGCCCACCGTGGGCGGGCCCAAGCAGGAGCCGGTCTTGCCGGCCACGCTGCCCGCCGAATTTCTACCCATGGTGCGTGCCTGCTTGCGGCCGGACCCGCGCCGGCGAGCCTCGCTGTATGACATCCTGGCGCAGTTCGAGCGGCCCGCGCCGGCCGAGGTGGAAGAGCCTGCCGAGGAACCGCCCGCCGCTCCCCGGAGGTGGCTGAGCCTGGCACTGGTGGGCGCGTCGGCTGTGGCGTTGGCCGGCATTCTTGTGGCGCCGCGGCTGCTCCATCATCCACCGGTTTCCGCCGCGACGGAACAGGCGGTGGTTGTGCCGGCTTCCACGCCGGTCGCTACCCCTCCGGAACCGGCCCGCCCCTCGGCGTTTTCTCCCGCTGCCGCCAAGGCGCCACCGGTCGCGGTCGAAACAGCGCCCCCTCCGCCCACGCCGCGCGCGCCTGCGGCTCTCGTCGACGCCGCACCGGGACAGGTGCTGCATCAAGTGTTGCCGGAGGTGACCGACCAGGCGCGAAGTACCATTCGCGGAAAGGTCAAGATCGATGTGCGGGCCAGCGTGGACCCGGCCGGCCGCGTCACGAATGCCGCCGTGGAATCGCAGAACAGCCGGTACTTCGCCAATCTGACGGTAAAGGCGGTCGAGCAGTGGAGCTTCGAGCCAAGGGAAGCTGCCAGTGAGTGGCTGCTGCAGTTCGAGCTCACCCCGTCGGGCACCACAGTGCATCCCTCCAGAGTGTCGCACTAAACCGATTGCTGCCGAACTGTCGGCACTCGCTTCGGCACTTGACGACGCAGCGGCGTTGCGCCCTCTGAAAACAGACCACTTCTGGACTTGCAGAATTCGGTGGCGAACCCGCTCCCTCACGGGGTGCCCTCTGGGCCCGGCTCGGTAAGTGCTTGCCTTTCAATGTGACTTTTCCGAGCCGCGCGCGCAAGCAAGCGGTTTCTTCGAATTCTGCAAGTTTCTCCTCCGTCTGGACATCGAACTGCATCCACCGCCAGGAGAGCAGTGCGGCAAAATGAGGAGGCTGAAGTGCGCTACTGGATGGCAATCCTGTCGATGGGCGCTGCCCTGGCCGGGGCCGCGCCGGGAGCGAGAAGTGCCGAACTTTCGGCGCAGTGGGCCGAAGATGGCCGGTTTCACTTCTTCGCGTGTGAGTTCAAACAGGCCGCGCGGGCATTCGAAAATGCCGCGGCGGTACAGCCCGAGGACGCTGGGCTGCATTACTGGCTGGGCAAATCGTACGCCCGGCTTGCCGAGGTGTCGGGCCCATTGTCCGCCTCGAAGAATGCCCGCAAAGCGCGCCGCAACCTGGAACAGGCGGTCCAACTCGATCCGCGGAACCAACAGTACCTGGCGGAGCTGTTCGACTTCTACGTGGATTCCCCGGAATGGCTCGGCGGAGGGCTGGAACGCGCGGCGGCGCTATTGGAACGGATGGGCCCCGACACTTTCGGCGCCCAGGAGCGGATGGCCCAACTTGCCGAATCGCGCAAGGAGCACAGGGGGGCTGGTTGGTTGGTGCGGCTGGCGGTGTTGCGTACATCGAGCGTCGTAGGATACCTGGTGCCGCAACGGTGGTAGGGAGCTGTTAAGAAATAAACTTGCCTAACGCTCCCTTACGGTCGCGGCTCGGAACGCGCATCAGAGCCGGGCCCAAGGGGCACCCCGTAAGGAGCGTTAGGTGGCGATTGTGTGGCCTTCAACGCTAGAGGCACAAGATGGCGGCAGCAACTAAAAGCAGTCATGACAACGATGAGCCGGTGGGTCTGCCGACTCCTTTCTTCCCGAGGTACCCGGAGAAATACGGGGACGTGGACTTCTCCACGCTGAACCATAACCTCTCTTATTGCTACGACGCCTCCCGGGCCATCCGCTGGCTGCTGAAACAGGCGGCCCATGGATTCCAGGGGACCACCGGCAGCTTCGAGGATTGAACCGTGCCCCTCTCGGAAATTCTTTCGTGTCCGCCTGATACCATCGTCGATATGCGGCTTCCGGATTCGGAACTCTACAAGACGCTCTTCGACCTGTCGCAGTCGATTGCCGGGCACAGCGATCTGGGTACGCTCTGCAATTCCCTGGCGACGGCGTTGCGCCGCGTGGTTTCGTTCGACTTTCTGGCGCTGGTGCTGCACGATCCGGTTCACGATCAACTGCGGGTGCACGCCGTCAGCGGCAACCGGCCGTATCAGGAAAAGGAAGTCGTGATTCAGGCCGACGGCGACCATTTCGGAGCCCAGGTGTGGCGCGAGCAGAAGCCGCTGGTGCTGTCTCCACTGGAGGACGATGCCAGCGGGAGCGGTGTCGTCCGCGATGCGCTGAAAGTGGGCATCCACGCCTTCACCCTGGTGCCGCTTTCCAACGGAGACCGGCGGCTGGGGATGCTGGGATTCGGATTTGCCGAACCTTTCGAACCCGACGCAGAAGCGCTCGAATTCCTGCTGCGGGTGGCGAGGGAAGTGGCTGCCTCCGTGGACGGATATCTCACCCGGCAGGCGCTGTTGCACGAGCGCGATCGCATGCGGGTACTGTTCCGGATCGCCGAGGCCCTGGTTTCCAAGCTGCCCATGGAGGAGTTGCTGCCCGCCGTGTCGGAACAGCTCAATCGCGTGGTGGCGCATGATTTTGCGGTCATGACTCTGCTCGATAAAGCCACCGGAGAAATCCACCTGAACGGGCTGCACATATCGGGAAATATGGAGTTCCAACCCGAAGAGACCAGCGTGCGGCCGGAAGGGCTTCCCGCCGGCGAAGCGCTGGCTACCGGGAAGCCCGTGGTGGCGGCGGGGCTCGATTTCGAACGCTTCCCTTCGCCGCTCTATCGCAAGTACGCGAGCTTGGGGTTCCGCGCCAGTTGCTCCATCCCGCTGGCGGGCGCGAATGGAATGCTGGGAGTGCTCGACCTGGCGCGCAAGAGCGGCGAGCCGTTTACCGGCGATGAAGTGGATCTGCTGATGCAAGTGGCGCGGCAAATCGCCATCGCCACGGAGAACTCGCTGGCCTACCGCGAGCTTTCGCAGATGCGCGACAAGCTGGCCACCGAAAAACTGTACCTGGAAGACGAGATCCGCTTCGATCAGAACCTGGGCAATATGATCGGCGAGAGCATGCCGTTTCAGGCCGTGCAGAGGGCCATTCAGGTGGTGGCGCCCACGGATGCCACGGTGCTGATCCAGGGGGAAACGGGCACCGGCAAGGAACTGGTGGCGCGCGCGCTGCACGATTTGAGCGGTCGAAGCAAGCGGTCGTTCATTAAGGTGAATTGCGCCGCCATTCCGGCGACGCTGCTGGAAAGCGAATTGTTCGGCCACGAAAAAGGCTCGTTTACCGGCGCCTTTGCGCAGAAAATCGGACGGTTCGAACTGGCCGATCAGGGCACGCTATTCCTGGACGAGGTGGGCGAGATTCCGCTGGAGCTGCAATCCAAGCTGCTGCGCGCCATTCAGGAACAGGAGCTCGAACGGGTGGGCGGCAACCGCACCATTCGCGTGGATGCCCGTCTGATTGCCGCTACCAATCGCGATTTGAAGCAGATGGTGGAGGAAGGCACGTTCCGCGGCGACCTGTATTACCGGCTGCACGTGTTTCCGCTGACAGTTCCTCCGCTGCGCGAAAGGCGGGAAGACATCCCGCTGCTCATCCGCTACTTCACGCAGAAACATGCCAGGCGAATGAACCGCCCCATCGAGTCGATTCCCTCGGCGGCCATTGAGAGCCTGACGAACTACGAATGGCCCGGCAACATCCGAGAGTTGCAGAACGTGATTGAGCGGTCGGTGATTCTGAGTCCGGGGCGCGTACTGCAAGTCGCCATGCCGGAGATCGCCAGGAATGCGGCGCCGGCAAAGACGCGCGCGGACGATGCCGCCGAGCGCAAGCGGATTCTGGAAGCGTTGCGCGAGTGCGAGGGGCGAGTTGCGGGGCCGACTGGCGCGGCGGAGCGGCTGGGGCTGCGACGCACCACTCTGCAATCGCGCATGAAGAAGCTCAGTATCGAGCGCCAGTACCGGTGACGCGCGGCTTTCCCAGAAAATTCGGTAGAAACGCTTGCTTCCGCTACCGTGAGGGACAATGTCACTTACTTTGCCTCGCGGCTGGTATTCTGCATTTGTTGTGGGGCAGGCAATCCTGCCTGCAGCCGGCTTTCAGCCGGCTGTTTCGGGCTCGACGCGAGTCTTCCCACACGCCCAACGCCGCCTGAACGGTGGCTGCGGCCAATGGTTGGAGGAACCGGCTCACGCTTTCGCGGCGCGAAAGTATAGATGGTCGTATATACTATTAGAGGGGGTGTTGGATGCCCAAAACTCGGATCGCAAAACTCTTTCGGAACGGATCGAGCCAAGCCGTTCGGCTCCCGGCCGAGTTCCGCTTCGATGGCGATGAGGTATTCGCCACGCGCGACGAGATCACCGGCGACGTTGTATTATCGACGCGGCCAGGCGCCGGGACGTGGGGCGAGTTCTTCCAGCTCATGCGCACTATCGACGTGCCCGCCGACTTCATGGCGGAACGCCCTATGAACATAGCGCCCGTTGAACGGGATGTATTCGGAGACTCGGAGGGCTGACGCTTGCTCCACATGCTCGACACCGACACGGCGAGTTACGCGATCAAAGGCCGGGATTCCGGCTTGGAAGCCCGGTTGGCGGCGATCGAGCCTTCGACGATCTGCATATCGGTCGTCACGCGGGCCGAATTACTGTACGGATTGAAACGTCTGCCGGCGAGCCATCGATTGCATGCCGGCGTACGTCACTTTCTCCGTATTGTACGGGCCCTTCCCTGGGATGCGGAAGCGGCCGACCGGTACGCCGACATCCGCCATCAACTCGTAACGGCGGGCCGCCTGATCGGGGAACTGGACATGATGATTGCCGCACAGGCTCTTTCGGTTGGGGCGGTGCTGGTGACCAACAACACGCGACATTTCGAACGGATCGAGGTCCCGCTCATGCTGGCAAACTGGCGCACGAACCCCTGCCTGAAGTAGATCCCTACTTGCGATCCAGTAGGCCGGTTGCAACGTTGGGGTTCAAGTTCAGAACTCCTGATGTCGGCTGGGGATTTCGGATAGTTGGGGAAATTCAGAACTCCTGATGTCGCCCCGCAATTTCAGCCTGGCGGGGAAAATGGGCTGAGCCATTCCTTTCGCTGGCCAGAGCTTCGCAGGTGGGGCAGGCGGTGCTCGCCTGCCCGCCCGCGCTGAATTAGGCCCGCTGCTCGAATAGGATCGAGCGAAGGCGAGCACCGCCTGCCCCACCTGCGGGTTCACTGCAAATTCCACGACATCAGGAGTTCTGACGTTCGAGACATTTAGTCAGCTTATTGTTTCGCGGCCCCTAAGACGGAACTCTACCGGGCCAGCGGATACGCCAGGCTTTCCAGCAGCCACTCGCGATTCTTGCGAACATCCTCGGTGAGACGGCGGCATAGTTCTTCGCGCTGATCGTAGAGGCGGTAGCCGGCTCGCGGGCGCAGATATCCGCGGGCTTTCGGCTCCCTTGCGAACACCGCTTCCTCGCCATCCTCCCGCACCATTCGCTCATAACGCGCGCGATTGTCGAGCAGCGCCTTGATCAGGAAGGGCATCACGATGGAATAGTCGGATTGCATGCTCTCGGTGGTCTGCAGATAGGTGTCCTTGTCCACTTTGCCCCACGTCACCGCCTCGGCGGGAGGGCATGACGAGAGCGACCCGTCGGTCACCGGCGCGGTCACAATCTGCACGTCGAACCGATAGCCGCGGACGTTGGGCAGTCCCAACACCTGGCCTAATGCCGGCTCCGGCTGAAGGTTGTAATTCTTCGGCACGCCGCCTCCCAGAATTACCGTGCCGAGGGCCTGCACGGGATTGTCGAACAGGCCCCAACGATGGTAGGCGCAGGCCTCAAAGACTTCCGCGTGCAGGTCGAGATCGAACGCATATTCGGGAATCAGGCCGGCCTGGCGCATGGCCCACAGCTTCATGGAATTCAGGAACACGCTGCCATCGCCGGGGGCGCCCACGAAGATGGGGATGGCGGCGCTGTGGCAGGTGGAAAGCAGGCCGGGCGCCACGCCGTTTTGCCGTTCCTGCGCGGCGTAGTAGCGGCCCAGCAGGTAGCGCAGTTCGGTGCCGGTCATTTTGCGCTGGAATTCGGGGCGCGCCAGCACGGCGGTGAGGAAGCGGTCCTGGTGGAGCAGTACGCCTTCATCGAAGGCCATGTCGGTAACGCGGATGGTGCCCTCGTCGCGCAACGCGCCATCGTCGGTGAAGATGGGGACCTCATGGATGGGGCCGGATTTGTAGGCGTCCAGGCTGCGGTGGCCGTCGTGGTAGCAGACCGCATCGGTAGTGCTGAGATACGCCACCCAGCCGGTTTCGAGCAGAGGGATGAGCCAGGTTTGATGCTGTCCGGAGACCGTGACCGGGCCGGAGACGGCCAGGGTCAGCGGGCATCCCATGCCGATGGCGTGGTCCAGAATCTGGTAAATGCGGCGCAGGTAGGCGCCTCCGAAGGCCGGCAGACAATGGGTGAAGAGCTCGTCGAGAGTGGAGCATTCGTCCACGCGGCGGACATGCACGTACTGGCGGTGTTTCGCGGGCATAAGTTTGACGGTAGCAGATGTGCGTTGGGCCGGGCGGCGCTCGCCTGCCCCACCTGTGGCTCATCCTCAAGCCGAGGGCCGTCCCGGAACGTGTTAACGTTGAATCCTAGGGATGAACATACTATTTGTGGGAGATATCTTCGCATCTCCCGGGAGGCGCATCGTCGCCGACCATTTGCAGGATATCATCGAAACCAATCGTATCGACCTGGCGATCGCCAACGCGGAGAATTCGGCGGGCGGGTTCGGCATCACCCCGGCCATCGCCGAGGAGTTGTTGGCGCTGGGCGTGGACGTTCTGACATCGGGCAACCACATCTGGGACAAGCGGGAAATCCTCGATTACCTGGGGCGCCAGCCACGGCTGCTGCGGCCGGGCAACTATCCCGAAGCGCCGGGTAGCGGCGTGATCGTCTACCGCGCCCGCAACGGCGTGGATTGCGCCGTCATCAACCTGCAAGGCCGCACTTTCATGCCGTCCACGGACTGCCCGTTTCGTAAAGCGGACCAGATTCTGGCGGCGCTCGACCCCGCGGTGAAGGTGAAATTCCTGGATTTTCACGCCGAAGTGACCAGCGAGAAAATGGCCATGGGCTGGTACCTGGATGGCCGTGTTTCGGCGGTGGTGGGCACCCACACGCACGTCCCCACGGCGGATACGCGCATCCTGCCGGGCGGCACCGCCTATCAGACCGATTGCGGCATGACGGGGCCCTATGAATCGGTGATCGGTGTGGATATCGGCATCATCATTCAGCGTTTTCTGACGGGCCTGCCGGTGCGCATGGAATCGGCGCGCAAGGGCGCGGAATTGCACGCCGTGATCGTGGACGTGGACGAGGCCACAGGTAAAGCGCGCGCTATGCGGCGTCACGCCATCAACGGAGATTGAGCGGGATGGACCCTTCCAGCCGGATTCCCGATTTCGCCGCATTTTATATACAGCAAATCGGAGCGCTGCTCTTCGGGCTGGTATTTCTCTTTCTCTACCGGCAGTCGCGGGTAGTCTATTTCGGTTTGTGGTCGATTGCCTGGCTGTTGCGGTTCCTGGCGGTTATCTTCGGGTACGAACTGCTGCGCACCGGGTCGCTCGAATGGATGGCGCCGTACGCGGTGTTCGAATTCGGTTTTGCCATCGTGCTGATTGCGGCGGCGCGGGCCGGCTTCGCGGCGGGCATCAAAGACTGGCGCACGGTGCCGCGGCTGATCTCCATCCTGCCGGTTTTTGTGGCGCTGGTGTACGCCTTCGGGTGGTATTCGAGGATCGAAGGTTACCGCGCTTCCGACACGCTGGTGTTGTCTGGCGTCTACGCCTACAATTTCGTGGCGCTGCGCCGCAACGCCGGGTTGGGTGTGCGGGTTTTCCGCCTTTCGCTGCTGGTGCTGGCGGCGGCGTTTCTGGTACACGCCCTGGTATTTATCAGCCTGTACCGCACCGGCAACGCGCCCTTTTGGGCCCCCTACCTGCGGTACGAAGCGTACTACGATTTCACGCTGCACTGCGTGCTGGCCTTTGCCGCCATGGCAATGTGGAACGAAAGCCAGATCGACCGGATTCGGGAACTGGCCGGCGAGGTGGATTATCTGCGCCGCGAAACCCAACAGCGTCTCGACCTGGATCATCTGACGGGTTTGTTGAACCAGGCCGCGCTGTCGCGGCGCGTCGACCAGCCGGGCGCATTCGAAGGCGTGGTCGCGGTGTGCGACATGGACAATTTCAAGGACATTAACGACCGCTACGGACACCTGGTGGGCGACGAAATTCTGCGGAATATCGGCAACCTGCTGAAATCGTCCATTCGTCATGAGGACGAAGCCTTCCGTTGGGGCGGCGACGAGTTCGTCATGCTGTTTCGAAACCAGCGGACGGCAGTGGCCAACAAGCGGATGCAGGAGATTTCGGCACGTCTGCGCGAATTTCGGGTGCGCGGCCACGGCGTGCTGCCTATTACCTTCAGTTGGGGCACCGCCGAGGCCGCCGGCCGCGTGTTGCGCGAAGCTCTGGATGAGGCCGATCAGAGCATGTACGCATTGAAGCGGACCAAACAGGGGCTGCGGCCATGAGGGGCAAGGGCTGCATCCCATAAGCGTTGCCTTAAGCGACCCGCATCGCCGGATCTCTGGCGATGGGCGTGAGCGTGAATGGCGCTCCATCGTCGGATCGGATTCAAGCTGCCCAGCAGTCGCGCGGGCCGGAGCGGGCGTTATTCGGCAAATTGGATTTCGAGATTGGCGCTCGGTATTGCACAGCAGATCGGCGCGTATTACGCTATGATCATGCAGACGATTTCCTTGAGATTGCCTGACGATCTCCTGGCCCAGATCGCTAGCGAAGCGAAGGCGAGACGGGTGACGAAGTCATCGCTCATCCGGGAAAGCCTGGAAAAAGCGCTGCGGCCGCAATCGCGGGTGGGTGCGCCGTCATGCTACGATCTGGCCCGTGACCTTGCCGGCGCTGTCAAGGGTCTGCCAGAGGATCTCGCCCAGAATTCCAAGTACATGGAAGGCTTTGGCCAGTGACGAGAGGCCCGGTCTTATTGGACACCGGGCCGCTGGTCAGCTTCCTCGCCTCCGGATTGAGGCATCATTTATGGACGGTGGAGCAATGGAAGCGGCTGCGCCCTCCGCTACTAACATGCGAGCCAGTTCTGACGGAGGCGGCGTTTCTGCTGACGCGAGAGGGCCGCGACGCGGATGCTGTCTTCGAGTTGCTGGAACGAAAAGTGATTCGTATTGCACTCTCCGTGCAGGAGGAGCAGGCCGATCTGCGAGCTCTCATGCACCGCTATCGTAACAGGTCTATGTCCTTGGCAGATGCCTGCCTGGTCCGGCTCTCGGAGATCCACAAATCGGGAGAGATCTTCACACTGGACTCGGACTTTCGCATTTATCGGCGTCACGGCGACAAAGTCATCCCGGTGCGGATGCCAGATTGAGGCTTCGGCGTTGCCTTTGGGACGCCGAAAACTCAGGAGTCGGCCCAGGCACCGCTACTGCATTGCAGGGCGGCCCGCTCCTGTCCCCCAAAAAGCGACTTAGGCGTTTGGCGGACATGTGGCACTGTGGACCGTGTCGGTTGAGATGGAGGCCTTGGTGGCCAAAGCCACGTAGCGCGTGGGCCTGCCTTGGTGCTCCGCCTTCGAGAGCGTCCTTATCCAATGTTGATGATCTGATTCAGTGTTTCGCATGCGAGAGCAAATATGTCTTCCGGAATTTGCCTCCACGGGTGAGGCTTTGCCTGGCGGCTCCGCCAGTCGAACGACTTCGGCTGGTGGCCGAGAATATAGCTCGCTTTCCTTCTGGGGCTGGCGAACTTCACGGCGAATGGATTTGTTTCGTTGAACGGCGCCGTCGTCATCGGCAAACCAATAACGATGCCGGTCCGCTCATTGAATGCCTTCGGAGAAAGTACCAATAACGGGTGAACGTCCCTCATCTCGCGGCCGGCCTGAGGATTACAGTCGATCCAAATCATGTCGCGCCGGTCGGGAGCCCAGAGCCTGCGGGCCGCCATCAGAGCGCCTCATTCCCGGCACGACGTGTGGCCATGACCTCACCGCCGTGTCGCTCCGGATCGAAGCGGGCGAGTTTCTGCTTGAGTGTTAGCCGGGGTTCCCCTGCCGCGGCCACTCGCACCGCCGAGTCCTGTGCCGAGACTTCAACGGGTTGCCCGACTTTGAATCCGACAGATCTGGCAATGGAAGACGGAATTCGCACTGCCAAGCTGTTGCCCCATCGCTGAAGCGTCAGAGTTGCTGTTGTCTTCAAAATAAACCTCCACGTATCAACCAGTATATACATTCGGCAGGGGAGGTTGGCACGGATCGAGAACTGGCAAACCTTAACCGCCGATCCGAGTGCGTACCGGTGGCTCAAAACGGTAACAATTGCGCCCGCACGGACAACGGCATGAGCCCTCCTTGCGAGTAAGGTTGGCCGTTGGCCGTCCTTTCGCGAACAGATCCAGGTTTGGACGTGACACGTCAACTTGGCCGGCGCCGGGTGTGTGATCCAGGAGCAGAGACCGGCGGCGCAAAGGGACCTTCAGTCGAGCCTATCCGGTCCGGGCGAGGACTCAGTGGAGAGTTTCGTCTGGCTCAGCGTGCTGAACGATCAACGGAATGAGTTCAGCCATTTTAAGCGGAAGTCGTACGGACAAATGAAGCAGGTCTGGCTCTTCTAAGCTCACTATCAACACGCCGCTGATGGGATCACTATTCTTGCGCAGCCATGAGACCGTCCCCATTCCGTCGGTGTTCGCGGGCGTCCGAAACTCGACCATTTCCCTGGTTAGGTAGTTCAGCGTGTCGTCAGGGTACGGACCGAACACGAACTCGCTTGCTGGCTCGATTCCCTCCGCAATGACGTCTCCAACAAACAACGAGTGGGCCGGAAAAACGCGGGCGATATCGCGGGCGACACTGAATCGGCCTGACGTGTCTCCCAACATGATGGAAATCTGAATCGCTGGCCCGTCGAATCCCTTCCATTGCGCTGAGAAGAACTCTGCGGAACCGATCGGCCTCGGACTCACGAAAAGGCTGCTGCCATTCGATCCGTAAGTACAGAAACAGTGCCAGCCTCGGGGTGCTAGAACTCCGGATCCGAACTTCGCCTCGTAATACGCAAGCCGCGATGCGGACGCCGCCGGTATCGCCAACTTCTTGTCCGTACCACCCGGTGCTTCTACCGGCCCGGTTTGGCCGTCGGACTTGCAGCCGACGAATGGCACAGTAGTCCATTTGGGTTGACTAGGAGCTGCGCCTCTCGATTGCGCGGGCAATGGCATTAACGAACACAACACCAGGACTGGCTTCGCAAACCGGCGGAGCAGGGAGAACATGGACATCGAACTCATGGTCCGAGTATATGACGATTCCTAGCGGTCAGCTTGACCGCAGATATTCGCGTATGCCGAGCGCGTCGTCGGAAGCAATCCGCTCGGCCGTATAGTCCCCGAATCGTACACTGGCCCCAAAAGGTGATCTGGGAAGTTGGCCGACTAGGAAAAGGAGGGCGCCCTCTGCCCGGGAATCCGGCTACCGACGCCCGCTTGGGACGTCTTGGAGACTTGCTGACGAGTCGAAATCAAGAGGACCACAGCGTCAACGGGCTTCTTCTCAGGGATAACTGGGTATCAGGGTGCGCTTAAGGTAACGCTTATTAGGACTGCGCCCTTGGATATCGCTTCGCGATATGGAAGTCAGAAATCAGAAGTCAGGAGTCAGGAGTCAGAAGTCAGCTTTGCCACCGGCGGTGACGGAATGAACGGGGTGTGACTCCGAACCAGCCATCCGGCGGGCTGTCCGCTTCGCGGCTTTTTGGAAACCGGTCGATATTGGAAATAAAGGGTTTGATCGGGAGTCACAGATCAGGAGTCAGGAGTCAGAATGAAAACCCGGCGGGACCGGGCAAGCTAAAGCATGCCCCACCTTACCGATCGGGCGCGTTGTAGCCTTCGCGCCAATGCGCTTGCAGGTGCGGTAGTCCGCGCGGTGGCACCACTCTCACCGTCACGTGATGATATTTCCCGTCGTGCATCTGGTTCTCGGGCGCGTAGCCCAGAATGTAACGGTTGCGCAGTTCGATTCCAATTTTCTTGGCGACGTCCGGCATCTCGGCAGCATCCGCGAAGAACATCCGGCCGCCGGTCTGCTCGGCGATGTGCCTCAAAAGGTCCGGCCCTCCGGCTTCCTCCGGCGTGCTGCCGCCCCCAAAAACTCCAATCGCGTAAATCAGCGAGTCGCTTTCCTGAATCAACGTCCTGACTTCCTGCACGGTGTAACGGCTGTTGTTGTCGCCGCCGTCGGAAATGACGAGGAGCGTCTTCTTGTTCTTCTTGGATTTATGCATCTCCTGCAGGGCCATGTAGATGGCATCCAGCAGCGCGGTAGAGCCGCGGGACCGCGAAAAGGTCAGCTCCTCTTCGATCCTGCCGGTGTCCTTGGTGAGCGGCACCACCAGCCGCGGTTTGCTGTCGAATTCCACCAGGAAGAACTCGTCATCCGGGTCGGCGATTTTGAAAAAGACCGAGGCCGCCATTCGCGAGCGCTTGAGCTTGTCGCCCATGCTGCCGCTGGTATCGAAGACCAGGCCGGCGGCGATGGGCTCGTCGTCCATGGCGAAAGTGGTGATGGACTGCAGCACCTTTTCGTCGTAGACGCGGAAGTTCTCCTTTTCCAGGCCGGAGACGGGCCGGTTCAGGGGATCGTTCACCGTCACCGGAATCAACACCAGGTTGGCGTTGACGCGGATGTTGGCGGGCCGCTGCTCCTCTTCCTTCGGCGCGGGTTTGGGACGGGGCGTGATGTTGACGTCCTGTCCGCGGAACAGCAGCGGCGACAGCAAGCCCAGTCCAGCGGCAAAAATGGCGATCCCTCGCGCCTTCATACGTCTCCGAGTATTGTACGTGGTCCCCGCGATTAGGGTTGCTTTTATGTGGCGGCAATCCGCTCGATCTGCGCCAGATGGTTCAGGTCGTGACCGGCCATGGTCTCCACCACCACCTGCAAGGTCATCTCCCCGCGCTCCGGGTGGGACAGCTTCTTACCCAGACTGGCAGGCGGTATGGCGGCGATCAGGCGGACGTTCCAGCTTCGTACGGCGGCAAACACGGCCAGCGCCGAGGCGACGTCGAAAGAATCGTACATGGCAGCCCAGCGGTCCTGATCGAACGGCTGGATCACGTGGTCGTCCTGCGACAGCGCCTGACGCAAGCGGAAGGCGAAGACGATTTCGCAGTCCGCCAGGTGGCAGAGGATTTGCCGTGCGCTCCACTTCCCCGGCGCGGGCGCCAGTTCCACTCGCTCCGCGCCGAGGGCTTCCAGCAAGACTTTCAGCCGCCCGGCGGTGGCCTCAATTACTTCGCGCGGCTCGCGGCCGCCCAGGAAAGGCGCGTATGGATTCGTCGTCACCTATGTCAACCTCCCTTTCAATCCGATTTCAATCCCGCTCCGGGAATCCGGTGGCCGCCGATCCCTTGGCCGGTAGCGGGAGCACATCGGGAGACAGCAGGCGCGCATCCAACCAACCCGCCTCGGCAAACTGGCGCGGCGAGGGCGTAAAGACGATTTTGTAACTCGTGTCATCGAGCGGCGCTTCCGGCCCGCTGGACCTCAGTGGGTAGACCAGAGCCAGATACTTGAGAATAGTATATATGTCGCCCTCCTCCGGTTGGCGCAGGTCGTAGCCGTTGGAGCGGAAATGAATGGAAGCGCCCTGGCTGGAGAGACGCCATGCCAGGAAGGCGCAACAATCCACGGCGTGTTCGAACCAGGCGTCGAGCTCCGGAGGGATGTCGCGGTCCAGGAACATTTCGACGGTACGCTCCTGCTCGCGGGCAAATTCGCGGACCTGCAGGCTGCCGGTGTGGGCTGACGCCTTCCAATCCAGGTGGCGCGCGCTCTCCAGTACCTCGTAGGGACGGATGCGGTAGAAATCCCGGCCGAGGCCGCGATAGTGGGTCTCGATCTCGCCGGCGATGCCAGCCAGCAGGTCGTCGAAGCCGGGCCAAGGGTCGATGGAGGGATAGACGATCATTTCGCGGCCCAGCGTGACGCGCGCCGATTTTTCCAGGAAGCCGAAGGGGAACGAGGTGAGGAAGGCGAAGCTGTTCTGCCGGTAGGCGCCGCGTTTGGGGAAGCGGACTTCCACCGTCTCCTCCAGCGTGGCGCCGCCGGCGATGAGCGGAAAATAGATTCCCGATTTGAGCGTAGGGCTGTTGGGCTGACGGATTCCTTCCACTCGAATGGAGAAAGAGGGCATCAGCCATTTCTGATTGCGAACGTACAGCTTGCCGGGAACGGAGCGTCCGGCGGGGATGTGCTCCGGCACCAGGAAATCCAGCTCCAGGGCGGCCAGGCAGAGGCGGCTCACGAAGCCCGAGACCAGCAGCGTGGCCAACATGGCCGCCAGGATCAGAAAGAGCAGATTATTGGCCGACGCGATGGCCGCCATGCTCACCAAAACGATCGCCAGGACGAACAGCGTTCCGCCGCGCGTGATCTTGTAGCGGATCCGCCGCGCCAAAGCGTCTCGAAGGTGCGCCCACAAGTTGTTCACGCTAAACCAATTCTACCGCCCGGCGTTGCCTGGGGCGCGCGTGACGGCAGCGGCGCGCGGGGGGCGCAAAATCGCATTCACAAGAATCTGCCGGCTTTTTTCAATTATCTCACTCCGTCAGTGAGGCCTTGACAAGCAATGACTTGCGCTTCTTCATACGCTAAAGTTGGGCGGAATCCGCGCGAGGTTTTGTGGCCGGCCGGAACCAGGGGCTTGATACCCTCGGGGCATAGGAAGCTTGCTTGGGCGAGCGGCTTCCGATGTGCCACGAGACTCGTCCGGCTGGCAGGCGGTGCCGCCGGACGGGTCGTGGCCCTCTCTTCTCTATCCTCTTATGAAAATCATTCGACAGATATGCGTTTGCGTTTTGTTGGCGGCGCTGACGGGGCTGGCGGTCTATACCATCCAATTGGTGCGGGCCGCTACGGCGACGGTGTCCGCCCTGCCGGGCGAAGTAAAGGCCACGCGCGCGGCGTTGGTGAACGAGGTTCAGGCGGCCCGCAAGGATGTCCTGGCGCGCAGCGAGCGGCAAGTGACGGCGTTGCGCAAGGATGTGCTGGCGGAAGCGGGCGAGATCCGCGTGACTGCGGACCGGCGGGTGGGCGATACGCTGGCCAGGGCGGATGCGGCGCTCGATACGGTCGAGGGGCTGCGCCGCGACCTGCGACCGGTGTTGGACGCGGCCCAGGGCACGCTGTACGATGCCGACCGCACGGTGAAGGATCTACATCCGCAAATGCTGGGCCTGGTAGCGGCATCGAAAGTGACGGCCGGCGAGACGGCGCAAACCATGCGCGAGTTTCGGAACGCCGTCCCGGACTTCATCGCCCAGAGCCAGCGGATCAGCGCCAACGTGGACACGGCCACTTTGGAGTTCTCCGGTGTGGCCACCAATCTCAACCGGCTGACGAAACCGAAATGGTACGACAGGCTGCTGGGCTATGGGCTAAATGGCGTGGTGATCTACCGCAACCTGAACCCGGTAACCAGTCTCACGGTGAAGGGCATGCAGTTTCTCACTTCGCACTAGGTAGTTTTCTGTCGCGGAACGCAAGAAACCGCTCCCTGGCGGTCGCGGTTCGGTAACAAGTCTCGTGGAATCGTCGGAGCGTTTTCCGAGCCGCGCGCGCAAGCAAGCGGTCCTTGCCATTTGAAACTGCCGTGCGGGGAGCAGCGACGCTCCCTAACGGTCGCGGCTCGGTAACGAGTCCAGTGGAATCGTCGGAGCGTTTCCGAGCCGCGCTCATTTGAAGTGAGTTTTGGGACAGAATCAGGCAGGTACACTCTATGAAAAATTCTCTATCGATTAACGGCGGCGGAATCCGGGGGATCATCCCGTGCAGCGTTCTGGCGGCGCTGGAGCAGCAAACCGGGAAACTCACGCGCGACCTGTTTTCCTACGTCGCGGGCACCAGCACGGGAGCGCTGCTGGCGGCCGGGGTTGCCGCTGGCATCCCCGCCAGCGAACTCCTTACGGTTTACACCACGCGGTCGAAGGAAGTCTTCACGCCTACCGGAGTGATCGCAGACGCCAAGCGGATCGCCAAAGGGTACATGTACGATCCCGCGCGCCTGCAGAAAGTGTTGACCAGCGTGTTTGGCAAAGCGGCGGCGTGGAGCATGAACGATTGCCCGATCGGGATCCTGATTCCGGCGACGGCTATGAATAGCCACAATTGGTTCTTCGTCCGCGATGGAGCGCGGAATGCGCGGAGCACTGGCGCCGTCAAATTGATCGACGCGGCGGTGGCGTCGGCCAGCGCGCCTAGCTATTTCGACCACTGGCCGCTGAGCGTGCAAGGCCAGGCGCTGGCGTTCTTCGACGGGGGAACGGGCGGCTTGGCCAACCCCTCCTATCAGACCTGCGTGGAGATGTTCGAATACGACACGTTCACGCCGTCCGAAACCCGTCTGGTATCTCTCGGTACGGGGTTCTATCCCGGTTCCGAGGCGCCACCCAAGGGCCTGATCGGCGTGGTGTCGTGGGCCACCGGCACGCTGGTAGACTCCTCCGAAGATTGGGTGGACCGCGCCGTCGAGCGCCAATGGCCGGGTGTCAACCGGAAGTTCGACTGGCAATTATCGACCGATATCGCCATGGACGACTTGTCGGCCGTTCCGGCGCTGCTCAGTGCCGGAAAAGCGGCCGCCGCCAGTTTCAATTGGAACGAAGTTCTAGGAGCGTAGCATGAAAAACGGTATCGTTTTCGCCCTGTTCGCCGTCACGGCATTCGGGCAGACTGCCACCACGCCCGTCAACTTTCCCGCGATCCCGCTGCCGGTCGCGGTATCGGTCTTCGGGGAGTTTAACCAGCTCGGCAACCCGCGGTTCACGATGGGTGTCTCGGCAATCTACCCGGTGGTGGGCTCGGCGGGAATCTACGGCACGACGACCGCCGACATCCTCCCCAAGTTGGCGGTGGACCCCACGACCGGCAAGAAGTTTTATGCCATCTCCTCGTCGCTGCGCCAGGGATTCCACAAGGACATCGTGGACACGGGGCGTCTTAGTTTCTTACTGGGCGGCGACGTGGGGCCGAGTTTCTCGCAATCGCAGCCATCGGGGATCAGCATCAGTTTTTCCTCCTCGTTCGTAGCGACGGCACTCTATCAAATGACGCCGGCTTTCAGCTTGATCGTACCGGTGAGGATGCTTTACATTAGCGGGGTGGGGTGGAACCCGATTGCCGAAGCCGGCGTGGTGATCAACCTGAAGAACCTGCCGAAGGCCAAGAAATAAAGGAGGAATCGCCATGCAGCAACATGTAGTCAATCTTCTGTCGGGGAGCGCGGGCGCGCTGATGTTGTCGGCGGCGGCGCGCGCTCTTCCCGAGCCGACCGCTCCGGGGTCGCGTTTCTACGCCTGGTTCTACCAGTTCACACATCTCCTTTTGGCGAATTTCGATAAAGCGGAGGTGGGCAATGACGTGCAGTCCAGCAGGCATTGACCTGATTAAGCAGTTCGAATCGCTGCGGCTGGAGGCTTACCGATGCCCGGCGGGAGTGTGGACCATCGGTTGGGGCCACACCTCGGATGTGCGGGAGGGGCAGCGGATCACCGAAGATCTGGCGGAAGAATTCCTGCGCAGTGACATCGCACAGGTGGAGCGGGGCTTGGTCAAGGTAATCCATGTGCCGCTGACGCAGGGGCAGTTCGACGCACTGGTGTCATTATGTTTCAATCTGCGGGGTGGCGCGCAGCGGCTGCCGTCGATTGCGCCCCGCCTGGTGGCGAAGATCAATAGCGGCGATTATGCGGGGGCGGCGGAGGAACTGCTCGATATCGATCGCGCGAACGGACAAGTGCTGCCAGGACTGGTGCGGCGTCGCCAGGCGGAGCGGGTACTGTTTGCGGTGTGACGAGGCGGGGCACCAGGTCCGCTCGCTCATGGTCACGTCTCGGAATGAGGCACACTGCCGCGCACCGAGACGCGACCGTAAGAACTCCTGATGTCGCCCCGCAATTTCTGCCTGGCGGGGAAAATGGGCTGATCCATTCCTTTCGATGGCCAGAGCTTCGCAGGTGGGGCAGGCGGTGCTCGCCTGCCCCACCTGCGGGCTCACTGCAAATTCCACGACCTCAGGAGTTCTGACCGTAAGGGAGCGTTAGGCAAGTTTATTTCTTAACCGCTCCTAAGGCCGGCGTCGAAACCTTGCCCAGCCGATGGCGGCGAGCGCCAGGGCGGTGACTGGCAGCAAAGCCGGTTCGGGAACCGGCTGAAGCGACTGGCCGGGCACGTCGGGAGTAATCGGAGTTGCGGGAACACCGGGTACTACAGGCAGAACGGGAATACCGGGAACCCCCGGAACACCGGGCACTTCACGGAGACCGGAAATCCCTGGGATTCCGGGGACTGACGGAGCCGGTGGCCAGATCTCAGGCGGAAAGATGACGGGCGGAGCAAGCGCGACAGTCGGCGGCGTCGAGGGTACAGGATATTGGGGAGGCAATTCCGTGGTTGAGCCGACGGGCGGTGCGGGAGGAAATATCAGGCCTGGAATGGGATTCGGCTGGATCACGGGGCCCGTGCCGCCAGTATCGGGGGGAGGCGAATACGGGGAGAGCCCGTTGGTGGCGCCCCCAATATAAAGTAATCCGTTGGGGGCGCCGATTGACCACCAGGAAGGAATAGTCCCATTCAGCGGCGTCGAGCCCGGAACAGCAGATACCGGCTCGACGGGCACAATTCGGGCATAGGGCGGAACCACATCAGCCATCAACCTGTCCTCGGACCAGGTGTCGAGATTCGCAGCGCCGAGGCTGGCGGGTGGCTGCGGCTTTTCCAACACTTCGGGCGCAGGCTCGGTATCGCTAACCGGCACTTGCGGAGTTTCCGAAATGCGGTTGCCGCAACGGGCGCGCGCATAGTTCTGTCCGTCGGTCAGCAGGGTTTCCCCGCGCGGCAGGCTGGACGGACGGCTGGTCCAATAGATCGCGCCGCCCACGCGGTAGGAAAGGTAAACCGGCTGGGAGAAAGCCGAGCTGGTAGTGTGAACCGACGTGCGGCGAAACGCCAGATAGTGCCGCGCGGCCACCGGATCGCGGTCGAGAGCGTCGATTAGCTCGGCGCGGCTGTAGGCGCCACCGCGGATGACCGAATAAGGATATGCAGGTCTCGAAGACAACCGCTCCGCCGATCGGGAAATGGAAACGCTCCACCGGCCGGCAGCAATTCTCTTGCCGCGGCGAGTTAACGCCGGAAACAACGACAACGACAAATATGCGGCGGCACCGACTAAACTCGCGGCAGCCAGCGTTTGCAATAAGTGGCGTTGGCGTTTCCAAGAACGTTGGTGTCTCGTCTCCGACATCGCGTAATGAGAAGTGAATGCTAACTTCTCGGATACCATTATTGCCCACTTTGTATGGCAGGTGATTACCTGGCCCGAGAAGGGGGTACTAGCACGGTCTTGGTAAGGTAAGTGGGAGAAAATCTGAAGTACTACTAACGTTTCTCGATAACCGTTGTCTGTCCGGAGTTGGCGGGCTGTTGGCTTTTGGCTCCCTGGGCACGCCTGCGGCGCGGGCTGAAGACCACGGCCGTGCACGGCCGCCAAAGCATTCACCACGGGATGGGTGGAAGGTGCCCGGCAGCGCACAGCGGACTACCGAAAGCGGACACCGGCAGGCTGCGTCGCGACAGATAATAGGTCGCTTGCCTTTGGCAAGTGGAGTGCCTCTCTATGAAGCCGCGTCGAGCTTCAGAACTCCTGATGTCGCCCCGCATTTTCTGCCTGGCGGGGAAAATGGGCTGAGCCATTCCTTTCGATGGCGAGAGCTTCGCAGGTGGGGCAGGCGGTGCCGCCTGCCCGCCCGCGCTGAATTAGGTCCGCTGCTCGAATCGGATCGAGCGAAGGCGAGCACCGCCTGCCCCACCTGCGGGCTCACTGCAAATTCCACGACATCAGGAGTTCTGCGCTTAGCTTGGTTGCTGATGGGGTTTACGGCATTGGCGGCCGGCACTGCGGGATCTGAACCTGTTGAACCGCATTCCGGGGGCTGCGCCGATCTCGCTGGCGGACCGGCCCCGGGCAATAGACGCCTTGGTAACCAAGTCCCCGGGGAAAATGGCCCCAGCTCCAGTGCAGCCGGCAGGCGCCACACGTATTACCGCGCGGCCCATTTGGCGAAGAAGGCGTCGGATGCCAATTCTTCCAGCTCGCGCGTTTCGGCGTAGACGTGTTCCGCTACCCGGCGCTCCCGCAGCTTTTCCAGCAGACGCACGCGCCGCTCGGCCGCCTGGAGTTTCACGCGCTGGGCCGCGACTTCCCCTTCGCAGCGGTCGCGGACCCCGTTCAGTCCCAGTTCCCGCTTTTTAGCTCCCAGGCGGTAAAGGCCCAATGCCACGAAATCGCGCGCCGGAATGGCCGGCCGGGAGAGCACGTCGCGTTCGATGGACAGGCGCTCGGCCTGGAGCGAGGCAATCGCCTTTCGGGCATCCGCCAACGCCGCCAGGCAGACGGTCAAGCGGCGCTCCTCCTCTTCGTACTGGCGGGTGTACCATTCGCGAACCTTTTCCAGCCTGAAGCGGAAAGTTTGCATGGCCGGCTACAGTCTGGCGGCGATAGCCTGCGCCTGCGCGATGCTCTCCGCCAATGGCGCGTCCTTGGATGTGTCCTGCCGCAGGAACGCGGCGATTTCGGGCTGCATGCGCACCGCCGCGTCCAGGCGCGGGTTGCTGCCCGGAGTGTATGCGCCCAACTCGATCAGATCCCTGGAGTCCTCGTAGGTGGATAGCGCCTCGCGGATCTTGCGCGCGGCCGCGAGTTGCGCCGGAGTGGAAAGCTGCGAGGTGAGACGGCTGATGGAATGCATCACGTCGATGGCCGGATAATGTCCCGTGGCTGCCAGGCGGCGGGAGAGAATGATGTGTCCGTCCAGAATGGCGCGCACGGCGTCGCAGATGGGTTCGTTGAAGTCGTCGCCTTCCACCAGGACGGTGAAGAAGCCGGTGATGGAGCCCTTCCGGAAATTCCCGGCGCGCTCCAGAATGCGCGGCAATAAATTGAAGACCGAAGGGGTGTAGCCTTTCTGGCTGGGGGGCTCGCCGGCGGCCAGTCCGATTTCGCGCTGGGCCATGGCCAGGCGGGTCACCGAGTCCATGATGAAAAGCACGTTGGCGCCCTGGTCGCGAAAATATTCGGCGATGGCCAGAGCCACGAAACAGGCGCGCACGCGCAGCGGAGCGGGGCGGTCGGAGGTGGAACAGACCACCACCGAGCGGCTGCTGCCCTCCGGTCCGAGCTCATGCTCCAGAAAGGCGCGGACCTCGCGATTGCGTTCGCCGATGAGCGCGATCACCGTGACGTCGGCCGAATTGTGCCGCGACATGGCGCCCAGCAGGGTGCTCTTGCCCACGCCGCTGCCGCCGAAGATTCCCATGCGCTGGCCTTTGCCTACCGGCGTGATGGTGTCGATGGCGCGAATGCCGGTGGCGATGGGGTCGGCGATATGCTCGCGGTCGAGCGGGCTGCCGGGCGCGCTATAGAGACGGTAATGAGCGGCCGCGTGGATGGGCGGTTTGCGGTCGATCGGCCGGCCGAAACCATCCAATACCCGGTTGAGCAGGCCGGGACCCACGGCCACTTGCGCATCGTCCTGGCGGGCGATGATGCGGTCGTGCAGTTGGATGCCATCGATCTCTTCGAGCGGCATGGAGAGCACGTGGCCGTCGCGGAAACCGATGACCTGCACGCGCACCCGGCGGCCGTTGGCGATGATCACCTCGCAGAAATCGCCCACTGCGGCGGCCGGCCCGCGGGAAGCCACCAGCATGCCGACCAGTTCCACCACTTCGCCGGTCCACGGCAAGAGGGCCGACTGACGTACCTGTCGAATGTATGGATTCAGGTCGATGGCCGCGGCGTCGGTGCTCATTGGCGGGTGTCCAGTTGGTCGGTAAGACCGCGCGCGATTTCGTCTAACTGGGCGCCGACGGAAGCGTCCAGCGTGCCGCGGCCGATCTCGAACAGGATGCCGCCCTGCGGTTGCGAGGGATCGGCGACGATCTCGATGCCCTGGCCGCGGCCGGTCTGTTGCAGGCTGGCGCGCACCAGTTTCTCCTGGTCGGGATGGACCCGCACCCGGTGGATTTCCTGCGACTGAAGTTTCGCGAGCGCGGCTTTGGTGAGCGCTTCGAGGGCGTTGGGGTCGACGCTCAACTCGCGATGCAGAACCCGCCGGGCAATTTCAATGGCCAGCCGTACGGTATCGGCTTCGGCGCGGCGGATGATATCGGCGCGCGTGGAGGCGACGTCGGCCATGGTGGCGGCCAGGCGCTCGATGGCCGCGCGGGTTTCGGCTTCCAGCGCTTTCCGGGCGACTCCCTCGCCGTTCCGCAGGCCTGTTTCGTAGGCTTGGCGGGCTTGCTGTTCGGCGATGGCGTTCGATTCCGTAATGCGGGCGCGAAGCTGCAGGATTTCATCGGGCGCGCCGTCGGCCACGGGCCGGGCGGCTTTTGTCGGGATGGGCAAGCTCCGCCGCCACGCGAGCGGCTGGGCATCGGCCATGGCTTCGGTGAGGACTTTAGATCGCATGAGTCACCTCCGAACTTCCGATGTTACCCGGCATTTTCGCGCCGGTAGGGAAAATGAGTCTAACGCTCCCTCACGGTCGCGGCTCGGTCTCCACTGACTGCATTCCCAGCCGTTGTTTTCAACACGCGCCGCAGGCGCATCAAAAGAGCCAATAGCTAGTTTCTGTCGCGAAACTCCGACTCGTAATGGCAAGACCGCTCCCTTGCGGTCGCGGCTCGGTAACAAATCCCGTGGAATCATCGCAGCGTTTTCCGAGTCGCGCGCGCCAGCAAGCGGTTCTTGCCATTTGAAGGGAGTTTCGCGACAGAAACCGGCTGACAGCCAAAAGCCAAAAGCTTCGTTGCAGTCAGCGGCTCCATGGATAGCGCCCCGGCGCGTTAGGGGTGCTGAAAGCTGAAAGCTGAGAGCTGACCGCTGACCGCTTCTCTTGCTACAACACATATTCGTCGCCACCGCCGCGGCTTGAGGAGATGGCGCCTTGCTGCTGCAACTGGCGGACGATGGCCACCACCTGCGTCTGCGCGGTTTGCACGTCGCGAATGCGCACCGGACCGAGAGCGTCCATATCTTCCACCAGCATTTCGGCCGCCCGCTGCGACATGCACTGCGTGAAATGTTCCCGGATCTTGGCCGTGGCGCCTTTGAGCGCCGTGGTAAGCACCTTGCGGTCGCATTTCCCCAGCAGCGCTTTCATACCCTCCTTGTCGATGGCGAGCACGTCTTCAAAGACGAACATCATTTCGCGAACGGAGTTCGCCGCGGCCTGATTTTCCTCCTCCACCTGGCTCAGAATGGTGTCCACCAGGGCGGGGTCCACATGGTTTAGCAGGCTGGCCAGGCTCTTGATGCCGTCCGATTTGCTCACCTGGCGCACGGCCTTGAGTTTGCTGCCGATTACCTCGGTAATGCGGCGGAAGACTTCGGGTGAGATGCGGTCGAGAGATGCCATGCGCAGCGCCACTTGCGGCTGTAGTTCCAAGGGCAGCAAAACCAATAAGGCCCCGGCCTGTTCCGCCGGCAGATTGGAAAGCACCAGGGCGACGGTCTGCGGATTTTCCTCGCGCAGCAGAGCGGCTAACTGCTGCGGGCCGGTCCGTTGCAGGATTTCCAGTTCCGCCACCTGCTTGATCTCCTTGGGCGGACCGTCCAGAAGTTTCTGCGCCGACTCCGGACCGAGAGCCTGCTCGACCAGGCGGCGGGCGCAATCGGCGCCGCCCTTGGCGAAGAATCGGCTGGACCCGCTGAGCGCCTCGAATTCGCGGAACACGCTCAGCATGTTCTCGGGCGCCACCGAATGCAACCCGGAGATCTCCGTGCTGATGCGGCGGATTTCGTCGGGGTCCAGTTGGCGCAACAGTTCCGCGCCCAGAGGGCCGCCGATGCCCATTACGAACATGGCGGCTTTGCGGGCGCCTGAGACCGGGAGAGAGGTGGAAGCCGTTGAAGAAGTCATAGATGGGGTCCGAAACCGTTACGTCTGGTTGTCCTGCAGCCACATACGCAGCACGTTGGCGGTGGCGGCCGGATCGCGCTTGGCAACCTGGCGGATGCGTTCGGCCAACTGCTCGCGGTCGGCGGGCGAAAGTTGTTGCGCTGCCGCAAGCTGTTGCGCCGCGGGCGACAGGTCGATGCGCGCCGGCGCTGCTTCAGCGGCAGGCAGGCCGGTGGGGGCCGGGGCGTAGGAGCCTTCGGGCAACACCAGTTGTTCCGGGCTTTCCACCGTCTCACGCCGTGGTTTGGGCCTGCGGACGGCGCGCAAGAGGCCGAATGCCAGCGACATCAACAGCATCAGACCGACCGACACGGGCAGAGTCAGGTCGCGATACTTGTTGTACAACTCCACCAGCGGCGGCTCTTTGACGGCCGGTTTCGCAGTGGTCGGGCGGGCCACCGGCGGCGGTTGCGCGTTCAGGCTGGATTCGAAGGGCAGGCTCTCCACGATCAGTTGATCGCCGCGCTCCTCGTTGAATCCCGTGACGCCGGCTACCAGGTCCCTGATGGTCTTCAGGGTCTCGGCGGTTGGCGGCACCAGAACTTTTTTCTTGTTCGCGCCCTCGCCTTCCCACTGCACCGCCTGATCCACCAGCACGGCCAGCGACATGCGTCTCACCACGCCCTGCGGAATGCGCGTGTGGCGCACCACGCGGCTGGTCTGGTAGGTGATGTTCTCCGTCCGGCGAGCGATGCCGTTGCTGGTTTTATTTTGCGAATTATTCGGCGGATTGGGAAGGTTGGAGGCAGTACCGGGAACGCCTCCGGACACCGGGCGGTCGGCGCCCTCTTCGGTTTTCTGCGAACTAAGCATCACCGATTTGGCCGGATCGAGAGTCTCTTCCTGTTGTTCGCCGCTGGTAAGATCGCAATCCACCGACGCGCCGGCGCGGAAGCGATTGGCTCCCAGCAGCGGTTCCAGGGTGGCATCGATCTTGGCCACCAGATTGTGCTCGATCTGCTGCCGCATTTCGAGCGATTCGGCGGTGATCTCGGAGCCGTCGCCAGCCGCGGTTTTGTGCGGCTTGCTGAGGAGATTGCCCTCCATGTCGAGCAGCGAAACCGCTTCCGGGGTGAGCCCTTCCACCGCGCTGGCCACCAGGTTGGTAACCGCGATCGCGTTCTGCGGCGAGATCTGCGCGCCCGTCCGCAGTTTCACCAACACGCTGGCTTTGGCCGGCTGCTGCTGGTCCAGGAAGACCGATTCTTTGGGCAGAGTGAGGTGTACCCGCGCCTGCTCCACTTCGGCGAGGCTCATTACGGAGCGTTCCAGCTCGCCTTCGAGCGCACGCTTATAGTTGATGTGCTCGACGAACTCGGTGGCGCCGAAATTGTTCTTATCGAATAGTTCAAAACCGATGCGGCCGGTCTTCGGAAGTCCTGCCGCGGCCAGGGCCAGGCGCGATTCCGCCAGCTTGCCGGAAGGCACCAGCACCGTGCCGCCATTGTCCGCCAGCCGATACTCCACCGCCGATTCCTTGAGCTTTTGCACCACCGTGGCGGCATCCTCCGGCGCCATGCCGGTGTACAGCGGACGAAAGTCGCCTTCGTGCTTGAAGTGCACAAATGCCACTATGCCGGCCACCACCAGCGCCGCCACGGCAAAGATGGAGAGCCGCTGGAAGAACGTGAGCCCCGAAATGAGTCTGCGGAGTTGATCCATGAGAAGTTGTGCAACCTACTACATCTGCATTTTCATGATTTCCTGATACGCGTCCACCACCTTATTCCGCACCTGCAAGCCCAGTTGGAAGGCCAGTTCGGCTTTCTGAGTGGCCAGGATGGTGGTGTGCAGCTCTTCGTTGTCTCCGCTGAGGAATTTCTGAACCGAATCGGCCGCGCTACTGTTCAGGGATTCCACTTGATTGATGGCGCCGGTAAGTACCTTCTGAAACTCGCCCGGCTGTCCCGCGGACGAGGCCGCCGGAGTAAGTTGCGGCAGAACGAGTGGAGTAATGTTGGTAATCGGGGCCACTTAGCTCCTCCTTATTTCAGCAAGTCGATGGATTTCTGAATCATGTCTTTCACCGCCGACATAGCGGACACATTGGCCTGATAGCTCCGATCGGCCCCGACCAGGTCGACCATGTCTTCCGCCGGATTCACTCGCGGTATGGACACGTAACCGTTGGCATCGGCATCGGGATGGCCAGGCATGTAGCGCTTCTCCGGGTCGCGGGTATCCACAGTGATGCCGGCGACGCTCACGCCGGAAAGTGTCGAGCCGCCCAGTTGGGCGTCCATTTCTTCGCCGAAGGCCGAGCCCACGTCCTGGGTGGTGAAGATGGCATCTTTGCGGCGATAGGGACCGCCCTCGGGAGTACGCGTAGTTTCGGAGTTGGCGATGTTCTCCACCAGCAGGGCTGCGCGCGTACGCTGCGCCGCCATGCCGGTAGCGCTGACGGTGAGGGCCGAAAACAGGCTCACTAGCTTTTACCTCCCGAGATAGCTTCCTTCACCTGGCTGATCGACGACCGCATGAGGTTGGCGGCCACATTGAAGCGCATGGCATTCTCTGCCAGAAGCCGGGCTTCCCGGTCGAGATCCACATTGTTGCCATCGTTCTTGGTCTTCAATCCGGGAACCTGTACGGCTTGGGGCGATCCGCCGTCAAGGGCGGAGCGGAAGCTGGCCTGAAAATCGAGGTCCTGCGTTTTGTACCCGGGGGTGTCGGCGTTGGCAATGTTGGATGCCACCAGCTTCTGCCGCAAGCTGACCAGGTTCATGTACTGTTCGAGGTTATCGGTGAGACTATCGATCACGGCAAACGCAGGGTTGCATGCGGGGTGCCAACTGGAGCGGGCAAGGGGAATGGCGCAAGGGCAAGCGAAAGCGGGGTTTGGGTAAGGTGTCGCGGTTGCCGCGGGCCGTCAATGCGGTGACGCTGTCAGGGGTTTGACGGGGGGGGGCAGACTTCAGAGAGGATTGCAGAATTCGGTGGCGAACCCGCTCCCTCGCGGTCGCGGCTCGGTAAGTGGCGTTCTTCCAACGTGCAGTTTCTGAGCCGCGCGCGCAAGCAAGCGGTTTCTTCGAATTCTGCAAGTCCCCCTGCCCCACGAAAGCTTTCTATACTTCCATACGCATTTGCGGCCCTTGCCGATACTGCCGCGGCAGGTACCGCTGCAGGAAGACAATGCGGCGGAACTCGTCGGCCTGAGACGCACGCGCGATGCGGAGCATAATCTCAGTCCATTCAAATAATTCGTTCAGCCATGTCGCAATCTCGCGAATCCCGGGGTCGCCGGCCGGAAGCGCGCGAGCCTCTCCGGCCGCAATCGCGCCCACACGCACCGCCAGGCGTTCGACGTCGGCGTATGCCCTGCGTGCGGCAGCCTGTCGCAATTCCGTTTCGATGGCAGTCAGCGTGGAAGAGATCATGAGACGTTAGTCGAGGCCCGCCGTTTTGTTGGCATTCTCGGTCTGGAACAGGTCGGTGTAGTACGTATTCTGCTGCTGGAGCACCGCAATGGCCGCGTCCGCGGCGGACAATTGGGCCTGCAGGCTGGTCTGAAGCGTGTTCACCCGGGTCTGGTCGTCGGAGATCGTATTATTGTCGTTACTGATCTCGCTTGTGACGGATGTGATCTCACCTTCCAGCAGGCCGCTGGTGGGGTCGGCGACGCTGGTGAGCGCGTTGTTGGCGGCTTGTAACCACCCGCTGGAAGTGACGCTGCCGAGGAATTGCTGAATACCCGCGGCGGTTTGGCTGTTGAACTGGCTCGAATCGAACGAAAGTTGGCCGGTGGAATCCAGGTCCAGACCCAGATCGCTCAGGTCCTGTACCGAGCCCGAACCGGCAGTAAATTGCGTGATCTGGCTCAAGGTGTCGCCCAGCGTATACACCAGGCTCTCCCCGGTTAAAGCGCCGCCGCTCTGCCCGCGCTCGTTGGATACCGCGGTGGCGGCGGCATTGTAGGCGGTGGCGAAATTGGAAAGCGCGGTTGACAATGCCTGTTCGCTGGCGGCCACCGTGATGTTGACGGTGTTCCCCGGGGAAGCGCTCACCAGGGTTGCGGTGAGGCCGGGCGCCAGCGTGACCTGATCGGAATTGCTGGTCAGGACCGTGCTGTTTCCATTGACCGTGTATTGCGCATCGGCCCCGGTTTGGACATTCGACAGTAGATCGCTGGTCCCATCGTTCAACTGGATGGTATCGGCGCCCAACTCGTTGCTGGTGACCGAGAGGCGGTAATCCGGGCTGGAATTCGACCCGAGGTTCACAATGGTCGCCGACACGCCCGCGCCGGAATCGTTGATGGCCGTGGCCAGGGAATCGAGCGAATTGCTGGTCAGGGTAAGAGTGGTGGGCGTTCCGTTGACCGTGAGGGTGTAATTCAAAGAGGAGCTGACGCTTCCGGAACTCGGGTCGGTGACCGGCGTCGAACCGGCGTTGCTGATAGTGGTTGTGGAGGAACCGATACTGGAGACCTGGATGGAGTAGGTTCCGGGGAGCGTGTTCGATTGCGCCGCTGCCGAGACCACGCTGGAGTCGGAGGAACTGGCCGATACGTTGCCGGTGATCGCCGAAGCGACGTCCTGGAGGGAATTCTGCAGGGAACTGAAGGTTGCCTGCATACTGCTGAGGTCCGACTGCTGGCCCTGTAACGTGGTGACCTCGCCCTGCACTTCCTGCATCGGGAGGGATGCGATGGAGACGGCGCGCTGCAGAACCTGCTGGAACGAGCTGGAAAAGGTGCTGGAGCCGTTAAACGTGATGGAACTGGCAGCGGTACTCATAAGCGACTAGCCTTTGCAAAACAAGGGCCGAACCCCGAAGAGTCCGGCCCCGCGTTAACTTATGACAATTCCCTGCCGGTTATTAACCCTTCAGCAGAGAGAGAATCGCCTGCGGCGCGGAATTGGCCTGCGCCATGGCGGC
>Ga0182030_10001515_pt1 | contig 48006 bp, 39 predicted proteins | sample 812S3MmetaG_FD_121299 | JGI IMG/M metagenome (GOLD analysis project Ga0182030, IMG submission 121299) | Permafrost microbial communities from Stordalen Mire, Sweden - 812S3M metaG (Illumina Assembly) | ecosystem: Environmental > Terrestrial > Soil > Wetlands > Permafrost | place: Sweden... | reverse complement strand
GCGCCGCGCGCCGCGCCTGCGCCGTCAGTACAAGATCCAGGAAGTCATCAAGCGCCGCCAGGTGCTGCTGGTGCAGGTGGTCAAGGAGGAGCGCGGCAACAAGGGCGCGGCGCTGACGACCTACCTGTCGCTCGCCGGCCGCTACTCGGTGTTGATGCCCAACACCGCGCGCGGCGGCGGCATCTCGCGCAAGATCACCAACGCCCAGGACCGCGGCCGGTTGAAGGCGATCGCCGACGAACTGGAAGTGCCGGAGGGGATGGGCGTCATCCTGCGCACCGCCGGCGCCTCGCGCACCAAAGCCGAGGTCAAGCGCGATTTCGAATATCTGCTCAGGATGTGGGAGACGGTGCGCGAGACGACGCTGTCGTCGAGCGCGCCGACCCTCGTCTACGAAGAGGGATCGCTGATCAAGCGGGCGATCCGCGACCTCTACTCGAAGGAGGTCGAGGAGATCGTCGTCGCCGGCGAATCGGGCTTCCGCGAGGCGCGCGACTTCATGCGCCTGCTGATGCCGACCCACATCAAGAGCGTCGTGCCCTACCGCGACAGCCAGCCGGTGTTCGCCAAGTCGGGCGTCGAGGCCCAGCTCGACGCGATGTTCTCCAACCAGGTGACGCTGAAATCGGGCGGCTACATCGTCATCAACCAGACCGAGGCGCTGGTCGCCATCGACGTCAACTCCGGGCGTTCGACCCGCGAGCACAACATCGAGGACACGGCGCTGCGCACCAACCTCGAGGCGGCGGACGAGATCGCCCGCCAGCTCAGACTGCGCGACCTCGCCGGCCTGATCGTCGTCGACTTCATCGACATGGAGGAAGGCCGCAACAATCGCGCCGTCGAACGGCGGATGAAGGACGCGCTGAAGAACGACCGCGCCCGCATCCAGGTCGGCCGCATTTCGCATTTCGGCCTGCTGGAGATGTCGCGCCAGCGCATCCGCACCGGCGTGCTCGAGGGCTCGACCGTGGTCTGCCCGCATTGCCTGGGCGCCGGCGTGGTGCGCTCGACCGCCTCGGTCGCGCTGCACGTGCTGCGTTTGCTCGAAGACGCGCTGATCAAGAGCGCGACGCACGACATGACGGTGCGCGCCCGCTCGCCGGTCGCGCTCTACATTCTCAACCAGAAGCGCGCCCATCTGCGTGATCTCGAGCGCCGCTTCGGCGTCACGATCCTGGTCGAGGCCGACGACACGCTGACCGGCGCCAACCATCACGCGATCGAACGCGGCGAGCCAACCTCCGGCTTGAGGGCCGACGAACCCGCCGAGGCGCGGCACGCCGGCTATGGCGCGTCGCCGGTCGGCGGCGAGGACTTCGTGGTCGAGGCCGAAGCCGAGCCCGAGGCGGTCGAGGAAGAGGATGCGATCGAGGCGGAACCCGCCGCCGAAGAATTCCAAGCCGAAGCGGGACGCGGCGAAGCCGAGCCGGCAGCGGCCGGCGAGGGCGAACCGAGCCGTCCGCGACGGCGGCGCCGGCGACGGCGCGGCGGCGAGCGCAACGAACGCGGCGAGCGCCCGGCGAGCGAAGGGTTCAGCGCCGAAGCGCCGCAGCCGACCGATGACGGATTGGCGGCCATGGCCGAAATCGGCGGCGACTTCGCCACGCCGACGCGCGGCGAAGGCGAAGCGGCCGAGGACGACGAACGGGCGCCGAGCGCGCGGCGTCGGCGCGGCCGGCGCGGCCGGCGCGGCGGCGGCGATCGCGAGCGATTCGGCGCGCCGGCGCCGGCGAGCGACATGACCCCGGTCGAGGGCGAAGCCGAGCCGAACCTGTTCGACGAACCGCCGCGCGAGCCGAGAGGCGCAGAGCCGGAAGCTGCGCCGTCCGCAGCGGAGCTGGAAGCTGCGCCGCCCGCGGCGGCGGCCGAATCGACCCCGGACCGCGGTGAGGCGTCCGTCGTCATTTCGCAGGCCCCTGCCCCCGCCGCGCCGACGCGCGCGCCCGCGCCCGCTTCCGCCGTCGAACCGGCGGCCAAGGCGGACGAATCGGCGGTCCACGCGGCCCCCGAGGCGGCTCCGGAGGCCGAGGATTCGTCGCGCCCGCGCCGCTCCGGCTGGTGGCAGCGCGCCCGCGCGACGCTGAGCGGGGATTAGCGAGACGCGAGGCGGCGAAACGCCGCCTGACGGCGGTGCGCGTTCCGGCCCATCTTCGCCGGAGCGCGCAGACGCGATCGCGCGCGGCGCGCTTCGGCGTTCACGCCGACTGCGGGGCCGGCGCCGCAGCCCGAGCGATGCCGATCGGCGTGAAGTCCACGTCAGGGAAATGCCGGGCGAAAGAGGCGATTCTTTCGCGGGCGCTTGTCGAGATGGCTTCGCCTCGCCCGGAGACTCCCTTGTTGAAGCGGCGTCCCTTGGCGCGCGCAGTTTCGATCGCCCGCTCGATCGCCGCTCCATCCGCCTTGATCCTGGCGCGCTCGCAGATCCGGCCGACGACGTCGCGCGGCGAATCCCGAACTTCGTCGTAGGTCGCCCGGACGCCGTCGACGCCCTGCCAGCCAACATAAAAGCTGATGTACCAGGGCGCGATAAGATCGGCGATCAGATCTTCGAGCGCCGAATCGGGGAGCCGCGCGTGCTCGGGGCCCAGCGTCGCCATCGGACCATCCGTCGACTCGCTGCGAAAGTGGTCGCGCACGCTGGCGACCACGTCGAAGATGTTGCGGGTCAGAACGACCGGCGTCAGTCGAAACTCGGCAATCAGATCGCCGACGTCGGCGCTGTAGCGAAGATGCTGCTGGCACACGTACGACGCCAGATCGAAACGCGCGAGTTGAACCACGTCGAGCGTCTGTTCGCGCTGGCCATAGGCAGAAGTCAGATGCGCGCGGCGCATTCCCGGCAGTTGCGCCAGAATGTCGGTGAGGAACGTCGACGCCGACTTCGGCATGCAGGCGACCAGCACGTGCGGACGCTCGAGACGCAGCGCGCGGCGCACGCTTGTCTTCACCGACCCGATGAACAGTCTCGACGGCGAACCCATACTCGCTCCTTCCTTGGGCGCGATTATATTCGTCACGCCGACACCCTACAAAGGCCGCGCGCCGCTCGGCGGCGCTTCATCAATCTGGCGAGCCCTCATGTTTGAACGCGCGCCAATTCACCGTCGCCGGTCGCAAGTATTCACTCGCCGCCGGTCCGACGTTGGCGATGAGGTCGAGGATCGAGGCGAAGGGCGTGAACGCCGGTTCCGACCGCGGCCACGCCGTCTTGCTGTAGGCCATGTATTCGACCGTGACGCCCGCTGCTTCGAACGCTTCGTGATCGAGATAGCCGGCGGCGCCGTGACCCGTCACGTAGCGCGCGCCGCCAACCGATAGGACGAGATCGAGAACGCGTCGCCACGAGGCGCCACCGATTCCGCTGGCGCTCGTTCGCGCGCGGCGCGCGGGCGAACGGAGGCCCAGTCGAGTCGCAGGAATCTCGGCGCTGGCGATCAGCAAGTCGCAAAGCGTCTTCTCGGCATAGACCTCCTCGACGATCTCCATGGCGAGCGGACGAAAGGGCGCTTGGGCGAAAGCCTGGCTGAGAAACGCGATGTGCCGCGCGCGGAAGTCTTCGGCGGGGACGAGGTCTCGAATGGATTGCAACGAGCCCTTGCCCACGAGCGGAATCGACAACCACTTCACCGCGCCGCCGTGAACGATTCGCGTCCGGTTGGTGAAGCTGCCGCGTGAAAACTGCGCGTCGTCGAGCCAGAAATAGACGTCCGCCAACATCATCTGCTCGAAGAAGCCGGGCCAGGGAAACAGCATCGGCTGCGAAATGACGACGGTCGTCATCGCCGCGGGGTCCGATAGGCGGCGTCAAATCGGCGCGCCGCATTCCCGCGCGCCGTTACCGCTTGACGCATCGCAGATAGCCGCCGGGGGAGCTGGAGAGGATCAACTTGCCGTTGAGTTCTTCGTCAGGCTGGAAGCGATCGTTCTCGATCAGAAATTCCTGGACCGCCGCCAGCGGCTCGTCGCCGGGCGGCCAAAAGTGCGAACGCGCCGTCGGTGTCTGCTCGGGCTTCAATCGACCGAGGAGCGTGTCGGCCACGACGAGAAACTGCCCGTGCGTGACCAACGGAGAAAGAGCGCGCAATTCGGCCAGAACATGGTTCTTGGAGTGGTCGGAATCGAGCACCAGCATCACGGCGGCGCCGGCGGGAATCGCCGCCTTCACCCGCTCGATCGTCTCGGGCGCGGTCGACGAGCCTTCGATCAGCGTGATGCGGCTCGCCATGGGATGCTTTTCGATGGTGTCGCGATTGTGGGCGCGAATGTCGATGTCGACCCCGACGACCTTGCCCTTGCCGACCAGCGTCAGCATCGAGGCGTAGAAAATGACGGACCCGCCACGCGCGACGCCGGTCTCGACGATGACGTCGGGCTTGGTCGCCCAAATCACTTCCTGCATCGCGACGATGTCGGCCGGCATCTGTATGATTGGCGCCCCCATCCACGACCAAAGATAGGTGTAGCGATAGCGATCTGCGCTCATCACGCAGTCGCGCGCTTGCTCGAACAGCGCAGCGTCGGCGCCCAGCGCGAGACTGTCGCGGCGGCGTTCCGCTTCGAACTCGGCGCGGTCGTCGGGAATGTTCGGCTTGACGAACGGCTTGGTCATGTCACTCACCCCAGGCGCCCTCCCTTTCTCGGCCAGCGTCGCTCGGCGACGATTTCGCGCAGCGCCGCGCAGACGACGTCGACCAAGTCTTCGGTCATGTTGTAACCCGAAGGCAGGTTGACGCCGAATTCGGCGATCTTGGCGCCGCGGTCCGTCGGCGTGACGAACCGCTTCGCCGCAGGACGATCGGCGAAGGCGGGCAGGCTCGACAGGCGCGAGAAGAACGGCCGCGTGTCGATGTTGCGCTTGTCGAACGCCGCCATGACGGCGAACTTGTCGAGGCCGAGGCTCGGATCGAGCACCGCCGTGACCATCCAATAGCTGTTGATCGTCTCCGGCGGCTCGGCGTTGAGCGTGATCCCGTTCATGCCGGCGAGCCGATCGCGATACCAACCGAAGATCGCCCGTTTGTAGTCGATCAGCGCGTCGATCCGCTCCATCTGCGCGACGCCGAGCGCCGCCTGCACCGCGCTCATCCGATACTTGAACGCGATCTCGGAATTGAGGAACAGCCGGTCGCCGGGTTTGCGGCCATGGTCGCGCAGGAACAGCACGCGGTCGAACAGCGCCTTGTCGTCGGTCGCCAGCATGCCGCCTTCGCCGGTGACCACCGTCTTGCTGCCGTGAAAGCTGAACGCCGAAACGCGGCCGAAGGCGCCGGCGCGCCGGCCGCGCCGCGCCGAGCCGATCGCCTCCGCGGCGTCCTCGATCAACGCCACCCCGCGGCGTTCGGCCATCGCCTCGAGGCGTTCCCATTCGCACGTCGAACCGTAGAGATCGACGCCGACGATCGCCTTGGTGCGCGGCCCGATCGCCGCCTCCACCGCGTCGGGATCGAGGCACCAAGTGTCGGGCAGGATGTCGACCAGCACCGGTTCGGCGCCGACATAGACGATCGGCGCCACCGAGGCGATCCAGGTCACGTCCGGCGCGATGACTTCGTCGCCGGGGCCGACCCCCAGCGCGGCGAGCGCCAGGTGCAGCGCCGCGGTCGCATGCGGCACGCTGACCGCGTGGGCGACGCCGACATAATCGGCGAGCATGCGCTCGAAGCGCGCGTTATAGGCGTAGTGATTCTGGCGCCAGGCGGTGCGCGCCGCCTCGGCGGCGAGCTCGGCCTCGCGCTCGGTGATCGACGGCGCGGCGACGGGAATGCGCTCGGAAGCGACGATCATGCGTCGTCGCCCGAACAAGCCATCGTCGGTTTCGCAAACATCACGCTCATCCAGGGGGTCGACTCCACGCGTTGACGCGCAATAAGGCTGAATTCACCGCTTGCCTAGCCGGAAAGCAGCGGCGCGGGTTTAGTTCTTCCGCTCAAAATAGGAGCCCGGCTTCCAACCTGGCCCCGAAATGCCGAGCAACTCGCGCACGCCGGTGCGCGCCATCTTCAGCAGCGAGGGCAACGTGCGATGGAGATAGAGCGGCTCGCTCGCAACGAGCGCGGCGCGTAGCGGCCCCGACAACCGCCGCTCGTCGCGCATCCGGCGCAACTCGGCGCGGAAGGCGCGGCGCGTCTCGATCATCAGGGAGAACGGCGCCCGGGTCTGCCGGCGCGGCGACGCAGCGGTGCGGCGCAGACGCTGGACGAACTGGGTTTTGTCCGAAGTCCTGACGACGCCGTCGATGATCGGCCCGTATAGCGTCAAATGGTCGGAGGCGAACGGGTAAGGATAATGCGCAAATATCGGCAGATAAGTCCTCATCACGGTCTCGCGGTCCCAAAGACCATAGATCCAACTCGGATGACTGCCGAGCAGCATGCGCACGCGCCCGCTCACGGTGGAGGGGTCGCGGATTTCGGGCGGCGGCGCCAAGCGCCGCCGACCGCCGTCGAGGTCGTGAGACAGAATCGTCGAAGCCGCCAGCTTGCAGCCCGGCGATCCCACCGCCAGCCGGTACAATGTTTCGAGGTAATTGTCGGCGCTTACATCGTCGTCGGCGCGCCACATGAACCATGGGCTTTCCGCCGCAAGCAGGGAAGCGCTGAAATTCGCCACGATGCCTACGTTTGTCGGCTGTCGCACATGGTGAAATCGTGCATCGCGCTCCGCCCAGTCCTCGGCAATGTCGGCGGTAGCGTCCGTTGAGGCGTTGTCGAAGATCAAGACCTTGAAATCGGGGAAGGTTTGTCGCGCGAGGCACCCGAGGCTTTCGTCGAGCAGGTCGGCGCCGTTGTACACGGGAACCCCGATCGTCACGGGAACCATGGGACTGTCCTTTCATCCACGACTTGCAGTCGCCTTGGGGCGCCCGCGCCTCGCCGGATATGACGACCTATCAGGCGCCAGGCGCCGATAACGCCGCCGACGTCAAGCGCCGTCGTCGGTCCGCTACGCCGCAAGTTCTATCGCCCGAAGTTTCTCCGCAATTTCAAAATCCGGCGGCGAAAATGCGGCTATGTCGAAATAATTTATGCGCCGCAGCGGGTCCATTCCGGCGTACGCAGTGAGTTCTCTGAGAATGGCGCGTTCGGATATCGAACTGGCGAGCACGTAACGCCCGAAGTTGTCGTAGAACAATAGCCGATCGTAGCCGAGATTGCCCAATTCGTCGAAAACCTGCATCGGCTGATGATCGCCAACGGCCGCCATGTGGTCCGGCGAATATTCGAAAAACAGAACCGGCCTGGCGGTTTTCAGGAGGCGCCGCGCGCCGCGGATCACCCTGAGGTCGTAGCCGTCCGTGTCGATCTTGAGCAGGCGAACATTTTCGAAAGCGGCGGCATGTTGTTCTTTCAGCGAGTCGAGCGTGGTCACGTCAACGGATTTCCCGTCGTTGGCGACGAGATGAGCCGTGCCGTCATGTCGCACGACTTCGCCCGCCATTCGGGCGTCGCCGTCGCTGACGAAGTTTGAAAACAGCGTCACGTCCTTGAACTGGGATGTGTTGCCCTTCAATAGCGAGAAGAACTCCTCGTCGCCTTCGATGCAGACGATCGGGCACGTCACCTTCGACCGGACAAGGGCGACAGTATCGCCGATGTTCGCCCCAACATCGACCAGCGCCATACCGGGATATTTCTCGACTAAGAGCGCGGCGATGCGAGGCACATTTGCTGAGTAGTTGGGAAATTTCGCGAGCTTAATTGGCAATACATGGTCTCGGTGCATCCGCAAATTAAACTCGCCGATCCGACGCTCAACGATCTGCGGCCCAAAGCGTTTTTCCAGTTTTCTCAGCTTTTTCCGTAGCCAGCTCATTGTCGTCCCATTTCCTTGATACGCCTGTTGTTGACGGGTTGCGCCATTTCGTTGGATCTGAGAGCCACGCGCCTAAAGTCGAGAGTGATCGCCAAGACGAACCAATTCAATGTCGCCCTGCGGATTTGTGACGAGGCGGCGCCTGTATTCACGATTGCTTGCGAACGCTCCCTTTCCATAAGGCGGCGGCGAACAACAAACGTCCGTAAAGCGTCGGTCTAAGGATTCGCCAAGTCCGCCGCTCTCGCACGTTAGACGTCCATTTTGATTTCCACTCGGCGACGTCTCCTAAGCTGTCATATTCCACCAGCCCTCGCCGCGCACAATTTTGTAAAATCAACAGCAATATCAGATGTCCAGGCGAGTAATGGTCATAATGTTCGTCATACGCAACCTTCGGAGATAAATACTTATCATGATATTCTACACCAATATGACCTGCAATATATCTATTATCTAAATATAACTCATACATCTTCAAATAACCGAACTGCGCAGCATTTTTGATCAGTTCTGTATAGTAACGTTTTATTGCCGGCACGCTATTAATTGCGCTCTTTTCTTTCCCCTTCCAACCGGCTGATTCGAGGCCGCAAAATCGTTCGATTGCTTCTTGGTCGGCCGTCTCGACGCTTAGCAACTTCAGCCGCCCTGGATACGGCCCAAGGTCACGCATCACCTTGCGCAGCTCTCTTCGTTTGCGCTTGTTATCGGGCTCAATTGGAAACGTGACATTCGGATCCCAAGCGGGAATCGGGATGTAGGGGAAAGACTGCGTGGCCCGACACGTGGCTAGCCAGCCATCTTCTCGGGCCTTAATTGCGAGGTGTTCCAACGGCGATCGGACGATGGCGGAGCCCAATTCAAGCATGTCCCAACCGGCCATGCCCTTGAGCGCGTCCCAAAGCGCGGCAGTGGCGGCGTCCCCTTCCGCCCCGGAGCTTCGCACGAGATCAAACCGCGTCACGCCCAATGTGGTCGAAGTGGTTAGCTTTCGGAACGGCAGAGACTTCAGCCGCGCTCGCTTCCGCAATAAAGGCAATATCGCCCGCAGGCGGCCATCGACGCGCGCCGCGATCACCAAGACGGTTCCTTGCGGCTCGAACGCGCTGACATAGGCTGCGACCCATTCCGGCCTGCCGCAAGGATCGTTGCTCGCCTCTTCCTCGCACAGTTCCCGCCATTCCTGCGCGAGACGCTCAACGACGCCGACACCCCCTTCATCGATCTGGACGACGACCTTCATCCCCTCGGTCAAACCCGCCGGCAAGGAATAGCCTGCAGGGGCTGGTCCAGCGCTTTGACGACGATCCAACGCCGCACTCCTAAGGGTCGCACAGGAAATGGTCGGCGAAGCAGTGCCGCAATGACGGCGAGATTGCAACGGCCTGTGGCGGGAAGTCCCAAAGCAGCCGCGAGAGCGTTAATTCTCCGCTTGAAGTTGTCCAATTCAATGCATGGAAACAGTTCGTCTTCATCTTGGAAGCGCCAGGGCCCAATGTCGCCTCGCCGTTACCGAGTTTATCGACAATAATTCCGTCAGTCTTGCCGCTACATTACGCGGCATTAATTAGAATCATTGTCCATTTATACGGGTGCCAGCCGCTTTTTTCGTAAATCACCTTATATCCGCATTCCGTTATTGCAAGGTAATGTAACGGATTATTGTAAATAATAACAACTTCGATACCTGACAATCGTCTCACTATTTTTCTAAGCAACACGTCATCAAATGGATTATTTAAATATACGATCAGTTTACTGCCAATGTTTTCGTAGGTAAACGTCGATGCGTCCGCTTCATATAATCGCCCGTCCTCTGCAAATAATTTTCTGTAATTATTGATCGCAATGTCCAGCAATGGTCTATAATATTCAATGCCGACGACCTCGGCGTCTATATTATATTTTTTCAATTCCTCTTTCCATGCTAACACAACTTTACCTTTTCCGCAACCAATATCAACGAATGTGTATTCGTGAAAACGCTCGCCCAAATGCTGTCTGACAGACTCAAATGAATTCAATATTTCACTCGTCCAAGAAGACATGTACCAAGTGCCATGCTCAAAATGCTCCGGTTTGTAATTGTATTTTGTCAAATACAGAGCTTCATGAGTGTCAGTCTTGTGTTGTAGGTCGTACAAGTGGCACTCAAAGAAGAACGCTAAGGGCAGTCTGAGACCTCGCCGACGAAACATTGCCCAATAGCTAAACGACATCGGCTTTTTCGGTCGCGCGCGACGTTTTTCCTCATCCACCGGATAGATACGGCGACGGAAATTTCTCGTCATTTTCCTCAGACTGGTGACGACGCCCATTTATCAATTCCTCGCGGACATAGCGTATAACATCAGAAGGGTAGAAATATGCTCGTTCGCTAAACGCTCGTGCTTTTCGCTGCGCGGCAAAAGAACGTGTTCGCCTCGCCTAAATTGCTCGACAATTCCTTGCCTGTAAGACAAACCGCCGCCTTGGCCCCGACTGCCGTTTGCCTGGCTGTGATCGCGACGCCAGCGGCGCGAGGATCTGTGCAAACGCGTCGCCACGAAACCCGTATGAACGCAACTTCGCTTCGTCTCCCTTCCTAAGTTGGGTCCAACTTGATAAGCCGCCGCCGAGGGCAAATTAAATCACGATCCGGCGGCGATATGAAAGCGGTCATACTGGCGGGCGGGCTCGGTACCCGCATTTCTGAGGAATCCCACCTCCGGCCCAAGCCGATGGTCGAGATCGGCGGCATGCCGATCCTTTGGCATGTGATGAAGATCTACGCCCATCACGGCATCGAGGACTTCATCGTCTGCCTCGGCTACAAGGGCTATATGATCAAGGAGTATTTCTCCAACTACTTCCTCCACGCTTCCGACGTGACGATCGATGCGCGGACCAATGGCGCCACGTTCCACAACACCCATGCCGAACCCTGGCGGATCACGCTGGTCGACACCGGCGAGCAGACGCTGACCGGCGGCCGGCTGAAGCGCGTCAGCCATTATCTCGATCCCGATGAACCGTTCTGCCTCACCTACGGCGACGGCGTCGCCGACATCGACATTTCCGCCGAAATCGCCTTCCACCGCAGCCACGGCCGCAAGGCGACGTTGACCGCGGTGATCCCGCCGGGGCGCTACGGCGCGCTGTCGCTCGCCGGCGACCTCGTCGAGCGCTTCGTCGAGAAGCCGCCCGGCGACCAGGGCTACGTCAACGGCGGGTTCTTCGTTCTCGACCCGTCGGTGATCGACCTGATCGCCGGCGACGAGACGCCCTGGGAGGGGGCGCCGCTGGAGACGCTCGCCGCGCGCGGCGAGCTGATGGCCTATCGCCATTCCGGCTTCTGGCAGCCGATGGACACGCTGCGCGACAAAAACCTGCTCGAGAGCCATTGGGATTCGGGACGGGCGCCGTGGAAACTGTGGGCGTGAGCGCGCCGCTTCCCGCGCCGGAGTTCTGGCGCGGCCGCCGCGTGCTGCTGACCGGCCACACCGGCTTCAAGGGAAGCTGGACCGCCCTGTGGCTCAACAAGCTCGGCGCCGCGACAACCGGCTTCGCGCTGCCGCCCGAGGCCGATCCGTCGCTGTTTGCGCTCGCCGGCATCGGGCAGGATCTCGATTCGCGCTTCGGCGATCTGCGCGCCGCGGAAGCGGTCGCCGCCGCGGTCGCGGCGGCCGACCCCGAGATCGTGCTGCACTACGCCGCCCAGCCGCTGGTGCGCCGCGCCATCGCCGATCCGGTCGAGACGATCGCCGTCAACGCGCTCGGCCTCGCCCATCTGCTCGCCGCGCTGCGCGACCGCGCCGCGCTCGAGCGCATCGTCATCGTCACCTCCGACAAGGTTTACGACAATCGCGAACGTGGGCTTCCCTTCGCCGAGGACGACCCGCTCGGCGGCAAGGACCCCTATTCCGCCTCCAAGGCGGCGGCGGAGATCATCGCCCGCTCATTCGCCCAGACCTATTTCGCCCCGCACGGCGTGGCGCTGGTCACCGCGCGCGGCGGCAATGTCATCGGCGGCGGCGATTATGCCGAGGACCGCATCGTTCCCGACATCATGCGCGCCTGGGCCAAGGGCGAACGGCCGCGGCTGCGCATGCCGAATGCGACGCGGCCGTGGCAGCACGTCCTCGATTGCATCGCCGGCTATCTGATCTACGCCGAGCGGGCGCGCGCCGATGTCCCGCGCGCGCTCAATTTCGGTCCTGACGCGGAGCATCCCGTCACCGTCGCCGAACTGACCCGGGCGATGCTCGCAGCGCTCGGCGCCGAGCCGGAATTCGACGTCGAGCCCAACCCCAAGCCGATCGAAATGCAGAGCCTGTCGGTTGACGCCTCGCGCGCCCAGGCGGCGCTCGGCTGGCGCAATCGGCTGTCGAGCGCGGCGGCGGTCGGCTGGACCGCCGACTGGCATCGACGCGTGCGGCTCGGCGAAGACGCGCGCACGGTCACGCTCGGCCAGATCGCCGCCTATGGCGAGATCGAGGCCGCGGTATGAGCGCCGCCCCGCCCGCCTGCCGCTCCTGCGGCGCGCCGCTGACGACGACTTTCGTCGATCTCGGCGAGACGCCGCTCGCCAACAGCTACGTCACGGCGGAAGAGGTCGCTGAGGGACGCGAGCGGCGCTTTCCGCTGCACGCGCGCGTCTGCGGCCAATGCTTCCTGGTTCAGGTCGACGAACCGGTCAGTCCCGAGGCGATCTTCTCCGACTACGCCTATTTCTCCTCGATGTCGGATTCCTGGGTCGCGCACGCGCGCCGTTACGCGCTGGCGATGATCGACCGCTTCGCGCTCGGGCCGCGCGCGATGGTGGTCGAGATCGCCTCCAACGACGGCTACCTGCTGCGCCATTTCCTCGCCGCCGGCGTGCCGGCGCTCGGGGTCGAGCCGGCGGCCAATGTCGCGGCGGCGGCGGTCGCCAGCGGCGTCCCGACCGAAGTCGCCTTTTTCGGCCGCACGACCGCGGCGTGGCTCTCGACGCGCGGCGTCAGCGCCGACCTGATCGCCGCCAACAACGTGCTCGCCCATGTGCCCGACATCCGCGATTTCGTCGCCGGCTTCCCGATCCTGCTCGCCGCCGAAGGCGTCGCGACCTTCGAGTTTCCCCACCTGCTCAATCTGATCCACGACGTCCAGTTTGACACCATCTACCACGAGCATTTTTCCTATCTGTCGCTGACGGCGGTCGAGACGGTGTTCGCTTTGGCCGGCTTGCGCGCGTTCGATGTCGAGCCGCTCTCGACCCACGGCGGTTCGCTGCGCCTCTTCGCCTGCCGCGCCGGCGCCGCCCATCGCCAGACCGACCGGCTCGTCGCCCTGCGCGCCAAGGAGCGCGCGGCCGGCCTTGACCGGCTCGACGCCTATCGCGGCTTCGCGCCGCGGGTCGAGGCGGTCAAACGCGACTTCCTCGCTTTCCTCGCCGCCGCGCGCGCCGAGGGCAAGCGCGTCGCCGCCTACGGCGCGGCGGCCAAGGGCAACACGTTCCTCAACGTCTGCGGAATCGGCGCCGACGACATCGTCTGCGTCTTCGACCGCAGCCCGGCCAAGCAAGGCCTGCTGCTGCCCGGCAGCCACATCCCCATCCTCGCGCCGGAGCGGCTCGCCGACGCGCGGCCGGATTATCTCCTCGTCCTGCCGTGGAACCTCTTCGACGAGATCCGCGCCCAGACCAAGACGATCGCCGACTGGGGCGGTCGCTGGGTCGTCGCGCTGCCGCGCTTCGAGGTGATCGCGCCATGAAATTCGCGCCGACCGAATTGCCGGGCGTCGCGCGCGTGTCGCTCGATCGCTTCGTCGATGCGCGCGGCTTCTTCGCCCGCCTGCATTGCCCGGAGGAATTCGCCGCCGCCGGCTTGCCGTTCGCGCCGCTGCAGACCAGCCTGTCGCGCAACGACGCGGCCTTCACCCTGCGCGGCCTGCATTTCCAGGCGCCGCCGCACGCCGAGGCGAAGCTGGTGCGGGTCGTGCGCGGCGCCGCCTTCGACGTCGTCGTCGATCTCCGCCGCGACAGCCCGACCTACAAGGGCTGGATCGCCGCGACGCTCAGCGCCGAAAACGGCGAAGCGCTGCTGATCCCGGCCGGCTGCGCCCACGGCTTCCTGACGCTCGAAGATTCGACCGACGTGCTCTACCAGATCGACCGCATGCACGTCCCCGGTCAGGCGCGCGGCTTGCGCTACGACGACCCGGCGATCGGCGTCGTCTGGCCCGCCGCGCCGCGCGTCATCGCACCCGCCGACCTCGCCTGGCCGGGGCTGGCGGAGTGACGCTCGCTTGGGCAAAAGGCCTTTCTGATATTCAGAATGCGTGCTATCCTTCTTTTTCGATGGAATCCCACCTCGGCTCGCCCAATGACCGCCTCCGCTCTCTCGCCTTCCGCCGCCGGCCCACGCGAAGCCGACCGCGCCCTTGACGCGCCGCAACATCTTGATCGCATTGAGAATTCCGCCGCGGCGTCAAGCGCCGGACTTGACATCGCTTGACAAAACTTGACGAAACTTGACGTCAGCCTTGACGCCGTCAATCACGCCGCCCGGAAACCCTCGGCGAAGCGGGTCAGCGCGGCGAGGGCGATGGCGCAATCGTCCTCGCTGATCGACTCGGCGGGGTTGTGGCTGACGCCGCCCTTGCAGCGGACGAACAGCATGCCGGCCGGCCAGCGCTGGCCCATCACCATGGTGTCGTGGCCGGCGCCCGACGGCAGCAGGCGCGGATCGGCGCCGACCGCGACGACCGCCGCCGCGAGCCCGGCGACGATCGCCGGGTGGCAGACGTAGCCGGCCGCCTCGTGGGTCGGCGTCAGTTCGTCGAGCCTGACGCCGCGACGCCGGGCGATCGCCTGCATCGCCGCGGCGATGTCGGCGACGGCGCGGCGGCGGGGCTCGTCGAGCGGCGCGCGGATATCGATCGTGAAGCGCGCCCGACCCGGGATGACGTTGACGGCGCCGGGTTCGACGTCGAGCCGGCCGACGGTGGCGACCAGTTCGTCCTCGGCGCGCGCGCGCGCTTCGATCGCCAGCACCATCTCGGCGGCGGCGGCGAGCGCGTCGCGCCTGAGGTCCATCGGCGAGGCGCCGGCGTGACCGGCGCTCCCCGTCACGACGGCGCTGAGCCGCGTCGCGCCGTTGATCGCGCTGACGATCCCGAGCGGCCGGCCCTCGGCCTCCAGCACCGGCCCCTGCTCGATATGCAGTTCGACGAACGCCGCCACGCCGTCGGCGCGCGCCGCGCCGAGATGATCGGGGTCGCCGCCGAACGCCTTCAGCGCGTCGCGCATCGTGACGCCGCCGGCGTCCTTCTGCGCCAAGGCTTCCGGCTCGTTGACCCCGGCGAGGCCGCGCGAGCCGGTCAAAGTGTAGGGGAAGCGCACGCCCTCCTCGTCGCCGAAAGCGACGATCTCGAGCGCGACGTCGAGCCGTCGCCCTTGCGCCGCGAGGCCCTCGGCGAGGCTGAGCGCGGCGAGCGCGCCGAGCGCGCCGTCGTAGCGGCCGGCGTCGCGCACGGTGTCGATATGCGAGCCGATCATCAGCGCCGGGGCGCCCGGCCGCCGGCCTTCGTAGCGCGCGCGGACGTTGCCGACCGGATCGATGCGCGCCGCAATGCCGCTCTCTTTCGCCCAGGCGATGAACTGCTCGGCGGCGCGCCGGTGCGATTGCGACAGGCAGAGCCTCGTCAGTCTGGGCGGGTCGTCGGTGAAGGCGGCGAGCGCGTCGAGCCGCGCCATCAGCCGCCGCGCCTGGCTTTCCGTCGTTAGCGCCATCGCGCGCTTGTCCCTCAATTGCCGGCGAGCGACGCGCCGGCGAGCCAACGGCCAAGCACGCGGCGCTCGGCCTCGGTCATCTCGGTCAGGTTGTTGGGCGGCATGGCGTGGGTCAGCACCGCCTGCATGCGGATCGACGGCGCCAAAGCGGCGATCCGCTCCGGCGTATCGAGCATGACGCCCTTCGGCGCAATGCCGATCCCGTCCCAGACCGGTTCCGGCGCGTGGCACATGACGCAGCGGGTCTCGACCACGTCGACGACGTCCTGCGGCGCGCGCGGCAGATCGAGGCCTGCGGCGAGCGTCGGCTGGGGCGTCGGCGCGAGGCCGAGTTCAGGCCGCATACCGGGCGAGGACGCCATCGCGACCCAGAACGCCGCCCAGATCGCCACGGCCGCCGCCAGCCACGCCCACCACGGCGCCTTGCCGGCGTCCTCGTCGGCGTGCCAGCGGTTGTAGAAGTAGCGCACCAGCGCGCCGGCGACGACGACGCAGGTGACGATCGCCGGGATCGCGGCGCGATTGGCGAAAGTCACCGGATAGTGGTTGGACAGCATCATGAACAGGACGGGCAGCGTGATGTAATTGTTGTGGGTCGAACGCTGCTTGGAGCTCTTCGCCCATTGCGGCTCGGGCTCGCGTCCGGCGATCAGCGCCGCCACCGACTTGCGCTGGTTGGGCATGATGACCAGAAAGACATTGGCGGTCATCATCGTCGCCATCAGCGCGCCGGTGTGGATCAGCGCGCCGCGCCCGGAGAAGACGAGCGTGTAGGCGAAGCTGGTCAGCACCACATAGCCGAAGCCGACCAGCGCCAGCAGCGCGTCGTGCTTGCCGAGCGGCGACTTGCACAGCAGGTCGTAGACGATCCAGCCGAGCGCGAGCGAACCGACGCCGATCGCCGCCGCCTGGATCGGGCTGAGCGGCATTACCGTCGGATCGATCAGGAAGACGCTCGATCGGCCGTAATAGACCCAGCACAGCAGGCTGAAGCCGGAAATCCAGGTCCAGTAGGACTGCCACTTGTGCCAGACGAGGTGATCGGGCAGCTCCGCCGGGGCGAGCGTATATTTGCTCATCTCGTAGAAGCCGCCGGCGTGCACCTGCCACGAGACGCCGGCGACGCCGGTCTTCATGCCCGGCATTCTGCGTAGGCCGGCGTCGAGATGCATGAAGAAGAACGAGGCGCCGATCCAGGCGATGGCCGCGGTCACGTGCAGCCAGCGCAGCAGGATCGACCCCCATTCCCAAAGATAAGGACCCCACGCCGCCATCGTCTTTCCCGCCCTCGTCCGCCGCCGCGCGCCCCCATCGAGCGGCGCGCCGATTGCGACAATAACGACGGCCCCCGCGCTTGCCCACGAAGAATCTCAGGAATATTTTGCGATTGGATTGGAGGCGGATTCGCCCCGTCGCGGGGAGGAAAGCCATGACGACGCCCTTCCATCGCGCCGCGCTCATCGTCGGGGCCGGACACGGCCTCAGCGCCGCGCTCGCCCGCCGTCTGGCGCGCGAAGGGATGCTGGTCGCGCTCGCCGCGCGCAACGTCGACAAGATCGCCGACGTCGCCGAGCAGACCGGCGCGACGACCTACGCCTGCGACGCCGCCGACCCCACAGCGGTGCGGAAGCTGTTCGCCGAGACGGAATCCCGCATCGGCGTTCCCGACCTCGTCGTCTACAATGCGGGGCTTCGCGTGCGCGGCGCGCTCGTCGAGATCGACGCGGAAGCGGCGCGCGAGGCGCTGATCGTCAACGCCTATGGCGCGTTCCTGGTGGCGCAGGAGGCGGCGCGGCGCATGATCAAGAGGGGCGACGGCGCGATCTTCTTCACCGGCGCTTCGGCGAGCGTCAAAGGCTACGCAAAGTCGTCGCCGTTCGCGATGGGCAAGTTCGCGCTGCGCGGGCTCGCTCAGAGCCTGGCGCGCGAGCTGGCGCCGCACGGCGTCCACGTCGCCCATTTCGTCATCGACGGCGCCATCCTCGGCCCCAGCCGCATCGAGGACCCCGACCGGCCGGATTCGCTGCTCGATCCCGAGGCGATCGCCGAGACCTACCTGCACGCCCTGCGCCAGCCGCGCAGCGCCTGGACCTGGGAATTCGAGCTCAGGCCGTGGGTGGAGCCGTTCTGACGGGCCCATCAAGAGTCCCTTCTCCCCGTAGACGGGGAGCCGGGCATCGTTCGTCAGTCGCGCGACGCGATCTCGGCAGTCAGCTTGCGGATCATCGCGTCGCCGAAATTGCCGAAGTCGTCGATCGGCACGACGAAGGCGCCGGGTCCGCCGATGACGTTGTCGTGGTAGTACTTCGCCAGTCCGCCGGGCGGGTTGGTGTGCAAAGCGAGATAGCCGCCCTGCGCCGCCGCGCGGCGGTTGAAGATGGCGAGGCCGTTGATCACCGCGCCGGCCTGGAGTGCGGCGTCGCGCGCTTCGGTAACGCCGCGCCCTTGATTGCTGGTGCCGTCGCCCGACACGTCGATCACCTTGCGGTCGGCCTCGATCCCGCCTTCGGCGAAAAGCCCCATGGCGAAATCGAGCGCCGAGCCGATCGCCGTGCGGCCGAGAAAGGAGCGCGGCGAAGCGGTCAGCGCGGCGGCGAATTTCGCCGCGTCGGTCGAATTGCGCAACACCGTCCAGTCGACGACGATCGCCTGCTCGCCCTCGCCCGCCCATTCGACATAGGCGAGCGCGATCGCGCCGTGCGGGCCCGAACGGATGGCCTCGATCACCTTGTCGCTGACGATCGCCGCCGCATAGCCGCGGCGCTGCAAGTCGAATTCCTCGTCGTCGATGCTGCGGGAGACGTCGGCCGCGAGCACGATCGCCGCGTCGACGGTCTCGTCGCCGCGCGCCGGCGACGCCGCGGCGAAGAGCAGCGCGAGGATCGCCAGACCAAGACCCGGACCCGCTCGACCAAACCGCATCGGACGCTCCCGCTCGCGCCCCCCGTCCGCGAGCAGAGCGACGGCGCGGCGCGGCGTCAACGCAAGTTCGCGTGACGGCGATCGGCGCCGTTCATGGCGTCCGTTCGAACAGCTCCCAGCTCGAAAGCTCGGTTCGACCCTGCGCGGCCAAGGAATAGTCGCTCGCCAGCGCGACGCGGATCGCGTCGGCGTAGGCGGCGGATTCGCAGACCGGGCGCCGATCGGGGTCGTCGAACACCACGTAGCGCGGCCTGGCGCCGAGATCGGCGACGAGCGCGGGAAGACCGGCCCCGGGGAAATCGCAGAGGATGTGCGCCCAGTGGAAGATCGGAGTCGGCGGTCGCAAGTCGGTGACGATATTGGCGAAGGCGGCGCCGTTGACGACCAGCAGCCGGTCGTCGCGCCGCGGGCCTGTCGCCGCGACGGCGGTTCTGATCTGGCGGAGCGACAGGTCATCGACCCGCGGCAGTTTCTCGAGCATCGCCAGGCCGCGGCCGGCCATCGCCGCCCAGACGGCGACTGCGCCGAACACGGCCAGGGCCGCGGCGCGGCGCCCCGACCCCTCGGCCTCGAAGCGCGCGCTCACCGCCTGGGTCGCGATGAGCAGCGCCGGCGCGATGAGCGGCGTGACATAGGTGCCGCAACCGGCGCGCTGCGCCGCCAGCCCCGCGGCCTCGATTCCCAGCCAGACGGCGGTCGCGCGGAGCGCCAAGCGTCCCCCGGGCCTGGCCGGCCGCGTCAACGCCGCCGCGGCGACGATCAGCACGACCGACGCCGGGAAGAGGCAGTCGGCCCACGAAGACAACGCGGCCCCGAGCGCGACATCGGCGCCGCGCCGCCAGGCGGCGACGACGACGTCGGCGATGAAGGCGTCCGCGGCCCCGAGCCAGACGTAGTAGAGAAAGAAGCCCGCCGGGACGATCGGCGTCGCGGCGGCGAACGCGGCGAGGACGTCCAACCGGTCGCCTTTCGCCCCCGCCCTCGCCCACAGCACGTAGGCGACCGCCAGCGCATCGATGACGCAGGTCTGCTTGATCGCGCAGGCGAGGCCGATCGCCAGGCCCGCCGCCGCGGCGCGGCGGCGCCCGAGCGGCCCGCCGAACGCCAGCGCGAAAGCGACGAGCAGCGTCGCGTTGATCATCTGGTAGACGACGTCGCCGCATACGACCATGAAGATCGGATAGAGCGCGACGCAGGCGATCGCCGCGACGCGGTCGCGCGTCGCCGCGATTCGGTAGAGAGCCGCCCCCGCGACGCTCGAGGCGACGACGGCGACGATCTTCAACGTCGAAAGCGTCGGGCCGAGCAGCGCCACGGCCGCGGCGAGAAAGGCGAAACCGGCGGGTCCCTTGACGTCGTAAGCCGCGACATAGGGCGGTAGGCCCTCCGTCCAAAGTCGGGCGACCTCGAGGAAGAAGGCGTCGTCGGCGTCCTGACGGGCGAAGGTCGGCAGATTGACCAGAAGGGTCCAGACGACGATCGCCGCGACGACGACGAAAGGCCGCGCCAGGTCCGGCAGGCCGCGCCAGGGGGCGTGCGGCGGCGCGGCGGTCCGTGTCGGGGCCGGGCCGACGGCAGAGGAACTCATGGGCCAGCGCACCGTCTGCGAAGGAACGTTCGCCCCGGATTACGCCCCGCCGCGGTTAAGATTGCCTCACTCGCCGCCGCGCCGGCCCCGCCAGCGCTTCAGACGTCGAACTTGACCCCCTGCGCCAACGGCAGGCTGCGGCCGTAGTTCACTGCGCTGGTCTGGCGGCGCATGTAAGCCTTCCATGCGTCGGAGCCGCTCTCGCGGCCGCCGCCGGTCTCCTTCTCGCCGCCGAAAGCGCCGCCGATCTCGGCGCCCGAGGTGCCCATGTTGACGTTGGCGATGCCGCAGTCGGAGCCGACCTCGGACAGGAAGCGCTCGACCTCACGGATGTCGGTGGCGAAAATCGACGACGACAGGCCCTGCGGCACGCCGTTGTGCAGCGCCAGCGCCTCGTCGAAGTCGCGATATTTGAGCACGTAGAGAATCGGCGCGAAGGTCTCCTCGATCGCTGGGCCGACCTGCGCCGGCATCTCGACCAGAGCGGGGCGGGCGTAGAACGAGTCGGCGCCGTTGACATCGACGCGCTCGCCGCCATGGACGATCCCGCCCGCGGCCTTGGCCTCGGCGAGCGCCTTCTGCATCGCCGCGAATGCGCCGCCGTCGATCAGCGGGCCGACCAGCGCCGACGAAGCGGTGGGGTCGCCGACCGAAATGTCGCGATAGACCTTCGCCAGCCTGGGCGCCAAGGCGTCATAGACGCTCTCGTGGACGATGAGGCGGCGCATCGAGGTGCAGCGTTGGCCGGCGGTGCCCATCGCGCCGAAGGCGACGGCGCGCAGCGTCAGGTCGAGGTCGGCCGACGGCGTGACGATCGAAGCGTTGTTGCCGCCGAGCTCGAGAATGCCGCGGGCGAAGCGGCGCGCCAGCCGCTCGCCGACGATCCGGCCCATGCGGGTCGAGCCGGTCGCCGAGACGACCGGCACGCGCTCGTCGTCGACCAGCGCCTCGCCGACCGTGCGCCCGCAGATGAGCAGCGTCAGCAGCCCATCGGGCGCGTCGGAGCCGAACTTGGCCGCCGCGCGGCGGTACAGCGCCTCGACCGCCAAGGCGGACAGCGGCGACTTCTCCGACGGCTTCCACACCACCGAATCGCCGCAGACAAACGCCAGCGCCGCGTTCCACGACCACACGGCGACCGGGAAGTTGAACGCCGAGATGACGCCGACGACGCCGGCCGGCCGCCACGCTTCGACAAGCTTGTGATCTGGGCGCTCGGATTGGATCGTCAGGCCATAGAGCTGGCGCGACAGGCCGACGGCGAAGTCGCAGATGTCGATCATCTCCTGCACTTCGCCGAGCCCCTCTGACTCGACTTTGCCGACTTCGATCGTCACCAGCCGGCCGAGCTCGGCCTTGGCGGCGCGCAATTCCTGGCCGAGCAGGCGGACGAGCTCGCCGCGGCGCGGGCCGGGGACGCTGCGCCATTTGAGGAACGCCGCGTGAGCGCGGCCGATCGTCGCTTTCGCGTCGCCGACGGTCGCCTCGTCGAGCGTCGCCAGTGGCCGGCCGTCGATCGGCGAACGGACGACCAGGTCCGCGCCCTTGAGACGCCGGACGTCGACGCCGAGCGACTCGAGGATGCGGCGGATCTCGCCGGCGAGCTTGGAATCGGGAACGGGAACGGTCATGGGCGGTTCTCGACGGTTTGGCGCCGACGCGGGGCCTAGACCCGAGCGTAGACGAAATGGGCGGCCTGAGCGCCGACTTCGTAGAAGGCTTCGGCGACATGGCGCAAGGGCGCCGTTTTCGGCTCGCTGACCGGCAGCGGCAGGTCGGCCTCGCCGACCGCGCCGAGCGCCAATTCGGCCAGGCAGCGTCCGAACACCGTGCCGGGCGCGATGCCGCGGCCGTTGTAGCCGCTGAACGAGACGACATGGCGCGCGAGGCGGTGGAAGCGCGGCAGGTGGTCGGCCGTCATGCCGATCATGCCGTACCATTCGCCCGCGAATTCGACGCCGGCGAGCCGCGGGAACAGTTTGGCGAGCGACCGCCGCGCCCAGGCGCGGTGGATCGGCAGGCCGGTTCCGCGCAGCGCGCCGACGCTGCCGAACACCAACCGGCCGGCCTGGTCGAAGCGGAACGAGCTCAACACCTGGCGGGTGTCCCAGCAGCCTTGCCGCTCCGGCAGGATCGTGCGCCGGGTCGCCTCGTCGAGCGGGACGGTGGCGAAGTTGAAATAGGGCAGATGGGTCAGCTCCGCCCGCAGCTCGGCCCACGGCGCGACCGTGTAGGCGTTGGTGGCGACGAGGACCCATTTCGCTCGCGCCGCGCCCTGCGGCGTGCGCAGGATCCAGCGGTCGCCGTCGGCGCGGCAGCCGAGGACCGGGCTGGACGAGAACACGCGGGCGCCGGCCGCGATCGCTGCGCCGGCGAGACCGCGCGCATAGGCGAGCGGCTGGATCGTCCCGGCGCGCTCGTCGAGCAGCGCGCCGGCGTAGGCGTTCGCGCCGATCTTCGCCGCCGCCTCGGCCTTGTCGAGCAGGCGCACCGGAGCGCCGCGCGCGCGCCATTGCCGCTCGCGCTCCTTCAGTTCGGCGAACCCGCTCCGGTTGACTGCGCAATGCAGCGTGCCGACGGGCTCGATTTCGCAGGCGATTTTGTGCTTGTCGACGAGTTCGAACACGACCCGCGGCGCGTCGCCGAGCAGCCTCAGCAGGCGCTGGCCGTATGTGTCGCCCAGCGTCTTGGGCAGTTCGTCGGGCATCACCCACATGCCGGCGTTGACCAGGCCGACGTTGCGCCCGGAGCCGCCGAAGCCAATCTCGGCGCCGTCGAGCACGGCGACCGTCGCGCCGCCCTCAACCGCATGCAGCGCCGCGGAGAGGCCGGTGTAGCCAGCGCCGACGATGGCGATGTCGCAGTCGATGTCGACCTCCAGCTTCGGCGCCGGCGGCGCCGCAGGAGCGGTCTGTTCCCACAAGCCGTGGCTCAGCGGATCGCCGTTCATCGCGCGCCTCCCTCTCGCCGCGGGCGCCGATCGGAAAAGAACGCGCGAATGCCGGCCGCTGAGGCCATCGACCTTCCTCCTTGTTTCAGAAGATTGCGCGCCAATCCCGCCGGGCGGCCGCGCCCGGCATTCTAAGCTCGGCCAACTTCGCTAGGGAATAGCGCATCTGGCGCCATGCGGCGATGGGACGCGGGCGGTCGGTGCGCCAATCCGGGTTTCGGCGCCTGTCGACGCGAGCGGACTCGACCTGCTGGGCTCAGCGGCCCGCATTCGCCTTGAGGCTGCGCCCGGCCGCGGACGGCGTGTGCGCCTTCGTCAACGCATCGGCGAGCGCGGCGCATTGCAGCCGGATGTCGGGGATGGCGATGCATTCCCAGAACGCGGCGCGCGCAAGCGGGCCGATCGCCTTGATCCGCCGCGAAACCGCGCCCTCGGCGCCGACGAGGCCAAACTCGGGCGCGACGTCGAAACCGATGCCGAGCGCATCCGGCCGCGCCGCGCCGCGCTTCAGCAGCGCGCGCAGCAGCGGATTGGCGCTCTTCAGCGGCTGCTCGCAAAGGCCGGTGCAGTCGATGATCCGCGCGAAGCGTCGCGGCTCCGCCGCGCTGGCGCCGCGGCGCAGGATGTCGACCTCGATCTCTTCGCCGCTGCGGCGGGCAGCGACGACCCGACCGGCGACGAGCTCGAGCTGGCCGGAATCGACGAGCGCGCCGAACGCCGCCTCGATCTCGGGCGCCATGCGATGGCGGTGGACGTCCCAGTAGACGCGCGCGTGGCGCAGGAAGCGGCGGCGCTGTTCGAGGCTCATCGCGCTCCACAGCCGCTGGGTGTGCGGCCTGAGCGCGTCGACCGCCGAGCGCCAGTCGGCGCCTTCGGCGGCGAAGCGGCGCAGCCACGCGAGCAAGTGCGACAGCTCGGCGCCGAAAGGGATTTCGCTGGCGTTCACGCTGCGCGGCGGCGCCAGTCGGTGCGCCGTCGGCAGTAGGCCGCGACGCGACAGGACGACGATCGGACCGCGCTGGCCGCGACGTTCGAGCGACAGCGCCATGTCGACCATGGTCAGGCCGGAGCCGAGGATGAGGATCGGCGCGTCAGGCGAGAGGCCTTCGAGCGCGCCGGCGCTCCACGGCTGCTCGGCCGGAAGACCGCCGAGCGTCGGCTTCGCGTCGTGGCCGGTGGCGAGGATCGCGACGTCCGCAGCCAACGTTTCGCCGGTCGAGAGGGCGAGCCGCACGCCATCGACCCGCTCCTCGACGTCGAGACAACACGCGCGTTCGCGCCGAACGAGGCCGTTGGACAGCGTCTGCTCGGCGAGGTCGGCGAGGTAATCGCCGTAAAGGCCGCGCGAGATGAACGAGAACGGGCTCGTCGCGCCCGCGCCGCGGCGCCGGTTGAGCCACGCGGTGAGGTGGTCAGGCTCGTCGGCGAACGCGCTCATATTGGCGACGCGCACGTTCAGGAGATGCCGGGGATCGTCGGTGGCGTAGGCAAGCCCGCGGCCGAGCGTCTCGCCCGGTTCGACCGCCACGATTTCATCGATGGCCGGGTCGAGCCGCCGCGCAAGATGCGCCGCCGCGAGGATTCCGGTCGCGCCGCCGCCGACGATCGCGATTCGCATGGCCTTCTCCATATAATATAATCTACTATGATTATAGACACAGTATAAAAATAGCCGTTGTCAAGTCGGCGGCGGCCGGCCGCAGATTCACGGGCCATCGACGGGCTTGCCAAGGCCGCCGCGGCCTCGGGAATCACCCGGAGTTGCGGCGGACGGCGGCGGCGCGCGACAGTCGCGCGTCAACCGACACCGCGAGGCGGCGATGGATTTCGATAGCCCGACGGCCCTGCGCGCGCGCGTGGTCGCGCTCGAAGAAACGGTTCTGCTGCTCGCCAGCGTAATGGCGAGCTATCCGCAGACGCGACGCGATCTCGAGGTCCGGTTCGCGGAACTCGCGGCCCACGCCGAAGCGCGCGGCGCGTCGGCGGCGGGCAAGGTCCTCTACGAGACTCTCGCCGAGCAGATGGCCCAGCTGCAATCGCTTTCGGGCCTGACTCGGCATTGAGGGTCGCCGAAAACCCGAGCGTCCATTCCCTCGGCCGGGCCTCAACGCGGCGCCTCTATCGCCTGGCGCGCGCGCGACTGTAACAAATCCGTCGCATTGCGAGGCTAGCAGGCGAACTATAGACGTCGAGCTTGGCGTCGAGGTCCGCGAGCCGGTCATGCCTTCCCCAGTGCAATTGCGCGCGTCGGCGCGCTCCGAAACCGGCGATCCGCTGCTGCTGACGCCCGGCCCGTTGACGACGTCGAAGGCCGTCAAGCAGGCGATGGTCCACGATTGGGGCTCGCGCGACGCGACCTTCATCGCCCTCAACGCCGAGGTCCTCGACAGCCTGCCGAAGATCATCCACGGCGAAGGCGCTTACGTGACCGTGCCGATGCAGGGCTCGGGCACTTTCGCCGTCGAGGCGATGCTGACGACCTTCGTCCCGCGCGACGGCGCCGTGCTGGTCTTGATCAACGGCGCCTATGGCCAGCGCGCCAAGCGCATTCTCTCCGTCGCCGGCCGCAAGACCTTTGTCCACGAGACGGCCGAAGACACGCCGCCCGATCTCGACGCGGTCGAGCGCATGCTCGAGGCGACGCCTTCGATCACGCACGTCTTCGCCGTCCATTGCGAAACGACGAGCGGCATTCTCAATCCGATCGAAAAGATCGCCGCCCTCTGCGCGCGCCGCGGCCGGCGGCTGCTGATCGACGCGATGAGCGCCTTCGGCGCGCTCGAGCTCGACGCGCCGGCGACGCCGTTCGACGCGGTCGCGGCCTCCGCCAACAAGTGCCTCGAAGGCGTGCCGGGGCTCGGCTTCGTCGTCTGCCGCCGCGAGGCGCTCGCCGAGACCGAGGGCAATGCGACGACGCTGTCGCTCGACCTGCTCGACCAGTGGCGCAACCTCGACAAGACCGGACAGTACCGCTTCACCCCGCCGATCCATGTCATCGTCGCCTTCCACCAGGCGCTGCAGGAATTCTGGGCCGAGGGCGGCGTCGCCGGCCGCGGCGGGCGCTACGCGGAGAACGCGCGCATCCTCATCGGCGGCATGCGTTCGCTCGGCTTCGAGACGCTGCTGCCCGACGCGTTGCAGGCGCCGATCATCGCCACTTTCCGCACGCCGAGCCACCCGAATTTCGTCTTTCAGCGTTTCTACGATTCGCTGAAGGACCGCGGCTACGTCATCTATCCGGGCAAGCTGACGGTCGCCGACTCGTTCCGCATCGGCTGCATCGGGCGTCTCTATCCCAGCCATATGCGCGGGGCGCTGGAGGCGGTGCGCGAAACGCTCGAAGAGATGGGCGTCGCGCTCGCGCCCGCGCCGGCGGCATGAGAGGAAATGCGATGTCCGAACATCCGCCGCGCGTCTCGGTCAACGGCCGCGACTATCGTTGGCCGGCGGCCCCGAGCGTCGTCATCTGCCTCGACGGCTCGGAGCCGGGCTATATCGAGACCGCGATCGACAAGGGCCTCGCACCCCATCTCGCCCGACTGATGCGCGACGGCGCCAACCTGACTGCGCTCAGCGTCATCCCGAGTTTCACCAATCCCAACAACCTGTCGATCGTCACCGGCCGGCCGCCGAGCGTCCACGGCGTCGCCGGCAATTACTTCCTCGATCCGGCGACGGGCGAAGAGGTGATGATGAACGACGCGCGCTTCCTGCGCGTCGACACGATCATGAAGGGCTTCGCCGACGCCGGCGCACGCGTCGCCGTGGTCACCGCCAAGGACAAGCTGCGGGCGCTGCTCGCCAAGGGGCTCGATTTCGCCGCAGGGCGGGCAATCGCTTTTTCCGCCGAGAAGGCCGACCAGGCGACCCGCGCCGCCAACGGCCTCGACCACGCGCTCGCCTTCGTCGGTCAGCCGCTGCCGCCCGTCTATTCGGCGGCGCTGTCGGAATTCGCCTTCGCCGCCGGCGTCAAACTGCTCGCCTCCTTCCACCCGGACGTCATGTATCTGTCGACGACCGACTACGTTCAGCACAAGGCGCCGCCCGGCTCGGCCGCCGCCGACGCGTTCTACGCGATGGTCGACCGCCATGTCGGCGCGCTCGACGCCGCCGGCGCGGTCGTCGTCCTGACCGCCGACCACGGCATGAACGACAAGCACCTCGCCGACGGCTCGCCCGACGTGCTCTACCTCCAGGACGTCGTCGACGCGCTGCTCATTCCCGGCGCGGCGCGCGTCATTCTGCCGATCACCGACCCTTACGTCGCCCACCACGGCGCGCTCGGTTCCTTCGCCACCATCTATCTGCCGCCCGAAGTCGACCGCGCGAAAGTCGTCGCCGCGCTCGCCGCCGAGCCGGGCGTCGAAGCGGCGATGGAGCGTGAGGAGGCCTGCGCCCGTTTCGAGCTGCCGCCCGACCGCGTCGGCGACATCGTCGTTCTCTCCGGCCGCCACAAGGTTCTGGGAACCACCGCCGCGCGCCACGACCTTTCCGGGCTCGCCGAACCGCTGCGCTCGCACGGCGGCCTGTGGGAGCAGCGCGTGCCGATGATCGTCAACCGCCGCCTCGCCGGCCCGACGCCCGAGCCGCTGCGCAATTTCGACGCTTTCGACGTCGCCCTCAACCGGATCGCCCGATGAACGTTCCCGCCGTCCTCCCCTTCCGCCGCGAGGCGATGCGCATCGCGGGCAAGCCGATCGAGACCGGCGAGACGATCGACGTCTTCAATCCCTACACCGGCGCAGCGGTCGGCGCGGTCCCGGCCGCGCGGCCCGAGCACGTGCGCGACGCTTTCGCCAAGGCCAAGGCGTTCAAGCCGCGGCTGACGCGCTTCGAGCGCCAGCGCATCCTGCAGACGACGGCGGAGCTGCTGCGCGACCGCAAGGAGACGTTCGCGCGCCTCATCACCGCCGAGTCGGGCCTGTGCTGGAAGGATTCGCTCTACGAGGCGAGCCGCGCCTACGATGTGTGGTCGTTCGCGGCGCAGCTCGTCATCAAGGATGACGGCGAGATCTATTCCTGCGACATCAGCCCGAACGGCAAGATGCGCAAGATCTACACCACTCGCACGCCGCTCCTCGGCGTCGTCGCGGCGATCACGCCGTTCAACCACCCGCTCAACATGGTGAGCCACAAGCTCGCGCCGGCGATCGCCACCAACAACCGCATCGTCCTCAAGCCGACCGAACTGACGCCGCTGACGGCGCTGGCGCTCGCCGACGTGCTCTACGAGGCCGGCCTGCCGCCGGAAATGCTGTCGGTCGTCACCGGCAATCCGGCGACGATGGGCGACGCGATGATCGTCGATCCGGATTGCGACCTCATCACCTTCACCGGCTCGGTCAAGGTCGGCAAACATATCGCCGAGATCGGCGGCTATCGTCGCCTGGTGCTGGAGCTCGGCGGCAACGACCCGCTGATCGTCATGGAGGACGCCGACCTCGACAAGGCGGCCGAGCTCGCGGTCATGGGCGCGACCAAGAATTCCGGCCAGCGCTGCACCGCGGTCAAGCGCATCCTGGTCGTCGACAGCGTCGCCGACCGCTTGGTCGAGAAAGTGCTGCCCCGCGCGGCGGCGCTCAAGTGCGGCGACCCAATGGACCCGTCGACCGACGTCGGCACAGTGATCAACGAGCGCTCGGCCAAGTTGTTCGAAGCGCGCGTCGCCGACGCGGTCGCGCACGGCGCCGAGCGGCTCTTTGGCGGCGAACGGCGCGGCGCGCTGTTCCCGCCGGTCGTCGTCGACCGGGTTCCATTCGATTGCGAGCTGGTGCGTGAGGAGACGTTTGGGCCAGTGATCCCGATCATTCGCTGCCCCGACGACATTGCCGAAGTGATCCGCATTTCGAACGCGACAACGTTCGGGCTGTCGTCGGGCGTCTGCACCAACCGCCTCGACTATGTCGGCCGTTTCATCGCCGAGCTGGAAGTCGGGACCGTCAACGTCTGGGAGGTCCCCGGCTATCGCATCGAGATGTCGCCATTCGGCGGCGTCAAGGATTCCGGCCTCGGCTACAAGGAAGGCGTGGTCGAGGCGATGAAGAGCTTCACCAACGTCAAGACCTATTCGTTGCCGTGGTCGGCATGAGATGACGCGCGAAGTCCCGTTGAGCGAAGGCGACGTGAACGTCAGCGCGGCGCGCGCCGAATGGCGCGCGTCTTTGAGCGAGCGGGCGCGCACGGCGGTCGACGAGGACGAGCGCTATTTTCTGCGCCAGTCGCTGTCGACGCCCTGCCTCACCGAGATCGTCCGCGCCGAGGGCGCGTGGCTCACCGACGTCGAGGGGAAGCGCATTCTCGATTTCCACGGCAACAGCGTCCATCAGCTCGGCCACGGCCATCCGAGGGTGGTCGAGGCGATCCGCCGCGAGATGGAGACCCTGCCCTTCTGCACGCGCCGCTATTCCAACCCGACTGCGACTGCGCTCGCCCGTCGGCTGATCGAAACCGCGCCGGCGGGGCTCGACAAGACGCTGTTCGCGCCGAACGGATCGGCGGCGGTCGGCATGGCGCTGAAGCTTGCGCGCTACGCCACCGGCCGGCACAAGACGCTGTCGTTCTGGGATTCGTTCCACGGCGCCAATCTCGACGCGATCGGCGTCGGCGGCGAAGCCCTGTTCCGCCGCGGCCTCGGGCCGATGACGCCCGGCGCCGAACACCTGCCGCCGCTCGACCTCGCGCGCCGCTTCTTCGGTGACGACCATCCGTTCGACCGCCTCGCCGACCTCATCGACTATGCGCTCGACGTCCAAGGCGACGTGGCGGCGCTGATCGCCGAGCCGCTGCGTTGGACGACGGTCGCGGCGCCGCCGCTCGACTTCTGGCCGCGCGTCCACGACTCGTGCGTGCGGCATGGGGCGCTGTTGATCTTCGACGAGATCCCGAGCGGCTTGGCGCGCTCTGGGGCGATGTACGCCTGCGAACGGCTGGGCGCGACGCCCGACATCCTGGTGATCGGCAAGGGGTTAGGGGGCGGAATCATGCCGCTGGCGGCGATTCTCGCCGCCGGCGCGCTCGACTGCGCGCCCCACGCCGCGCTCGGCCATTACACTCACGAGAAGAGCCCGGTCGCCTCCGCCGCGGCGCTGGCGACGCTGGCGGCGATCGAGGACGAGGGGCTGATCGACCGCGCGCGCGATCTCGAGGCGCACGGCCTCGCCCGGCTCGTCGCCCTGCAGGCGAAGCGCGCGCGCGTCGTCGAGGTCCGCAGCTTCGGCGCCTATTTCGGCGTCGTGATCGGCGGCGGCGACGCGGCCGAATTCGCCGACCGATTGATGTACGCCTGTCTCGCCAAGGGGTTGAGCTTCAAGATCGGCGGCGGCGCGGTCGTCACGCTCTGCCCGCCGCTGACGATCGGCTTCGACGATTTCGATGCGGCGTTCGACCGGCTCGAAGCGGCCTTCGACGAACTCGACCGCTGAGCCGCAGCGACCGTCGTCGTAACGTCACATGAGCTTCACGAGCGCTTCATAGCCTGCCCCTAGGCCGGTCCCGGCTCCACTCCGGCGCCGAAAAAGGTGCATCCATGAAATCGCTAGTCAGCGCTCTGCTCGCCGGCGCGGCCGTCGTCGTCGCCGCGCCCGCTTTCGCCGCTTCCGACGTCGTCACCATCTATGCCGCCGATGGCCTGCACGACGGCAAGGGCAGCTGGTTCGAGACCCAGTTCGACGCCTTCACCAAGGCGACCGGCGTCAAAGTGCAATACGTCGAGGCCGGCTCGGGCGGCGTCGTCGAGCGCGTCGCCAAGGAGAAGTCGAACCCGCAGGCCGACGTTCTCGTCACCCTGCCGCCGTTCATTCAGCGCGCCGAGGCCGAGGGCCTGCTGCAGACGTTCAAGCCGACCGCCGCCGACCAGATCGACGGCGGCGACGATTCCTACCAGCCGCTGGTCAACAACTTCCAGAACTTCATCTACGATTCCGCCAAGCTCGACGCGGCGCCGAAGACCTTCGCCGACCTGCTCGATCCGAAGTTCAAGGGCAAGATCCAGTATTCGACCCCCGGCCAGGCCGGCGACGGCACGGCGGTGATGCTGCAGGTCATTCACGCCTTCGGCTCGAAGGACGCCGCCTTCGACTATCTCAAGAAGCTGCAGGACAACAACGTCGGCCCCTCGTCCTCGACCGGCAAGCTGACCGCGCTGGTCAACAAGGGTGAAATCTACGTCGCCAACGGCGATCTGCAGATGAACATGTCGCAGATGGCCGACAACCCCAACATCAAGGTGTTCTGGCCGGCCGGCCCCGACGGCGTGCGCTCGGCGATGCCGCTGCCCTATTACGTCGGTCTGGTCGCCGGCGCGCCGGACTCGGACAACGGCAAGAAGCTGATCGAGTTCCTGCTCGCCAAGGACGCGCAGTCGACCGTGTCGTCGATCGCCATCGGCGCGCCGGTGCGCAAGGACGTGACGCCGACCGACGCCAACTTCGCCAAGCTGCACGAAGCGATGCAGGGGGTGACGGTGTGGCAGCCCGATTGGACCGCCGTGCTCAAGGACCTGCCCGACGACGTCGCGCATTGGAAGCAAGCGACGGGGAGCTGACATGAGCCTCGCCGCTTTCGTCGACGAAGCGGCGATCGCCTCCGGCGCCGCGGAACTGCGCGGCGCCGCCTCGACCGTCGCCTTCGACCGGGTGAGCGTCGCCTATCGCGGCGCCGTCGTGCTGAAACCGCTCACCCTCGAGGTCGCGGCGGGCGAGATTCTGGCGATGATCGGGCCGTCCGGCTCGGGCAAGACGACGGCGTTGCGCGCCGTCGCCGGCTTCGTGCGGCCGGCGAGCGGCCGCATCCGCATCGGCGGCGCCGACGTCACCGACCTGCCGCCCTACGCGCGCGGCCTGGCGATGGTGGTGCAGAACTACGCGCTGTTTCCGCACATGCGCGTGTTCGACAATGTCGCCTTCGGCCTGCACGCGCGCCGGGCGCCGAAGGCGCTGGTCGAGGCGCGGGTCGCCGAGGCGCTGAGCGTCGTCGGCATGGCGCCGTACGTGCGGCGCTACCCGCGCGAGCTTTCCGGCGGCCAGCAGCAGCGCGTCGCCATCGCCCGCGCGCTGGCGGTGCGGCCGAAGGTGCTGCTGCTCGACGAGCCGCTCTCCGCGCTCGACGCGCAGATCCGCCGCTCGATGGTCGAAGAGATCGCGCGGCTGCACGGCGAGCTGCCCGACCTCACCGTTCTCTACGTCACCCACGACCAGAGCGAGGCGTTGACGCTCGCCGACCGCATCGCCATTCTCAAGGACGGGGCGCTCAGCGCGGTCGGGCGGACCGGCGACCTCTACCGCCGGCCGCCCAATCGCTTCTCGGCGGAATTCCTCGGCCGCGCCAACCTGCTGTCGGTCGTCGTCGAATCCGACGCCGACGCCAGCGGCTTCGTCGCCGTGCGGGCGGGCGACGAGCGGCTCGTCGTTCCCGGCGCCGACGACCGCGTCGGCGCGACGCGGCTCTTGTGCGTGCGGCCGCAGAACCTGACGCTCGCGCCCGATGGCGCGCACTCGAACCGGCTCGTCGGCACGCTGCGCGAGATCCACTGGCAGGGCGAGCTCACCCATCTCGTCGCTCAGGTCGGCGACGCGCTGTTGCGCGTCGTCGCGACGCGGCTGCCGACGATTCCGGCCCGCGGCGAGCGGCTGGAGATGTTCTTCGCGCCGGCCGACGCGAGCCTGATCGCCGAGGACGCGGATGTCTGACGCCGCGGCCTCGCCGCATGGCGCGAGGGTCGATCTCGGCGCGCTGTGGATCGCGCCGCCGCTGATCGCGCTCGCCGTCCTGTTCCTCTATCCGCTGACGCTGATCGCCCATGCCGCGGTCTACGATTCCGGCGACGCGCTCAATCTCGCCGCGGCGTGGGCGACGCTCGGCTCGCGCGCCTTCGTCAACGCCCTCGTCAACACCGCCGAGATCGCGCTCGCTTCGACCGCCGGCAGCCTCGCCCTCGGCCTGGCGCTGGCGCTGATCATCGCCTTCGTCCCGTTCCCCGGCGCGACCTTCGTCGCCCGGCTGATCGACACGTTCATCGCCCTGCCGACCTTTTTGGCGACGCTCGCCTTCACCTTCCTCTACGGATCGGCCGGCGTGCTCAACGGCGCGCTGATGCAGTCGCTCCATCTCGCCGATCCGCCGGTTCATTTCCTCTATTCCGCCTGGGGCGTGATCCTCGCCGAGGTGACGGTCTATTCGCCGTTCGTGCTCAGGCCTCTGCTCGCCGCCTTTTCGCTGGTCGACCGCGGCCAGATCGAGGCCGCCAGCCTGCTCGGCGCGCGGCCGTGGCGGATCGTGCGCCAGGTCATCCTGCCGGCGGCGCTCCCGGCCGCGATCGCCGGCGGCAGCCTCTGCCTGCTGCTGACCGTCAACGAATTCGGCATCGTGCTGTTCATCGGCGCCAAGGGCGTCATCACCCTGCCGCTGCTGATCTACGACAAGGCGATCCAGGAATCCGACTACCAGGCCGCCTGCGTGATCGCGATGGTCAATGTCGCGCTGTCGCTCGGCCTGTTCGGACTCTATCGGCTCGCCGCACGCCGATTGGGGGCGTGAGATGCTCGTCTGGTCGCGCTCGGGCAAGTTGGCGGTGTGGAGCTTCGCCGCGCTGCTGGTCGGAATCGTCTTTCTCGCCCCGCTCGCCGTCATCCTGGCGGCGAGCTTCGCCGGCCAGTGGAACGGCGTGCTGCCGAGCGGTTTCACCTTCGAACACTACCGCCAAGCCGGCGACGGCGCTTCGGGCGAGGCGGTGTTCGCCAGCCTCGCCACCGGCGTCGTCGCCAGCCTGCTGGCGCTGATCAGCGGCGCCTGGGCGGCGCTCGCCTTGCGCTCGCAGGGCGGCGGCGCGGCGCGAACGCTCGGCGTGCTATTCTTCGTGCCGAGCGCCGTGCCCTCGGTTTCGGTCGGGCTCAGCCTGCTGGTCGCGTTCAGCCAGAAACCGTTGCTGCTCAACGGCACGACGGCGATCGTCTTCATCGCCCATTTCGTGCTGATCTCGGCTTTCTCGTTCGGCAACGTCTCGGCCGGGCTGGCGCGGGTGTCGCCCGATTTCGAGGAGGTCGCGTCGTGCCTGGGCGCGACGCCGTTCTACCGTCTGCGCCGCGTCACGCTGCCGCTGGTCGCGCCTTATCTGTTCGCCGCCTTCGGGCTGAGCTTCGCGCTGTCGATGGGCGAGCTCGGCGCCACCGTCATGGTCTATCCGCCCGGCTGGGTGACGCTGCCGGTCGCCATCTTCGGCCTCACCGATCGCGGCGACATCTTCTCCGGCGCCGCGCTGACCATCGTCCTCGTCGCTGTCACCCTGGCGCTGCTGCTCGCGCTGGAGCGGATTTCCTCCGTACAGACGCAGGCGCGAAACGGCTGATTCCCTCCGTCGTCTGCGTTTCAGCGACAACGCCGCATACGGTCCGGCGGCTCGCGCGTCGCGACCAAGCGCGCGTGTTGGCGCATGAATCGCGCACTCGTCGAGCTCATGCGCGCGCACCCGGCGCCGGACCCAAGATATCGTAGGCGGTCGACTGCCTGGTCAGCGAGGGCGGCTCCCTGGGGCCGATCCGGCCGCCTTCAGTGGCGCTCGGAGACGGCGCCCTCGTCAGTGGCGAAGCGCAGCGCGAGCCGCCGCGCGGCGCGAATGGCGTCGATCCGATTCTGGCCGCTATCGCCACTATCGGCGATGCCGACCCGGACCTGCATGACCTCGCTCGCGTCGTCGAAGCAAACAACGACGGTCGTGAACAACGGGCCGCGCCCGCGGGACTGCGCAAAATGACTGGAGATCTCCGTATGCGTCGGCATCGTAAGCCCTCGTCCTGGCGCTAGCGGAAGCGCGGCGGTGTTGACTTCTCGGCTTGAGAGGCGCGACGCCCTCCGGCGATCGGCTTCTCTCGGCGCAGTCGACATTCAACCGCTCGCGGCCACCAATACCGACGTCATGTGGCGAGATTTTGAAGCTTGCGGCCGATTTGAAGGATTTCGTGATCGGCGCCGTCACAGCTCGGGTCCGAGCGCGATCCCATTTGCGTGACCGAGCGGACCCAGCGCTGGCGCATGTGACGCTTCCCCATCGCTCCACGGTTCGGGGTTCGTCCAGCTGGAACGCGCCCCGGTTCTCAGCGCCAACCGAGGGCGGGGGCGACAGACTTCAGAATCGACTCGATGACGTGGGCGTTGTAGTCGACGCCGAGCTGGTTCGGCACGGTCAACAGCAGCGTGTCGGCCTCGGCGATCGCTTCGTCCTGCTTCAGCTCCGCGATGAGGGCGTCCGGTTCGGCGGCGTAACTGCGGCCGAAAATCGCGCGGGTCGTCTCGTCGATATAGCCGATCGAATCCTCGGCTTGATTGCCGCGGCCGAAATAGGCGCGGTCGCGGTCGTCGACGAGGGCGAAAATGCTGCGGCTGACCGAAACCCGCGGCTCGCGCTTATGCCCGGCGGCCTTCCATGCCTCGCGGAACGCCTGGATCTGCTTGGCCTGCTGGACATGGAACGGCAGCCCGCCTTCGTCGTTCTTCAGCGTCGAACTCTGCAGGTTCATGCCCCTCTCCGCCGCCCAGACCGCGGTCGAGTCGGACCCAGCGCCCCACCAGATGCGGTCGCGCAGGCCCTGCGAATGCGGCTCGAGGCGCAACAGGCCGGGCGGGTTGGAGAACATCGGCCGCGGATTGGGCTCAGCGAAACCGTCGCCGCCCAGAAAGTCGAGGAAAATCTCGGCCTTGCGGCGCGCCATGTCGGCGTCGGTCTTGCCCTCCTCCGGGTCGTAGCCGAAGTAGCGCCAGCCATCGATCACCTGCTCGGGCGAGCCGCGGCTGATGCCGAGCTGCAGGCGGCCGCCGGCGATGAGATCCGCCGCGCCGGCGTCCTCGACCATGTAGAGCGGGTTTTCGTAGCGCATGTCGATGACGGCGGTGCCGATCTCGATCCGGCTCGTCTTCGCGCCGACCGCCGCGAGCAGGGGAAACGGCGAGCCGAGCTGACGGGCGAAGTGATGGACGCGGAAATAGGCGCCGTCTGCGCCCAATTCCTCCGCGGCGACGGCGAGGTCGATCGACTGCAGCAGCGCATCGGACGCCGTTCGCGTCTGCGAATGCGGCGAGGGCGTCCAATGGCCGAACGAAAGGAAGCCAATTCTCTTCATCGCCGCCTCACGCCCCGCTGTGGCGCACGCGCGCCATTGAGTCCATCGCGAATGTGCCGGGCGCGAATTCGCCGGCCAAGCTGGCGGCGCGCCGGCCGCGCCGCCGCGATCACTGTCCGTTGGGATAGATCAAGACTTTGCCGAGCCCGGACTCGCTGTCGGCCAGCGCCCGGAACAAGGCCGGCGCCGCCGCCAAGTCGATGCGGTGGGTGACGATCGAGGCGACGTCGACGCGCCCCGAAGCGACCAGTTCGATGGCGCGCGGATAGGCGTCGACCATCCGGCGCGAGAATTTGATTTTCAGGCCGCGGCGGCGCGCTTCGGCCGCCGGCAGCGTGTAGGTGTCGCCGTCGGGAATGCCGACCAGGACGACGCGGCCGCCGATGCGCGCCGCCCGTGCGGCGTCGCGGAAACCGAGCGGATTGTTGGTCGCCTCGACGACCAGGGAGAAGCCCTTGCCGTCGCTTCGGTCGAGGACCTCGGCCAACGATTGGCCGACAGCGGCGGCGCCGAGCCGCATCGCCATTTCGCGCCGATGCGCCTGCGGCTCGACCACGCAGATCTCGCCGGCGCCGGCGACTCTCAACACTTGCAGGATGAGGAGCCCGATCGGGCCGGCGCCGAGCACCGCCGCACTTTCCAGCAGCCGCGGCTTGGCGAGATCGACGGCATGCATGGCCACGCCCAGCGGCTCCAGCATCACGGCGTCGAGCGGCGTCAGCGCCGGCGGCAACTTGACGAGCTGCGAGGTAGGAACCCAAATCCGCGACGTCATCGCCCCGTCGAACGGCGGCGCGCCGAAGAACTCCACATTCGGGCACAGGTTGGAGTAGCCCTCGCGGCACCAGTCGCAGTGGCCGCAGGCGATGTTGGGGTCCACCGCCACCAACGCGCCGCGCGTTAGGCCGAGCGCAGCGACGTCGTCGCAAAGGTAGCCGCCGAACTCGTGGCCCGGCACGAACGGCTGGCGAACGACCGCGCCGCCGATGCCGCCATCCTTGTAGTAGTGCAGGTCGCTGCCGCAGATGCCGACGGCGGCCACTTCGATCAGAACCTCGCCCGGCTTGCCTTCACGCAGGTTGAACGGCGCAACGCGAGCGTCGCGCGGCCCATTGAGGAACAGCGCCTCGGTCATCGGTCCCCCTCCGTGGGGCGCAGTTTCGGGGTCAGCGCGCCGGGGCGCGGGCCAGCCGGGCAAGTTCGCGTTTCGAGCCGCATCACTGTTTGCGTCGCCCCAAAAATTCCGGCGACGCGAAGCGCTCGGCGATCGCCGCCGCGTCGGTCATGCCGTCGCCGGCTTGGCCTGTCAAATCAACGAGCGTCCCGGGGGCCGTTCGCCGCACGCCTTCACGTCTCGAGCGTCAATGGAGCGGCGGGATCCGTGCCGCCGCGTCGATTTAACGCGCCGAATCAACTTGCTGGACAGGGGTGTTCGGTCGGACCATGATCGCGTCCGGCCCGCGCAGGCGACCGCCGCGAGCGTCCGGCCTTCCGGGCCCGCGGAATTGTCAGCGTCGCCGCACGGGACGGCATTCGGCAAAGCGCGAGATCGATGTCGTCGTCCCGCTCGGCCGCGGGGCGCCGTCGGCGTGCGCCCGTCGCTGGACGGGACCTTAGGCCAGCCGCTTGTCGAGACTGGGAAGGGAAAGTGGAATGGCGCGGCTCGGACTGGAAACGCATCTGGTCGACGGCGACGTCTACAAGCGAACGCTGGCCCGCTTCCGCGACGCCGGGGTCGTCCTGCCGACCTTCGGCGAATTGAAGGACCCCTCGACGATCCCGCCGGCGATCGCGGAGCGCCTCGGCGCAATCGATCCCGATGCGCCCCATCCGCTGAACCTGTTTCGCGTCCACTGGTTCAACGACGAAACGCGCCGCGGTCGCGTGGGCGAGCCCGCCGCGATCGAATTGCCGTCGGAGCTGACGGGCTCGCCGGCGCGCATCGTGCTCGCGCTCGGCGACCGCTTCCCGATGATCCGCGCCCACAAGGTTCTCGCCGCCTACGGCTGCCTCGCGCCGCGCGTCGTCACCGGCCAGTTCGACCCGACGCGCCACCGCGCGATCTGGCCCTCGACCGGCAATTATTGTCGCGGCGGCGTCGCCATCTCGCGCATTCTCGACAGCCGCGGCGTCGCGGTGCTGCCGGAGGCCATGAGCCAGGAGCGCTTCGACTGGCTCGACCGCTGGGTCGCCGACCCCGCCGACATCGTCCGCACGCCGGGCTCGGAAAGCAACGTCAAGGAGATCTACGACGCCTGCGCCGCGCTCGAACGCGATCCGGCCAACATCGTCTTCAATCAGTTCTGCGAATACGGCAATTACCTCGTCCACCGCCTGTGCACCGGCGCGGCGTTGGAGCGCGTCTACCGCGCCGCCGCCGCCGGCCGGCCGCGCGCCCGGCTCGCCGCCTTCGTCTCGGCCACCGGTTCGGCGGGCACGATCGCGGCGGGCGACCACCTCAAAGCGACGTTCGGCGCGAAGATCGCGGCGGTCGAGGCGGTCGAATGCCCGACCCTGCTCTACAACGGCTACGGCGAGCACAACATCCAGGGCATCGGCGACAAGCACGTGCCGCTGATCCACAACGTCATGAACACCGACGTGGTGATCGGCGTCAGCGATCGCGCGACCGACACGCTGCTCGCGCTGTTCAACACCGACGAGGGCCGTCGCTATCTGGTCGAGCGGCGCGGCGTCGAGCCCGCCTTGGTCGCTTCCCTCGACAACTTCGGCCTCTCCAGCATCTGCAACATCGTCGCCGCGGTCAAACTCGCCAAATATTTCGACCTCGGGCCCGACGACGTCGTCATCACCGTCGCCACCGACGGCGCGGAGATGTACGCCAGCGAGGTGCGCAAGGCGATCGTGCGTCACTTCGGCAATCGCTTCGACGCCGTCAGCGCCGGCGAGACCTGGGGCCGGTCGCTCGCCGCGGCGGACGTCGACCACGTGCTGGAGCTCAGCCACGTTGACCGCAAGCGGATGTTCAACCTCGGCTATTTCACCTGGGTGGAGCAGCAGGGCGTGGCGCTGGCGGATTTCCAGGCCCGTTCGCGCCAGGCGTTCTGGGACGGCCTGCTCGACCTCGCGCCGGCGTGGGACGCTTTGATCGCCAAGTTCAACGCGGAGAGCGGCGCCGCCGCCAGACTGTCGTGACGGGCGAAGACGCGACTCCGCTGTTCGTCTGCCACGGCTGCGGCGCCACGGTCGATCCGGCGCGCGCCTTTCCGTTCGCCTGTCCCAACGCCGGCGCGCCGGGCGACGACGTCGACCACGTGCTGGTCGCCCCCACGAACGCGCTTGGCCGCCGGGACGGCGACGAAGACAACCCCTTCCTGCGCTACCGGCAATGGCTGACGCCCTACCGGCTCGCGCGCGCCGTCGGCCTTTCCGACGCCGCCTGGGCCGAGCTGGTCGGCGAACTCGATTTGCGTCTGCAGCAGATCGACGGCCGCGGCTTCCGCGTCACGCCGATGGCGCGCCAGCCGACGCTCGCCGCGGCGCTCGGCCTCGCCGGCGACCTGTGGATCAAGGATGAGACGGGAAACGTCTCCGGCTCGCACAAGGGCCGCCACCTGATGGGCGTGGCGCTCTACCTGCGTGTGCTGGAGCGCTCCGGCCTCGCGCTCGGCAAGGATTTGCGCGCGCGGCGCCTGACGATCGCCTCCTGCGGCAACGCCGCGCTCGCCGCGGCCGCGATCGCACGCGCCGCCGATTGGCCGCTCGACGTCTTCATCCCGGTCGACGCCGAGCCGAGCGTCGTTCGGCGGCTCGGCGAGCTCGGCGCCGCCGTCGTCGTCTGTGAACGGCGAGGGGGCGAAGCCGGCGACCCTTGTGTGCGCGCCGCGCGCGTCGCGGTCGCGGCCGGCGCCATTCCGTTCAGCGTCCAGGGGCCTGATGACGGGCTGGCAGTGGAAGGCGCGCGCACGCTCGCGTTCGAAATGGCCGAAACGCTCGCGGCCGAGGGCGCCGAAGTCGAGATGCTGTTTGTCCAGGTCGGCGGCGGCGCTTTCGCCAGCGCGCTCGCCCAAGGGTTCGCCATCGCGGTCGCCGCCGGTTTCGCGCGACGCGCGCCGCGGCTGATCGCCGTCCAGACCGCGGGTTGCGCCCCGCTGGCGCGCGCCTGGCGGCGCCTCGGCGGCGTCGAACTCGAGGAAGCAGCCCAACGCCGGTCGCGGTTCATGTGGCCGTGGGAAAGCGCGCCGGCGAGCCTCGCCCACGGCATCCTCGACGACGAGACCTACGATTGGTGGGAAGTCGTCAAGGCGATGCGCGAAACGGGCGGCGAGGCGGTCGTCGCCGACGAGGCCGCCATCGCCCGGGCCCTGAGCCTCGCGCGCGCCCATACGGCGATTCCGGTGTCGGCGACCGGCGCGGCCGGGCTCGCCGGCGCGCTCATCGCGCCCCGCGCCGGCCAGTCGGCCGCCGCGGTGTTTTCCGGGGTCGAACGAGACGAGAGCGCCTGAAGGCGAACCCGCCCGAGCGGCGCTTTGATCGGCGTCAAGACGCGCCGGGCGGTTTGCGCCGATCGATAGGCGGACGGCGTTTGTCGTTCCCGTTCAAGGCCCTGCGGAAGCGCCCATGGTCCAACTCGCTCCTGTTCCCTTCGACGTCCTGGTCGGCCGCATGCTCAGCGAGCTGGAGCGGAAGCGATCGGCGTTCGATCTGCCCGCTCAACGGTTCGTCAAGGCTCATCCGGGGCGCGATCTCTCGATCGCCGTCCACCACCGCCGCGCCGCGACCCCGTTCGGGCCGGCCGCCGGACCGCACACCCAGATGGCGCAGAACATCGCGCTCGCCTGGCTGGCGGGCGGCCGGACGATCGAATGCAAGACGGTCCAGGTCAAAGACGACATCGAAGTGCCGCGGCCGTGCATCGACATGGAGACGGTCGGCTACAACGTCGAATGGTCGCAGGAGCTGACGATCGGCCAATCGCTCGAGGAATACGTCAAGGGCGCGATGCTGATCGAGATGCTGAAGGCCTCGGGCGTCGGCGCGGGCCTGAGCGAGACGGTGTTCGACATGAGCGTCGGCTACGATCTCGCCGGCATCCGCTCGGCCAAGGTGCGCGGCTTCCTCGACAGCATGATCGACGCCAGCAAAGTCGTCGAGCGGTTGCGGGCGAAAATCCCCGACGCCTATCGTCCGTTCAGGGACTTGCCGTTCCCGACCCGCCTCTCCGATACGTTGACGCTGTCGACCTTCCACGGCTGCCCGCCCGGCGAGATCGAGGCGATCGTCGAGCACCTCATCGGCGAAGTCGGTCTCGACGTGACGGTCAAGCTCAATCCGACGCTGCTGGGACGCGAGAGGGTCGATGCGATCCTTCACGATGCGTTGGGCTATCACGAGATCAAGGTCCCCGAGCGCGCCTTCGCCGAGGACGCGAGCTGGGAAGACGCGGCGGCGATGGTCGAGCGTCTCGGCGCCTACGCCGCGGCGCGCGGACGCAGCTTCGGCGTGAAGTTCTCCAACACGCTGGTGGTCGAGAACCACAAGCGCTTCTTCCCCGCCAGCGAGCCGCTGATGTACCTGTCCGGGCCGCCGCTGCACCCGCTGGCGATTGCGCTGGTCAATCGCTTCCGGCGCGCCTTCGCCGACCGTTTCCCGATCTCGTTCGCCGGCGGCGTCGAGGCGACCAATTTCGCCGACACGGCGGCCTTGGGCCTGACGCCGGTGACCGCGTGCAGCGACCTGTTGAAGCCGAGCGGCTACCGGCGCGGCTGGACCTACATTTCCGACCTCGTCAAGCGCATGGACGCAGTCGGGGCGAAGGACATCGAAACGTTCACGCTTCATGCGCACGGCCAGGCCGAGGCCGCGCTCGCCAAGCTCGGTCTGCCGGAGGAGCGCAGCGCCGCCTGCCGCGCCGCGCTCGCGGCCGGCGGCGATTTGCGCGGCGCGGCGGGCGAGGCCTTCGCGGCCTGGGTCTCCGCCGCGCGGGTGCTGAACGCCGCCGTCTACGCCGAACGCGCGATCGCCAACCCGTATTACAGCGCCGCCGAGAACGCGAACCCGCCCAACAAGGTCGGCAGCGCGCTGGTTCTGTTCGACTGCCTCACCTGCGACAAGTGCATCCCGCTCTGCCCCAACGACGCCAACTTCATCCTGCCCATCTCGCCGCGAGAGACGCCGGTCGAGCGGGTGACGCGCGGCGCGGACGGCTGGAGCGTCGACGTCATCGGTTCGGTCAAGTTCGCCAAGCCGCGGCAACTCGCCACCTTCGCCGACGCCTGCAACGAATGCGGCAATTGCGGCGTGCTGTGCCCCGAGGACGGCGGCCCCTATCTGGCAAAGCCGCTGTTCTTCGGCAGCCTCGCCGCGTTCGAGGCCGCCCGCGACCACGACGGTTTCGTCGTCGAGAAAAGCGACGGCGGTTTCGCGATGCGCGGTCGCTTCGGCGGCGAGGTGGTGACGGTCGAAAAGACGGACGCGCGCGTGCGCTACAGCGGCGCCGGTTTCGATCTCGCCTTCGACCCCGCCGACGTCGCCGCGACCGTCAGCGGCTTAGCCGACGGATCGGTCGATCTCACCCGGCTGCGCATGATGCTGCCGATGCTCGAGGCGATCGTCGCGCCGGACTCGATCAACTACGTCAGCGTGGCCTTGCGCGCCGCGACCGCGTGAGGCGGCGCGAGGCCTTCCCGGCGCCTTCGTCAAGCGGCGTCAAGTCCTGTCAAGTTCTGTCAAACTTTGTCAAGTTTTGTCAAGCTTTGTCAAGGCTTTCCTTGACACGACTTTGAGCAATTTCAAAGACTTACGACCGCCGCAACTTGACAAACGGGCCTCTGCGAAAATCTCTTGCCGCACGACCACTGTCGGATCGAGCGGAGGTCGCCTCGGCGACCTAAGATTCATGATAGGCCCGGTTCGACAATTCGGGAAGACTTTGTCGCGCTCGCGACGCCGGGGCATGGCGAAGACCCGATGCGAATTGCCATTTTCGGCTCTGCAGCCTTACGCGAGCCGCACGACCCGGCGGGCGATGGGGCAGCGCAGCCGCTTGCCGGCGCCGGCTTGGCGGGGGACGGAAAGCGGCGGAGCGGCGCCGACCGCGGAGGGCGTCGCAAACACCCCGAAACATTGACGGCCAGCAACGTTCCGGCGGCGGCGGCCGCGCCATAAAGCTCCTGAGCCAACGAACATCCAGGAGCAACCCCATGTTCAACCGCCGCGATCTGTTTCTCGCCGCCGGCGCCGCCGCGGGCGCGGCCGCCGTGCTGAAGGCGCTGCCGGCGACGGCGGCGGAGGCCGCCGACCTGCCGCGGCGCGAAGTCGAGCTCGTCGCTCCGCCCTACGTTCATCCGCACGAGCAGGCGACAAGCCGCGGACCGGAGGTCGTCGCCTTCAAGATGACGATCATCGAGAAGGAGCACGTCATCGACGACGACGGGACCAAGATTCACGCCTTCACCTACAACGGTTCGATCCCCGGTCCGTTGATGGTCGTGCACGAAGGCGATTATCTCGAGCTCACCCTCGTCAATCCGCCGACCAATCAATTCGACCACAACATCGACTTCCACGCCTCGACCGGCGCGCTCGGCGGCGGCGCGCTCACCCACATCAATCCGGGCGAGGAGGTGACGCTGCGCTTCAAGGCGACGCGCGCCGGCGTGTTCATCTATCATTGCGCGCCGGAGGGGCCGATGATCCCCTGGCATGTCGTCTGCGGCATGAACGGCGCGGTGCTGGTGCTGCCGCGCGAGGGCCTGACCGACGGCGCCGGCAAGACGCTCGCTTACGACCGCATCTATTATGTCGGCGAGCAGGACTTTTATGTCCCGCGCGACGCCGGCGGCGCCTACAAGACCTACGCCTCGGCCGCCGATTCCTTCGTCGATACGATGGCGGTGATGCGCGGACTGATTCCGACCCATGTCGTGTTCAACGGCGCGGCCGGCGCGCTGACCGAGAAGAACGCCTTGCCGGCCAAAGTCGGCGAGACGGTGTTGATCATTCACAGCTCCGCCAATCGCGACACGCGGCCGCATCTGATCGGCGGCCACGGCGACTACGTCTGGCTGATGGGCAAGTTCGCCAATCCGCCCATGCGCGACCTCGAAACCTGGTTCGTGCCCGGCGGCTCGGCGGTCGCCGCGCTCTACACGTTCCGCCAGCCCGGCGTCTACGCCTACCTCAACCACAACCTGATCGAGGCGGTCCTGCTCGGCGCCACCGCGCACTTCCGGGTCGAAGGCAAGTGGAACGACGACCTGATGACGCAGGTGCGCCGCCCGGGCCCGTTCGGCTGAGCGGCCGCGCGCCGTCGCGGCGGAGAACACGGAACGGAGGCTCAACGATGCGTTTCTCCCGCCTCGCCATCGCCGCCGCCGCCGTCGCGACGGCGTCGCTCGCCGCCATTGGAATGACGCCGCCCGCAACTGCGCCCTCCGGCGCGTCGCGCCCCGCCGTCGCAACCCTGCAGCCCGGCTGGTTCGCCTACCGGCCGCTCGGCGACTACGAATCCAACGGCCGCGTGATCGACGCGCCGGCGCGGGCGACGCGGCTCGACGCGCCGCTCGACGTGATGGTCGAACCGGTCAGCCAGGCCGAGTACGCCCGCTGCGTCGCCGCCGCCGCCTGCCCGAAGCTGAAGTCCGTCGATCCGGCGGCGGAGAACCTGCCGGTCGTCGGCGTGAGCTGGCTCGAAGCGACCGCCTACGCCGAATGGTACGCGGCCAAGACCGGCGAGGACTGGCGCCTGCCGACCGACGAGGAATGGGCCTATGCCGCGGCCGAACGCTTCCGCGGCGAGCCGCCGCGCGGCGCGAGCGGCGACGACTTCGCCCGCCGCTGGCTCGCCAAGTTCGACGCCGATTCCGCCCTCGCGCGCCAGCCGAAAGCCCCGCAACCGTTCGGCCATTTCGGGCTCGACACGCTCGGCGTCGCCGACCTCGCCGGCAACGTCTGGGAATGGACGAATTCCTGCTACGAGCGGCGCTCGGTAGAGGCGGGCGGCGAGGCGCGCCTGCTGACCCGCAATTGCCAAGTCCGCGCGCTCGAAGGCGAGCACCGCACCTTCATGAGCGATTTCATCCGCGACGGCGTTGCCGGCGGCTGCTCGGTCGGGCCGCCGCCGACCAACCTCGGCTTCCGCCTGGTGCGCGCCCACGCCAGCGCCGTCGCACGAATGCTGGGCGGCGTCGGCGCGCTCTTCGCCGCGTTGTAGCGTTCGCTTGCGGCGGCCCTCTCCCCCTCGTCCTTCGAGGCCGCTTCGCGGCGCCTCAGGATGAGGGAGCGGCGGCGCTGCCGTCGCTTAATCCGCTGCGCCACCTTCGGCGATTGTACGTGTTGACCCTTTCCCCTCATCCTGAGGCGCCCTCGCGCTAGCTGTGAGCATGCTGCGATCAAGTCGAATCGACTGCGTCGTCATTGCGAGCAAAGCGAAACAATCCAGACTTAGGGATTACGGCGACGGCTAAGTCTGGATCGCTTCGCTGTCGCTCGCGATGACGGCGGAGAGCGGGTCAATCCAAGCACAAAATGCTGTAGCGAGGGCCTCGAAGGACGAGGGGGCCGCGCCGCCGTCGTTCACCCGACTTCGCCGCCCTCGGCGATCGCCGAGAGGCGATCGGGGCGGCGCACGACGATCCGCGCCCGCCCACTTTCGACCAGACCCTCGCTCTCCCAGGCGCTGAGCAGGCGGCTGACGGTGAACAGCGTCGAGCCGACCATCTCGCCGAGATCCTGGCGCGTCACCGGGAAGTCGATCTCGACCCCGCCCTCGACCGAGCGCCCCGATTGCGCCGTGAGCTTGAGCAAAGCGCGCGCCAGCCGGCGTTCGACCGGCTCGGTCGCCATCTCCATCACCCGCGCGTTGGCGTCGGCGAGCCGCGCGCCGACCGATTGCAGCAGGCCGGACGACAAAGCCGGGAACTTCGCGGCCAGCTCCGGCCAGACCGACGACGGCCAGGCCAGCGCCAGGCACTCGACCACAGCCTTGGCGGTCGCCGGATAGGTCGTCTCGCGGATCTGCGCGGCGATGCCGAACAGTTCGCCCGGATCGATGTAGCGGATGACGATCTGCCGCCCGTCGGGCGTCAGCTTGCTCGCCTGCACATGGCCGTCGAGCAAGAGGAAGAACGACTCTGCCGGCGCGCCCTGTTCGAACAGCGAGGCGCCCTTGTCGAAACGGCGTGCGTGCGCCGGCGCCAGCAGCGCGTCGAGGTCGGCGGCGGCCCATCCGGCGAAGGCCTTGAGGTCGGCGAGAACGGACCGATCGACGCCGCTCACGACGCCTCGCTCCGCCGCCGGAGCTTCGGCCCGCCGACATTGTGGAAGCGCAACGTCGCGCTGTTCGATTCCATGCCAGATCGTCTCGTCAGCTCGCGCGGCGCGACTGTCTCCGATTTGCCGCGGCGAGTCGACAGGGCGCCGCGCCGCGCCCGCTTGCTCTGGAGTCCGCCGATGTCGCCCGTCCCGCGCACGAAGCCCTATGACGGCCCGCCGCTGTTCTCCTACGGCTTCCGCCCGTTCTTCCTCGGCGCCTCGCTGTTCGCCGGGCTCGCGGTCGCGCTGTGGCTGCCGGCCTATTTCGGCGAACTGACCCTGCCGACCGCCTATCCGCCGCTCGACTGGCACATCCACGAGATGATCTACGGCTACGGCGCCGCGGCGGTCGCCGGCTTCACGCTGACCGCCATCCCCAACTGGACCGGCCGCCTGCCGCTGCAGGGCGGCAGGCTGATCGCGCTCACGGCGCTGTGGATTGCCGGCCGGCTGGCGATGGCGTTCTCGGCGCCGATCGGCGCCATTCCGGCGGCGGCGGTCGATCTCGCCTTTCTCGCGCTGCTGATCGTCTTCGTCGCGCGCGAACTCGGCCACGGCGGCCAGAGCCACAACCGCAAGGTCGCCGCGGCGCTCGCCGTGCTGTGGCTCGGCGATCTCGTCTTCCATGTCGAAGCGATCGCGCGGGGCTACGCCGATTATGGGGTGCGAGTCGGCCTCGCCGCGCTGCTGTTGCTGATCACGCTGATCGGCGGCCGCATCATTCCGAGCTTCACCCGCAACTGGCTGGCGCGCATGAATCCGGGCCCGCTGCCGGCGCCGGCCGACCGTTGGGACGTCGCTGCGATCGTGCTGACCGCGCTCGCGCTCGCGGCCTGGGTCGCCGCGCCGGGCGCTGCGCTCACCGGCTGGGCGCTCGTCGCCGCCGGTCTCGCGCAGGCGGCCCGGCTCGCGCGCTGGCGCGGCTGGCGGGCGTGGCGCGACCGCCTGGTGCTGGTGCTGCACGTCGCCTATCTGTTCGTGCCGGTCGGCTTCGCGCTGACGGCGCTCTCCGCTTTCGGCCTCGCGCCGGAATCGGCGGGCGTGCACGCCTGGGCGATCGGCGCGATCGGCGGCATGACGATCGCGGTGATGTCGCGCGCCGCGCTCGGCCACACCGGCCGCGCGCTGATCGCCAGCCCCGCCGCGCAGGCGGTCTATGCGCTCGTCTTCATCGCGGCGATCGCCCGCATCTATGCGGCGCTCGCGCCCGAGCACGGCTTCGCGGCGCTGCATTTCGCCGCCTTCGCCTGGATCGCCGCCTTCTTCGGCTTCTCGATCGCCTATTGGCGCGTTTTCACCGGGCTGCGACGCGAAGCCAACCAGACTTAGGGATTGCGGCGGCGGCCGAGTCTGGATCGCGTCGCTGTCGCTCGCGCTTTACGCGTAAACCGGGCTGGTCAGCGTGCGGCCGGGGAATGGGCGCGGCGCGATCAGCGCGCCGTGGTCGAGCACCAGATGGCCGTGGACCCACACCATGTCGATCCCGGCGGGCCGGGTCGACGGGTCGAAATAGTCGTTGCGCTCGCCGACGCTCGCCGGGTCGAACAGGGTCAGCGAAGCATCGGCGCCGACCTTGAGCGTCGGGTCGGCGAGG
>Ga0182030_10001514_pt1 | contig 48010 bp, 39 predicted proteins | sample 812S3MmetaG_FD_121299 | JGI IMG/M metagenome (GOLD analysis project Ga0182030, IMG submission 121299) | Permafrost microbial communities from Stordalen Mire, Sweden - 812S3M metaG (Illumina Assembly) | ecosystem: Environmental > Terrestrial > Soil > Wetlands > Permafrost | place: Sweden... | reverse complement strand
GATCTCCAGCGCCGCCTAGCGGGGTCAGCGACCGGCCCCGTCCAACGCATATCGGGCCGCAGGATTGTCACTCCGCCTGGATCGCATCCAGGACGTTGAGCCGCGCCGCGCGCCGGGCGGGAAGGATCGCCGCGATCACGCCCGCGACCCCGGCCAGCACGAAGAAGACCACCAGCGAGGTCCAGGGCACCGAGAGTGTGGTCACCAGCGAGACGCGCTCGACCAGGACGATCCCAAAGAAGATCCCGAGGACCAGCCCCACGACGCCGCCGATCAGCGCCACGATGATGGCCTCCCAGCGGATCATCGCCCGCGTCGCGCGTCGCGACATCCCCACCGCGCGCAGCAGACCGATCTCCCGCGTTCGCTCGAAGATCGACAATGCCAGGGTGTTGACGATCCCGAAGACCGCGATGATCACGGCGAGTCCAAGCAGCAAATAGACCAGATACAGCAGCTGGTTGATCTGTGAGTTCACGACGGCCTTGTATTCAGACTTGGTGTACGCGACAAGATTGGGATAATTGACGAGTGCCGCGGCGACGGCGTCCTTGGCCTGCGTGGGCGTCACCCCGGACGCCCCACGCGCCAGGATGATGGTGTCCTGCTGGGTCGTGAAGTCGCGCTCAAAATCGCTCAGCGAGATAAAGAACTGGCCGAAGGTCGCATCGGAGAACACGGCGACGACACGCAGGCGCTGCGCCCCCGTCCGGGCAAGGAACACTGGCATCGTGTCGCCGACGGCCAGGTGATTCGACTTGGCGTAGTCCGTCTGGATCGCGATCGTGCGGGCCCCGGCGAGATCGGCAAAGGAACCCTGCAGCAATCCGGGGTCGTAGACCGACAAGATGGTCTGGGGCGCGACGCCGCTGACGGTCTGTACGTCGCGATGCAGATCACGGAACTGTCCGGTCCGCCATGCCGTCACCGCGGAGATCTCCGGCAGCCGTTCGAGGGACGCCGAGGCCGCCGAGGTGAACGGCTGCTGATTGCTGGCGGCGACGATGACCTCCGCCCGCAGCCGGGCATCGAGCGCGCCCGCGAACGTGGCGTACAGCGACGAAGCAAAGATCGTCGCCGCGGCGACGAGCGCGACACCGATCGTCAGCGCGGTCGCGGTCTGGGCGGTCCGTGCCGGACTCCGCATGGCGTTCTCGCGACCGAGCCGCGCAGGCACCCGCCCCACCAGGACAAACGGGGCACCGATGATCCAGGCCAACGGTCGCGCGACCTGTTCGGTCAGCAGCGCCGCGCCGACGAAGACCAGCAGCGCGCCGGCGCCCAACACGGCGTACGGGTTGCCGATGCCGCCAACGAGTCCGACCACGACGAGCAGCACGCCGAGCCCGGTCACCACGACCGAGACCGTAAACCTCCGGACCGAGTGCCCACTGGAGGCCGGGATCTCGCGCAACGCGGCAATTGGCGGGATGCGGCTCGCCCGGATCGCCGGCCGCAACGCCGCCAGGAGGGTCACGCCAATGCCGACCGCCAACGCGACGACGACGGTCCGCGGTTCGACCTGCAACGAGGTGCTCGGCAGGTTGGCCCCAATCGCGTCAAAGAGCCGCTCCAGACCCAACGCGACCACGATGCCGAACCCGACCCCGATCGCGGACGCGACGACCCCGATGATGAGCGCCTCGAGTACGACCTCACGCACGACGCTGCCGCTCGACGCGCCCACCGCCCGCAGCAACCCAACCTGACGCGTGCGCTGCGCGATCGTGATCGAGAAGCTGTTGAAGATGATGAAGGCACCCACGAACAGCGAGATCCCCGCGAAGACCAGCAACACGTCACGCAGCAGGCCGATGATCGAATTGAACTGGTTGCTTGCCTGCTGGGTCGCGCTCGCGCCGGTGATGGCCTCATAGCCCGCCGGCAAGACCGCCTGAATGCGGTGGGCAAGATCCTCCTGCACCACCCCTTGCTTGCCGGTGACCGCGATCGTGGAGAACTGCCCGGCGAGATGGAACACCCGTTGGGCGGTCGGCATCGAAAACCCCGTCAGGGTGGCTCCCGCCAGGTTGTCGGTCGCCCCGAAGCTGACCAGCCCGACCAGCGTGTACTCGTTCGAGCCGATCGGCGTCACGATGCGCACCCGCTGGCCAAGCGCGAATTTCTCGGTCGCCGCCGTGCGCGTATCGATCACGACCTCGTCCGGGCCGACCGGCGGGCGCCCAGACCGCATGCGCAAGACACTCAGCGTCGGGTCGTTCACCCAACCGAACCCGAGGGTCGGCGGGCCCGACAGCCCTGCCGCCTTGCCATTCGCACCGACGATCGTTGCGCTGCCCGACACGTTGCCGGCCGCGCTGGCCACACCCGCGACCGCCTCGACCTTGGGCAGCAGATCTGCGGGGACCGGTTGCCGATCCTGACTCGACACCGACGCGACGCCCTGAACCTGCACGTCAACACCCTGATTGACCTGCGCAAACACGTTGTTGAATGCCCGGTTGATCGTGTCGCCAAGGACGAACGCGCCAGCGACGAAGCCCACCCCCAAGATGACGGCCAGGGAAATCAGGACGAGGCGCAACGGGCTTGAGCGCAGATTGCGAGTGGCCAGGCGCCAGATCATGGCGCTGCGCCAGCCAGCGTCTTCATACGGTCAAGGATCGACGTCGGCGTCGGGCTCGCCAGCTCGTCGACGAGCCTGCCGTCGGCGAGAAACAGCACCTCATCGGCATAGCTGGCGGCATTCGAGTCGTGGGTCACCATCACGATCGTCTGGCCGAACTCGTCCACGACGTGGCGCATGAAACCCAGCAGTTCCGCCGACGAATGCGAATCGAGCTGTCCGGTCGGCTCGTCGGCGAAGACGATCGCCGGATGGGCGACAAACGCGCGCGCGGCCGCGACCCGCTGCTGTTGCCCGCCCGAGAGCTCGCCGGGTCGGTGGGTAAGCCGATCGGCCAACTGCAAGGCCCCGACGACCTGGTCCAGCCACGCCTGGTCGACCTTGCGACCCGCGATGTCCAGCGGAAGACGGATGTTCTCCAGAGCGGTCAGAGTCGGCAGGAGATTGAACGACTGGAAGATGAAGCCGACCTTATCGCGGCGCACATTCGTGACACCCTTCTCGTTCAAGGTCGTGAGATCGATCACGCCGATCCACGCCGATCCCGAAGTCAAGCGGTCGAGGCCGGCCATGCAATGCATCAACGTCGACTTTCCCGATCCCGACGGACCCATGATCGCGGTGAACCGCCCGGCGGGAAACGCTCGCGAGATGCCATCGAGTGCACGCACCGCGGCATCCCCGACTCCATACACCTTGACCGCGTCCTCGATGCGCGCCGCGGGCTGGTCGGCACTTGACTCTGTCGTCCCCACGTCGTGCTCCTCGCGCGCGTTGCCCGATGCCATCAAACGCCGCCGGGCCGCACCAGCGTGCCCGGCGGGCCGATAGTACGTGACGCTCCCATCGCCTTGAAGAAGCACCTGGTCGGCATCGCGCAATCGGCGAGGTGAGCGTCAGGGGCTCGCCGGAGCCCGCACATCGCGACGCCCAGGCCCCGTCAGCCGGTCAGGACCGTCTGTAATGCGAGAAGCAGCCCATCGAGGTCCGCGGGCTCGATCACGAGCGGCGGCAGGAACCGGACATCGTGCGCCGAGGTGTTGTTGATCAGAAAGCCCCGCTCCAGCATGGCGGCTGTCACATCCGCGGCGATCGGGTCCGCGAGGCTGATCCCGCACATCAACCCGCGCCCGCGCGCCTCGACCGCAAGTCCATCCTCGACGAGCTCGTCCAACCCTGCCAGCAGCTGCGCGCCCTTGGTGCGCACGGCGCCCTGCAGCAGAGGGTCGGCGAGCACCCGGCAACTTGCGAGGGCCGCCGCGCACGCCAGCGGGCTTCCCGCAAAGGTCGAGCCGTGGTCACCGGGGGTAAACGTGGCGTCGATGCCGGGGCGGGCGGTGATCGCCCCGATTGGCACCCCGCCCCCAAGACTCTTAGCAAGGCACAGCACGTCGGGTTCGATCCCCAGATCCTGATAGGCGAACAGTGGACCCGTCCGCGAGAGACCCGTCTGAATCTCGTCGATCACCAGCAGCGCTCCGTACCGGTCTGCCAGTTCCCGGGCGAGCCGCAGCATCTGGGTCGGCACCGGATACACACCAATTTCGCCCTGGATGATCTCCATGAAGATGGCGCATGTCCTCGGGCCCACCAGCTCCTCGAGTCCCTCGAGATCGTCGCGCGCCACATGGTGGACGTCGGGCACCAGCGGGGCAAATGCGAGCTGCTTGTCGGGCTGGCCGGTGAGTGTCAGGGCGCCATAGGTGCGTCCGTGAAAGCCCTGCTCCAGCGCGACGACCTCGGGCCGCTGGGGTCCACCGTGCTTTCGGGCCAACTTCAGCGCCGCCTCGATCGCCTCAGCCCCGGAGTTGCAGAAAAACACCCGGCCACCCATCGAGTGGTCACGGATCCATTCGGCCAGATCCAACATCGGCTCGGTGTAATAGAGGTTCGAGACGTTGATGAGCGTCTCGGCCTGATGGCGAATCGCCTCGACGACCTTCGGATGACAGTGACCGACGTTGATCATCGAGATACCGGCCATGCAGTCGACGTAGCGGCGGCCGTCGGCCGTGTAGAGCGAGGCACCGGAGCCGTGGGTGAACATGACCGGCTGGCGCCGGTAGTTGGCCATCAGCGCGCCCTGTTCGCGCACCACCCAGGACGGCACGCTCACGGGGTGATCTTGGTGCCGATACCGGCCTCGGTGAACAGCTCGATCAGCACCGAGTGCTCCTGACGCCCATCTACGATGTGCGCCGCGCCCACGCCGTGCTCGAGTGCATGCCGGGCCGCTGAGAGTTTGGGCAGCATGCCGCCACCGATCGAGCCGCCGTCGAGCATGATCTGCAGCTCTGCGAGCGTGCACTCAGAGATCAGCGAGGCCGGATCGGCGGGGTCCGCCAGCAAACCTTCGACGTCGGTCAGAAAGAGCACTTTACGTGCGTGCAGAGCGGCGGCAAGGCTCGCGGCGACCGTGTCCGCGTTGATGTTGTAGCTCTGGCCCTTGTTGTCCACGCCCACCGAGGCAACGACCGGAACAAAGTCCGAGAGGCGTTCCAGGACCGTCGGGTCCACATGATCCACCTTCCCGACGAACCCGATGTCGTGCCCGTTGGGCATCTGCTTGCTCGCCTGAATCAGCTGCCCGTCGTCGCCGGCCAACCCGACCGCAGCAACGCCAGCCACGTGCAGTTGGGCCACGATCTCCTTGTTGATCTTGCCGACGAGCACCATCTTGGCCAATTCCATCGTGCGGGCGTCGGTGACCCGCAAGCCGTCGACGAAGCGTACGTCAAGACCCAGGAGATCCGAATAGCGTGAGATATCGGGGCCGCCGCCGTGCACGACCACCGGGTTCATTCCGACGAGCTTGAGCAACGCGATGTCACGCGCAAATGACGCCTTGAGCTCCGGGGCCACCATCGCCGCGCCGCCGTACTTGACCACGATCGTGGCACCCGCGAACTCGCGGATGTACGGAAGCGCCTCCAGCAGAACCGCGACCCGCGCGGAGGTGTCCTTGTGGATCGGATCGGGGGGGGTGGCGCGCGGTGTTCCCATTAGGTGCGGGAGATTACCGCGCGCTGACGATCAACGTCGCGGTGGCCCGCCTGAGCCCGCCCATTCGCACGCGACATTCAGGTGTGGTATTCGGCGTTGAGCGTGACGTATGCGTGGGTGAGATCCGATACCCATAATTGGTACTCCCCGATCCCACGCCCGAGCGTCACCTCGATGTCATACTCGGCGCGTTCCATCACCGTGGCCGCACCCGGATCGCCGATCGGCACGCCATCCAGCCGGACTCCGACATCTGCCGGGACCCCGGGAGTGCGCGCGAGCGCCTGGCCGATGGCCTGCGAGATCCGCCCCCAATTCGGGTCACGGCCAAAAATGGCCGTCTTCACCAACGGCGACTCGCCAATACCCCGCGCGACGATCTCCGCCTCGCCGGCGTCGCGCGCGGTCCGAACCACCAGACGCACCGCGTGATCGGCGCCCTCGCCGTCTTTGACCATCTGGATCGCCGCCCATCGGCACACGGCGGTCACCGCGTCGCCAAACCGCGCCAGATCGTCGCCTGAGAGCGCCCCGCCTTCGCCATTCGCGATCACCAGCAGGGTGTCGCTCGGGCTCATCTGACCATCCACGCTGATCCGGTTGAAACTGCCCACGCCGGCACGGCGGGTGAGGTCCCGGAGGTCATCGCCGGCAATCGCTGCGTCGGTGGTGACGTAGGCGAGCATCGTGGCCATCGTCGGGCGAATCATTCCGGCACCTTTGGCGGCGATCCCGAGGTGCACCACGCCCGCGTCGAGCGTCAACCGAAACGCGCCGCCCTTCAGCGACCGGTCGGTGGTGCAGATGGCCTCGTTGAACGCGCGCCCGGCCTCGCGCGAGAGCTCGGCACACGCTCCGGTGATTCCCGCCGCGATCTTGCCAATGTCGAAGCGTTCGCCGATGACCCCGGTGCTCGAGACCGCAACCTGCTCGGGAGCCAGCCCCATCTCCCCGGCTGCCAGCTCGGACATCTGCCGCGCGTCGCGGTCGCCGTCGGCCCCGGTGGCGGCGTTGGCCTGCCCGGCGTTCACCACGACCGCCTGGAACCCCGAGCGGTCGCGGGCACGATTCAGCCGCACCGGTGCCGACGGCAGGGCATTGACGGTATCCACCAGCCACGACACGGCCGGGCGCGTCGAGCGTAAGACCCCCAGATCGAGCGAGCCGGAGGTCTTGAGCCCACACGCCACGGCGCCGGCGACAAACGCATCGGGCGTGGTGACCGTGCCATCGGGAATCAGCTCGAGCCCGTCGGGCGCCCCCAGCCAGTCGTTGCGGACGACCGGCGGGAACCCGCTCACGCCAGCCCCTCGACCTCGGGCCGCCCCGCCATCAGATTCAGGTTTTGGAGTGCCTGCCCCGCCGCGCCTTTGACCAGGTTGTCGATGACCCCGAAGCCCACGAACAGACCCCGCCGGGGCTCTGTCGTCACGAACACCTGGGCGTAGTTGTTGCGCTGGACGGCCCTCATGCCGGGTGGGCCGTCGACGATCTCCACAAACGGATGCTCGGCGTAGAACGACCGGTACTGCTCGCGCAGGTCCTCGGGCTCGGGCGTGCTGCCGATAAAGCGGCCGTAGCAGGAGACCAGCAGACCGCGGTCCGCAGCCACCAAGTGCGGGGTGAACAGCACCTCCTGCCCGAGCTCCTGGACGATCTCGGGGGTGTGACGGTGGGTGAGCACTTTGTAGGGGGTCACGTTCTCGGTCGCCGCGGAATAGTGGACGCTCGCCGTCGGTGTCCGCCCGGCACCCGAGATCCCGCTTTTTGCGTCGATGACCACGTGGATCACGTGGTCGCGCACCGGGAGCAGCGTGAGCAACGACGCCGTCGGGAAACACCCGGGGTTTGCCACCAGCCGCGCATCCCTGATCTGCTCGCGATGGAGCTCCGGCAAGCCGTACACCGCCTCCGCCAGCAGGTCGGGCCGGGGGTGCGTAAACCCGTAGACATCCGGGTACAACCCCGCGTCCCGCAGGCGGTAATCGGCCGAGACGTCGACCACGCGGACCCCGCGGTCGACCAGCGCCGCCACCAGCTCGGATGCCTCGGCATGGGGATAACACACCGCCGCGAAGTCTCCGGGCGCGATCTGTTCCAGATCCAGCTCGCTCAGTGTCTTGTTGACGCGGTATTCCGGATAGACGTCCACTAACCGCCGGCCGGCGTCCGCGCGTGCGGTGATCGTGCCCAGCGCAAAGTGCGGGTGGGCATCGACGAGTGCGGCCAGCTGTGCGCCGCCGAACCCGGCGGCCCCCAGCACATGGACGACGCCGGCGGTCATCCGCGCAACTCCGCGCCGTGTTGGTTGGCAAGCGCCTCACGCACCGCGTTCACCACATCCCCGATCTCGTCGTCGGTCAGGGTCCGTGTCGCATCGGCGATCACCAGTCGAATCGCAAGACTCACACGGTGGGCCCCGATCTGTTCCCCAACGTAGCGGTCGAAGGCGCCCACCTCGCGCACCAGCGGTCCACCGGCACGCCGCGCGGTTCCCACGAGTGCGGCCGCCGAGACGTCGTCACTGACCACCAGCGCCAGGTCGCGCGTCGAGGCGGGGACGCTCAGGATGTCCACGAACTGCGGGAGCCCGGTAGGCGCGGCTGCGCCCAGCGCCTGGAGGTCGACAACGACGACCGCGCTGGGCCCGACGACGTCGAAGTTGCGCATCACCGACGGATGTATCTCCCCCGCCCAGCCGAGGATGTGGTCTCCGGCGACCAGGCGCGCCTGCCGCACCGGATGCAGGTACGGGGCGTGATTGGCCTCGATCTCCGGGCGCACCCCGGCGAGCCCGCAGAGCGCTTGGGCGAAGCCCACCGCAGCATGGACGTCCACCTGCGGGATCGGGGCGCGCCAGTGTTCCTGGCTCGGCACACCGAACGTCACGGCGGCCAGGAACTCGCGCTCCTCGGCGCGCCCGTCGGGCATCGGCGCATAGGTCCGCCCGAGCTCGCACAGCGCGCCATGCATGCGCTGATGGCGCTGATTCTGCGCGGCGGCACGCAGCAGCCCCGGCAGAAGCGAGCGTCGCATGACCGCCATCTCCTCCGAGATCGGGTTCGCCAGGCGCACGAACTGACGCCGTGGGTCATCCTCGGCGAGCCCCAGGCGATCGACATCCGATGCGGGCACAAACCGGTAGCTGACAATCTCCGAATAGCCCTGATCGACGACATAGCGCCGCAGCTGCTCCACACGCCGCTGGACCGAGCTCCGCATGCCGTGGCCGACCATCCGCGGCAGGTGGGCAGGGACGCGGCCGTAGCCGTGGATCCGAGCCACCTCTTCGATCAAGTCGATCTCGCGCGCCACATCCCGACGCCGGGTGTACGGCACGATCACCTGGTGTGTCTCGATGCCCTCGCTGACCTCGCAGCCCAGCCGACGCAGAATCTCGGCCGATTCCTCGGGGGCGATGTCGAGCCCGAGCACGGCGTTCAGGCGTGCGTGACGCAGCACGACCGGGCCCACCGGGAGCGTCGGTTCTGCCGCGTCCAGCGTGCCCGGAACCAGCTGGCCGCCGCACAGCTCAACCAGGAGCCGCGAGGCGATCGCCATCGCGACGGGCGGCAACTCGGTCGGTAGCCCCCGCTCGAACCGCGAACTCGACTCGCTGCGCAGACCCAGACGCAGTCCGGCGTGGAGGACGGCCGGGGCATCGAAGGTGGCCGCCTCAAGCAGCACGCGCGTCGTCGACGTGGAGACCTCGACGTCCTCGGCACCCATGATTCCGGCGATGACCGCGGGACGCTCGGCGTCGCAAATCGCAAGGACGCTGGCGTCCATAATCCGCTTCTGGCCATCCAGGGTCGTGATGGGCTCACCGTCGTGTGCGCGGCGGACCACCACCCCCGGGCCCGCCATGCGGTCGAGGTCAAACGCATGCAGGGGCTGACCGGTCAGAAGCATCACATAGTTGGTGATATCGACGACATTGCTGATCGCGCGCATCCCTGCTGCCTCGAGGTGCGACCGCAGCCAGACCGGCGATGGTCCGACCTGGACGTCGGTGACCACGCGGGCCATGTAGCGCGGGCACAGATCCGGGGCATCGACGCGCAACGTGAGGTAGTCCGCGACGTGCCCCGCTCCGGTCGGCTCGGGCTCCGATGCATCCAGCGCCGCCAGCGGAGCGCAGGTGATCGCATGGACCTCGCGGGCAATTCCGTAGATCCCCATCAGATCGGGCCGGTTGGACGTCAATTCCAGTTCAAAGACCGTCTCGGAGATCGGCAAGACCTCGGCCACCGGCGTGCCCGGGACGATGTCATCGGGCAGCACCATGATCCCCGCGGACTCCGTCGCCAGCTCGAGTTCGGATTCGGAGAGGATCATCCCCCGACTCCTGACCCCGCGCAGCGTCACCTCGCCGAGGGGCTCTCTGCCCGGCAGGACGGCCCCGGGCAGCGCAACCGCGACCGCCTGTCCCGCCGCCACGTTCGGCGCGCCGCAGACGATCTGCCGCAGCTCCGGCTCGCCGAGATCCACCTGACAGACCCTCAGGCGATCGGCGTCCGGATGCTGCTCGGCCGAGACGACCCGCCCGACGCGGAAACGCTCCAGGTTGCCGTCCTGGGGGGGCATGCGCAGATGCGCAATACGCTCGACGGCGGGGCCCGAATCGGTGATGTGATCCGCGAGCGCACCGTCCTCGAGCGCGGGACGCACGTATTCGTGAAGCCAGGAAAGAGGAAGTTTCATCTGCGGTCGAGTCCCGGGATGATCAGCTCAGGAGAACTGTTCGAGAAAGCGCAGGTCACCTTCGAACAGCATGCGCAGGTCGGGCACGCCATGGCGCACCATCGCGATGCGGTCCAACCCCATCCCGAACGCGAACCCGGTCCAGCGCTCACTGTCATAGCCAGCGAACCCGAAGACGTTCGGATCAACCATGCCGGCGCCCAGCAGCTCCATCCAGGAGGTCCGCCCGGTCCGGTCCGTCCACCGCACCAACAGCTGGATCGATGGCTCGGTGAAGGGGAAGAAGTCCGGGATGATCCGGTACTCGGTCGACCCCAGCAGCTGACCCGCAACGTGCTCAAGGGTGCCGATCAGGTGGGACAGCGACAGGCCCTCGTCGACCGCGAGACCCTCGAGCTGGTGAAACATCGGACTATGGGTCGCGTCGACATCGTCGCGCCGGTACACCGCCCCCGGACTGATCACATACAGCGGCGGCGTACGTGCCTCCATCACCCGCATCTGCACCGACGAGGTCTGGGTCCGCAAAATGACCCCTGGCGTTCCATCGACATAAAAGGTGTCCGACGAGGAGCGTGCCGGGTGCCCCTCGGGGGTGTTGAGGGCGGTGAAATTGTAGTACTCGGTCTCGACCTCCGGGCCGTCGGCGATCTCATAGCCCAGAGCCAGAAAGATCTCTTCAATCTCGAGACGCACCTGGGTCAGCAGGTGCAGGGCGCCGCGGGGATACGGATCGCCGGGCAAGGTCACATCGGTCCGGTCGTTGGCGAGCTGTGCGGTCAACTCGGCCGCCTCCAGCACGGCTTTGCGCCCACCGAGCGCCGCCTCAATCTCGCGGCGGGCGATGTTCGCCGCCTTGCCGATCACCCCGCGATCCTCGGCCGAGAGCTGCCCGATCGTCGACAGGATCTCCGCGAGCTCACTGCGCCGCCCGGTGCGCGCGACGCGCACCTCCTCCAGCGCAGCCACCGACTGCGCCGCGGCCGTATCGGCCAATGCGCGGTCCCTGAGCTTGGCGATGTCATCAGCCGTGGCCACGGCGATTCAGGCTACAGGACCCGCGCCGCCACGTTGGCCGACGCTGCGCTGGCGCAGGGCCTCGGCGAACAGCACCGCACCGGCAGCCGAGACATTGAGCGACTCGGCCCCGTCGGTCTGCGGAATCGTCACACGCTCGATCACGCATCCGTCGCCGAGCTGCTCGAGCCCCGGGGCGAGCCCCTCGCGCTCTCCCCCAAGCGCAATTACGATCGGGCCGCGCAGGTCGGTCTCCCAGGGCGGGACGCCATCATCGAGGACCGCGGCGATGACGCGAAATCCGTCACGCGACGCGAGGTCCTCGCCGCGCACCCCTTCCAGCAACGGGATCGAGAACGTCGCTCCCATCGCGGCACGGACCGCGCGAGGGTGAAACGGGTCGGCCGAGCCCGGACCGAGGGCCACCCAATCGGCACCGAGTGCCGCCGCGCTGCGCACCAAGGTGCCGACATTGCCGGGGTCGGCCACGCCCGCCAGCCACACGCCCATTGTCGGGGGGAATGCCACATCCCGGAAGCTGTAGGGCCCCGGCTGCGGGAGAATCGCCATCACTCGCGGCGGGGCGGCCAGCTGGGATGCACTCGACAGCAAGTCGCGAGGAACCGAGTATGCCTCGCTGACATCCCCGAGGCGCTCAAGGATCGGCTGCACATCCTCGGCACGCTCGGCGTCGACGAAGAGCACCTGAGGACGCACGCCGTGCTCCAGGCCGGCGAGCACGAGATCCTCTCCCTCGGCGACCATCAGGCGCTGCTCGCGACGGGTGCGCTTGTTGGCGAGCAATCGCAGCAATTTGAGCTGCGGGTTGCGCGCCGATGTGAGCGGCCGCAGATGCGGCCCACGTCGTGGACCGCGGCTAGACGGAGGCGGCTGTGCGGGCATCACGAGCCCGCACGCACAGGCCAGCAAATGCCTCGGGCTCGTGCACGGCGAGGTCCGCCAGAACCTTGCGGTTCAGCTCGATCCCGGCCAACGACAGGCCATGCATGAACTCGTTGTAGGCGAGGCCGTTCTCACGGGCGGCGGCGTTGATGCGCGCGATCCAAAGACGACGGAAATCGCGTTTGCGCACGCGGCGGTCACGGTACTGGTACCGCAGCGAGTGCTGGACCTGCTCCTTGGCGCGACGGTAGCTGGACTTCTTGGTGCCCCAGTAACCCCGTGCGAGGCCAAGAACCTTGCGCCGCTTCTTGCGGGCGGCGACTGAACGCTTGACGCGAGCCATCTCTAACGCTTCCCCAACAGTCGAAGTGCCGTCGCGGCGTGCTCACTGGGCAACTCGTGGGCCCGTGCCTGACGACGCTTGTTCTTGCCGGACATGTTCTCCATGTTGTGGCGCAGACCCGCCGCCGAGAACATCACCTTGCCGGTCGGCGTCACGCGGAAGCGCTTGCTGGCGGCCTTATTTGTCTTCATCTTGGGCATATCAGGCAGTCTCTGGCGTTGCGGAGTTGTCGGGGCTCGCTGCTGGCGCGCCGGCCGATATGTCTCGAACCGGAGACAGCATCATCACCATGTTGCGCCCGTCCAGGTTCGGACGACTCTCGATCAGCGCGATATCGCGCAGTTCATCTGCGAGCCGAAGAAGAATGGCCTCTCCGCGCTCAGGATGCAAGAGCTCCCGGCCACGAAACATGATCGTAATCTTGACTTTGTCCTTGTGCCGCAGGAAACGCTCGACGTGACCCTTCTTGGTCGTGTAGTCGTGCGGATCGATCTTCGGCCGGAACTTGATCTCCTTAATGACGATCTGACTCTGGTGCTTGCGCGCCTGCTTGGCTTTCTGCTCCTGCTCATATCGCCACTTGCCATAGTCCATAATCCTGACCACTGGCGGGCGCGCATCCGGAGCGACCTCGACGAGATCCAGGTTGGCGTCCGTTGCGATCTGTTGCGCACGGGCGATCGGAACGATGCCGAGGTTTTCACCCTCGTCATCGATCAGCCGAACCGACTCAACCCTGATCGCCTCGTTAATCCGCGTCGAGGGGCCAGCCGGGGGGCGAGTGTCGGGACCTCTTCTAGGAGGCAAGCACTACCTGGGACTCGCTCAGACTGCACCCCGGAAACCGCAGACGTGCGCGGGCTCGGACGGGATGAGTGAGGTGGTGAGGTTTCTCATAACAAAGTTGCCGCATACCTGCGGCGGGTATGGAGGATAGCAGGGCTGTGGGCTGACGCGAGCCCGAAGCAGCAAACTGCGTCACCTTTTTTGCGCCCTTGCTCCGGTGTCGGCGCGGGAAACCGCCCGTGCGCAGGGGAAACCCCCCAACGGTGTCACACCGAACTTTGGTGCAACCCGCCCGTGCACACCGCACCCGATACGCGGGCGCAGCACCCGCGAGGCACGCCGCGGCCCACGGGGGTGGCAAACCCACCCCCGTCCGGCCGACAGCGAGCCGATGTGGCCCGGGTACCTGCTTACTTCTTCTTGGGTGCAGGCTTCTTGGCGTTCCCCGTGGCGACCTGCTCCTTGAGCACGGCGCCCGGCGTAAAGCGCGGAACGACACGAGCCGGAATCGAGACCTTCTTGCTCGGGTCCTGCGGGTTCACACCCGTGCGTGCGGCACGGTGCGACACCGAGAACTTGCCGAAGCCGGCGAACGCAACATCCTCGCCCTTCTTCAGCGCCTCGAGAACCTCATCCAGTACTGCCTGGACAAATCGCTGCGACTCGGCATTGGTGGCCTCGGCGCGCTTTGCGACGAGTCCTACAAACTCAGTCTTGTTCATCGTGACTCCCTGATCTGGTGCACATGACGACGCATCGGCGAGGAACCTAGCAGTCGGGTCAGACGAAAGAGCCCTCAAATAGGGGATTTCGATGAACTTCGACCCGTCCGCACTCGGTCAACGACGCAGGGAGCGTTGAAGTTCTGCTCGGTTTCTCGCCGCCCCGAGAGCGCCCGACCCGTGATCCGCAGCGCCTGGCGCTACGACAGGAAGATGACGCGGACGATCTCCTCATCCGGCGTTTGCCCCGCAATTCGACGAAATCCCAACAGGCACGGCAAGCTGTCGCGCATTTGCATGACGTCGTCGTGCTCGAGCTGCCCCCCGGCAAGGACGTAACCCGCGAGTTCTTTCATGAGTCGCACGCCGGGCTCCACAAACATCGTGGGCAGGTTGTCGAGTTCCAGCTCCGGGTGAGCGGCATAAATCCGCAAACCGATGGTCAGCAGCCGGGTCCCCCGCCGGTGCCCGTCCTGGTCGAGCCATGGACGGCCCGCCATCTCGGCCATCCCCGGGCGCTCCTCCCCGCTGCCGATCCCCGTGAGTTCCTGGTAGCCAGGCGACCCTGGATCATTGGGCAGTTCAACGGCGACTTGCACCCGCGGGTCATCGATGCGCGTACTCACCGACGTTCATCCCTTCGCACGGAATCGGCAACTGGGCGGGAGCGTACCGACCTCACCGCTCCACGGCCCCCGGGCGCGGCGCGGACCGGCCGGTCATCACCATCTCCCGGAGCCCAAAAGACGGTCGGCAACGCAATGCGGCATCGCTGCGGGACGCGGCACTACGTCGGCCGTTGCCCGTGTGTGCAACCACCTCCCGCGCAACCACGCTGGCCCGGCCGCAGGCGGAACCCGTGTGCTGCTAACCCGATGCGCGTGTAACACCCGCGCATCGGCACACGCGTGCGAAGACGTTGTGCGAACGTTGAGCACCATGTGCGCCCGCGCCTCCCACACCCCGACTCCCCTGTCCGCGACCGAGGTCTCGCTGGCGACGGTCGCACGCGAATGGGCGTGGTTGGGGATCACCGGATTCGGCGGTCCTCCGGCGCACATCCAGTTGCTACGTACGCTCTGCGTTGAGCGACACGGGTGGATCGAGGCGACCGAATTCGAGGACGCGATCGCAGCCTGCAATCTGCTGCCCGGACCGGCCTCGACACAGTTGGCGATCTATTGCGCCCGAAGGGTCCACGGGTGGCGGGGCGCACTGGTCGGCGGGCTCGGCTTCATCGTCCCGGGGCTCGTCATCATCCTGGCGCTGGCCGCGGTGCTGCTCGGTGCCGGACCGTCGCGCTGGGTGCTCGGTGCGGCGGCGGCGGCGGGCGCGGTAGTCCCGGTGATCGCCATCCGCGCCGGCATTGCATTGATCCCGCCCAGCCTCGCTCGCGCTCGCTCAGCCGCCGCAGTTACCGGATGGTCGGGCGCGTTGGTCGTGGGTGGCCTTGCGAGCGCGTTCGCGGGCTCGTGGGTCATTCTGGCCGTACTCGGAGCCGGCGCGCTCGCGCTGGCGCACCGCTGGTGGCGCGCGCGACCACACCGCGAGATCGGCGGGGTTGCTCTCCTGGGCCTCGGTTCGCTCACTGTGTCAACAGGCGGAGCGCTCGCGCTCGGATGGACGGCGCTGAAGGTCGGCGCCCTCTCGTACGGCGGCGGCTTTGTGATCGTTCCGCTCATGCAATCAGACGCGATCCGGCATCACTGGCTGACCGAGACCCAGTTCCTTGGGGCGGTTGCACTCGGACAGATCACCCCGGGACCCGTGGTCCAAACGGTCGCAGTCGTCGGGTACGGGGCGGCGGGCATCGTCGGCGGCATTACCGCCAGCGCGATCGCCTTCGCACCCTCGTTTGTCTTCGTGCTGGTCGGGGGCCGGCACTTCGCACGCGTCCGCAACAACCCCGGGGCCCGGGCGTTCCTGTCAGGCGCGGGGCCCGCGTCGATCGGAGCGATCCTCGGGGCGGCGTGGCCGCTGACCCTGGCGTTCGGTGTGTGGTGGCAATTGGTCGTGCTCGGCGGGGCGGCGGTCGCAGTCATTGCCCGGCAGTCCCCCATCACGGTGATCGTTGGCGCGGCGGCCCTCGGCGTCGGGCTCGCGGCAATCGGCGCCCCGCTCCCGCACTAGCAACACGTCAGCCAGCACGCTCCGACGACCGGGTCGGCGTCGGGACGCAGGCCCCCAACTCGCGACGAACAACCGGGGCGACACGTGTGCCGAAGAGCTCAATCGCCCGCATCACACGCGCATGCGGCTGGCGGCCGACGTCCATCTGCGCCAGAAAGCGTGTGTGTCCGAAAAGTTCGTGCTCGTAGAGGATCTTCTCAACGACCTGTTCCGGGCTTCCGACAATCAACGATCCATGAGGGCCGCGCAACTGCTCGAACTGCTCATAGGTACTCGGGGCCCAGCCGCGCTCGCGGCCAAGTTGAGTCATCACCGCCGCATACCCCGGATAGAACTCGTCGGCCGCCTGCTGGGAGGTGTCGGCGATATAACAAAATGAGTTGATCCCGAGCTGCAGCGCCGCAGGGTCGTGCCCCGCCTCCCGGGCGGCCGACCGGTACAGCTCGGCCATGGGTCGAAAGCGCGCGGGCGTGCCACCGATGATGGCGATTCCCATCGGGACGCCGAGGGTCCCCGCGCGTATGACCGAGTTGGGCGTCCCGCCCACGGCAATCCAGATCGGGATCCGGTCCTGCTGCGGACGCGGATAGATCGTCTGCTGGTCGAGCGGTGCCCGGAAACGTCCCGCCCAGCTCAGCGTTTCGTGATCCCGGAGGGCCAGGAGCAGCTCCAGCTTTTCGGCAAACAGATTCTCGTAGTCGTGCAGGTCGTAGCCGAAGAGCGGGAACGACTCGATGAACGATCCTCGGCCGGCCATAATCTCGGCCCGTCCGTCCGACAACAGGTCGAGGGTCGCGTACTGCTGAAAGACCCGCACGGGGTCCTCCGAACTCAGTACCGTGACGGCACTGGTCAGACGGATTGCGCTGGTCCGCTCGGCGGCAGCCGCCAGGACGACCGCGGGCGCCGACACCGCGAAGTCCGGCCGATGGTGCTCGCCGACACCAAAGACGTCCAGCCCCACGTGATCGGCGAGCTCAATCTCCGCGATCAGCTCACGCAGGCGCTGTTGGGCGCCCACCATTCGTCCCGTCTGCGGATCCCGATGGGTATCGCCAAAGCTGTAGACGCCGAGTTCCATGGCATCGCCCTCTCGCCGACAAAGCGCCATTGTGACGCGGACGCACCCGCGCCGCCCGAGGGTCCCGCCACGCCGAAACGATCAACCTCCGGAGCGCCCCTCCCGGCGTGGCACTCCGACCAAGAACAACCCCACCAGCCGCCGTGGCGCGTTGGTGAGCTGTGGAAACAGGCGCGCTCGCTTGGGATAGCGCACGTTGCGCTTGCCCTGCTCAACGGCCCGCACCACATGCCCGGCGAGCGCGTCCCGGTCCACGTCGGCCAGGAGGCCGAGCCGGTTAAAGCGCGCAAACGATGCGGCAGTCGGTCCGTAGGACGTCACCGACTCCGCCATGTCGGTCGGCGTCACCAGACCCGGCTCTACGATCGTGAGGCCAATCGGCAGCCCCTTGAGCTCCAAGCGGACGCCCTCGGTCATGTGGGTCACATAGGCCTTGGTGCCGGCGTACACGGCGATCCCGGGGAATGTTCCCGCGCCCGCCAGCGACGACATCATCACCACGTGGCCGCGGCCGCGCGCGATCATCCTGGGCAGCACCTGACGCGTCAGTTCGGTCACCGCGATCACGTTGAGCCGGATCAGCCGCTCGAGATCGTCGTGTGTCAGATCCACGAATCCGCCGGTGAGATCGATGCCAGCGTTATTGACGAGGACGTCGATCGGCCCCACCTCGTCCTCGATGCGGGAGATTAATCCGCCAACCACCGTGGGGTCACTGAGGTCGGCCGGAATTCCCCGACCGCCGATCTCGTCCGCGAGCGCCGCGAGTGCATCCGCGCTGCGAGCAACCAGCGTCAGACGCGCTCCGCGTGCGGCGAATTCGCGTGCCAGTGCGGCACCGATTCCACGCGATGCCCCGGTCACGACCACATGGCGATCTCTCAACTCCACGAAGCACTCCTAGCCGTATGGTCAACAAAGTTGTAAATCGAGGCCTTTTATCGACTCTACCGCAGCGCCTTTGTCCGCAGGATACGACGCTTGCAAGACGGCGCCACAAAGTTCGCAACCTGCCAGATCTTCACAGCCACGGACCCCACGTCTGAAACATGCGACGCGCCGTTGCAGGTGCGGTCCGGCGGCGGACCTGTCCCGCGCAGGACCGGTCGTCTGGACGGCGGAGCGGTGGTCGATTGCCGCCCCGCGCACGGCCGACCGCTCGGTAAATGCATGAATCCCCACAAAGATTTGCGTTTTTTTTAGCGACACCGTATCTTGGGCGGGCAGGCGCGGCGCGGTGTCCAGACGGTTCGGCGCGACATCTCGCGCGAGAACAAGGGTCTGATGCCAGCCTCGCCTGCGATCGAACTCGGGTATGCGCTCAACCCGAAGAGCGCATCTCGATGGCGCGTGATCGCAATCCACCAGTGCGGGTGGGCCGCGATCACGCAAAGTGACCAGGATGGACCGCATCTCCCGACGGCACCCGCCGATCGGCCCTCACAGGAAGCGAGCGACCAATGAGTGAGCAGGCAACATCTGGAGGCGTTCAGGACCTCATCGCGCACTTTGCGGCCGAGCCCGCCCGCGCCCGCGCGACCTTTGGATCGGAGACCACGTTGGAGAACGGGCTGCGTGCAGAGGTCAGCTCTCGGCAGCACACGATCGTCATCGACGAGCCCGCGGCCCTCGGCGGAACCGATGAGGGCCCGAACCCTGTGGAAGCCGTCTTGGGCGGCCTGGTGTCGTGCCAAGCCATCACATACAAGGTATGGGCGGCCAAATTGGGGATCGAGCTGGAGCGCGTCACGGTCGAGGCCACGGGCAACATCGACCTGCTGGGCTTCTTCGGCATCGATCAGCAGGTGCGCCCGGGCTATGACAGCGTTGAGCTCAAGGTGCAGCTCGCCGGGCCCGAGTCGCCGGAGCGCTACCAGGAACTCGCCGACGCCGTGGACGCGCACTGTCCGGTGTTGGACAACCTGCGCAATCCCCTTCCGGTCTCACGCACCCTGGTGGAGGCCACCACCACCGCATAGGAGCGGGCGGCCGCGCGCACCCCGGACGATCGGCACATCGATCACCCGGAGGCGCGTGGCAGGTGGGGCTGGTGGTCGTCGCCGACGCGTCTTATCTCGCGGCGATGTCGCACAACACCGGCCAGCTGATCGCCAGCCGCGCGGTCATGGGTATTGGCGCAGCGCTGGTGATTCCGGCGACGCTCGCGATCCTCGTCAACGTCTTTACGGACCGGCGCGAGCGCGCGGCGGCGATTGGCATCTGGTCCGCAACCGCCGGAGTGGCGATCGCGTGCGGCCCGGTCTTGGGCGGTGTCCTGCTCGAGCATGTCTCGTGGGGATCGGTCTTCTTGGTCAACCTGCCGGTCGCGGCGATCGCACTCGTCACGGGGGCCGCACTCCTCCCGCGTACCAGCGACCCGGATGCGGGAGCCTTGGACGGGTTCGGCCTGGTGAGATCAGCCAGCGGCATCGCACTGCTGGTCTGGGCAATCATCGAGGGGCCAGGCATCGGCTGGACTTCGGCGCGCGCGGTCGGCGCGCTTGTCGCGGCGATCCTGCTGCTGGCCATCTTCGTCCTGCGGGAGCGACGCCAGACGCATCCGCTGCTTGACGTAACGGTCTTCACCAACATGCGGCTCACTGCGGCCAGCCTCGCGATTTCGATCGCCTTCTTCGGCCTGTTCGGATTCATTCGGCTCAGCACGCAGTACCTCCAACTGGTGCTGGGATACCCACCGTTCCAGGCGGGTTTGCGCACCGTTCCGTTCGCCGCCGCTACGGCCGTTGCCTCGCCGCTCGCCATCCAACTCATGCACCGGTTGGGCACCAAGCTCGCGGTTGCCTTCGGACTCATCCTGATGGCGATTGGTTTCCCGATTGCCGCCAGCTACGGAGCGCACACCGCGGACGTGGGTCCCGTTCTGGCCACGATGCTCCTCGGAGGCGCCGGCCTGGGCTTCGCGACCGGCCCCGCGACCGAATCCATCATGGGCGCCCTGCCGGAAGCCAAAGCGGAGGTCGGGTCGGCGGTCAACGACACCACCCGCGAGGTCGGCGGAACCCTTGGGGTCGCCATCGTGGGCTCGGTGTTCGCATCGATTTTCGGGCCTCCGCTGCGCGACGCACTGAGTGCGGTACATCTGCCGGCTGCCACCGTGACCGCGGGGTCGAGGTCGATGGCAGCCGCCCTGATCACCGCGGCCCACAGCCCCCTCCCGTGTCCGGTCAGATCACGACCGCCGCACAACATGCATTCATCAAGGGCTTCAGCACGGCGTCGCTGGTCGCGGTCGGTGCCGTCACTCTCGGTGCCATCGTGGCTTTGGTGTTTCTGCCCGCTCGGCATCGTGAGGGCTGACCACAGCACGCGGCACAGTCGGGTCAGGTGGGTTGCAGCGGAGCGTCGTCAGGGACCGATGCGGGTGCCCCGCCCACGGGCGCCGTCGGAATGCGGGGCGTGAAAAACAGCGCGACCAGCCCGAACAGCGCGAGCACGAGCAGACTCGACTGCAGCGCGTGAATACGGGCCGCGGCATTCTCGTCGAGGATGGCCGTGGCGGTCGCGGGTGGGATCTTGGCCGTGTCCAGGGCGGTCTTGAGCTGGGCGTCCGACACAAACGGCGCGCCGGCGGCCAATTCCACCTGGGCGCCCGAGGAAATGCTGCTCGGCACGGCGGGGTTGTGCTGCACGCCCGACAGAAACGAGGACGTCAGAACCGCGATCAGGATCGAGCCCGCGAGCGCGGTACCAAGCGACGCACCGAGATTTGTCATCGTGTTCTGCAGGCCGCCGACCTCACCGCTCAGCTCGTCGGGCAACGCCGATACCGTCACGGCCCCGAGCTGCGATGCCAGGGCCCCGATCCCGAGGCCGACCAACAGCAACGGCATCGACACGACCTCGGGGCCCGAGCCGACGTCGAGCAAGCCCATCAGTAGAACCAGTCCCCCGCAGAGTGCAACCAGGCCGATCTGCACGACCCGGCGCGGCGACGCGTGTGGGAAGACCTTGGGAATCCCGGCCGCCGCGATCAGCAGCGCGATCGAGAGCGGCAGCAGGCGCAGACCGGTCTCGAAGGCGGACAACCCGAGGACGACCGACAAAAACAGCGGCACCACGAAGAACATCCCCGCCTGAACAAAGAACTGAAAAAAGAACACCGTCAGCCCGCCCTGGAGCTGCCGGTTCTTCAGGATCGACAAATCGACGAGCGGCTCGCGATCCCGGGCGATGCGGCGTTGCTCCCATGCCAGAAACAGGCGCAGCACAACCAGGCTGGAGATCAGCAGCCAGACGACGGCGGAAATCCCGAACAGGCTCGGTGCATCGGGCTTGGGCGTGACCCATCCCCATGCCCCGGAGCGCAAGACGCCAAAGACGCCCAGCCCGAGCCCGAGCGCAGACAGCACGGCGCCCGCGACGTCGAAGTCCGAACTGCCGCGATGGGGCGCGTCCTCGATACGCCTGCCGAGCATGAGGATCACCAGGACCACCACGAGCTCCCCGAAAAACACGTAACGCCACGAGAAGTAGGTGGTCGCAAAACCACCGATCAGCGGGCCCAGGGCCACGGCGATCGCGCCCGCCGAGGCGACCAGACCGTACGCGCGCGCGCGACCTTCGGGAGGGAAGTTGGTCGCCACAAGCGCGACGATCGCCGGCATGATGAGGGCCGCGCCAAGGCCCTCAAACAGCGACCAGCCCAGATAGAGCGCCGTCACATTCGGCGCCAACCCGGTCGTCAGCGAACCCGCGCCGTAGACGATACAGCCGAGCGAGAACGCCCGGCGATGGCCAATCATGGTGCCGATCTTGCCGCCCGTGATCATCATCGTCGCCATCACGAGCGTGTACAGGGTGATCGCCACCTGGATCCCGCTGACCGTGGTGCCGACGTCTTTTGCGACGGTCGCGATCGAGACGTTCATGACCGAGCTGTCGAGCATCATCAGAAACTGCCCGGAGCCGAGTGTCAGGAGAACCAGTGCGGCGGCGCTCGCGGCAGGAGGTGAGGGACGATCCACGGCGAGAGCCTAGCGACCCCCGGCGCAGACTGCGGCGGGGGGAGCGAGGCCCCTTTGCGCCTCGTGCCGGCAGTCCCGACCGGCATCGCGCGCAGCGCGGGGAGCACACAACGGGCCGCCAAACGTACCCAGCCGAGCGCGCAACGCCCAGGCCAACGCGATGATTGATGCCACGCACTCACGCGACACCGCTGACGAGTGACACGGCGACCTTCGGCGACTTCGTGGGCGAGGCCGGCGCGCGCGAGCCGGGCACACAGCGCGCTGCAGGAGACGCGCTCTGGGTCCGCCGAGCGTCCGCGTGCCGTGGCGCTGGCGGGCCCAGCATGTCCGTGCCGGTCCAAAGGATGAACGCGAGGCGCCGACCGATCGGTCCGGGGACCGCACGTGCACGATCGCGGCCCGCAGGACCCGTGTCACCCGGCACGGTCTCGCCTGGGAGACGCCGGCATCTGGTGCGCCACCGGCGGCCCATCCTCAGGTGTGTCACGCGTAGGCACGGCATGTGTGCACGCACACAGTGGCTCAGACAGGGCTCTGGTGGGCACTGGCACCCATCAGTCACTCAGATGGTCGTGGCACCTCGAGACCGGCGCGTGAGGTACCCCGCGTTGGGCGGGCACCGCGGGCAACAGGCTGACAACGCCGCGTGGCTGCGAGCGTGCGACACCGCCGGTCCGACAACATCCCTTCGCCACGGCAATCGCCGTGGCATCAATCATCTAGCGGGCACGACGCAGCCCACGACGCACCGTCAGAGCCCTTCCTCAGCGATGATGCGTCCGCTGGCGACCGCGTCCTTGAGGGCCTGGTAGTCGCGCTCGTTCTGGTCGGCGTACGCGGCGGAGAACGTGGTGATCGCGCGGTCAAATGTCTCGCCCTTACCCAGGTAGGACGCGATTGCGATGGGGTCGCCGGAGCGCGCATGGGCGCGAGCAAGCGTCCAGCCGCACATCTCCGCGTAGATCTTCATCCCCAGCGGGACCATCTGCTCAATCTCGACCGACCCCTTCCAGTCGCGCAGCTGGCGCACGTAGAAGTCGCGATCGACGCCATCGAGGCCCGTGACGTGCATCCACCCGAGAAAGAGGTCGCTGGACGCCTGCATCAAACGCTGCCCCGCGACAACCCGGTGCGCGTGATTGCGGTACTCGCTCCGGCCGCAGTACGCCTCGAGCACCGACGGCTGGGCTTCCTTCATCTGCAAGAAGAGCGGATCCGTGTTGTCACGACCCAACAGCAGCGTGATCCACGCGCGCGTTCCAACGCTGCCGACACCGACGACCTTGAACGCAAGGTCCACAAAACGGTACCCCTCCAGCAACCGCCGGCGATCGATTTCGAGGGTCTGACGGTACTTGCGCAGCGTCACGCGGACCCACTCGGAAAAGTCCATCGCAAAGTCCTCGGTGAGTCTCTCTGAGATGGGCACCACCAAGGGCGGATCGCTGGTGATCCTCGGCTCTCCGTCAACCTCGTGGGTCAGCTTGTTCAAGGCATGCATGCTGTCGCGGGTGCGCGCCTTGGCCAGAGTGGCCTCCGTGCGCTTCACCATCCTGTTGGGGGCGATCGCCTGGAAGTCGACGATTCTCTTGTCGATGTCCAGGCTCGCGTAGAAGACGTCAAGGTTGGTCTTACCCGCAAACTCGCCCATCGCGACGCGGTAGCTGCGAGCGCTCGCCTGCACGATTGCCTCGCGATCGGCCTGGGCATAGCCGTTATCGCGCGCCGCGACCTCGAGACTGGCCGCCAGTCGTTTGACGTCCCACTCGAACGGCCCCGGCAGGGTTTCGTCGAAATCGTTGATATCGAAGATCATGCGGCGCTCGGGCGTGCCGAACACGCCGAAATTCGACAGGTGGGCATCCCCGCACAGCTGCACGCGCAGACCCGCCACCGGAGTGGTTGCGAGATCGCTCGCCATCACGAGCGCCGCACCCCGATAGAACGCAAACGGCGACACCAGCATCCGCCCGTACCGGATCGGCACAAGGTCCGGCACGCGCGTTACCGCCTGACTCTCGAGCAACGCGACCGGATCCGGTCGCTTGGAACTCGGCGCGAACTCGGCCTGGCGACTGCGGGGCGCCGCCTTTCGGGCAGCGCGCCCCAGGGTCGCCCGCTCCTGGATGCTCAGATGTGCGACCGTCCGCGTGGCGCGGGGACCACTGTCCTCGGCGGGAGGTGTAGACGTGCTCATGGCGATCCCCTCAGTCGCGCATCCGAGCCGGGAGTGTGGGATGTCCGCCCGAGACCCCGGCACCGCAAGCGTGTTACAGGACGTCGCGTCCGTGCCCAGGCAGACTAGCGCGATTTCCACCGACGGGGTTGCGGATTATGCAGGCTTTCGGTGGTGGGGCCGGAGACGCAGCCGAGGCCGCACGACGCCCCATCAACCCTCCGGAATCCGCGGCGCGTAGCGGTGGTGCAACATCAGGGCGTTGCCGTCGGGGTCGGCGAAGAACGCCATGTGGCACACGCCGGTATCGAAGATCTCCCCGGCGAACACCACGCCGCCCGCTTCCAGGTTTGCCCGGGCGGCCGGTACGTCATCGACACGCAGCGCGATGGGGCTCCTGCTGGCGTGATGCTCCAACCCCATCGCCTCGGCGTTCATCACATTGAGGGTGAGGTTGCCGGTCTCAAACTCCGCAAAGTTGCGGTCGGGCCGGTACCCCGATCGATGCAGTCCCAAGGTCGACCCGTAGAACGCCACCGAACGCTCCAGATCACGAGTCGACAGCGGCACGAAGTCCACCCCGCGCACGAGGCCCAGCGGGGCTTCCCCGGTCATCGTGATCCCCTCTCGCGACGTCACTGTGAGCCCAGTGTCGCACGTCGTTCCCCGGCTGACCATGGCCGGGCCAGCGCGCGAGCGCCGTTATCCGGCCGCTCGAGGTCGCGCGCACATCATCAGGCGCCCGGCGCTTCGGGACTGGCCAGACGACGCGCGCGGATACGCGCCGAGAGACGGCGCGCCGTGAGGGCCGTGCTATCGCATGGGACCTGAGGATGTAACCTGCCCGGCCAAGTGGCGGTCGAACCAGTCCACGGCGAGCCGGGACACCTCCTCGAGCGCACCGGGCTCCTCGAACAGATGGGTCGCATCGGGAACAACCGCCAGCTCCGATACGCCGCCCAGATGACGCTGGGCCTCGCGGTTGAGCTGCAGGACCACATCGTCGCGGCCACCGACGATCAGCAGTACCGGGGCATGCACATCAGCCAGCCGGGGCATCGCCAAATCCGGCCGACCCCCCCGCGAAACGAGTGCACGGACTGCCGCTCCTGGCGCCGCGGCGGCCCACAGCGCGGCACCGGCACCGGTGCTGGCACCGAAGTATCCGAGCGAGAGCTTACCGACGGCTGGTTCGCACGACAGCCAGGCCGACGCGGCGACAAGGCGATCAGCGAGCAAGGCAATGTCGAATACGTTGGCACGATCGAGTGCTTCGGCAGGGGTCAGCAAATCGAGCAGCAACGTCGCAAAGCCACCGTCGTTGAGCGCCGTCGCGACCCACCGGTTGCGCGGACTCATGCGGCTGCTGCCGCTGCCGTGGGCGAACACGACGATGCCCAGTGCCCGTTCCGGAACGACGAGATCACCGACGATATGGTCCGACGGCCCGACCTCGATCCGAACTTCGCGAGCACCGACGCCCGAGGCCACGACGGGGGTGGTGGCGGTGCCCCCCAACAGCTGCGCGACTTCCGTGTCGGGAGTCTGTGCAAAGTTCGCGTACCAGGCGCCGACCGCCCAGAATGGATCCGGCTCACGCACGCAAATGACGTCGTCGGCCTCCTTACGCAGCGCGGCAACGCTATCGCGCGCACCGACGGGAACCGCCAGAATGAGACGGCGTGGCCGCTGGGCACGTACGGCCCGCAGCGCCGCCCGCGCCGTACCGCCTGTCGCAAGCCCATCATCGACGACGATGACGGTGCGCCCGCCGAGATCCAAGCGCCGGCCATGACGGTATCGATCAACCCGGGCCCGGATCTCCGCGCGCGCGCCGGCAACGGCGCGCTCGAGATCTTCTTGACTGATCCGTAGCCGGCCCACGGCCTCATGATCGAGCACCACCGCATCGTCCTCGGCCACCGCCCCGATTCCGTACTCGGGATTGCCCGGGGCGCCGACCTTGCATGCGACGAGCACGTCCAGGGGCGCCCCAAGCAGCCGAGCAACCTCATAGGCGACGGGGACGCCGCCGCGCGCGAGCCCGAGGACGATCGGATCTTCGTCGGCGAGCCCTGCCAGGCGTGCGGCAAGCTCGCGTCCGGCGCTACGCCGGTCCGTAAACCTGAGGCGATCCGTCGCGCGCATTGCCACCCATCCTCTCCCGGCGGAGCAGTCTGGGAGTGCGACACCCCAGCGGCAGCCCCAACTCTGCTGCGCCAGTGCCGCCGCGTCTGGTGCGGCGGGCCCGGCGCCGAATATCGGCCCGCATTCGCAACGTGATCGTCAGGACCTCGGCTCCCCGGCCGATGACACATCGGCCGTCCCCCGCATACTGCCCTTGGCCGCACTGTACGCGGAGCCTGCGGCGTATCGGGTTGCTCGGCGCCGCGGGTGGGCGCGCCGCGCTCATCCGCGGCCCACCGCAGACTTGAACAGCGAGGCGTAGATCTCCTCGGTCTCTGGGCTTGGCGTCATTCCGGCACACCCGAACAGCACCCTCCGGCATGCCTCGAACTGCTGCACGGCCTTCGCGCGCTCGCCCGAGCGGATAAAGAGCTTCATCAGTGCCCGATGCCATGCCTCCCGCTCGGGATCGATCGCCAACAACCGTCGATACTGGGTCACCGCCGCCGAGACCTGCCCCACCTCCACCAGCGCCTCCGCGAGCCCGCTGCCAACCCCAAGATAGGTCTCCTCGACTTCGGCCCGCAGCGGCATCGCCCACTCGGCGTACGGCCATTGCGGGAGGAACTGTCCGGCGTATGCGGCGTCTGCCGCCATCAAGCGCTCGATGCGCACGTCGGCCGGCGCGGGCCGGGAGGCCACCCGCGCCAAGTGCAGGAACTCGGAGAGATCCAGCCAGGCATCCTGGCCCCAGTCAAGACGGTAGGCCTCGCCGTCGGACTGTACGAATGAGGATGCCGCGGCCTTCGGACGCTCGGATCCGAGGCGCCGACGAAGCGTGTAGACGGTCGAATACAGCGTTGAGAGCGCGCGTTCGGCCGGGAGGTGCGGCCAGAGCCACTCGATCAGTTTTTCACGGTGGACCGGACCCTGAACGCAGACCATGATCGCCAGCAGCGCCCGAGCCTGATGCTGGCCCAGGGCGACCTTCTCGCCGGACCGCGACACCGTGAAATCCCCCATGGTGACCAGGCGGAGCCCCACCGCGATGGAATCTGCCGGAGCCCGATCGGGCAGCACCGACAGGTCACGCTGATGCGCGGAGACGGTGCTCATTGGATGCACTCGGGCCGCACGATGCTCACGACCGTGACGGGCAGCACTGGGCCGGATTCATCGCCTCACCACGGCGAACCTGGTCGTTGTAATTCGGGGCATAGACATCATCACAGCGGCGTCGTAAAACAAGGGCGAAAAGAGGGAATGATCCCATGCGTATCATGGAGTCCACGGGCCCTCCTGTATACGGAGTCCACCGTGCCGTCGGCGGCATCATGCCGCATTGTGCGCCAAACTCCCAGACGCGCGCCAGACGCCACGGATCCTGGCCCGGGGGGCGCCGCGCGTCGCCTGCAGCAACGTACTGCAGACCGGTGCTCACCGGACCGCGTCTGCCCGGCCGCGCGAAGCTTCCGAGCAGCGCCACCGCGCCGGCAGGCGTCCCCCAGCCCAACCAATAATCAACGCCGGGGCGAGGCGCCTGCGCCGGACGCGCCGCCCCCGCCCGGCGATGGATGGCGGCGGCCGGTCACCGTGTCATGCCTTTTTGGTGATCACCGCCCCCGACGGAGCGATCACGTACCACAGACCACCGCTGAGGTTGAGCGCTTGGCCTGTGGCGGCGCCCGCCGCGGTATCGGACGTGAACGTATACAGCGGCCACTTGGCGTATGTCACGACATTTCCGCCGCCGGGATTGGGGTCGCTGCCCAGCAGCGCGGCGCTCACGCCCCCCGCGGCGACCGGGGTCTGACCGCTCGGCAAGGACAGCGGCGGCCACACCGTGGCGCACGACCCCACACAGGTGACCTGCGTGCGGTTGTCCGGAACGAACGTATACAACGTCTGGCCCTGGCTGGTCACCAGCACCGTGCCGAGCCCTGCAACCTTCCCTGTGGTCACCGTGAGGCCACTGGAGCTGGTGGTGCTCGCAGACGTGCTCGCAGACGTGCTCGCAGACGTGCTCGCAGACGTGCTCGAACTCGTCGAACTGCTTCCACAACCGGCAACCACAATTGCAGCTCCGACAACGGCGGCCGTGCCAAAGACCCTTCGTCGGCGACTGCCCGTGCGAATGGTGCGATCGGCCATGATGCATCCCCAATCGTCCGGCCGACCAACATCGACACACGAACTATGCGGCGAGGCTCCTGACGGCGGAGGGTGCGCCCGATGCCATCGGCGATCTGTCAAGTCGATTTCGCTTGTCATCCGACGATAGCGCCGCCCCGACGGCACAGCAAACAATCCGCACCCCGCGGGGCATCGCGAGCGTCGCAACACGGCGTCCGGGGGGCCGAAGACCCACCACGGCCCGTCCCGAGCGCACCACAAGAGTCACACGGGCGGATGCCAGCCAGGTCGGCGACCGCTTCGGCATCGCCCGGGTGTCCGAGAACGTCGAACAGGGCATCTCGGCGCTTCCGATGTGGCCGAGGTGCGCGGAGTGCGCCGGAATGCCCGAGGCGACGATGGACCACGTCGGCGCGGACATTGTGGCGTGGTCATCCCCCGCGCGCTGAGCTTGGGTGCGCGAGCCGGCCCGCACTCAACGGCGCTCGCCCCTCGCGCCTGGGTGCTGCACCCGCGCGGCACCGGAGTCCCGGCGCTGGATAAGCCGGCGCCGTTCGAGGAGCACGAGGCCGAGGGCTCCCAGACACCCGATCACCGCGAGGCAGGCGGCAACAAGAAGTGAGGTGAGCGCCCCCAGGACAATTATGAGCGCGGCACACACGACGACGAACGCCGGACTGATGACCTTCGGACCCTCCGGTGCGCGTGAATACGGCACGAACCACGTCCGGCGCTCCTGGACGTCGATGCGGCTTTCTCTGAGCGCAGAAAGCACCCGATCGCGTTGCCGGGCCCAGAGGCCGACGACAACGACCGTCGCGCATTCTGGCGAGACCACCGTCAGGATGCCCGCGCCTCGCCCCAGTCGCACGTGAACGTACTGGACCTCACGACCACCAGCCACGATCTCAGGCAGGCCGGTGGCTGCGCGCATGACGGGACCCGGCCGCAGGACAATCCCCGCGGGGTCGATCGTCAAGGTCGCGGATCCGGTCCAGTAGCCGCACGCCGCCCCGACGCGGTATCGCAACGACGCTCGATCAATCGCGTGTACTTCCTCGACCGCCGTCATGAGACCTCGGTACTCGCCATCCCGGCGGCATCACCCGCAACCGTGAGCGCTGCGACGCCGTGGAGAATCTGCGCACAGCATATCGCGCGGGCAATTGGCGGCGGCGGGAAGACGCCGACCCCCACGCCGGCCGGTCGCGCACGGGCAGCATCCCGATCGGGAGATCCCCCGGGTGCCGCATGCCGTCGACGATCACTGCAGGCCCAGAGCCAGGGAGATCGGCGAGCCCGGCTCGCCGATCTCCCTGGGGGGCAGCTACTTGGCCGCGGACGGCTCGAGTGCGGTGATCGTCGACAGTCCGGTCTCGATGATCAGATCGGGCACCGCGACGGGGGCGACGTAGCGGCCCGGCGCCCGGGTCAGCACGAGGGCGCCGGTCCGCGCGTTCATGGCATAGGTGCGCCCCGACGCCATGCTCTGGGCGTGGGTCGCGATCCAGACGAAATTACCGATGACCGATGGCGATCCGGAGACCGGCTGGCCCACGTTTCGGCGCCAAATCACGGCACCGCTGCTCGCGCTCAGCGCATACAAGTTGGAGTCGTAGGAGCCGATGAACACCAGCCCGTCGGCGACGGCGGGACTCGAGTACACGTAGTTGCCGGTCGTCTGGGTCCACTCGATCGCACCTGTTGCCGCGTCGAGCGCGTACACGCTGTCGTTGGTGTTGCCGATGAAGATCCGCCCGCCCGAGACGGCGGCCGCGCCGTAGAACCGGCCGCCCACGTTGGCACGCCATACCGTCGCGCCGTTGGCCGGGTTGAGCGCCGTCACATCCCCTGCGTAGTTGCCGAACACGATGTCGTTGCCGTCTTGGGTGATCGCGCCCTTGACCGAGCCGCCGGTCTGGTCTTGCCAGACGATCTGATGCGTGGCAAGCGAGATGCGCACGACCTGGCCAGCGCGCGTGCCGACGAAGACCCCGTTGCCAAGCACCAGCGGCGAGGTCTCGACAGACGATCCCAGCGCCACCTTCCAGATCTCAGCACCCGTGGCGGGGTTGAGCGCGATCACGTCCCCGGCCATCGTCGCGAAGATATCCTGCTGCGGCTGCCCGGCCGAGGGCGTCCCGGCCAAACCGGTCAGGGCCGGTGAGGCGGCGATGGTGGCGCCGGCAGCGTACTTCCAGAGGATCTTGCCGGTCGACAGATCAATCGCGACGCCATACCCGTAGTTACCGACGACCACACGCCCGTCCCCAACTACCGGGGGCAGTTCGATCAGTCGTCCGGTATCGGTCGACCACACCGTGCGGAGCGGCAAAGACGCGTTGATGGAGGTCTCGGCGCGGGTGTTCTCGGGGATGTTGCCGAAGGTCGGCCAGGAGGCCGACGCGTCGATCACCGGCGGCGTCGACGCCGGGATCGCCTTTGCCGTCGCGGACGATGTTGGCGTCGTGAGCGCCGCAGGGGCATCGCTCTTGGAGGAGCTCGAACTGAACCATCCGGCGGAGACGCCGATGACGACGACCAGCAGGACGAGCACGGCGACGCCCCCGGCGAGCGCTGCGATGCGGCGCCGGCGTATCTGCGCGCGCCGAGCATGGCTGGGGTGGCTGAGCGGGGGTGTCATCGCGTCAGTGTCCTTCCTGTGCATTGGTGTCGTGGCGCGCCGCCGTGCCTGAGGATCAGCTGCGGCGCATGGAGGGACCTGCAGCGCATCTGACGACAGACGCGACCCACCGGCGTACATAGGTTATTGGTGGCGGAGGCTGCTGCTCCTGCGCACGGGCGCACGCGCTGCGCCACCTGCGCGTCCCCTCGGTGCGTGTGCGGGACACCAGAGGGTCGATCGCCAGGCCGTCCATGCTCCCCTCCCGTGCCCGACCGCGCCCGTCGCAACAGAAACGGCGTCCAATGCGCACACCGCATACCTCGAGCGCCTCATCCAACCTAACGCCCCGCACGCCGGGTCGGAACTGCAGCGGGTCCCTGGCGCACCCCGGGGGAATCGCGTCGCCCGGCAGTCCTCGCGGAGCGCGACCGATCGGCCCCGCGGCAGAACCGGGCGGCCGCTCCGAACAGGTGCCCGCTGCAGATATCTTGGTACCTGCCGTAACGCCGCGCCTCATCCCGCCCCCCCACCCAGGGCGGCATCGGCGCGCAGGTGCGGCCCTGAGGCCGCCGGTGACCTATCTGCCGACGACCGCTTGGCGCGTTGCGATCAGCCCGCGGCCCTCATGGGTCTCGTGGACGATCAAGTTCGCGAGCGGCGAAAGCCGCATCGGGTGGATGAATTGCGACCGGCGAAGTTCGGCCCAGAGCTCTGCCCCAAGCCGCCGCTCGTTGCCGCGATCGTCCGCGACCGCCATCTGGGCATAGCGTCTGGACGACGGCCGGTCCTCGCCGCCGTGGTGAAATACACGGGTCCATTCGGTGAGTGTCGCCCTGGGCGCATCGCGCAGCAGCGGCGCGACTACCCACCGGGCAAGTACAAAGGGCCAGTCCAGCGGCTGGCTCCCCATCGCAGTCTGGCCGCTGAGCACCCCCCAGATGCCGTCGAGGCGGTCTTGATCGCTCGCGGACGATCCGAGCAGAAAGTGAAACCGATCAAGACAGGTCGCCGACGTAACGGCCGGGCCATCGCCGGCCGCCTCGCGTTCAAAGAGCAAAATGCACGACCACTGCGCCCGATTCAGAACCTCATGTTTGATCCGCAGTGCAGAGTTGAACTCTGGAACCCCGAACTGCTCACGAGTCGCCATCGCGTCGACAATGCGCGCCCCGGCGGCGCTCATCGCCCGAAGAACCGGCGCAGCCGTCCCGGCGTGCCCCCCAGTCCCGGGCCGTGGGGCCAGGCGCGCGGCCCCACGGCCCGGGACTGGCGCCGGGCGCTCCACGCCATCGAGAGAGTCCTCCACGAGGCTCGTGCTCATCGTTCCTCGATTCGCCGGCGACGGACGGAACGGGTCACCAACGATCCTTCGCGCACGTTCGATCGCGGCATGTGATGAGCATCGGAAAACGGACGCCCGGCCTTGAATTGCCTCGAGGCACGTCATGCAGATCAGCCTCCCGCCATTCGCATGGCGCTCGGCGATGGGTCGATCCCTCGCGCGGCGGCGGGACGTCGGACCCTCGATGGCGCACTTGGGGCGCGACGCTCACGGAGTCGCCCTCGGACCCGCCCCGACCCGCTCCGCAATCGACACTCCGGCCCGGAAACAAGGCAGAATGACGATCCATGAGGATCATGGATACGTTCGCATTCCTGTTGGGGACGTGGAATGTCACGCGCTCAATCGAGGACACTCACGCCGGGACGAGGGGGACGTTCCACGGGACGGCCACGCTTCTCGCCGTCTCGTCGGCCGACGGGACGCCCGTCGGGGTCCGGGCGCAATACGAGGAACACGGGGAGCTGCAGTTCGGGGCGCATATCGGCTCGGCTCGGCGCAGCCTCGCTTACGTCCGACTCGACGACGCCACGGTGATGCGTTGCTTCGCGGACGGTCGACCCTTTCTCCCGCTCGATCTGGCCAACGGGGCGTGGCGCGGGACTCATCTCTGCGGCGATGACCGCTATGACATTGCAACACTCGCACGCTCGCCGGACGTCGTCCAAGAACACTGGCGGGTTACGGGGCCGTCGACCGGCTACAACGCGCTCGCGACACTCACACGCACCCGCTGACTGCGAGTCGCCAGATCTGCGGGTTCCCAGCAGCGCCCAAGAAATCTAACGCACGCAGACGCGCGTCACGCTGGGACTGAGTCGTGTTGACCGACGCGGCCCCGATGGTCGCTGAAATGTGCCCGGAGACGAGACCCTCACCACCCCTCCGCGACCCCTCGAATGACTCGAAGATGCGGGGTAACCACCGATCCTCATTCCCCTCACGCACGCCGGTCGCATGCCCCAACACGACTCCGCGGATACCCCGGTCCAGGCATGGCCGCCGGTGGTGGGGAACGACGAGCCGCCCAACCCGACGGCGCCGAGCGGTGCGATCAGGCAGCGGCGCGCTCGAGCCGCAATGCCAGCAGCGGACACTGCGCGACCGCGCGGGCGGCGTGTCCCCGGAGCTGCGGAGTGATTTCCTTGGCGTCGATGATCGGATATCCCCACTCATCGAGCGAGATCCGCTCCGGAAAGAGCTCCGCGCACAGGCCGTGCGCATCGCAGCGGATCCAGTCAATCGAGAGCGTCTTGCTCATGCGCGGCGCGCAGTGCGGGATGCGTTCGGGATCGGCAGCACGGGCGTGCCATCGCCGGTGCATTTGCGGTCGTGCACGTGGCGGGCGATCTCGTCCTCGAAGACGGTCAGTGCGCTTGCGATGAGCTTGGCAGCGCCGTCAGGATGCCGGCACTCCCCGCGGCCCGCGACAAGACCGAGCCAGCGCTGGATGTCGGCGAGTTGGCTCCCGTCGCCTCGCACCAGGCGCTCAATGCCGCCGGCGATCGCATCCAGACCGAACAGGCACGGTCCGCACTGGCCCGCGGATTGATCGGACATGTAGCGAGCGACGCGTGCGGTCTCCGCCACGCCGCACGCGCTCTCCGGAAGGGCCACGATCGCGCGCGCGCCAAGGGCTGCCCCGAAGGGGCGCAGCGCGGCATTGCTCAGCACGAGACCCTCTGCGTCGCGCGCGGCGATCCACGTGCCGATGTAGCCACCGATCAAGTAGGCCTGCACCGGCGCGGCGAGCCCGCCCGCGGCGACCAAGAGATCCTGCAGCGATGCGCCGATTGGGATCTCGTAGACACCGGGGTGTGTGACCGCGCCAGTGAGCGTCACCAGGGCCGACCCGGGCTCCTCGTCGGTACCAAGCGAGCGAAACCAGCCCGCACCGTAACGGGCAATCAACGCCAACTGCGCGGCGGTCTCGGCATTCTGCACGAGCGTCGGGGCCCCGCCGAGACCCTTCTCAAACGGCCGCGGCGGCGCGTGGGTGGGTTTGCCGGGGCCGCCGTTCAAGGCGTTGATCAGCGCACGTTCCTCACCGACGACAAAACCGTCGGGCACCGTCTGCAGGCGGACCTCCACGCCGTCGCTGCGGTGGCGTGCGGCACGTTCATGCAGTGCCTCCTCAAGGGCGCGATATTCACGCCGCGAGCTGTACTCAACGGCAATCGTCGCCTCGCTTGCCCCGATCAGCGCGGCGCACACGACGGCACCGTCGATGATCAGATGCGGGGCACCGCGCATGAGCACATGGTCCTTGCGGCTCGGCGGCTCGCCTTCGGCAGCGTTGATGACCACGACCGGCCGGCCACGCTGAGAAAGCACGGCATCGATTTTGCGGGACGCCGGGAACATGGCCCCGCCCCGTCCCCCGAGACCCGACGCACGGACCTCCGCAAGGAGTGCTTGGTCTGGCCGGCCGGCCTCGGGACGCACGGGCAACTCGCCGTGGTAGTCCAGGTGGCGCTCGAGGCTCCGCAGGCCGTCGTGTGCATCCAAACCCCCGAGCAGACGCGGCAGGGTCGTTGCATGAGATCTGGTTGCGGTGGTCATCGCTCGCTCCTTGAGTTCGGTGCAATCGCATCCGTGCGCGCACCGGAGGGTGATACGGCCGCATGCACAACCGCGGCAACGCGCTCGCTCAGGGCGAGGCGATGCTCGTGTGGGGATGTGCAATGCGTTCGGCTCGTCATGGCACCAACGACTCTGCACGCATCGCCTGGGTGCATCCTGTGGAGTGCGTTAGCGGGGCCTTAGGACTCGCTTATGGGTGTGCGCGACCGGGTCGGTTTCCAGCCAAGCGCCCCGCACGGCGTGGCCTCGGCCATGGTATTTGCCCGGAACGACGTCCGGCTTGCGCTTTGGAGGGATTCCGAAACTCAAGCCGGAACAATCCCAGGCGGGGCTGTTCCGGAATAGCGACTGCCGTCATCGCACGAGGAGTCTCGAGCGGGCGCCTGCTCCATTTGGACACTCGGCTGACGGTTGTGTAGACACCTCATGAGCGGCCCCGGATGGGCACGAGGTTGCAGTGTGGGGAGAGAGACCCCCGAAACCCGTTGTCGCGCAAGCACCTCTGGACGTGTGACGCTTTATCGGGTCGGCATCCCGCTCACGATCGCCTGGCGACGGGCGGCCGCGTCAGGTCGTCAGGACTCCGAGAGCGTGAGCCTATGAGCACGACGAATATGATCCCGCATCACCTTGTCGACACCAACGTCGGCCGCAATTTGTGGCCACTCGGCGACTGCGCTGGCAACTTCGTCGAGGATCCGCTCTGCGCGGCCGCGCCTCAGACCGGCGGCCTTTGCCACGGCCCGCAGATCGGCAACTGTGAACCCATCGCGCTTGCCGGCGATCGTCATCTGGTGGGCTTGGAGCCACTGGTTGCCGGGCTGAAAAGCGAAGGTGAGGTCGTAGGCAGGTGAGAGCCTCCAGGCTCCGTCACGACCCATAATGAATGCGATGTTCTTGACGTGATCGTCCTGATTCCGTCCAACCACGTTGAAGACCATGCGCCGAAAGAAATCGTCGGCCTCAGGCACTCCCAATCCAAGCTTGCGCATCAACATGAATGCACGCTCGTAACTGTAGATGCCCGGGTCGTTGAAACTTACGTGCTCTAGCGCGCCCACCGTCTGAACGTGCACCTTCCCGCCTGCGTCCGGGCGATCGAACCGCCGAGACATGAAGTGGCGGCGGCCATTCTCCTCAAGCAGGCGAGTCTCGGTCATTTCGATCCCGGCGCCACGCGCCATGCGCGAGTAGGCGAACTCAACGCCTCCCCATCCTTCGGGGTCTCGCAAACCATGGTCGCCGGCGCCGTGTACGCCGTCGAACTTCAAGAGCCAGTGCGTGAACCCAGAGTCGACGGCGACCTGACCGGAGCGCACCTGTCCGGTCTCTTCATTGAAGGCGATGATCGCCTTGGGCCGAGCGCCACCAGCACTCGTCCCCATCGTCAAGATTGCCCGGATCTCCTCGTCGGCGGGGTTCGCCGCGATCTCCGCAACGAAGGCCTCGCGCTCCTCAAGCGCCTCCCTGGCTAACTCAACCAGCGCGTCCACATTGAGATCACCGCCACCTGGCCCCGCAGAGTCGATCGCCGGCTGGAACTCGAGTGCCCCCATACCTCGGCGCCCGATGTAACAGAGCCGCTCAACCACATCGAACGACGCAGGATCGCGGCCCTGCGCATCGAGCCACGCATTGATCAGCGTTTGCCCCCACCTGTCGGGGAGCACGTCGGCGAGAAGACCAGGTAGTCCGTGAAACGCCTCGTCACGGCTCAGGAATGGGAACCGGTAAGGCGCCTCCCGTAGCGGCATGTGAACCGGAGATATCGGCACGCCGCTTCGGACAAACTCCGGCCGATACTGAAATACGGGGATGGCCCCGGCAGATTCGACCGAGACCGCCCCTATCTCGCGACCCCATAGGTTGACGGACGCAATCGTCACTGCTCATGACCCCACGTCCACACCGCTCCCGGCTGGTCGTCGATGCCGGCGTCATTCGCTCTCTGGCGAGCACGCTGACGCCGCTGCCGAAGTCGATCGAGTTCCATGACCGGCAACTCCACGCGCGCCGGGATCGAAGCGTCGACCGCCTCAAGAAGTTCCAGAGCCCTCAGGATCTTGAAGAGCGACAGCGTCTGCACCGTCTGGCCGCCCTCGACCTTCTGCACCGTCGAGCGGCCTACGCCCGCGCGCTTACCGAGCTCGATCTGCGTCAGATTCCGCTCGAGGCGGTGTGCCTGGAGCCGCCGGCCGAGATCCGCCAAGACGGCGCTGGTCGTGCGATCATCATTCGAAGGCATGCTATCCCAAGCTTTAAAGATGTTATTGGCGTTAATGCTTTTATTTGCAAGCTTCATATTACCACGTAGTGCCCAAACTGAGTGTTTGCTTTCACAAGCCTTAACTATCAAATTCGCTTTACTGCTTGCGAATACGAGCAGTTCACTCAGGCGTACGAGTCGGCCGCGCGGATCGCGCGAGCCACCAGGAGGTGCGGGACCCGCCCGGAGGTCCGCAATGATCGGACCAAACGGATCGACGGACGATCAAGAACGTGAGCGATCCCGCACCGCAACGCCCGACCAGTGAAGCTCTCGCCGCGAAGCGCGGCGAATTCAACGCTCGACAGGCCAAGCTCGCCAAGTCGGGCAAGCGCGCGACCGGGCTCCCGGGCCCGGCAGCACCAGACCCTCCTCCCGGCACGCCAAGGCCCCGGCCATCGGGGGCTTCGCACGTCCCGGATTCGCCGCCACTGCCGTGCGTTGGCGCCGGCGGAGCGCGATCGCGCATTCAGGCAGGCGGATTTGGTCGCAACGGGTGCAAGAACGACGTTTGGCTTGAGTTCCGCATCTCATGTGGAACTCAAGCCAGAACAGCCCCGGGTGGGGCTCTTCTGGAATAGCGAGAAGCCAATCGGAGAACCACGTCTCAAATCGGCGCTAGGGCAGTTTGGACACCCCTGCGAGATTCCTGATCACCAGCGCGATTCGGGGGATGCTGAGATGCCGCCGCCGCCCCGCGGATTGCAGGGCCCCCGTCATGGTGAAGAGGCGGGAACACGCGATGGCGGCGTCCAACTGGCGGGCGACGCCGGCGCGTTCGCGGGCGGCGTAGCCGTTGTTGCCCAGCAGCGCCTCGCCTCCGGTGCGCCTGCAGCGGGCAAGCAGCTCACGGCCCACCGCGCGCGCCACATTTGGGCGAGGCGAGCGTGGGCGCACGCGGGGTCCAATCCAGGGCGAAGATCGCGTGCAGCCGAACTCCCAGAAAAAGCGGGAGTGCAAGGCGCAGGACCCGTAGGCGGCGGCGCATGAAGTAGCCGGGCTGGCCGGGCAGCTCCCGGAACACGTGGCAACGGTGCCCTGGCCGCGATCTTCAGAAACCAAGCGATCATGGGGATCCCCATGATCGCTTGGGCCACACAGAACGTGAGCCCCCGCGCATCGGTGACCAGTCGACGCACGTTCGCTGGCGGTTCTGGCAACAGGTCATCAGCCGAGTGATTCCCGCCGATGCACAAGGGTGTCGAGGTCGGCCTCCTGTGTACAAAACGCCTCGCACACGCTGATCGCCGGGAATCGCTCATCTCGATGAGGAACCGGCCTCCGGTCGTACGGGTCAGCATCCGTATCCGGCCGGAGCCCCCCGGGGGTTCAAGCCCAGCCTCGCGTGGGTCGATAGATATGAATGGCCACTGCAACGAGGCGCACGGCGGGGCGGGCTGTCCTCGGAACCAGCGGGTCCGATGGCGCGCGCGCTTCAGACCTGAGCCGGCCCGGATCAGTCGAGGAGGAGCCTGCGGAAGGGGCTCACGAATGGAGCGCATAAGCATGAGCACCACTCGCCCGAAGCTCGACGCTGTCGCCCCCAACGTCGTCCGCGAGGACCCCAGGGGACGATCCGTTCCGGGGATCGTCCCCCCGGAAAAGGATTCTCCCTCCGGCGTGAGCATCGCAACGCCGTCCACACAGGCTGTGAGCGAAGGCCGGTTTCGAGCGATTGCTGAGCAGTCGTCCGACCTGATGATGATCGCGAACCGCGAGCGAGTCGTGCAGTGGGCGAACGCTGCGGTCGAGCGGGTGCTCGGGTATCCGCCGCAGTCGCTTGTCGGCACGAACATCTTCCCGCTGTTTCACCCTGACGACGTCTCGGCGCTGGCCGAGACGACCCGGCGGCTGGGTGAGGTGCCGGGGGTGACGGGGACGATCGATGTCCGGATGCGCGCGGCCGATGGTTCGTGGCACTGGATGGAAACCTCGGCGAGGAATCTGCTCGAGGATCCGACCGTCCGGGGCTTGGTCGTATCATTTCGCGACGTGACCGACCAGCGGGTCGCCGAGGCTGCGCTCCGGGCAAGCGAGGCGCGCTACGCCGACCTGTTCGAGCATGCCCGGGATGCGGTGTTCATTGCGGATCTGGACGCGCGCCTTCTCTCGGTCAACCTGGCGGTCGAGCAGCTCACGGGCTACAGCCGGGCCGAACTGCTCGAAATGAACGTTTTCGACCTGATCGCTCCCGAGGACCAGGTGCGCGCGCGCGAGCCTGGGGCGAAAGCTCGCGGGTGGGGCCAACGCGGTTGTCGAGGTGCAACTGCTCGCAAAGGACGGCAGTCACGTCTTCGTCGAGACCGACGCAAGGGTGGTTACGGCGGACGACGGTTCAGGCCTCATGGCGGGGATTGCCCACGACACGACCGAGCGGCACGTCCTGGAGGAGAGGCTGCATCATCGGGTCCTCCACGACGCGTTGACCGAGCTGCCGAACCGGATACTGCTGCACGATCGCTTGGACCAGGCACTCGCGCGGCGCGAGCGGGACCGCTCACAGGTCGCGGTGATGCTGCTCGACCTCGACGGCTTCAAGTCCGTAAACGACTCCCGAGGCCACGCGGTGGGCGACGAACTGCTCATTGAGATCGCCGGACGACTGCGATCCGTCGTCAGGGCAGGCGAAACGGTGGCACGCCTGGGCGGGGATGAGTTCGCCGTGGTGGCGGAGGGTATGCGTGCGCGGCGTGAGGTAGTGGCCCTCGCCGCACGCATCCAGTCGGTGTTCGACGAGCCGTTTACGCTCGGCGAGACCACGCAGCACATGACCGCAAGCCTCGGCGTCGCAGCCACCGGCGGTGGAGCCGAGTCGGCCGATCTGTTGCGCGACGCCGACACGGCGATGTACCGGGCCAAGGCACGCGCCAGGGGGGGAACCGAGTTCTTCGCTCCTCGCCTCAGGACGGAGCTGCTGCGTCGTGTTGCACTCAGCACGGCGCTTGAGACCGCGGTCCGCGACGGCGAGCTGGAGGTCCGTTACCAGCCGATCGTGTCGATCACCGATGGTCGGATACTCGCGCTCGAAGCATTGGTGCGCTGGTTACACCCGATGTGGGGTTGGGTGCAGCCCGACGAGTTTATCCCGCTCGCCGAGCAGAACGGGATGATCGTCGCACTCGGCCGCTATGTCCTCGGCGCGGTTGCCTCGCAGATCGCGCAGTGGCGCCGAGAGCAACCGGGGACGCTGCCCCTGGGCGTGTTTATCAACGCCTCCCCGCAGGAGTTATCGAGCCTTGAGTTCGTCCCCTTCGTCGCCGAGACGCTGCGCGGGCACGGACTCACTAATTCGGACATCGCCTTCGAGCTGACCGAGCGGGCCTTCATCAGCGAGATCAACCGTACCCTCACTACGAACCTCGCCGAGCTCACGAAGATCGGCGGCCACATCGTGCTCGATGACTTCGGCACCGGCTACTCGGCGCTTGCCTCATTGCAGCGCTTCCCGCTCGCCGCGCTGAAGATCGACCGCGCGTTCATTCAATCGATTCGCACCCCAGACGACCAGGCCCCGATCGTCGGCGCGATCATCGCCCTCGGCAAGGCCCTGGGGATGATGGTGATCGCCGAAGGCGTCGAGGATCAGGTGCAGCTTGACTACCTGCAGCGTCTCGGCTGCGACGCGGCGCAGGGATTCCTGCTCGCCCGGCCACAGCACGCGAGCGAGGTGCCCTCGCTCCTTTCTGGCAGCGCCCGGCCGCACGGGGGCTGATTCGTACGGCACCCCCGGGGCATGAGGGCCGGAGGCCTGTACGGGACTCCGAGCGCGGGCGCTTGCCGGGATGCCGGGATCAGTTGGCGAAGACCCGGGATCTCCCTGTCACGGACCGTGCGGGCGACTGAGAGGCCAGAGGTCCGCGCGCGGCGGTAATCGTGGGTGGCACGCTCGGGTGTGCCGGGCATCATCGGCTCAGATCGGGGCGGTGCGATCCAGCGCCTCAGAGCTGAGACTTCTCATCGACATACAGCACCACGGCGCGCTCGGGTGGGTCCAGATATAGGCCCACCACATCGCGCACCTTGTCGATGAACAACGGATCTGTGGAGAGCTTTCAGGTGTTTTGGCGGTGGGGCTGCAGACCAACGGCCTGCCAGATCCGCAACACCGCCGACCGGCTGAGGCCGAGGCGCGCGGGCATCGAGCGCGTCGACCGGTGGGCGGCGCTGGTCGGCCTGCGCTCCAGGGTGGCCACGATCACCTGCTCGAGGTGGGCGTCGGTGATGGTGCGCGGCCGGCCGGGGCGGCGCTCATCAACCAGCCAACAAAGGCGCTCGGCGACATACCGAGCCCGCTGTCCCGACAGCGCTCGCGGCTGCGCGTGGCATACCGCGCGTTTCAACGGCGATGCTTGCGGTGGAGATGCACCACGGGGGGAACCTACGTCTGAATGACGCGCACACTGCGTTCGATCTGGCGACGCCTGCAGGCGTCGAGACGCGTGAGCTCCAAACGGCACTTCTGCGGCTTGGCCCCAGGCACTCATCTCGGTGATTGCTGCCAGTCCCGCCCGCTATCCGATGCCTTACGCTGAACCGCCTCGGGAATCCTGGAGACCCTGGGATGCCCCAAGGCGCCTGCGGATGCGGAGCCATGTGCTCACCGCAGACATCGTCCAACTGAGGCCCCCCGACCAGGAGGCACGCGTGCCTCGTGGCTGAGGCGATCCGTGTCGGCGGCGGCCAGCCCAGAAGGGCAGGTGCCTATGCCGCGTCCACGAGGATCCGAGGGCCAGCCACCGCGACTCGATGGGGTACCTGCTGCCCCGGGCCGGGCCGGGCCAGCAGGTACCCCTGCCCGTACGTCACCCCCAGCGCCCGGAGCGCCTCCAGCTCGCCGTATGTCTCGATGCCCTCGGCGATGATGCTCGCCCCGATCTCGCTGGCGAACGCCAGAAGCGAAGCGGCCAGAGCCCGTCGCAGCGGATCGGTGTCGATGTCGCGGGTCAAGGACAGATCCAGTTTGATCACGTCGGGCTGAAGGTCGACGATATGTTTGAGGCTCGCGAAACCCGCACCCGCATCGTCGACCATGAGCTGCACGCCACCCGACCGAAGCCTCGTTAGCGCAGCCCTCAAGGCGCTGTAGTCGTCGACGCGCGCGTGCTCGGTGATCTCGACCGCGAGCCGCTCACCGGAGATTGGGGCCAGCACGTCGCTGAACTCCGACGTGCAAAGCGTCGTTGGAGACGCGTTGACGGACAGCCGGACTCCTGGTGGCAGCTCGTCAAGATGCTCGAGCGCGCGCCGAATCGCAAGCAGTTCGAGCTCGACGCCCAAACCGACAGCAGCTGCATCGGCGAACCAGAGGTCGGGTGCGCGGCCCGGTTCGACGGTGAACCGGCTGAGCGCCTCGACCGCCACGACGCGACCTCCGGCCAACTCGACGATGGGCTGGAGCACGATCTTCAATCCCTCACCCGTCAGCAGGCCACGAAGGCGATCGTGCTTGAGCTTATGGGCCCGCGTTGTGTGCCCCGCGAGCTCAAGGCCTTCCGCAAGGAGTCCGGCAATGATGCCGAGCATGCGCACGTCGCCCAGACTCAGGCCGGGCTCGGCGCGGCGACTCAGACAACAGAGCGTCTCGAACAGGTCGCCGTTGGACAGCACAACGGGCACTCCCACATACGCACCGACCACCGCCCCTGGGCCGGCCGCCGACTCGCGGCCGTGACGCTCGCGCTGAGCGTCGCGCACGACCTGCGGACCGGCGCCCTCGGCGATAGGTGCGCAGTACGTCTCGCCCAGTGGAATCTCGAGCCCAACACGCATACCAAACACATCCACATTGCCAGCGATCTGACGGATCACCAGCGTACTGGCCCGGAACTCCGTCAGCATGGTCGCGGTCAGCCCGAGCTGTTCGTGGGCCAGAGCGACGAGTCGCTCCGCGCCGGAGGCCAGGCGCGCCGCGCCAACCACCGGGCGCTGTGCGAGGGCATTCTCCAGCTCAGGCGCGTAACGCATGCAGACGTCCCGGCCGTGGTCCTTGGCCCAATAGAGGGCCGCGCGTCTGCGCGACGAAAGAGTTCGGCCACGCTCATGCCGTCGCCCAACTCGGAGAGACCAGCCGATATCGTCAGCCGCCCGAGTTGCACGAAGGGCGCCTGCGCGATGACCCGCCGCGCTCGCTCGCCCGCCAGCCAAGCCTCCTGCGCACCCGTGTCGGGCAGCAGCCATGCGAACTCTTCGCCGCCGATCCGCGCCAACGTGTCTTCGGCGCGCGCGAGCGCCGCCAAGCGCGCGGCCATCTCCACGAGGACTGCGTCGCCCGCGAGGTGGCCGTGTCTGTCGTTAACACGCTTGAAGTGATCGAGGTCGAAGATCACCAGACTGAGCGCGTCACCCCGTCGCCGGGCCCGGCGGACCTCGGCATCGAGCCGCTCGAAGAACGTGCGGTGATTCGCAAGACCGGTCAGGGGATCGTTCGCCACCTGGGCGATCAGCCGGGCCTGGGCCTCAGCGTTTGCGATCGTCAGCGCCACCAGATCGGCAAAGCGCTCCAGGCGCGCCTCCGCCTCGGCCCCGATCGGCGCCAGCGTCGTGGTTGCCGCCAAGAGTGCGCCCCAAAGCTGCCCCCCCACACGAACCGGCGCCGCGACCCCGCTACGAAAACCGCGCGACTGCCCGAGCTGTCCGACGTGATCGTCGGCGAGCGTCGTATAGTTGGCGACCCGGGCGACCTGCCCGGTACGGGCTACCTGGGCCAGGGCGCCTCCGCCGTCCAAGGGAACGGCAACGTCGATGGGCGCGCCAAACCAGCCCACCGGCACCGCCCGACCAGACTCAAAGCGCGCGACCAGCCCGAGTTCGACGCCCAGCAGGCGAGCGACCTCCTCGGCGGTCTGCCGAAAGACCTCCTCCGGTCGCCCCTCGGCGGCCACCTGCGTCGCCACCCGCCGCAGCGCGGCTTGTTCGGTTGCCAGACCTTCAGCCTGCTCGAGGCTCTCGAGCGTCCGAGCCTGCAGGTGGGTATTCGCCAGGGTCAGGGTGGCGAGCCGTGCAAATCCGAGGGCAGCTTGGCGGTCTGCGATCGAGAAGCGCCGTGGGCGCGCGTAACTGCAAAAGAGCGCTCCGAGCAAGGCTGCGGCGCCGTCCTGCTGTACCGAGACGTGCTCGAGGCGCACACCCAGCAGCGCTCCCGAGCCCAGCCGAGCAGCAAGTTCAGATGAGATGACCGGATCGCGACCAATGTCCTCAATCGCCAACAGGGGATCGGGCTGGGCGAGCTGCAGCTGCCAGATCGGCATCTGCGCCGCCCCGAGCCCGACGGCGCGCCCCAGAAACGCCCGGTGCTTCGGATCGGTCTCGGTCGTGTAGACGCTCGCGACATTCTGGGTAGCTACATCGACCACATAGAGAGTGGCCCGATCGGCGCCGAGGGCCGTCTGCGCTGCGAGTGCGATGCCCCGCAGCGTGCCCGCGAGATCGGAGACGTCACCGCCCGCCGCCGGGCCGACAATCTGCTCAGTGCTGTGTCCGGTCCCGGTCTCGCCCTCTGGCATGACGGTCTCCGCGCTTGATGACTGTTACGTATGCATATCGGCTGTCGGCCGCGCGCACTTTAACCGTGTGTCATGAAGGCGTGGCCAAAATCCGATGCGCCAATCCTTACGCAGACAACTGCCGGCATCGCCAATCGCAGGCGCGGTGGTCGCACGCACGGCCGGGATCGCGCGCGGACCTGCCGCTGAATCCGTCGCGTGCGCCGTTCGCACGCCTGCCAAGTTTTGCCCAGTCTTTGGCCATCTGAGCCGACCTGGCGTGATTCCAGGTGACTGCGAATGGCTCAAGCGTGCGGTTCTGACCTCACTGACCTAGATCGTGGCATCTCATAAGCCGAAGGTCGCAGGTTCGAATCCTGCCCACGCGACTCACAAAGGGGCGCATATGCGGGCCTTTCTCTGTTGGTCTGGCCCAACCCCCGGATTGGCCGAGGGGGTCTGAATCGGTCTGAAGACCATGCGGCCAGATCCGGCACCATGCGGGAGACGCCTGCCGGGTGGATCGCATGGAGCGACGCTCCGGGGGAGGTACGGGCCTTGCGATGGTGGGCATGCGCTCGTGGCGGTGCGGGCCTTGAGAAGCGCCAGCACTCTCCGACGAAACTCGGGTGGATACCCCTTCGGCATGGCTTTCTCCTCGAAGAGTCATCGACAAGAAGAATCCCGTATCCCGGCTCCACCGAACCCGGTGAAGACCAGACCGAGGTTCTGGGTTCCGAGCCGCTCACCGGCGCGCCGCTCGACCGGCTCACGCACCGCTGCAAGAGCATCGAGACCAATGGGGAGAGTTACCGGCTCCACGACATGAAGGCCAGGACCCGGAGGCCCAAGGCAGCGACCCCCGCCGAGACCATCGACGCTGCTGCTGCAACGAACCAACTTCTGACCGACGTGCTCCCGTTGCCAACAGGCGCGCGCGCCTGTTGGGTTGGATCAGCGCTCACGGACGGACAGCCGGGGCCCACCGACCGTAGGTGAGAGCCCGTCACCGAACCGGGACGCAATGGCGCGGTCGCAAATCCAGTAGCAACAGGAGAGACTGGAGGCACTGATTGCTGATCGCCGACCCTGTGGGCGGCTCAGCGGTGACTCCTGACCAAGGGATGCGCTTGACCACCCTGAGGACCGACGCTGACCTCGATCACTGACGTCCTCGACGGACGTTATCGCCTTGTCCGTCTGCTCGGTCAGGGCGGTATGTCCGATGTCTACCAGGCCGTCGACCAGCGCACCGGCACCGCCGTCGCGGTGAAGATCGTCCGCTCGGGCGATCCAGAGTTTGCTCGGAGGCTGGCACAAGAGGCCCGGGCACTCGAGCGCTTGGAGCACCCCGGGCTCATCCGACTGCTCGACACCGGGCTCGCCGGTGACCGGGCTTACCTGGTCATGGAGCTCGTTGACGGTCCGACCCTGGCGGACTCTCTACGAGGTGGACCGTTGGGTCCCCGAGGTACCGCAATCCTCGGCGCGAGACTGGCCGACGCCTTGGCGTACGTCCACGACCGGGGCATCGTGCACCGCGACGTGAAACCGTCCAACATCTTGCTGACCTCTGACGGCGAGGCATCGTTAGGGGACTTCGGCATCGCCCGGCTCCACGATGCTTCGACGCTCACCCTGGCGGGGACCACGTTGGGGACCGCCGCCTACATGGCGCCCGAGCAGCTCGAAGATCACCAGGTGGGGCCGAGCGCCGACATCTGGTCCCTCGGGATTGTCCTCCTCGAGTGCCTGACTGGCCAGCGCGTCTACGAGGGCTCGCCGAGCGAGATCGTCGCCCGGCGCCTGGCTGGACCGGTGCCGCTTCCAGCCGATCTCCCCGTGCCGTGGAAGCTCCTCTTGAGCGGGATGCTCGACCACCGACCCGACCAACGCCTGGACGGTGCCCAGGTCGCGGCCCTCCTCGCCACCTCAGCGTTCCGCGCCCCATGGCGAGCGTCGGACACCCCGGCGACCGATCGCCCTTCCCCGACGGTGCCTCTCGACCTCACCGCGCTTGCTCCTGGTGCCGTTGCCACCTCGGTCTTCGGCACCGAGGACACGCGTGTGGCTCAGTCCGCACCATCGGTCGTCGCGCCCGCTGGGCACGCCCGGTGGTGGTGGCGCGCAGCTCTGGGTGCCGTCGTGATCGCCGGAGTGGGGATCGGGCTGCTCCTGCTCGGGTCGAGCCCAGCTACCCCTCGTCGCGCCACACCGAGCGCCAGCACGTCAACGCGTCCCGCCTCGACCACGCAGCCGCCGACCACAACCACCTCGCCAACGACAACAACAACCCCAAACGCTCCCACGGCCCTCGCCGCCGTGGTGCGCGACGTCGCCGCAGGGCAGGTCGCGGGGACCATTGACACCGGCTCCGGGCAAGCCATCTCCAACCAGTCCGAGCAGGCGGTAAGTGACGAAACCGCAGGGAAGCCGAACCAGGCGACCAACGACCTCCAACAAGCTGCGATGGCGATCGCCGACGGGATCGGCAACGGCTCGATCGCCCCGGCCGAAGGGGCAACGCTCCAGAGCGATCTCTCGGTGCTTGCCGCCGCGCTCGGCCTGAGCGCGGCCAGCACACCGCCCACCACCGCGCCTGAACCGGGCAATGGGCAAGGCCACCGCAATGGTCACTGAGTGGTGGTTCGCCGAAGCGAGCGCCCTCCCAAGGACTCGAATGAGGACCACTGTTGTTTGTCCTGCTCGGCGGTTCCGTTTTTCTCGCGGAGAATGAACGGGGTGAGTGATCCGGTTTTTCATTGAACTTTTGACCCGCCCTACCCCACCAAGCCAGTCGTGAGGGCCATGGGTTTATCTTGCACCCAAGCGGCAGGGGTCCAGGCGACCGGTGATCACTTCGTTTACGCGTGTTCGAGTAGCACAGATCGGTGGTGGACCCGAGCAGCGACGTGTTTGGCACGAATCCGGTCTCGCGGATCATTAGCCGCGAGACCGGGCGCGAGCGTCGGCGCCCGTCTTCACGCTGAACCGAATACCGCCGGACGCTAG
>Ga0182030_10001513_pt1 | contig 48018 bp, 37 predicted proteins | sample 812S3MmetaG_FD_121299 | JGI IMG/M metagenome (GOLD analysis project Ga0182030, IMG submission 121299) | Permafrost microbial communities from Stordalen Mire, Sweden - 812S3M metaG (Illumina Assembly) | ecosystem: Environmental > Terrestrial > Soil > Wetlands > Permafrost | place: Sweden... | reverse complement strand
GGCCCGGCGGCGATCTTGGGGTCGAGTTTCAACGCGTGCAGCACGGTCGGCACGGTCAGCCCGAAGAAGCAGGCCGCGCCGAGGGAGAGCGTGATGCTCCCGCCAATCGCCACCGCCGCCAGGCCGGTCCCGCGCCAGGCCCAGACGATCAAACCCGTGACCAACCCGCAGGCCGAGCCCAGCAGCAGCGCCGTGGCCGCCTCGCGCCGGAACGCCCGCGCGTACCAGCGCCAGCTTGGCCGCACCAGCCGCAGCGTCTGCACCGTCACTGACATGGACTGGATGCCCACGCTCTCCGCCAGCCCCAGCACCAGCGTGAGGAAGAACGCCAGCACCAGGCTCTTCGCCAGCGTCACCGTGTAGGCGCTGGCCAGCCACGCGCACAGCGTGCCGCTGCCCAGCGTGGCCAGCAACCACGGAAACCGGAACCGGAACACCTTCAGCGGGGACGCCTCCGCCAGTTGGGACACGCGGAAACCGATGGACTCGAACAACGCATCCGTCTGGTCCGGTTCGGATATGTCAAACGCCTGGTCCGTGAGCACGCCCACATCAATGACCCCCACGATACGCCGCTCCTCGTCCACCACCGGGAAGGCCAGAAATTTATGGAGAACGAACGCCTCGCACGCCTCCATCACCGTGGCCGACTGCGGGATGGCCACCACGCGGGCTATCATCACATCCGCCAACCGCTGATCCAGCCTGGCGGTCAGCAGCCGACGCGTGGGCAGAACGCCCATCAGCCGGTCCTGCGCATCCACCACGTAAAAATACACGATCTTCTCGCCCACGCCGCCTTGGCGGATGGTGTCCAGCGCCTGTTGCACGGTCAAATCCGTGCGCAACTTGGCCGCATCCCGCCGGGCGACGGACAGGACCGGCTGCAGCATATGTTCCGATTCATCCGGCACACAGGCAGGGTGGCAAAACGCGGCGGCCCCGGCCAGCTTTGTGTGCGGGCGCAATAGGGTGCCCGACACCGCCCCGGAACAAGACTGGGTGGAGAAATGCCCAGACTCAGCTTGACTCAGCTTGACTCAGCTTGACCGCTCCGGCCCGCCCTTTGGCCACATGCCTCCCATTTAATCCAGCTTTGAAAATCCCCCGTTGACATCGCTCTCAAATGGAACTATTAATAGTTCCATATGGAAAAAACCTTGTCCGGCCGACGGCCGAAGAACCCGGGCGCCGGTGCCGTCCGCCATTGCGTCGGCGGGCCGGCGGGCAAAACGCGGGGGCCGGCGTTCACGCCGGCCCGCCTGATCGCGGCCCTCCGGGCCGGGCTGCCATATGCCGAATTGGAAGAATTGCAGGCCCGGCTCCAAACGCCCCTGGATCAGCTCCTGCCCCGGCTGGACATCTCCAAGGCCACGCTGCACCGGCGCAAGGCCGCCGGCCGGCTGGAGCCGGCCGAATCCGACCGGGTGCTGCGCTTCGCCCGGCTCCTGGGCCGGGCCGTGACGGTGATGGAATCCGAGGACCAGGCCCGGCGCTGGTTGAACGCGCCCCAGACGGGCCTCGGGGGGGCCGTCCCCCTGGATTATGCGGACAGCGAGGTGGGCGCACGCGAAGTCGAGGATTTGCTTGGCCGCATTGAATACGGGGTTTATTCCTGATGCCGGCCGCCTGGCGCATCGTCAAGGCCCGGCACGCCGCCACGGCGTTTTCCGGGGAAGGGGCGGCCCGGACCGGCGGACGCTGGAATTCGCGCGGCGAGCCGGTCGTTTACGCCAGCGGCACCCTCGCCCTGGCGGCCTTGGAAACCTTGGTCCATTTGAACCCCCCGGTTGCGTTCAAGTATGTCCTTTTTCGCCTGGAGTTCGATGACGCCCTGACCGAGAACCTGCCCTTACGACGCCTGCCCGCCGGCTGGCGGCAGGAACCGCCGCCGCCCTTTACAAAAGTCGTGGGCGATGTCTGGGTGCGCGCCCGGCGGTCGGCGGTGCTTGCCCTGCCCAGCGTCATCATCCCGGCGGAAACCAACTACCTGCTCAATCCGGCGCATCCGGATTTCCGGAAAATAATCATCCGTCCGCCGGAGCCTTTCACCTTCGATCCCCGGTTGTGGAACCGTCCCGATTCAGGACATTGAGCTTTGAACTTTACGGTTTCGCCACCAGCCTTGCGCCAAACGCAGGATGCTCATTTCCCGCAACCGGTCATGAGGTTGAATACACCATAAACCGCCAGTAAGCCAGGGCGGATTCAAAAACGCGCGAAAACCGGGGCGGGGGCTCGTCCCCGCGTTTTAAATGTTATCAGACAAGCGATGGGGACGAGCCGTCCCCACCCCGGTTCTTGAATCCGCCCCCCATTAAGCAAACCCCGCACATTTGCAATTTGACCCGGGCGGAACCGCCTGTTACTTTGATTGCCCGTTTCACCGGGATTTATGCGACACACCATTTCAGTGCTCGTGGAAAACAAGTTCGGCGTACTCACGCGCGTGGCCGGGCTGTTCAGCGGTCGCGGCTACAACATTGACACGCTCAACGTCGGGCCGACGCAGGATCCGAGCGTCTCCCGCATGACCATCATCACGCACGGGGACGACGCCACGCTGGAGCAGATCATCAAACAGCTCAACAAGCTGCCGGACGTCTTGACGGTCCAAAATTTTGGCGAGGGCGAATACGTGGATCGCGAACTGGTGCTGGTCAAGGTGGCGGTGGATTCCAAGTCGCGCGCGGAGGTCATGCAGGTCACCGACATTTTCCGCGCCAAAATCGTGGACGTCCAGCCCAAGTCCCTCACCATCGAGGTCACGGGCAACGAGGGCAAGGTGGATAAATTTGTGGACCTGATGAATTCCTTCGGCGTGACCGAACTGACCCGCACCGGCAAGATCGCCCTGGCGCGGAAATAAGCCCGTCCGTTTTCAACAACCAACTACAACTGATCAATCCTATGGCCAAAGTCTATACTGACAAAGACGCCGATCTGGGCGTCCTGAAAAACAAAACCCTCGCCGTGCTCGGCTTCGGCTCGCAGGGCCACGCCCACGCCCTGAATCTGAAGGACAGCGGCTTGAACGTCATCATCGGACTCTACGAGGGCAGCAAATCCATCCCGGTTGCCCGGGAAAAAGGTTTCAAGGTGCTCACCACCGCCGAGGCGGTCAAAGCCGCCGACGTGATCATGGTGGCGTTGCCGGACACCAAGCAGCCGGCCGCCTACGTCAAGGACATCGAGCCGAACCTGACCAAGGGCAAGACCCTGCTCTTCTCACACGGGTTCGCCATTCATTTCAAAACCATCGTGCCGCCCAAGGACGTGAACGTGATCATGGTCGCCCCCAAGGGCCCCGGCCATATCGTCCGCCGCCAATACACCGAAGGCAAAGGCGTGCCCTGCCTGATCGCGGTTTATCAGAACCCCGGGAAGGACGCCAAAAAGATCGCGCTGGCCTGGGCCAAGGGCATCGGCGGCACGCGCGCCGGGGTGATCGAAACCAGCTTCCGGGAGGAGACGGAGACCGATTTGTTCGGCGAACAGACCGTGCTGTGCGGCGGGGCCAGCGCGCTGGTGCAGGCCGGGTTTGAAGTCCTGGTCGAAGCCGGCTACTCGCCGGAGATGGCCTACTTTGAATGCCTGCATGAATTGAAGCTGATTGTGGACCTCATGAACGAGGCGGGCATCAGCGGGATGCGCTTCTCCATCTCCGAAACCGCCAAGTGGGGCGACGTCTCGGTCGGGCCCAAGATCATTGACGCCGGGGTGAAGAAGCGGATGGTCGCCGCCCTCAAGGACATTCAGTCCGGGAAGTTTGCGAAGGCGTGGGTGAAGGAATACCAATCCGGCTACCCGAACTACAACGCCCTGCTCAAGAAAGGCGAACAGCACCCGATTGAAAAAACCGGGGCCAAGCTCCGTGCGCTGATGCCGTGGATGCAGAAGCGCTCCATCAAGGGCGCACAGGCGGCGTATTGAGCGGGTATTGACTTACTTGGCGGCGCGGAGGCGGGCGATGACGCCATCCGCCGATTGGGCTTTGAGTTTGCCGGCCCGAAAGGCGGCGGCGGCCTTTTTTGCTTCGACGGCCGTTTCGCCGCGCCAAGCTTCTCCGCGCCGCTGGCGCAACAGGTCTTCCAAAATTTCCCGCTCGTCCGCCGGCAGTTGCCCGGCGTCCGTCAGCCCACGAGCCAAAGTGGGGGTGTTCATGGGTTCCGTTTCGTTTCGTTACGGTTATCTACTCCGCATGTCCGCAGGCGTCAATTAATACCATGGTCCCCCCGACCGCGCAGAGCGGCTTGAATTGGTGGCAGGCCGATGGAATTGACCGGGAGTTTCAATTCCCAGATTTCAGATTTGAACCGGGCCGCCTGCGGCCGGTCGGCAGGCGGCCCGGTTCAATGCCCCGTGTAAGCCACGCGCCACACCGTGTCATTGCCGTCCTCGGTCACGAGCAACGCCCCGTCATGCGCCACCGCCACGCCCACCGGCCGGCCCCACACACTCCGGTTGTCCACCACAAACCCGGTCAGGAAATCGTCATATTCGCCGGTGGGCACACCATGGTCAACCCGCACCCGCACCACCTTGTAGCCCGTGCGCAAACTCCGGTTCCACGAACCGTGGAACGCGTCGAAAATGTCCCCGCGATATTCCGCCGGGAACGCCGCCACGCCGTTGGTGGCCGTGTAAAATACCATTTCCAACGGCGCCGAGTGCGATTGAAACAAAACATCGGGGACGGTGACTGACCCGGCAAGGTCCGGGCGTTCGCCCGTGCGGCGGGGATCTTCGTGGTTGCCCATGTAATACCAAGGCCAGCCGTAAAAACCGCCCTCCTTCACGCGCGTGACATAGTCCGGCACCAAATTGTCGCCCAAGGCGTCGCGCTCGTTGGTGGAGGTCCAAAGTTCACCCGTGTCCGGATTGACCGCCAGCCCGACCCCGTTGCGGATGCCGGTCGCAAAAATTTGCACCGGCGCTTTGCCTTCCGGGTCGGTCACGAGGATGTTGGCCCGGTGGGCCTCGGCCTCCCAGGCCGCGCCCAGGGGGTGAGCCGCCGCCCAGGCCGCGGTGTCGGCGGCATTTTTGCCGCCCATTTCCTCGGCGACGTTTGAGCCGGAGCCGACCGAGATGAACAGGCGCTTGCCATCGTTGGAAAAGGCCACGTCCCGGGTCGTATGCCCGCCCGTCGTGTCGGACAAATGCGGGACAATCACCTGGGCCTCGCCGCCCGCCGTGAGATCGCCGCTGTGATAGGGGAAGCGCACCACCGAGTTATTGTTGGCCACATAAACCCAACGGGGATCATTGCCCGGGGGATAAAAGGCGATGCCGAAAGGCCGGTCGAGGTTGGCGGCATAGCTCTGATTATCCGAGGGCGCGTCCGCGCCATCGGCCGCCCGCAGCACCCGGATGCGGTTCGCGCGCGTTTCCGCAATGAAGATATCCCCGTTGGGCGCCACCCGCAACAGGCGCGGCCCCGACAGGCCGGCGGCGAACCGGCGGACTGAGAACCCGGGCGGAACCGACAACACGGCATTGGTCGGGGCCGGGACCACGCGGGGATTGTTCCCGGACGAAACCGTGCTGAACGGCGCCGGCAACTCCGCCACCGTGATATGATGCGTCACTCCCGGGGCGGCATTGCGCCAGTCGCCGGGATCATAGGACGGCGTGCCCGCCGGCGCCGGCGTGAGGGAAGGGGTCAAGGTGACCCCGGGCGGAACCACCAAGGTCGCCAGATAAGCAATCAAATTGCGGCGGTTCCCGTTGTCCGGCACCGGCATCGGCATCAGCGTGCCCGGCACGGCCAGCACCGGGTTCACGAGAAACTTGTCCAGCGTGGCCGGACTCCAGACGAGGCCGGAATCACTCATGGCCTTGGTATAGTTGAAGCTCAGGCCGGTGCCCGCGCGCCGGCCCACCAGACCGACCAGGCTGGGTCCCTGCTTCACCATCACCGAGTTGCCGGGCCCCAGCGTGGTCGTGTGGCAGATGGCGCAGCTTTGTTGAAAGAAAACCTGTCCCAGGCTGGCGTCACCCGCGGGCGCCTCCTGGGCGCTGGCGTCGTGCCCGGCGGCCAGAACGGCCACCCACAGAAGGATTGAGGCCTGTGTGCGTACGAATAATTGCATAAATGACATCGGTTGTTTGTTTTGCCGTCCACCCTCATCCCCCCGGATGATTCAGCCCGCTGAACTGACATCCTACCGGCTCCCGCCACGGCATCAACCCTTTTTTGCTCTATGAATAGCCATGGATGTTTAGCGCACGATCGAGAATTGGAATTTGAAATTTCAGATTTCAAATTTGAAACGGGCGGTACGCCCGCCCCGGCGCCGTTACGGATGCTGGCGCTCGGCCTCGCGCAGTTTAAAGCGGCGGGTTTTGTCGCTGATGGTCTTGGGGAGGACCTGCAGGAACTCGATTTCGCGGGGGTACTTGAAGGGGGCCGTGACGGTCTTGCAGTGCTGCTGGAGTTCGTGGCGCAAATCCTCGGTGGGGGCGTATTGGGGGTTGAGCACGACAAACGCCTTGACGATTTGGCCGCGGATTTCGTCGGGCTTGCCCACCACGGCCACGTCCAGCACGGCCGGATGCTCGAGCATGGCGCTCTCCACCTCGAAGGGGCCGATGCGGTAACCGGAACTCTTGATGACGTCGTCCTTGCGGCCGATGAACCAGAAATACCCATCGCGGTCGCGCACGGCGCGGTCGCCGGTGAGGTACCAATCGCCGTGAAAGTGTTCGGCCATCGCCTCGGGGCAGTCCAAGTATTCCTGGAACAATCCCGGCGGTCGGTCGGGCCGGATGCGCACGGCGATTTCGCCTTCGCGGCCGTCGGGGAGTTCCTGCAAATCCTGGTCCACAATGGCAACGTGGATGCCGGGTGTGGCGCGGCCCATGGAGCCCGGGTAGACGCGGCGGCCTTTGAAATTGCCGACCAAGACGACGGTTTCGGTCTGGCCGTAGCCTTCATGGAGTTCCAATCCCGTAGCGGTCTGCCAGATTTTGAAGACCTCCGGGTTGAGGGGTTCGCCGGCGGTGATGCAACGGCGCAAGTGCGGGAATTTCCAGCGGGTCAAATCTTGTCGCGCGATGAGCCGCAGGGCGGTGGGCGGCACACACCAGGTGGCGATGGGATAACGGGCCAGGGTGTTGAGGACCAGCACCGGCTCGAATTTGGCGAAGTTGAGCGCGAAGACGCACGCGCCCATGTGCCACGGGCCGTAGAAACTGGACCAGGCGGCCTTGCCCCAGCCAAGGTCGGAGATGTTCCAATGGACTTCGCCGGGACGGCAATCGAGCAGCAGTTCACCGGTGAGGCGGTGGCCGAGGCCGTAGCTGGCCTGGGTGTGCAGGACCATTTTGGGTTCGCCGGTGGTGGCGCTGGTGAAGTAGATGATGCCCGGGTCGTCGCGGCGGGTGGGCGCCGTGCGGTGGGCCGGGTCGGCGGCGGCGAGCCCGGCGTCAAAGTCCAGCCAACCGGCCGCCGGCGCGGTCTTGTCCGCGAGGAAGCGCAGGCCGGTGAAATCGCCGGTTTTCTCGATGCCTTCCGCGGTGGTGATGACGGCCCGGACCCGCGCGGTTTTCAGGCGGTAGGCCACGTCGCCGGCGGTCATCAGCAGGGTGGCGGGCACGGGGATGGCACCCAGGCGGATGAGCCCGAGCATCGCCACCCACCATTGCCAGATGCGGGGCAGCATGAGGAGCACGCGGTCGCCGCGCCGCACGCCGGCGGTCTCCAGGCAGTGCGCCGCCTGCCGGCTGAGCCGGGACAGCCGGCGGAAGGTGAATTTTTCCTCCGCGCCGCCCTGGGCGTCCACACACCAGAGGCCCAAAGCCCGCGGATGGGATTTGGCCCACGCATCCAGAATGTCCGTGGAGAAGTTAAAATGCTCAGATTGTGCCGCAGCCATCGGACGGACATTAGACACCCGCCGGAGGCAAAGCGCAAGAAAGCAGGAGAGATAATCCCGAATTCCGAAGTTGGGGAGCACGCCCGCCCCGGGCGTCGCTGGCCGCGCCCGCGCGGCCAGCAGTTTGGACGCATGGTCCCACGCGCCGATGGCGGACTCTTTAGCGCACGAGGTTTTCCGCGAGGGCGCCGAAAACACCTCCCGGGGCGGGCGCGCTCCCATTTCTATTTCGGAGTTCGGGTCAATTCACCCTTACGGAAGATCCGGGGGCCCAAAACGAAGGGAATGCCTGGCCAGGGACGCAAGCACGGCCGATTTCGGCCGCCGGCGGTTCACCGCGCGAAGGTCTCGGCCAGGGCCACGGCTTTGCGCATGGCCTGGGATTTTTTCACCGTCTCCTGAAATTCGCCCTCCGGCGTGGAGTCGTTCACCCAGCCGCCGCCCGCCTGCACGTAGGCCCGGCCGCCCTTGAGCAACGCCGTGCGGATGGTGATGCACGCATCCACATTGCCGTTGAATGAAAAATACCCGACGCAGCCGGCATACGGCCCGCGCGTGGTCCGTTCGAGTTCGGAAATGATCTGCATGGCCCGGATCTTCGGCGCGCCGCTCACGGTCCCGTTCGGGAAGGTGGCGCGCATCAAATCATACGCCGTATGTTGGGCCGACAGCTTCCCCTCCACCTGCGACACGATGTGCATCACATGGCTGTAGCGCTCAATGATCATCAGGTCGCGCACCCAGACGCTCCCGAAATCGCACACCCGGCCGATGTCGTTGCGGGCCAGGTCCACCAACATCACATGCTCGGCGCGTTCCTTGGGGTCGGCGAGCAGCTCTTTCTCCAGGGCCAGATCCTCCTCCAGCGTGGCGCCGCGGCCCCGGGTGCCGGCAATGGGCCGGATTTCCACCTTGCCGCCCTCGCAGCGCACATGGACCTCCGGCGACGCGCCCACCAGGGCGAAGCCGTCCAGCTCCAGCAAAAACATGTAGGGCGAAGGGTTGATGCTCCGCACCGCCCGGTACACATCAATCGCCGACGCCTTCACCGGCGCGGAAAACCGCTGCGAGCCCACCACCTGGATGATGTCGCCCGCCACGATGTATTCCTTGGCTTTGACCACGTTGGCCGCAAACTGTTCCGGCGTGACGGTGGAGGTGAACGCCACTTCCGGCACCTGTTTGGGCACGGTCACCGGATGATGTTCCGCCGGCTGTTCCAGCAACGACACCAGCCGGTCAATCTCGCTGACGGCCTCTTCGTAGGCCTCCGCCGGGCTGGCGGCGTCCGCCAGGCAGGCGTTGACCAGCACGGTGATGGTCTGCGCCACCCGGTCAAAAATCAGCAATTGGTCCGCCACCAGAAAATACAGCACCGGCGTGCCCAGTTCATCGTGGGCCGGGCGCGGCACCACCGGCTCCGCGTCGTGGATGAATTCGTAACCGATGAACCCCACCGCCCCGCCGGTGAACCGTGGCAGACCGGGCAGCGTCACCGCCTGGTATTGTTTCATCAGGCGCTCCAGCACCACCAGCCCGTCCTTGGCCTCCCGGCCGATCTCGATGGTCTGCGTCACCCGGCCGTTTTCGATCACCTCCACGCGGCCGGCGGTTTGTTTGAGGACGGCGCGGGGGTTGCCGCCCACGAACGAATAACGGCTCAGCCGCTCCCCGCCTTCGATGGATTCAAACAAAAACGACTCGCCCGCGCCGCGCAGCTTGCGGTAGGCAGACAGCGGAGTTTCCACATCCGCCAGCAGACGGCGCGTGACGGGATCACATTGCCCTGGGCGGACAACTTGATGAATTCTTCCAAACTCGGCGAATACATGATTAAATTTTGCGCGAGACGCGGCGCAGACGCCAGACCGAAAGCAGGGTGTAAAAAGCCACCGCCACGGCGTAGGCCACCATGCCCATGCCGATGGCCAGCGGCACCAGCCGCCAGCCGCCAAAATACATGAGCCCCGCGCCCACGCCCGCCGTCAGCAGGGTGTTGCCCGCCAGGCACAGCAAATAGAGAAGGATCGGCGTCTCCTGAATCCGCTCCACGTGCCAGGCCCGGTAGGTTTCCTCGCCCAATGAACGCATCAGCCACGCCGATTGAAAGTTGCGCGCCGCCACCAACACGCTGGCCGTGGCCACCACAATGGCCGACAACGGCCACCGCGCCAGACAGGCCACCAGCACCACGTTCACCACCAGGCCCCAGCGCCACCCCAGCATTTTGGCCAGCGGATTGCCTTCCAGCACCAGATTGGGCGTGGCCACCCAGGTGCTCAAAAAATCCATCGCCCGGCCAAACACCAGCAGCGCCAGCAGCACCCAGTATTCCTGACCGCCCATGGGGACGACGTCATCCATTATTTCTTTTTGCCGTAAATTTGTTCCGGCGTTTCCAATTGCGCCTCCGTGATCTTGAAATCCCCCGCCGGCCCCGTCACGGAACGGAAGAAACAGGATTGGTAGCCCTCATGGCACGCCGCGCCGAGCTGGTCCACCTGGATGAGCAGCGTGTCGCCGTCGCAGTCAAAGGCCAGATCCTTGACCGTCTGCGTATGGCCGCTTTCCTCGCCCTTCATCCAAAATTTCTGGCGCGACCGGCTCCAAAAATGCGTCTTGCCCGTTTCCAGGGTCTTCTCGAGGGACGCCCGGTTCATCCACGCCATCATCACCACGCGGCCGGTCTTCTGTTCCTGAATAATGGCCGGGATCAGGCCGTTTGCGTCGAATTTCAATTGATCATAAAAACTCATATCCCCATGATTTCACCACAAAACGCCCGCCACTGGAAGCGCAAAGCGGCGGCAAGGAAAAATTCAAAATTCAACGGCCCGCCGTCGCTCCGAACCATGGCGGGCAGGCCAAAATCCACCAAATCTTACAGTGCGCAGGCTTTGAGTAATGCGGCTTTGACTTTTTTTAAATCATTTTCCGGCACCAAACCGAGCCGCTTTTCGAAACGAACTGAGGGCAACGATCCGATGGCCTGCACATTGGCGACGGACTCGGGTTCGAGAAACGGCAGATGTCCCAGCGGCACTTCCAGCTCGCTCCCGCGGTTCTGCCGGGGATGGGGACATGGATGATGAGCGTGCGCGGGGCGTCCAACGAATCGGCGATGAGCACGAGGGCAGGGCGGGTTTTGGCGGTCATACCCATGTCCACCAGCCAGACTTCGCCGTGAAGCGGGTTCATTTTCCGTCCAGCAGGTCGAGCTTTTCTTGTTCCACTTCGCGTGCCGGCAGAACGTCGGCCGATTCTTCTTGGGCGCGCTGGCGTTCCAAGTATTTCAAATAATGCAGGACTTCGCGCAGCACCGGCTCAGGCTGGCGTTTGATCTCTTCAACCAAAATATCATGCGCGCTCATTGAGCCAAAGTGCCTCACGGGAGGGGAAAAGGCAAGCGGGCAGCCCGGGCAGTCGCCTTGCCTGGCCCAAAGCCCAAAGCCCAGAGCCTGCTTCCACCCTCACGCTTTCGCCGTCAGCACTTGCTCGAGCAGCTCGTTGAGCCGTTTGAGCATCACGCGCGGGTCGTCCAGCAGGCCTGCCGCCACCCGGGCGTTGTCATAGACCTGCTCGGCCACCTTCGCCGCCAGCGGCTCGTCCGTCTGCCGCATCGCATTGAGCCGCACGATCACCGGGTGCCGCGGGTTCAGTTCCAAATCCTGCTGGCTCTCCGGCAGCGCCGTCTTGTCCTGCTGGATGGACTTCAGAATGCGTTTCATGCTCGACGTCATGTGCCGGTCGGACTCCAGCACCACGGCGGGGCTGTTGACCAGACGCTTGGAAACCCGCACGGCCCCCACCCGGTCGCCCAGCTTGTCCTTGATCCACCCGGCCAGGGCGGTGGCGTCCGCCTCCGACAACGTGCCCTCGGCCGCCGCCGGCGGGGTGATGTCCAGCTCCGCCTTCTCCGCCGGCCGCAGCGGTTTCTGTTCAAATTCATGGAGATGTTCCATGACAAATTCATCCCACGGATCCTGCAGGAACAGCACTTCGTATCCGCGCGACTGGAACACCTCGTAGTACGGGCTGCTCTCGGCCGTCTCGCGGTTGGGCGCGAGCAGGTAGAAAATCTCCTTCTGATCCGCCCCCATGCGCTTCACGTAATCGGCCAGCGACGTGAACTTGCCCTTCTCCGTTTTGGACGACTCGTACCGCAGCAGGCGGCCGAGCGCCTCACGGTGCGTGTAATCACTGGCCACGCCCTCCTTGAGGCACCGGGCGAATTCCGCGTAAAACTTCTCGTACGTCGCCGCGTCCTTCTCGGCGGTCTCCTCCAGAAACTTGAGGAACCGCGTCGTCAGCACCTTGTTGAGCTTTTGCAGCAGCGAGGTGTCCTGCATCGTCTCGCGCGAGATGTTCAGCGGCAAATCCTCGCTGTCCACCACCCCGCGCAGGAACCGCAGCCATTCCGGGAACAACCCCTTGGCGCGGTCCTGGATGAGCACCTTCTTGCAATACAAATTCACCCCCGCCTCCATGCGGCCCAGGCCGAGGTTTTCCACGTTGCGCTGCGGCACAAACAGCACCGCCTGGATCGCCAGCGGCGCGTCCGCGCTGAAATGCAGCCGCAGCAGCGGATCCTCATGGTCGTGCCCCACGTACTGGTAAAACGCGTTGTACTCCGCGTCCGTGATCTCGTTCTTGTTCCGCGCCCACAACGCCTGGATCGTGTTCAGCCGCGTCCCGTTCAGGTCAATCGGGAACTGCACAAAGCTGGAGTAGCGCTGGACGATGCGTTTGAGCGTGGCCTCGTTCGTGAAATCCTTGGCGTCGTCCTTGAGCTGGAGGATGATCTGCGTGCCGCGCGGCAGGTCGGCGGCCGGTTCAATCTCATAACCCCCGGCGTTCTCGCTGGTCCAGCGCCAGCCCGCCTCCTCCGGCAGATGCGACCGCGTCAGCACCGTCACCTTGGCCGCCACCATGAAGGCCGAGTAGAAGCCCACGCCGAACTGGCCGATCAGCCGGGCGTCCGGCTTCTGGCTCTCCGCCAACTGCTTGAGAAACGCCTTGGTGCCCGAGTGGGCGATGGTCCCCAGGTTCTCCACCAAATCCGCCTTGGTCATGCCCAGCCCGGTGTCGCTGATCGTCACCGTGCCGGCGGCGGCATCCGCCTTAACCGCGATGGCGGGGGCGATGTCCGGCTGATAGACCGCCGGGCCGGAGCTTTGCAGAAACCGCAGCTTCTCGCAGGCGTCGGCGGCATTGGAAATCAGCTCGCGCACAAACACCTCGCGGTCCGTGTACAAGGAATGGATGACAATGTCCAGCAACTGCTGGATTTCCGCCTGAAAATGATGCTTTTCAGCGGTGCTCTTATTTTCGGTGTCGCTCATAGATGTCTTAATTAAATCGAAGCTGACCGGGACGTCAACAGTGATGACATGGGGCAAACTACGGAGGGCGCATCCGCGCACTGCCCCCGGGGCAGGGACGGGTCGTCCCCGCGCTTTCAATTTTATCAAACAAGCGATGGGGACGAGGCGTCCCCACCCCGGTTCTTGAATCCGCCTTCCCCCTTCAGCCTTTAGCCTTCCCCCCATGCCCTTGGATTTTTCTTCCCGCCCAGAGCCCAGAGCCTATAGCCCAGAGCCTGCCTCTGGCCATCAACCTTCAGCCTTTGGGTCCCAAAAAATTTCCCGGAAAAATCCTTGACCCGCATTGACCACAAGTGTAGTCTTGCAGTGGATTACATTTGTAGGACATTTATATTCCATGAAAGCCACGCCCCGCATCAGCGACACGGAATGGGAGATCATGCGCATCCTCTGGCGGAAAGCCCCGCTGACCGCCAACGAAATCCTGGCCCAACTGCTGGCCGCCGATCCCGGCTGGCACCCCAAAACGGCGCGCACGCTGCTGGCGCGGCTCGTCCAGAAGGGCGCGCTGGGGTATGAACCGCGCGGCCGGGCTTATGTCTATTCGCCGCTGGTGACCGAACCGGAATGCCTGGCCAGCGCCGGCGAATCATTTTTGGATCGTTGCTTTGGCGGCGCGCTTAAACCCATGCTGGCCCATTTCGTGGGCCGGCACCGGCTGACCCAAGCGGAGCTGGAGGAGCTCCACGCGCTCCTGGACGAGGCGGTGGAAGATAAAAAACCACAACCGGGGAAAAAAACATGGAAACGCTGAACTCACGGTTTCTGGAAACGTTGGGGCGCAACTCGGCGGAGGCCGGGGTCCTCGTGCTGGTGGTGGCGCTGGCGCAGTGGGGTCTGGGTAAAAAGATCGCGCCGCGCTGGCGGTGTACCCTGTGGCTGCTGGTCATGGCCCGGCTGCTGCTGCCGGTGTCAGCCGGCAGCGGCGTGAGCCTGTTCAATCTGACGCCGCACCTGGGCCCCCAACCGCAGGACGTCCAACCCGTCCTGGCCGTGCCGGTCAGGGCACCGCTGCCATCCCCCGGTGCCGCCGCGACACCGGCCGTGGTTCCCAATCTGCGTCCCGCCGCGCAATCATCGGTCTCACCTGGACCGGCCATCCCGCCAATTCAATCATCATCGGTCCAAACTCCGGCCGCCTGGATGCACTTATCTTGGCCGTCAGTACTGTGCGCCGGCTGGCTGGCGGGGGTTTTGTTTTTCGCGGGTTACATGCTGCTGTGCATCTGCCGACTTCGCCGGCGCTTCGCCAAACTCGCGCCGGTCACGGACGCCAGCCTCCTGGCCTTGTTGCGGGAATGCCGCGCCGCGCTGGGAGTGGGCGGGGAACTGACCTTGGCGGAATGTCCGACCTTGGCCACGCCAGCCTTGTACGGCTTTTGGCGGCCCAAGCTCCTGCTGCCCGCCGGCTTCACCGGCCGGTTTTCCACGCCAGAACAGCGTTTCATCTTGCTCCATGAACTGGCGCATGTGCGGCGGCGCGACATTCTGTTCAACTGGCTGGCCACCCTGCTGCAAATCCCGCACTGGTTCAATCCCTTGATCTGGTACGGCTTCGCCCGCTGGCGGGCGGACCGCGAACTGGCCTGCGACGCGCTGGCGCTCGAGGCGGCTGGCGCGGAGCAAAACCAGGCCTATGGCCGGACCATCCTGCGGCTGGTGGACCAGTTCACGCCGCAGGCCGCCGTGCCGGGCTTGGTCGGCATTCTGGAAGACAAGCGGCAGTTGCAGCAGCGCATCCGCATGATTGCCGGGTTCCGGCCGGGCAAGAAGTTCGGCCTGCTGGCGGCCGCGCTCTTCGCCGTGATCGGGGTGATCTGTCTGACCGACGCGCGCATCCAAACCGCCGAAACGGCCCGCCCGGTGGTCACCAAAGGACCGGCCATGAAAGTGACGGTGCTGGATGACACCACCGGACAACCGCTGGATCAGGCGGAAGTGTTCGCCCCAAATGAAGTGACTTTCTTTGATTTCCATGGCAAAGAACATTCGCCCCGTTGGATCACCGGCCCGGACGGCACGGCCAGGATTCGCCTGGGGGAATTGTCAACCAACCACCTCGCCCAAGAAAACGGGTTCAGCCTGTCCGTCCGGCGGGCGGGCCATGCCCCGCACGGGTTGAGCTGGTCGGATGATAAAAAAGATGTCCGGACGGCCATGCCGAAGGAAATCACCGTGCGGCTCAAACCCGGCGTCACCGTGGGCGGCGTGGTGTCTGACGAGGCCGGGACGCCGCAGCCGGGCGTCAAAATCCGGATGTACGGCCGTGATCATTGGGCGGAGCCGCGCCCTGAATTCCCGGAATTTTGGAATGATTCCGTCGGTGCCGAACTGCCGGTCACCGATGCGGCGGGCCGGTGGCAGGTGAATGACTTCCCGGCGGATTTGCAAAATGTGGCCATTGAATTTATCCGGCCGGATGGTTCCGTGGCGAAATTCCGGCATCCGGACCTCGCGGCCAACCCGAACGAGCCCCAGGGGGAGCCGATGGATTATGCGGGTCTCCTGGCCGGTCAGGCGCGCTTTGTGCTGAAGTCTGGACATGAATTGGCGGGGCTGGTGGTGGATCCGCAGGGCCGGCCGCTGCCCGGAGTGCGCATCCGGAGCGGCTATGGCGTCGTGAATGTGGAACGGGCGGGGGAAGTTCAATCGGATGCGGCCGGACGGTTCGCGCTGCCTCATCTCAACCATAAAAATGTCATTCTGACGGCCGAGGCGGCCGGCTATGCCATCACCAGCCTGGTGGTGGATGTGACCTCCAACCTGCCGGAGGTGCGGTTGTCCCTGGACCCGCTGGCGCCCTTGCAAATCAAGGTGGTGGATGGCGGCGGCCATGCCATGGCCGGCGTCAAGGTGAACTCGGAGCAATATGGCACCGAAGGCCAGTTGCTTGATTTTGCGGGAAGCACTGATTCCCAAGGGCGGTTGATCTGGACCAATGCGCCGGTTTCCGCGTTTGTGCTGGGTGCGAGCGTTCCCAAGGTTGAATTGCGCCAACTGATTTACCTGCTGCCGGACCAACGGGAGGCCACCTTCCATTTGCGCGCGGGGATGAGCGAAGAAATCATCGTCAACGGACGGGCGCGGGATGCGCGGACGGGCGCGCCGGTGGAACTGGAATTGGTCCGCTATCAGACCGGCGACCGGGAGGGGTTCAAATGGGACGCCGAGGTTTCCGGCTCCGGCTTTCACATGGCCGTGCCGGCCACCCGCTTCCGGCCCCACGGCATGGTTCCCACCATCCAGTTGGAATTGAAGGCGGCGGGTTACGCGCCGCTGATCACGCCCTGGCGGCATTTTGACGAAGGGGATTGGTCACCCGACCTGGTGCTGCAATCGGCCAGCGTGGCGGGCGAAACCCTGTCGCTGCCCGACGGCCGCCCCGCCGCTGGAGCGCAGTTTTGGATACCGCTGGAAGAAGGAGGCGGCGGGTTTCTGATTCTCAACCAGTCCGGCACTTATTATGAGCAACGCCTGATCAAGAGCCAGACGGATGCGAGGGGCGGATTTATTTTGCCGGACATGGCCGCTGATGATCTCCCGGTGGTCTTCAAGGATGCGGAGGGCTTCTTGGCCACTTCGGTGGCCGAGGTGAAACATCAGCCCAATTTGCGCCTGCAACCCTGGGGCCGGGTGGAAGGGGTTCTGAAAATTGGCGGCCGGCCCCAAGGCGGGGTGGAGGTCTGGTTGAACGTGCTGGGGGCGCCTTCCTGGCAGGGTTATTATTTGACTTATGACACCAAGACCGCGCCGGATGGCGAATTTGTATTCACGAACGTGCCGACGGGTGAATACCAACTCTATCGCAACCCCGCCGCGCGCATTGGCCGCAGCATCACGGCGGACCATCAAATGCCGTTGGTGGTCAAAGCGGGGGCAACCACAAAGATCGAATACAGCCAGCCCGGACGGGTCATTTCAGGCCGGGCGCACCCGGACCGCCCGGACGCGTCGGTGGACTGGCAAAACGACGACCACACTCTGACGATAAAACAGCCGGCGATTCCCCCGGTGAATCTCAAGGACTACGCCAGTGTTGCGGCGTTTTACCAGGCCCGCAAAAAGTCCGAAACCTCACCGGAAAGTTTGCAACGGGCCCGGGCGGCGCGCACGTATGTCCTGGACTTTGCGCCGGACGGTTCGTTCCGTGCCGAGGACGTTCCGCCGGGCACCTATGAATTGAAAATTCATGTGACCAAACCCGGGACCGTCGAAACCCCTGGCGTTCAGGAAAACCCGGCGAATGTCCTGGGTTCCCTCACCCGCGAAGTGGTGGTGCCGCCGGGGGATGGGCCGCTGGACCTGGGCACCGTGATCGTCCCGATCAAGGGCAAATGAGCCTTGCTGGCCGGAACCGTTGCGTTTCTGGCAGCCAAAAAGCATTGGAAGCCCCGGACCGTCCCCTTGCTTTCGTCCCTGCTGCGGTCACGGACCCGCAGCCCTGAGCGCCGGTCTCTGACCGGCTTAACCCGTCCGGTGATCTGGCCCGTGCTGAATCGTGCTTGAACTCCGGATGTTGAAAGCCCGTCCCGGAGTGCCAGGGCCGGCGGGCCGCGGGAACGCCTTTCCACCGGGCACGAAAGCCGCTGCCGCGGCTGATTCGGTCCGCCTGTCGCAAGTCGCCGCTGACGTGCATGCCCTGCGGACCACGGAGGGATTCGTCATTGGAAAGGCGGACTGGAAGCATCGGGGAGTGTATATGCAACAATGCGATGCCGGGGTTCCGGACACGAATGAGTTTTGGTTCGTGCTGAATAAGCGGGTGCTTTTTCCCAAATGCTTCACCTTGGTCACCGCCAATGAGCAGGCGTGGGTTCTCTGGTGCGACACCAACCACGTTTCCACCAACTTGCAGGGCGTCGCTGAATTCATGCTCTCGGCCCCGTCCGCTCCGTCGTATGACCGGGGCATTCCACGGTTGCGACTATGACACCCACCAGTCAGCGGAGCCAACCGCCGTTCTGTCCGACTGGTTGGTCCGTCGCACGCAGGTGGGGCCGGCAGGTGCGGGATTAGCTTGTCCCTCAAGGTTTATGGAATGCGCTCGATTTTCGCCGCGCATCGTCCATATTGACCGCATGGGTCAGCGCGCGTTTGCAAAAACCGATCGGCTGACGGCGGCACCCGTTAATGAAGATAAAAGCAATATAAATAGTTGGGCATCATCGTGACGCTCCAAGAAATTGTCCGCAGGCTTGACCAGTTTGGTCCTGGTTTGACGATCTATGTGCAAGCCCCGTGGCAGCCGCAAGCGAATGCGATCGTTTCGTGTCCGCGAGACGACGGGGGAGTTCCTGATGAGGCGGTCGCAGCCGGCTGCGGTTACTTTCTTGAGGTTTTTCTTGCGCTGGGAGTGTTGCGCCAAATTCCCGTTGTGTCGGGTCAAGCAGCAGGCGAGGTGGAACAATGCGCCCGGTTGATTGAGTATGCGGAGTGGTTGGACTCTGATGATAAGCCGCTAAGTCGCGCGTTTCCCCGGCAAAACTACCCTGGCCCAATGATCGTTCGCTGCAACGAGTGCGGAAAGCATTTTGACATTGTGGTTCGCAGGGAAGGTCCCCAAGAATATCCCTGTAGCGCTTGCGGGAAGGAACTTGTCTTTGACTTCGAGGCATTCGTGAGGAAAGCGATCGAGCAGACCAAGAAGATGCGTCGAAAAAGGCGAGGACGCCGATAGGGATTGAGGCTGTGCATCACATGGGCCGCCAAATCTCAAAAAATCGAAAAGCTCCTGGCCTGCGCCACGTTTTCGGATATGAATTCATCACCTCGGAATGGCCGGTTTTGATTTTGATTTTGAATTCCCCCCACCTCCCCTAAGAAAAATAAAAATCCCCCTTGACGAATCCCGATTCGTACGCCATTATATCCGCCACAGATGTATCCGTGAACATGCTAAACAGAAATAGTCAACTAAACCCATGGCCGACCATCCACCTCAACCCGAAGACTTCCTGCCGCTGACCCCGGCGGTGTTTCATGTGCTGCTCGCCCTGGCCGGGGGCGAGCGCCACGGCTACGCCATCATGCAGGAGGTCGCCGCCGCCACCGCCGGCCGCATCAAAATGGGCCCCGGCACCTTGTACGGCACCATCAAACGCCTGCTGGAAATCCGCCTCATCGAGGAATCCGATGAGCGGCCCGATCCCCGGCTGGATGACGAGCGCCGCCGCTATTACCGGCTCTCCGGCCTGGGCGAGCGCGTGGTCCGGGCCGAGGCCGAACGTTATGCCGCCATGGTGGAAATGGCCCGGGGCAAACGGCTGATCGGCAAATCCACCCCCGCCCCGCTGGCGGCCGCCTGACATGCCCGACGCCGCCGCCAACCGGTCCCTGGAGCTGTCCCAACGGCTGTACGGCCGTTTGCTGGCGGCGTATCCCCGGCGGCACCGCCAGGAATACGGCAGCGCCATGGCCCAGCTTTTCCGGGATCAATGCCGCGACGCCTGGGCCGCCGGCCGCACTTGGGGACTCGTGGCGCTGTGGCTGCGCACCCTGCCGGATTTGATCAAAACCTCCCTGCTTGAACGTTTCACCCACCTCAACCAATGGAAATTTATGTCTGAAAAACTGAACCTCCCGCACCGGCCCGGTCGCACCCCGGTCTTTGTCTTTTGCGCGGTCTTTCTGGTCGTGTTTGTCCTCACGCTGCTCGTCACGACCGCGATCACCTTCATCTTGCCGGAATCCTACGCCGCCACCTGCCGGATCAAGGTGGAGCCGGAGAACGGGTTTAATTCCGCCTTCATCCCGGGCGCGCTCACCAACAGCACATCTTACGACCCCCTGTATGTCGTGACCGCCTTTGAAGTCATCCAATCCAAGGCGGTGTTGGACTCCGTGGTGGCCCGGCTCGATCTCCCGGCGAAATGGGGCAAAAAATATTTTGCCGGGAAGCCGCTCACGGATGCCGCGTGCGTGGAGTTGCTCAAGCGGCGCCTGGAGCTCCAGCCGATCCGCAACACGAAGCTCCTCGCCATCACGGTTTACAGCGAGGATAAAAAAGAATGCGCCGACCTGGCCAATGCCGTGGCCTGGGACTATGCCGTTTACCGCAAGGAGTCGCGCCAAGCCATCGGCCGGGACGAACTGGACGCTTTGTCGCGACGATATCAAGACGGCGAGCAACAAATCAGCCAATTGCAGAATGAGTTGGAGCAATTGCGCCGAAAATTCAACCTGTCCGACACGCCGGGCGCGGAGGCCGGCTTGTTGGCCAAGTACCAGGGACAATTGGTGGAGCAAAAAATGGCCTGCCAGACGTTGGCGGCCCAGTTTGACAAGTTAACGGCGCTGGACGGGAAACATCTCCGGGAGGTGTTGCCCACCGTCTCGCCGGACAGCCTGCTGGTGGACTTGCTGGGGAAATTGAACGCGGCGGAACAATCCTACGCCGGCCTGACCAATGACTATGCGTCGTCGGATTTGCATATCACGCGCGTGCGCTCGAGCATGGACATCCTCAATCACCAGATTGACGACCGCGTCGACGGCCTCATGGCCGGACTGCGTGCCAACCTGGCCAACCAGCGCGAGGAACTGGCGTCGTTGCAGGCCACCGTGGAGGACTTGGATAAGACCGTTCAAATTAACGCCGAAAACACCCCGGAAAAACAATCTTACCAGGCTAAAAAACGGCATTTGGAAACCCTGCTCGATTTTCAAAAACTGCTCGCCGCCAAGCTGGAGGCGGCCCGGTTGGACCTCGAGATCTCCACCACCGCCTTGGTTCAAATCATTGACGAAGCCCAACCCCAGAACGCCCCCGCGCGACCCAACAAACCGTTGAACATTCTGTTGGGCGCGATCTTTGGCCTGCTTTTGGGCGGGGTGGCCGGTTCCATCGCCGCCATCATCGCCCACCGGGTGGCCCGCCCGGCACCCAAGCCGGCGGCAGGGTGAGCCCCGCCCCGGAGAGTGCCCGTCCCCGGGCACAGCAACGTCCGCCCGCCGGCCAACAAAGGGATGTAACGCTTGCCGTCCGTCTGCCATCGTCCCTGCTGTGGGTCACGGATCCGCGCGCCGGAGCCGCAGTCTCCAACCGGCTTAAACCGTCCGATGATCTGGCCCATTCTGAATCGTGCTTGAACTCCGTACGTCGAAAGCCGGCTGCAAGCCGGCGCTCCGGACCATGCCCGTCTCGGGCACAGCAACATCCGCTCGCCCAACCGACGAAGGTGGGTTACCCGGGCCTGTCGTGGTCTTGAAGTTTGGATTTTGAAATTTCCATGATATTTGGATCTTTGAATTTTGATGATTCCCTCCACCCGCCGAAAATTCTCGCTTTTTCACGCCGCCCGCTGAAAATTGCCCGCGATGACTGACTTCCTCCGCAAACTGTGGCCGTTTGTCCGCCCGTATCGCGGCCGGTTTTTGCTGGGCCTGCTCTGCGGGACGTGTTACGGCCTGAGCAACGGCCTGCTGATCCTCGCCATCAAGGTCGTCCTGGGGTTGGTGTTCAACAATGAGAGCAATTTGACCGACCAGTTAAAAAATGCCCCCCGCTGGATTCAACCCTACACCCACGCGCTGGCGGCCCACCTGGCCTTCACCGCGCCGGCCACCCAGGCCGGCTGGGTTCTGGTCATCGCCACCATCCCCGCCGTGATGCTGCTGCGGGTCACCTTGGGCTACCTGAGCATCTACCTGACCAACTGGGCGGCCATGCATGCCATCGCCGACGTCCGCACCAAGCTGTTCACCCATCTGCAGAATTTGTCCCTGGGCTTTTTCAATCAAAACAGCACCGGCGACCTCATCGCCCGCATCACCAATGACACCCAGGTGCTTTACGGCATCATGGGCGGTTCCTTTGCCGCCATCGTCACCAACCCGGTCACCATTCTGTCCCTGCTCATCCCCTTGCTGGTGATCCAGACCAAACTCACGCTCATCTCCGTGATCGTCTTCCCCGTCTGCATCGTGCCCATCATCATCTTTGGCCGCAAGGTCCGCAAATCCTCCCGGGCCATGCAGGAATACAACGCCGACCTGACCAACCTCATGCACGAATCCTTCACCGGCACCCGCGTGATCAAGGCCTACAACCTGGAGGAAACCGTCAGCGCCCAGTTCCGCGCCACCACCCGCCAATATGTCGGCCAGTTGATGCGCGTCATCCGCGCCAATGAAATCCCCAGCCAGCTCATGGAATTCTTTGGCGCCACCGGCGTCGCCCTCATGTTTGCCTACATTCATTTTTGGCTGCCCCCGGATCAGCGTCCGGGCCTGGAGGATTTCACCACCTTTGCCCTGTCCATTGTCCTCATTTATCCCCCCATCAAGACCCTCACCCGCCTGCACAACCAGTTGCACCAGGCCCGCGCCGCCAGCGAACGCGTCTTTGAACTCCTGGCCGCCCAAAACACCGTGCCCGAGCCCGCCGCCCCCAAAATGCTCCACAGCACCAACGAAACCATCGAGTTCGTCAACGTGGATTTCAATTACGGCGACAAGCCCATTCTCCGCAACATCAACCTCACCGTCCGGCCCGGCCAGTTGGTCGCCCTCGTCGGCTCCAGCGGCTCCGGCAAGACCACCCTCGCCAACCTCCTCCTCCGCTTTTACGACCCCGCCCGCGGCCGCATCCGCATCGGCGGCGTCGACATCCGCGACGTCACCACCCGCGACCTGCGCAACCACATCGCCGTCGTCGCCCAGGAAAACATCCTGTTCAACGACACCATCCGCCGCAACATTGAACTCGGCCGGCTGGGCGCGGGCGAGGCGGACATCATTGCCGCCGCCAAACACGCCCACGCCTGGGACTTCATCATGGAAAAGCCGCGAGGCTTGGACACGGTCATCGGCGAAAAAGGCGTGACCCTCTCCGGCGGCCAGCGCCAGCGGCTGGCCATCGCCCGGGCCATCTTGAAAAACGTCCCCATCCTGGTGCTGGATGAGGCCACCAACGCGCTGGACACGGAGTCCGAACGCATCGTGCAGGCGGCCCTGGACGACCTGATGAAGACGCGCACCACCATCTGCATCGCCCACCGGCTGGCCACCATCCGCCACGCGGACCTCATCGTGGTGCTGCATCAGGGACGGATTGTGGAGACCGGCACGCACCAGGAACTCCTGCGCCAGGGCGGCACCTACCGCCGGCTGCACGAGCTGGACGCCGCCCCGGAATCCGCCTGACCCGGGTGGAACCCGGAAGTTACTCATGGTGGGTGTCGGCGCGATTTGAGATGCAATTCACAACGCGAGATAAATGCAAGCTGGCCGGGAATTTCGAGCGCGGGGGGCATGATGGCTTTAACCGCTTGGATTGCGGCCGCCGCCGACAGCCCGCGATGCAGAAGAATGATCGCCAGGAGCGTCCCGGTCCGGCCAACGCCTCCCTCACAATGCACGCCCAACGGCAAAGGAGACACATCACAGAACGCCAGCATTCGATCCACCTGGTCCAAAGTAGGAGGGCATCCATCGGGAATTGGAAGCGAAAGATAGTGAAATCCCGAAGCCTCGAAAATCTTCCGGTGCCACGGAATATCCAAGGCTGCAATGAGCGACCGGATGCCGGCCTTGGCGAGAAATTTCACGTCATCGTCAAACCGGTCGGCGGCAACACCCGGGCTGTTGCGCCTTTGGTCGCTGACCGATGGCAACGGCATTCCCGCCAATTCATTCGGAATGAGCCACCAAATATGTTTGCGAATGGAAGCAGTGTTCACTCAGGCAATGGCCAATGAAGAGCTGGCCACCGGGTTGCGGGTTGTCGCAGTTGTTTTTGTTTAAAAATGAAACGATTTGTGCCTTTGTCAATGCGGATGTTAAATGAGCTGCTATCGCCCACCACTGCACGACCGGCCGGGGCGGGTATTTGGCCGTCCTAAGCCGTAACCAAGCAATAGAATACGCCGTGGATTTTTGCGTAAGGCGATGAGTGAGGTGCGTGGCATACCTGTCCGGCGTCCGGGCCGGGGACCCGGATGCAAAAGATGGGGGTGAAACGACCCGAAGACCAGATTGTTTCCCGCCGGGGTCCAAAGTCCGAAGTCCGAGGCCCAAAGTTGATCCGGCCTTGTTCAGCCTGCCCGGCTTATCCTCCAAGAACCGCATCAAAAAAACCAACTGACCCCCACCATGCCGTTGACGTTGTTCAAGCCCAGGTTGGGGGTGCTCAACCCGGCGCAGGACATGTGCAGGTAGCGGGCTTCAATGCTCAGAGCGAGGTTGTCCCGGATGAACCAGCGCACGCCCACGGCCGCCTGCAAATTGAACTCGAAGGTGTGCGACAAGTCCGGCGGCCCGATGCTGGTGGCGGTCACCCCCGCGCCGGCATCGAAATACGGCACCCAGCGGGTTCCGGTCGTAAAATTATACCGGAGGTGCGGGGTCAGCCCCACCAGCCACTCGGCCGTAGGCGAGAATTGCGCACCGCTGATCACCTCCCCGCGCAACTCCCAGTTGCCCCGGTACCAATGACCCTCTCCGCGCACCGGTCCCCACATGTAACCGCAGGACAGGCTGGACAGCGCCAGATCGTGGCTGTCCCGACCGCCAAAAGCTTTGACGCCGCAACCGGCGCCCGCGCCCAGACTGACCGATTGCACCCCGGCCCCGAAGCCGTTCCCGACGCCGTTTGGCCAGAGGTTGGGGTTGGAGGGCGGCAAGGTCAGCTCCGTCCCGGGGGCGGAATCGGCCGGGACGGCCGGCAGCGTGATCGGTCCGGCGTCCGGCAGCAATTCCTCCGCCTGGACCGCGGTGGCGGGGGCCGGCGAGTCCTGGGGCGGTGCGGCCGGTTCGGCGGCCGGGGAACTGAAGGCGGTCACTCCCGCCAATGTGAGGGCCGCCTGGCGGAGGACGGATTTATGTGTTTTCATAGGGCGTTGTTTCCATTGAAATGGCATTGGGCGCACCACGGGCTGCACAGCACAATCCGCGTGGTTCCATGGGGAATCCGGCAAAACCAGCCGCCGTCGGCGATGGCTTTGCCGCAGGTGAAACACTTGCAAGGCGCGGCCGTTGGTTCGGCCGCCGCCGGTGGGCGGCCGGCCAGTCCGGGGCTGGTGGTGGGTCGCGAATCATTCATAGTTAAAAATATAATCCAGTGATTTGTAAATGGCGCGCGACCGGAGCGACGTGCGCTCCCGGGACGCCCGCATCGTCAGCGGCCCGGGCAGGATTGCTGGTGATCCGACGAGGGGAAGCGCCCGCAGGTGCAATCGGCCTGCAACTGTAACCGATTGGCGGCCACTGAGGGATGGCCGGCGGCTCCTAAGTGAGCGGAGCAGCGCACACAGTCATGACACGGGCACTTCCCAAAAGCACTTTTCCGAATGAGGCCGGGGGAACCCCCGGCGGGGGCAGGACCGGCCGGCAGGGCCGGGTCTAAGGAAGGTCTGGTTTTCATGGCAAAGTTTCGTTGGGACAAGGGTCGGCAGATTTCAGGGGCGGATGCACCGCAGAAAATCCGCCGGCAAAACGCTTTCGCCCGTTCCCGGGAAGGACGGATACAGGGTCAGGCGGCTGATTTTGGCGGGATTGAGGAACCCGGCCCCGCCGGCCGGCAGGCGGAAGGGGATGACCGGCAGGTCGAAAAAATGAGCCAGACGCTGGCGTTCATCCTGGATCGTCGCCAATCGGGCGGCAAGCAGGCTGAGGATGATCATCCAATTCCCGGCGGTGTGGATTTCCAAATAGGTGGCACCATCGTCCGGCTCCGGGTTGGGGGCCTCGCCCTCGCCATTCCGGGCGAGCATTAAGAGCGCCTCCTCCTGGAAGGCCACCGCGCCGACTTCCACAATATCCAACCAGCCGGGCGGCAGCGGCAGCGGCAGCGGCAGCTTGGTGCGGGCCAGAATCAAGTCAATGGTCCGGCACGGCACGATGCTGACGTTGCGTTCTGAAGCCAGCGTCAACGAGGACTGGGCGAACAATCGGGGGGTGTTCAACAAGCCCATGATCCTGCGGCTGCTGTTTTCGTCACTTTGGTAGAACTGGGTGTTCGATCCGTCTTCCGAGCAAAGCTCGAGCGTCAGGTCAAGAGTGGAGGTGGTCATAATCCGGGAGGGGCAGGAAGGGAAGTGCCCGCCAATGCGGTCGGTTCGGGGAGGGAGCCGATTGGCCAGGGGGATGGCCAGATGCTCAAGAGACGGGTGAGCATCCCGCGTGCCGTGGTGAGGAGACGGGCACTTCCCAAAAGCGTTAGGTCTAACCGAGCCGGGGAAGGCATCGGAGCGAGAAGAATGAGTCGGTCGTTTCATATTTGGTTTTATTTCCAATCTCAGCAATCATTTTGCACGTTCCATGCCAACCCTCCGGTATTTACATATATCATTCTGCCACAATGACTTGAGCCATTTTTATCCCCGCGCCTTCCCGCGCCGAAGTTTCGCAACTTACGAAGATTCGCAGACGAATTTGCGATATTTCCACCCATGAAACCGCACCGAGATTCAAAACGGTCACATCCGTATGGCAACCCTGCCTTTCTTGGATTTACCTCAATTCACCTCAATTGGTCTTGGATTAGCTTGGACTCAGCCGGACTCAGCTTGACCGGGAGGGCGGTGTTGCCACGCCGCCCAAATATCCTCTTCGCCCCACAATCTGACACAAAGGTTGGATTAGCCTGGACTCAGCGCGACTCGGCGCGACTCAGCCGGACTCACCCTGACCAGTGGCCGAAAGGTGGCACAGACTTCCGGCCTGTCATCCAGCATTGCCTACGCAATCAATCCACCCCCCCAACCTGATTCAAAGCTTGGATTAGCTTGGATCTCTCCGACTTTGGACCTTGGACTTTTTCCGCCCAAAGCCCAGAACCTGCCGCCTCGGGCGGACTGATGTCAAAGAACCCGGCTGGCCTGCATCCAGCCGCCGCCCGGAGTGCCAAAAGCACCCGGACACAAAATCACGCCGGCAACCCCTGGTCACCTCCACCTGCCATAGGCACTCGCCGGGAAAAATTAAACCGGCCTCTGCCAACAGTTTCGATATTACACCCTGTTGCCAGACCTGTCAACCCCGATTCCGGGTCGCTGGCGTTGGCCTCCCGGCACCGCCCCCGAAAGGCCTCAGTGCCGGGTGCCTTGTGTTGGGCCACAAGCCCTCCGGCTTCCGCCATCGCCCAGGCTATGGCGGACAAGTTGGCGGGCAGGCGGGCACGGTCCCTAGTTTCTTAATTGTGCGATGGCAATCCCGCAGAGTGGGAGGCACCGCTTTGACTGGGGACGGTCAACCGCGTACGAAAGCGGTGTCTGCGCTCTGCCATCGCACTCCAAGACGCTTCGCGAGTTTGGACAGGGAAATGCACAAGTGGCATTGCCATAATGGGTTGCGCTGCTAAGTCGTCGAAGATGGCGAGAAACACGCGTGTTATTTGCAAGTTGTTGAATATGAGAAGGTTGAACGGCAAACAGAGGAAGATAACAGAAAACATCAGGTTTCGGCTGGGGGCCGGAAACAGCCGTCCAATAGCGCTCACCCTGAAAGGACGGTCCACTTTGCTGGCGGTTTGGCCGGAGGAAAAGGCATCCTTGCTCCCAAGCCGCGCCAAATGCGAGGGGAATTAAGCGGGCCGACCTATTTCGCCGCCGGGTCGGAATATAGTTTCACCAAGGCTTCCTGCACGGCGGGGAGGTGCAGGTTTCCCAGGTGTCCGCCTTGGGGGTAATCCGTGAGGCGACCGGCAAACGTCGAACGGAACCAGGCCAGGTCGGCCGGGGTCAGCAGGAAATCATCTTCGCAGAGTTGCACGCGGATTTTGGGATTGTGGCGGAACCATTCCGTGTCCGTTTCCAAATCAGTGGCGGCGATCAGCTCCGCGCGGCTGGCGCCGCGACCGCTCTGGAGCAGGTACGGGAGGACGAAGCGGTCCATATATTCAGCGTAATTGATCTGCCGGACCTCGCGGTAGGCGTCCTGGCGGATGAATTGGTCCGGGTCCGTCTTCAGCACCCCCAGGTTGTGCCGCCGCTGGCTGTCCATGATCACGCTCATCAATGTGTACCGGAACGAGAGCCCGATGAGAAAGTCGGACTCCGTGCGGGTCAGGGGAATGTCGCCCGAGACATCCAGGCCGTTGCCGGCAAAGTACAGGGCCTTGTAGACGGCTTGCTCCATCCGCGCGCGCCGTTCGGCCGCCGGCCAGGCCAGCGGCGCGTCGAACATCTTGTCCAAAAGCTGCGCCGCCCGGGCCAGGCTTACGGGTGGATTGACCGCCACGTAGCGGTCGAAGGTCAGTCCGGCGGACCGGCCGGCCGCTTCGCGGGCGGCGATCATCAAGGTGAAATAAGCGCCATGGGAAACACCCGTCAGGCTGGTGCCGGTGATTTGGCTACCCTGCCACTTCCGCACGTCGGCCAGGATCAACTTCAGGGCGTTCACCAAATCATCGCAGTCCGCCGGGCTGTAGCCCGGAACCGCCAGGGTGGAAGCCGATTGCATGAACTCGGGCTGGAACGGATTGGACAGCACCACCACGGAATAACCGTGCCGGTACAGCATGTCCGCATAGGCCACGGGCGCGCGGTCCAGCCGGTACGAACCCAGGCCGGGGAGATAACACACCAGCGGGGCCGGCTTTTTCTGCATCCAGCAGGAATATGCCATTTTTTTTCCGGTGGCGGGCACGAATACCCGGCGGGTGACGGCCCGGTCCGCAAAGTCCGGGGTGAGCGGTTTGAAGAGCACCGCGCGGATGGTGGGATTGGGGTTATATTTGCCTCCGGCATCGGGGTGGTAGGCCAGCACCAGCCGCTGCCGGTTCAACGAGTACAACGTGCGGGTGGCCTGATAGGGATCCTCCAGCGAATCCAGCTGGCGCTTATAATCCCGCGCGTCACCGCTCAGGTCATTGAGCATGAAGCCCGGCCGAATGCTCTGGGCCCAGAGATCATGCGGATACGCGCAACCAATCCAAAAACAAACATCCAGCGGGAGGTCCACCAGCCGGCCCGCCGCATCGCGGCCATTGCTGGGACCGAGGAGCGGCAGCTCCAGGTAAAATCCGGGACCGGTGCCATAATGCCCCAAGGTGAGTCCGAAATCTTGGTCGGAGCGCCCGATCTGCCAGTGGGTGGCCGGATCGAACAGGCCGCCCAACCCGACCGTGGAGTTTACGCCAAAACGCTCGGTTTCCACCCAGGCACCGTGCCATTTGCCCTGGAAGCAATTGTTAAACAAGCGGACCGGATATGCCAGGTTGTGGCCGACGTGGGCGATCCCGGTGCGGGCCGGTTTGGGCACCGCAACATTATAGCCGAAGCTCAAGGGATAAACCACCCCGCGAAACAAGCATTCGTTCACCGCCCAGGAACCACGGTTGAAGCCTTCCAGCGGATCCGGCACCACGTCAAAATACGGCATTTGCCCGGGTTGCAAGGTGTCCGCCGGGCCGGCCGGCGCGGCGCCTTGGGCGTGAAGACCGGCGACGGGCAGGAGGAGGAACAACGCCACCACAAAGCAGGGAAGGCGGGACCGGTCACTGACCAATCCGGAATGGGCGGGGCGCACTGGAGTGTTCATAGGTTCAGGGTGGCGTTTAGGATACCGGACACGGTCCGGCTTCCCAAATGTCCATGGCATACTCGGCAATGGTGCGGTCACTGGAAAAATGACCGGAGCCGGCGACATTCAGGATGGCCCGGCGGACCCAGGCTTGCGGGTCGCCGTACAAGTGGATCATCCGCCGGTCCGCTTCGAGATAGGATGGCAAATCCGCCAAGTGCAGGTAGTGGTCTCCGTAGGTCACCAGCGTGTCAAACAGCGGGGCGAAGAGGCCGGGTTCCTCGGGGGCAAAACGGCCGGTGAGCATCTGATCCAGGGCCAGCCGGGTCTCCGGTTCGTGGTCGTAGTGCCAGCGCGGATTATACCAGCCGCGGGTGTTGGCCACCTGCCCGGCCGTCAGGCCAAACAGGAAGAAGTTTTCCCCGCCCGCCTCCGCCGCCATTTCAATGGTCGCACCATCCTGGGTGCCTATGGTCAGCGCCCCGTTCATCATGAATTTCATGTTGCTCGTCCCGCTGGCCTCATAGCCGGCCGTGGAAATCTGATTGGAGACATCGCTGGCCGGGATGAGTCGCTCCGCCTGGGTGACGCAGTATTCCGGGAGGAACACCACTTTGATTTTGCCGCGCACCGCCGCATCGGCCTCGATGACGGCAGCCAAATTATTGATGAATTTAATGATGAGCTTGGCCAGGTGGTAGGCCGGGGCGGCCTTGCCGGCAAAGAAGAACGTCCGGGGCGGCGGGTCGAGGCGGGGATTCTCCCGCAGCCGGTTGTAGAGCACGACCACGCGCAGGGCGTTGAGCAGTTGCCGCTTGTATTCGTGGATGCGCTTGACCTGGCAGTCGAACAGGGTGTCGGGGTCCACCGCCTGACCGGTGGTGGCCCGGAGCCAGTTGGCGAAGCGACTCTTGGCTTCGCGTTTGGCGCGCCGAACGGCGTCCTGAAAATTGGCATCGTCGGCCAGCGGCTTCAGCTTGCGCAACTGGGTGAGATCGGAGATCCAGCCCCGGCCAATGGCGCCGCTGATGGTGCGGGCGAGCGGAGGATTGGCCAGCAACAGCCAGCGGCGCGGCGCAACCCCGTTCGTCTTATTGTTGAAACGTTCGGGGAACACCTCCGCCAGGTCCCGGACGGTCACCGTGCGCAACAGATGGGAATGAATGGCCGCCACCCCATTGGTGCTGTGGGTGCCGACGATGGCCAGGTTGGCCATGCGCACTTTCCGGTGCGGTGCCTCCTGGATCAGGCTCACCCGCGCCACCCGGCCCTCGTCGCCCGGGAACCGGATCCGCACGTCCTGGAGGAAGCGGCGGTTGATCTCATAAATAATTTCCAGTTGGCGGGGCAGGAAGGTTTCAAACCAGTCCACCGGCCATTGCTCCAACGCCTCCGGCAGGAGCGTGTGGTTGGTGTAGGCCAGGGTTTGCCGGGTGAGGTCCCAGGCCTCCTCCCACCCCAGCCCGGCTTCGTCCAGCAAAATCCGCATCAATTCCGGAACGGCCAGGGCCGGATGCGTGTCGTTGAGCTGGATGGCGACCTGGTCGGGCAGCCGGCTCCAGTCCGGATTGGTTTGGCGGAAACGGTTCACCAGATCCGCCAAGGAACAGGCCACCAGAAAATATTCCTGCACGAACCGCAACCCCTGACCGTGACTGGTGGAGTCATCCGGGTAGAGGACGCGGGTGAGTGACTCCGCGCGCAACGTCTCCGCCACCGCCCCGATAAAATCACCATGACTAAAGGTTTTGAAATCAAAGCAATCGGGGGCGGCCGCCGCCCAGAGGCGCAGCGTGTTGACGGTCTTGCCGCCGTAACCGATCACCGGGCGGTCATAGGGGACACCGATGAGCTTGGAAGGCCGCCCGCGGATGACGTGCAATCTCCCGTCGTGCAACTCAAAGGAACAATTCAATTGCACCTCCACCTTTTCGCGCGGCCGGATGACCTCCCAAGGATCGGGACGGCGCAGCCAGTTGTCGGGCTGTTCCTGTTGCCAACCGTCCTGGATGGTCTGCTTAAACATGCCGTACTCATAGCGCAGCCCATAGCCCATGGCCGGCAGCTCCATGGTCGCCATGGATTCCAGAAAACAGGCCGCCAGCCGCCCCAGCCCGCCGTTGCCCAAACCAGCGTCCGGCTCTTGTTCCAGCATTTCCGGCCAGTCCAAGTTTTCCTGCTCCACAGCGTGGCCGATCAACGGGTCCAGCCGGAGATTCATGATATTGTTGGCGAGCGACCGGCCAATCAGGTACTCCATGGAAAGATAATAGATCCGCTTGGGATTGGCACGCGCGTAGGCCTCTTCCGTGCGGACCCAGCGTTGGGACAGGACATCCCGCACCGAACGGGCCACCGCCCAGAACCGTTCGCGCGATCCGGTCGCGTCCAGCGCCATGACGTGGTCGAACAGGAGGTGCTGCTCAAAGGCGGCATTGGGCTCACCGGAAAATTTAACCGGGCCGCACCCGTATTGCTCCAAGAGCCGGGCGGTTTCATTGGCTTCAGGGTTGGCGGGAGTGTTGCCGCCGGTTTTGGGGGTTGAATTCAATACGCCCGCATGTCTTTGGGGGCTAACCAGCTTGGGTTTCAGTATTGGGCCATTCATATAAATTAAGGTCACGAACCGTCTTTCCGCTCTGCCAACTTTGGATGCACGTTTCATGCCAATCATCAAAGCCATTGCCAACGAGCTCACTGATAAGGACTTGCATCATTTAATCTCCGCCGGGCCATGCGCCGGAATCTCGCAACTTACGAAGGTTCGCTGGTGAACTTGCGAAGTTGCGGCGTCATTTTGCTTCCGGCTTCTTCACCAAGGCGCAGCCAGACCGGGTCAGTGCGCACGAAGGACCAGCACCGGACAAGGCGATTGACGGATCATTTTTTCCGCCTGGCTGCCGCGCAGGGCATGGGCCAGGCCGGTCCGGCCGTGGGTGGCAATGATGATTAAATCGCTTTTCAAATCACGGGCCGTTTCCTGAATGACTTCGGATGGCACACCCATCCGGACGATGGTGGGGCCCATGCTCGGCGGCCGCAGTTTCTCCCGTTGACAAAGGCCGGTGACGGTTTGTTCGGCCGCCCGGACAATTTCATCCACCCCTCCGCCCTCTGGTGACCAGTCGCCGCTGTCCGGAGTGATGGCCGGCATTTCCAGGACATGCAACAGGGTGATCCGGGCGCCGACCAGATGCGCAAAGCGGATGGCATATTTCAAGGCCACATTGGAATGTTCGGAAAAATCCACCGGCACCAGAATCTCCTGCTTGGGCGCGGCCGGCGGGCCGGGGTTGGGTGCCGGCAGAGCCGATGGCAGGGGCGATCCGGAGGTTGGTTTGTCCGGCCCGGGATTCGCTGGGCCGACTTTTGATTCAAAGTTCACGGCGACTCCTTCCAGAAAGGGCAAAGTTTCACCCAGAGACAGTAACCGGCGGCCACGCTGAGGAGGATGAAAAGGACGAGGGACAACCACAGGATGCCCCGCTCCAATTTTACCCGTGCCGATGCCCATTTTCCCCCCTCCTCCGCCGTCCGATTGCCTTTCTGAACCAAGCCGGACGAGGTCTCTGGTGAGTCGTCGCTGGGGCCGGCGTTTTCACCTGGGCGCATCATAACGGCGTGCTTTCCGCCAGCAACCGGGCCAGCTTCATCGCCAGGGGCACAGTTTCTTGGTAGAGCGCGAGGCGTGCGCGGATTTGGGCGGCCACCCCGGCGTCAGTCACGCTCTTGATCTCGGCGGCCACGGTTTTTTCGAGTTCCGCCAGTGCGGCGGGGAGGTCGGGCACAGCGTGTCCGGGTTTGCCCGCCATCCGGTCGGACAGGTTCAGGAGCAAATCCGCCAGCGCCGCCCGGAAGCGGGCCGAAGCCGCACGCAATGGTTCCGGTGCGGCCGGCGGACGCAAGTCAGGCCGGTGTTGGACGATGGCAAGCTGCTGCAGGAAGAGCGACTGCGCCGTGTCGCGAACCGCTTGGAGCCCCTCGCGCTGGGCGGCCCCCGGCTCGAACTTCGAGCTTTCCAGCAATTCCCGGATCACGCCAAAATCCTGATGCACCTGCAGGCGCAGGGCGTAAGCCGCGGTCAATTGCGGCGCATGGTCCTCCGGGTCGGGCAGGTCGGCCAGCTTCGCCAGCGTGTGCAGGACCGATGCCAGCTTGGCGCGCATGGTTCCCAGGGCCGTGACCGGCCAGAACCGGCTGTTGATGAAGCCAAACACGAGGAGCCCCAGGGCCACCCCGATGAGGCGGTCCCGCACCACGCGCAGTTCGGTGTAGGTTCCGTAGGTTTGCAGGACGCATTTGTAGAAGGCCAGGGCAATCTGCAAACCGCAATAGGAAATCCGCGGACTGCCGAAGTTGACATAGGCCGCCAAGACCGTGGCCGCCCCCACCGGAAGCCAGAAGCCGCCCAAGGAGTCCAGGTGTGGGAAGACATACATGAGCGCGATCAACCCCAGAAGGCCGCCCACTGCGGCGCCGGCAAAACGCAGCAGCCCTTTTTGCACGCTCGCGCCCACCGTAGAGAGCGAGCAAACGATACAGGTGATGACAGAGGTGTATATTCCAGAATAAGCCGTCAGCGTGAAAATGAGATAGCAGATGAAACCGGCGAGCGCGCCTTTGATGGCAAAGTGAAAGTATTCCGGATTGGTGAAGGCATTCGGGGCGAGCAAACCGCCTTGATCCTGGTTGGGTGCCGGCCTCAACTCCTCCGGCAAATTCCGTCCCGGGAAGGTGAACGGCATCAGTTCGGCGGCCCGTTCCATTTCCGCCAGCGAAGGCAGGGCCGCCTGATCGGCGGCCGCCGTGCCGGCCGCCGGCGGACCGGAAATTACCGGAGGCTCGTGATTAATGATCGCGGTGCGCCACCGGGCACAGGCGTCGGCCAGGTTGCGCAGCCGTTGTTGCATCGCTTCATTCGCGGACGGGACGCCCTGCGCCTCCAGCACGGTCGCCGCCGTCACCAACCGGTCCACGACGATGAACTGCGCGCGCAGTTCGGTCCCGTAATTTTTAAGCCAGGGCTCAACGGCGGCGGCCGCCTTGAGCAGACGGAGGGGTTCCACCACGCCTGCCAGTGCGAGCGGGGTCAGGGACGAAGGGTGCGCCGGCGGCGCGCCAGCGGCCAGCCGCCGCAGCAGACTTTCAACCGCATCGAGACGGTGGGTCAATCCGCGCAGCAGCACCGACCGCGAGGTTTCCGGGTTCAGCAGAAATTGCACCGCCAGATTGACCAGGAGTCCCAGCGTCCACGCCCACCAATAATAGAACGGAGTGCGGTTCAGGATTTCGATGGAGGAAACGGTGTCGGGAATCGTCACACCAAAGCCGATGACGATGGCCACGCCCAAACCGATGATGCTGGGATTCACGGCCCGGATCATGAACAACCCCAAGGCGATGAACGCAGGCACACACAGCACCCGGAGCCACGTCAGGTCGAGCACACACATGTAGTAAAGGAGCAGCAATCCGCAAGTGAGGGTGGCGGCCAGGATGGCCAGAATCGTTCCCAGCAGCGTGGTCGAAACGTCCTCCCGGGCGATCATGAAAATTCCAATGATCAGCATGAGCGGCTGGTGCAAATGAAACACCATGATGGGAACGGTGCAGGCCAGGCAGGCCAGGGTGACCCGCAGCGTGGCGCGCCAGCGGCCGGGCGTGGGGGCCATTTCGCGGCGCACAAACTCCACGAATTGATCGGTCATCGGCCGGGCAATGGCGGAGGTGGCGGTCACGGCGTTCCTGTTATTACGGATGGGCCGGCTGCGGGGCCCGGCCGGTGATTGTCACCACGGCCGACGCCCCGACCCGGAAGCTTTCATCCGGGTCTTCCACCTGCACCCGCACGGGAAAGCGTTGCGCCAGCCGCACCCAGTCCAGGTTGCGCGGCACGTTGGGCAAGCCCATCACGGTGGTGCCGTCTTCGGGAAGCACGGCCCACGCCAAACCAACGACTTTGCCCTTGAAGCGTTTCCCGCCTTTGAATTGCAGATAGATTTCCGCCGGGGATCCTTCCTCGATGTGCTTGAGCTGGGTTTCGCGAAAATTGGCGACCACATACCAGGTGCGCGTGTCCACCAGGGTGAACAAATCCACGCCGGCCCGGGCAAACTCGCCCGGGGAGAGATTGAAATTCACCACCTTGCCGCTGAACGGCGCGGTCACGCGGCAGTATTCAAGATTCAACTCGGCTTCATGAAGCTGCGCCTCGGCGGCGGCAATGCGGGCGTTCACGTCGCCTTCCTGACCGATGGCATCTTCGGCACGGAGCCGCTGCAGTTTGGCCTCATCCACGGCGGCACTCGCCGCCAAAAGCAGTTTCTGAGCCTCGCGGACTCCGGTGTCGGCCACCTGGCGGTGCGTGCGCGCGGCTTCGAGTTGATCGGCGGTGGCGAATTCCTTGAGCAACAACGGTTCCAGCCGTTTGACGTGGTCGTCCGCCTCCTGGAACTCCGCCTGGGCGCGTTCCACCGAGGCCTCGGCGGCCAACCGCTGCGCCTCCGCCCGCACAATCGCGGCGTCGGCCACGGACAAGGCTTCTTTCAAGGCGGCCACCTCCTTGCGCGTGAGGCTCAAACCGGCTTTGGCCCCGGCCACCGCCAGTTCGTAGGGCCGCGGATCAATCTCCAACAACAAATCCCCCGCCTGGACATATTGATTGTCACGGACATGAAACTCGACAATGTGGCCGCTGGCGTGCGGCGCCACCCCGATGAAGTTCGCCCGGAGCGTGGCATCGTCCGTCTGGGGTCGTTCGTCATGCGACCAGGCCGCGATGAGGGCGACCACCCCGAAGGCGAGGATGATGGCCAGACTGATTCGTCGGCCAATGATCTTTAAATTCGGTTGCGTGGATGCGGGATTTTCTTCGGACATAATTTTAACTCCTGAAAAAGCACAGCCAGACCAGCAGGGTGATCATTCCCCACAGGCACAAATAAACCAGCAGGCGCGGCCGCAAATGCGGCTCAATGCCGGTCCGGAGGCAAACCGCTCGAACCGCGAAGGCCCCCGCCACGCCCAGGATCATGCACAGCATCCACCCCGGGAAAAAAGAGCCCAGCAGGTTGATGGAGGGCGCCGCCCGGCAGCCGGTGAGAAAAACCAGGCTTAGTCCGGCGGCGTCCCGCCACCACCGCCTGCCGGTGAAGCCAGAGCGGGAGGCCCCGCGATTTTCGTTGGATTTGATCAAATTCATGGTTCCGTTGGCACGTTTCCGAAGGTTCGTTTTTGCAATTGCGGGCCGAGGTCGCCGGAAGCAAACGCCAGCGCGGCGGTGGATTCCAGCAGCGTCGCCCGCGTGTCGAGTTGCGTGTAACGCGCCTGGCTTAATTCACGGCGCGCCGTCAACACGTCCACCAGGCTGCTCAATCCGTTTTGGTAAGCCTCGAAGGTTTGCGCGTAGGATTTTTCGGAGGCGGCGACCAGCGCCGCCGCCACCTCCAACCGGCGGATCGCCAGCTTGGTGTCCGTGTAAGCCTGCCACACCTGCGCAATGGCCCGGTCGCGGGAATCTTCCAGTTGATGTTGCGCCGCCTCGCGTTCCGAACGGGCGATTTCCAATTTGTGCTTGCGCACGCCGCCATCAAACCAGGACCAGGTTAGTTCAAGCCCCACGCCCCAGGTTGGCTGTTCCGTTGACGCCCCGGGAAGCGTGTCGCCGGCCAGTCTGATCTGCGAGCGGTCAAAGGATCCGCCGGCTTCCCCTTGAAACGAAAGCGTCGGATACCAGGCGGTGCGCGCCCGCCGTATGTCCGCCTCTTTCTCGCGCAGGATGGCCACTTGCGCGAGCAGGTCGGGGCGCTGCTTCAAACTCCGGTCAATCACCTGTTCAACCGTGTCCTCCAGATTCGTGGGCACGGACAATTTGGAAAAGTCCACCACGCGCAGCGGCACGGTGGGAGTGATGCCGATGCTTTCAGCCAGGTTCACCTGCGCGTCTCGTTCCCGGGCCGTGACATCTTCCAGGTCAAACTCGGCCGAAACCGCCTGCTGCCGCGCCAGCGACACATCGGGCGCGGTGGCCAGCCCCTGCTTGAACCGCGTTTCCGCCGCCTCCTGCACTTTCAAGGCCGAGGCGAGCGCCGCTTGCGCCACGTCAATGCGCCCGCGAACTTTGGACAATTCGTAGAAGGCGCTTTGCACCTTGAAGACAATGGCTTGGTGCCGCGCATTGAAGCCCAGATTGGCCGCGAGCAACTGGTTTTTCGCGGCGACCACGCCGGACTTGCGCCGGCCAAAATCGAGCAGCACCCATTCGAGCGCGGCAACCGGCCGGGCCTCCTGAGCTTCCAGATCCATGTAGCCTCCGGTCATGGGCGACAACGGCAACGGAACTGGTTCGCGCGCGTAATCGGCGGAAGCGCGCAACGCGAGCTTGGGCAAATACTCGCTCTCCGCCAGTCCGACCGCCGAAGCCGCCTCCCGGGCGCGTTCCCAGGCGACTTTCGTTTCCGGGTGTAGGCGCTCGGCCAGGTCAATCAGCCCGGCCAGTTCGTAATCTTCCCCGGCATCCGCCGCCGGTTCGGCCTGGATCTTGAGCACGCTGGCATAATCCACCAGGTCCGGTGGCGACCATGGGCTTTCCGACAAGGCGGGGGCTTTGAGATTCTTGAGCGTATCGGCGGGGCTGGCGGATGACAGGTCCACCCCCGGGGCATTCCAAGCGCCCAACCCGATGAACCCGGCAACGGCAATGCCAGCGATATGGGCCCCCTTGGTATTCATCTTCGTCAACTGACCGCGATCAGCGAGATCCGTTCGTTGCGTTCGTTGCGAACAATGCCGCTGGCGTTCGGATCCAGCCGGGGGTTGCCATCCACCAGAAACAGGTATTGGTGGTGACCGTGAGGGAGTTCCAAGCCGGTCATCCAGGTGCCATCCGGCATCCGTCGCATCGGGGTCGCCGTCAAATCCCAATCATTGAAATCGCCGACCAGGCAAACGTGCTCCGCGTTGGGCGCGTTGCAGAAGAAGTCCACATGATGGCGCGGCCGGTTGGCGCAGCAACCGCCCGGTGCGACCGCCGGATGGGAGTTGGGTTCAGAGGTGAAATTCATGGTATTTTGCCCGTCCGTAACAATACCGGCCGGTGCTCTATTGATTTCCGTGCTTTTTCCGTGTTCATGTTGGCACTCATTCTCAAGCTCCACACTGCCTTGCACGTCCCATGCCAGCCGTAAATTCCAAATGCAACTCTTTCATTCCTAATAACTTGAGTCATTTTGATCCTGGCTCCGGCGGACACCGAAATTTCGCAACTTACGAAGGTTCGCAGTTTGACTTGCGAAACTGCAATGAAGCCATAAGCTAAGCCAATGAATCTGCCGGAGAACTATCAACCCGAGTACGAGTCATTAAAGTACCGCCTCCTGGAACTCGCCCAAATCCATTCGGTGGATGCTTTGTTGCAGTATGTGGTCAAGGGCGCGCTGAACCGGCCGCACACGGCGCTGACGCAAATTTGGCTGGTGGACCCGTGTGGCCAGCACGAGGCGTGCCCCGGCGGTCGGAGTGTTCGCACCAGACGAGCTGTCTGCATCTGGTGGCCCAGGCGGGGCGGTCACCGGACGAATGCGACAGGGGCGGATTGGACGGGAAGCAGGGCTTTCAACGCCTTCCCATCGGCTGTTTAACCATTGGTGAGATTGCCGCCAGCGGACAACAGGTGGTGGTCAGCGATGCCGGACCGGACGACGCCTGCCTGGCCCATTTGGATCCCCTCCAACGCAAGGATATTTGCGGTTTCAATGGCCAGCCCATCCTCATTCGCGATCAGGTGCTTGGCGTTTTTGTCTCGTACGCCTTCGTTGCGCTGCCCGAAGAATCAACGGTTTGGGGGCGGCTGGTGGCGGACCATATCGCGGTGGCGCTGGTCAATGCGCGGGCGTTCGAGGAAATGAACCAGCTCAAGGGTCAACTGGAACTGGAAAACAGGTATCTGCGCGAGGAAGTGCGGGAGGCCCGGTCCTTTGGCAGCATTGTGGGCGACAGCAACGCCCTGCGCCAGGTGGAGATGGTCGCACCCACCGACGGGACCGTCCTGATTCTTGGAGAATCCGGGACCGGCAAGGAACTGGTGGCGCGGGAGATTCATCAGCACAGCCACCGCGCGGAAAGGCCGTTGATCCGGGTCAATTGCGCCTCCATTCCCAAGGATTTGTACGAAAGCGAGTTTTTCGGCCACGCCAAAGGCGCGTTCACCGGCGCGCTCAAGGACCGCGCCGGCCGGTTTGAAGCCGCCGATGGCGGCACGTTGTTGCTGGACGAGGTCGCCGAAATTCCGCCGGAGTTGCAAAGCAAATTTTTGCGCGTCCTGCAGGAGAAACAGTACGAACGCGTCGGGGAGGAAAAAACCCGCTCGGTCAATGTGCGGATCATCGCGGCCACCAACCGAAATCTCCAGCAGGAGGTGGCGGAAGGCCGTTTCCGGCAGGATCTCTTCTACCGGTTGAACGTCTTCCCGATTGAAGTGGGCCCCCTCCGCCAGCGCCCGGGCGACATTCCGCTGCTGGCGGCGCACTTTCTGGAACAGGCGGCCCGGCGGCTTAAACTGCGGCTGCCGCGGCTGACCGCGGCGCATGTGGCGGAACTGCAACGTTATGACTGGCCGGGCAGCGTCCGGGAACCGCAGAATGTGATCGAACGCGCGGTGATTCTCGCCCAAAGCGGGGGCCTGCATTTCGACCTGCCGGTGACCGGAAGGGCCGTGACCCTGCCGGCCCCGGCGTCGGCGCCGGAGGCGGCGGTCCCGGCGGCAGCGGACCCCATTCTCACGGAGGCGGAAGTGCGGCGGCGCGAGCAAACCAACGTCCTCGCGGCCCTCACCCAGGCGGGGTGGAAGATTCATGGCCCCGGCGGTGCCGCCGAGTTGCTGGGTCTCAAACCCACCACGCTCATTTCGCGGATCAAAAAGCTGGGTCTGAAGCGGGATTAAGGTCAGATACCAATCGTCTGAATTCCACGCTGTCGGCCAACTGGCGGGCGGCCAACTGGCGCAAAGAAATCAAGCCCGGCCTTGTGGGCGGCACCTTCCAGAAACTGCCAACGCGGCGAATCCGCTCCGTCCATGGCTTGCTCGGGGCCGAGCAGGGCCACGACGGCGGCGCGGTTGCCGCGCTTGCGTGGCAGGCAGGAGTTTATCAGGTCTTGGACTGAAATATTCAGGCCGTCGGTTGAGCTGGTCGCGATGAGGATGATGTCCGCCTCGAGGGCATCGGCCAACGCCAGGGTGAAGCAGCCGGTGTCTTCCAGAAAATCGAACCGCCAAAGCCGGGGGACCAACTGCAGCCGGTCCGTCGGTTCCGGGAAAAGGTTCGTCAGCGTGCGCATGGCCTGCTGTCCGGCGGGTGCGTCGTCGTAAACCACCACGACCTTTGGGAAGGGAAAGACCCCCGTTTCTTCCGCCGCGGGCGCGGGTGCCAGCGAGCGCCGGCTTTGCCCGGGCGCAAGCCGGCCCGGTCCTTCGCTCCGGGGAAGAAGGTTGGTTTTGACCACGGTTGGCGGCTTATCACTGCCCGGTTGGCTGGCAATGTTGATTGTCTGGCATTGGTGTTGCACGATGCTCTTTCCCTTCACGTGGGGTTTCGCCTGTCCATGCTTGGACGTCAGAAAATTGTGACATAATCAGCGGCCGTCTATTCTGCTGCAACCCAGCCGCCGCGCACATCCGCGACCAGCCGGCGAAATTCCGGGTTGTTCTCCAATTCCGTTTTTGCTAGGTCTTCCAGGCGGTTCACCGTCGGGGACGGAAGTTGCAGGCTGGTGGGCACGGTATTAAAAAAATGGCGGTCGGAGGCGGCGGCCATCTGGCTGAAATGCAGTTCCACGATGTAGGATTCAATTTTGACGGCCGACGCATCACCGGTCTGGGCGCGGGCGGCCTCCCGTTCACGATCCAGGCGCGCGGTCACTTCCCGGAACAGTTCAATGGTTTCAAATGAATAGCGGTCCCCGATGGCCTGCACCACGGAGCCCATGACGCTTCCCCGTCCGAGCGCCCGGTCTTTCGCATCCCAGCCGTAGTCCCGCTCGGTGCTCGCGTCCACCACGATGATGGCCAGCCGGCGCGGAATTTTGACGGGGGCCGGCGGGGTCAGGCCCCGTTCTTCGAGCTTGATGGCCCGTTCCACGGGTCCGCGCAGGCCCAGATTATCGGCGATGCCGCCGTCCACCAGGTGGATGAATTTACGCCGGTCGCCGTCCACGTAGGAGCGTTCCTGCAAGGCGAGGTCTTTCAGCCGGCTGGAGGCCATGGGATCGGATAACACGGAGGTGACAAACTCCGGCTCCGGCGCGGGATGCTCCGCCGAGTAATTCTTCAGAATCACCGGCCCCAAATAGGGCGGGAACGCCGCCGAAGCCGCCACGGCGCGCGCGACGGGGAACTTGGACAAATCGGACTGGAGCAGGTCGAATTGATCCTGAGTGAATTCAAAGCGCGCGCCAATCGCCAGATCCGTGGCGTTGACGATGAGAAACGGCCGGCCGGGGCGCGACGTCAAATCGCCAAAAGTGGCGCCTTGGAACAGCAAATGATCGTAGTATTTCGCGGCCAGGTCGCTGCTGCTGTACCGGGGCGAAGCCACGCGGGCCAGGTTCCACGGGGCCAGGAGCCGCAACAGCAGGTCGTTTTGGACGGACTTTTTGAGGAAGCGCGACTCGTAATCCTGGAAGATGCGGTCGCCCCAGAGCGTGTAATAGGCCGCGGTGACGCTGCCCCCGGACACGGCGGAAACCATGCTGACATCGTCCAACAGGCGGTGCTGCTGGCCGGGTCGTCCCACGTCCGTTTTCGCCAGTTCCTCCAGCACGCCGTAACTCAAGGCCGCCGCGCGGGTGCCGCCGCCGGAAAAGGCGAGCACCAGCAGCAGATCGTCGGAGTTGGTCCGGGCCACGGCAGTTTCGAAGCGGTAGCCGGCGGCGGGATTCACCGCCGTCAACCGCGCATTGACGGGATAGTGCGCACAGCCGCTGACCAGCAGCAAAACGGCGAGGGAAAATGGAACGTGTTTTAAGTGCATGGCAGGAGAATTTCAGGAATTCATCCGCCGTTGATTCCGCCAGTCTGGCGATTTGGAATCCCCAAACGAAATGTCCAGGGTGCGCGCGGTCATCACGCCATAGTCGTCCGCGGCAACGAGCTTGAGTTTGGCCGTCGCCACCTTCAGCGGAACGTAATCAATTCGCGGCGGGTTGAGGGCGACCATTACGCCGTCATGACCTTCAACCAAAGCGCGCACCGCCGCCGAACCGAAGACCAATCCAAGCGAGCGGTCGAGGGACGTTGGCTGGCCGCCGCGCAATAGATGACCGAGCACCACCGCGCGCGTTTCCTTGCCGGTCATTTCCCGCAACTGGCCGGCCACGATCTGGCCCACGCCACCGAGCCGTTCGACCTGGCCGGCACTGGCCGCTTCTTTCAAGGTGACGCCGCCCCCGACCGGCATCGCGCCCTCGGCCACAACGACGATGGCGTAATGCCGGTCGCGGCCAGCGGTCTTGCGTTTGACATGCGCGGCCACTTTGGCGAGGTCATAGGGGATTTCCGGAATGAGAATCGCATCCGCCCGGCCGGCGATGCCGGCATGCAGCGCAATCCACCCCGCATACCGGCCCATCACTTCCACCACCATCACCCGCCGGTGCGATTCGGCGGTGAAATGCAGACGGTCAATGCACTCGGTCGCAAACGACACCGCGCTGTCGAAACCGAACGTCGTCATCGTCGATTCAAGGTCGTTGTCAATCGTCTTGGGCACGCCGATGACGCGCAGCCCCTTTTTGTTCAGGTCGCGCGCGATGGTGAGGGACCCGTCGCCGCCGATGGAAATGAGCGCGTCGAGCCGTTGTTCCCGGAAACCGCGCAGCAGTTCGTCGCTGCGGTCAATTTCCTTGAAAGAACCATCTGGCCGCGGCACGCGCAGTTTGAATGGATTCCCGTAATTGCTCGTGCCCAAAATGGTGCCGCCGAGGTGCGCGATGTTGTGAACCAGCCGGCGCGTCAGTTTTATCACCCCGCCATCGGGATAGCTTTCGGGATGGAGCAAGCCATCGAATCCGTCGCGGATGCCGAGAATATCCCAACCGTGATTGTGCGCGGCATGGACGGCCGCATGGATGACCGCATTCAGTCCGGGCGCGTCACCGCCGCCGGTATTGATGGCGATTCGTTTAATGTCGTTCATAGCCTCGTTTTTCCGATCAGGGTTCAGGTTGCAAATATCAATTTACGGTCTTGGCCTGCGCGAGCTGCGGCGACCGGTCAGGTGTTTCCCAGCCGCCGCCGAGCGCCTTGTACAGCGCGATCAGATTGGCTGAAATGGTGCGGTCGCTTTGCACCAGCGCGTCCTGCGCCTGATACAGCGAGCGTTCGGCGTCGAGCACGTTGAGGAAGTTCGACAGGCCGTTGGCATAAAGCTGGTTCGCCAGGCGCAAGGATTCCTCACTGGACCGGACCGCGGCCGCCAACTGCTGCCGGCGGATTTGTTCCTTGGCGTAGGCCGTCAGCGCATTCTCCACGTCTTCAAACGCGCCCAACGCCGTGTTCTCATAATTCGCCAGCGCCTGTTCCTGCCGGGCAGTTTGCACTTTGATGTTGGCGCGAATGCGACCGGCATCAAAAATATTCCATTGCACGGTGGGGCCCGCCGACCAGAACCGGCTGCCGGAGTTAAACCAGTCGCTCCCGCTGACGCCCTCAAAACCGGCGGCCCCGGTGAGAAAGAATTTCGGGAACAAATCCGCGGTGGCCACGCCGATGTTGGCGGTGGCGGCGGCCAGTCGGCGTTCGGCCAGCCGCACGTCGGGGCGGCGCAGGAGCAGATCGGAAGGCAGGCCGACGGGCACGACCGGCGGCGCCGCGGGGATGGGCGCCACGGCGGCCAGTTCCGTCCGCAACGCTTCGGGTGTTTGGCCGAGCAAAACGCCGAGCCGGTGAATGGCGGCCTGGAGCGCCGTTTCCAGCGTGGGCACGCTCGCGCGCGTGGTGGCCAGAATGGTGTTGGCTTGTTGCACGTCCAGGTCGCTGGTCAGTCCGTTGGTGAAACGGTCCTGCGTGAGGGCCAGCGATTGCTCCTGCGCGCGGATGTTGTCGCGGGCAATTTCCAGGCGCCGCTGATAACCGCGCGCTTCCACATAGTTGCGCGCGACTTCCCCGCACAGCGTGACGAGCACTTCGCGCTCGCCGAATTGGGTGGCGGCGACCTGGGCCCCGGCGGCCTCCGTGGCGCGGCGTTTGCCGCCGAACACGTCAATTTCCCAGGCGGCGTCGAAACCGGATTGATAGACATTGTTCTCAAAGGCGCTGGAAGGCAGCGGCGGAAACGCGTGGATCACCGGTTGGTTCTGGCTTTGCCGCTGGCGCGCGTAAGAGCCGGACGCGTCCACTGTCGGCCAGAGATCGGCGGCGGTCAGGCGATATTGCGCGCGCGCTTCCCGCACGCGCGCCTGGGCGATGCGCAAGTCCAGGTTCGAGCCGGCCGCGCGTTCAATCAAGGAGTCCAGCTCCGCATCGTGAAAGTTTTTCCACCACGCGGCGACCGGGGCCGCCGCATTGGTTTCGCCGCCGGCCAGCGCGTTCCACTGCGCCGGTGCGGGGACGTTTGGCTGGTGATAATTTGGTCCGACGGCGCAGCCGCCCAGGCCGATGGTCAGCGAGGCAAATATCAAGAGGTGATTGGTTTTCATTTTTTTAAGGGGTTTAGTTTTTCAGGTTTTTCACGGGCGAAGGCTCGGTATCAGATCCGCCTGCAACGCCGTCTCGGAGACTCCCTTGAGCGGCGGCGACACCGTCACCCGGCCGATTTTCGGGGGATTGATAAAACCGACTCCCCCCGCCAGCAGGCGGAACGGAATCACCGGCAGGTCGGTAAAATGAGCCAAGAACTGGCGTTCTTCCCGGATCGTTGCCGCCATCGCCAGCTCCACCCGCAGGCGAACCATCCAACCACCGAGCGTGTGAATCTCCACCACCGATTTCGTTTGGTCCCGGGTTTCAGGTGATGCTTCGAGGCCGGCTTCTTCGATGATCGTCTCGCAGTTGACTTCGGCAATGTCCAGCCACTGGGGCGGCAGCGGGAATGCCGGCGGTGAGGCGGTGAGCGCGAGCAGCAGATCAATGGTCCGGGTGGGAATGGCGCTGACGCTGTGTTGGGAAGCGAGCGTGAGCAACGGCTGGTTGAACAACCGGGGCGAGACCAACTGCCGCAGCGTTTTCTCGCCGATTTGTTCGTCAGGCTGGTAGAACCGGGTGCGCGTTCCGTCTTCCGCGCAAATGTCCAGGGTCAGGTCAAAGTGGGTGGTATTCATAAATTTTTCCGGTTAATGCATCATCACTTCTCGTTTGCCATCGCCCTTTTTGAGCAGGAGCACGAGCGGGACGGATAAAAAGCACACCAGCGCCAGCCAGCGGTATTCGTCGGCGAAGGCAAACATGTTGGATTGCTGCAGCACGGATTGGTAGATCACGCCCAAGGTGCCGGGGGCCGCCTGGGCCCCCAGCGCCGGGGTCAACGCGGCTTGGCCCATTTGCACCGCGTTCTGATAAGGCATGTCAAACGGCGTCAAATGAGCGGTCAGATAGGCTTGGTGCCGCAGCGCGCCGCGCGAAACCATGGCGATGGCCACGGCGATGCCGATGCTGCCCGCCAGGTTGCGCGCCAGGGCGAACAATCCGGTGGCGTTGCCCATTTGTTGATTGCTGATGGTGGCCAGGGCCACGGTCATCAGCGGAATCGTCGTCAGCGCCATGCCCATGCCTTGAATGAAGTTGGGCCAGAAAAAGTCGTGGCTGCAAATGGCGAGGTTGAACTCCCCCATCATCAGGGAGGCGGCCGCGATCAATATCATTCCGGGGCCAATCAGAAGCCGGTCGTCCACTTTTCCGGTCAGCATCCCCACCAGCGGCGTCAGCACCAACATGCCCAGCCCGCGCGGCGCTTGCGCCACGCCGCTGAGATAGGCCGTGTAGCCCATGAGATTGCCGGCCATGAGCGGCTGCAGATTCATGATGCCATACAAGAGGAGAAAGACCATGGAGATAAGAATGGTGCTGAACAAAAAGTTCCGGTCGGCAAAGACTCGCAAGTTGGCCAGCGGCTCGCGCGCCCAAAATTCCCGCACGACAAACGCGACCAACGCGAGGACGGAAATCACCGAGAGCGTGCAAATGAAGCGGGAGTTGAACCAGTCGTCATCCTGTCCCTTGTTCAGGACCGTTTGCAGGGTGCCCAGCCAGATCGCCAGGACGAGGAAGCCGAAAGCGTCAATGGGACCGCGTTTGGCGTTGCGGATATATTCCGGGTCGAAGACGAATTGCTGGATCATCCACAAGGCGACCAAACCGCAGGGGATGTTGATGTAAAAGATCCAGCGCCAGGAATAATTATCGGTGAGCCAGCCGCCCAGCACCGGGCCGACCACGGGCGCCAGGACGACGCCCACCACGTAGGCCGCCATGGCCAGGCCCCGCTTGGCGGGCGGAAAACTCTCCATCAAAATGGCCTGCGAGATGGGCTGCAACGCCCCGCCGCCCGCGCCTTGCACAATGGAGGCGATGATCAGAAAGGTGAGATTAGGAGCTTCGCCGCACGCGAAGGAAGCCAGCGTGAAGATGCCGATGCAGATCATGAGAAAGCGCTTGCGGCCACACAAGGCGGAAAACCACGCGGTGGCGGGCAGGACGACCGCATTCGAAATCAGATAGCCCGTCTGGATCCACGTCGCCTGGGAGATCGTGGCCGAGAGGTTGCCCGCAATGTTTTCCAGCGCGACACTCACGACGGTGGTGTCGAGCATTTCGATGAAGGTCGGCAAAATCACCGCGACGGCAATGAGCCACGGGTTGATTTTGGGCTGGTTCAAATCGCCATTCATAAGTTGCGGGCCAAAGAGGGTTGCTGGCGCCGGGTGGTTATTTCACGCGCACGGTGGGAACCACGGACATGCCGGGGCCCAGCGCCAGGTCGTTGCCGGGCAGATCATCCAGCAGGATTTTCACCGGCACACGCTGCACCACCTTGATATAATTGCCGGTGGCGTTCTCCGGCGGGAACAGGCTGAAGCGCGCCCCGGCGCCGCTTTGAATGCTCTCCACATGGCCCTTGAAGGTGCGGCCCGGATAGGCGTCCACCCCGACCTCGACAGGCTGGCCGGGGCGCATGTGCGTCAGTTGGATTTCCTTGAAGTTGGCGATGACCCAATAGCGGCGCGGCACAATCGCCATGAGCGCCTGACCGGGCTGGATATACGCGCCCTGTTCCACGACGCGGCGTGTGACCCGGCCGTCTTCAGGC
>Ga0182030_10001512_pt1 | contig 48040 bp, 48 predicted proteins | sample 812S3MmetaG_FD_121299 | JGI IMG/M metagenome (GOLD analysis project Ga0182030, IMG submission 121299) | Permafrost microbial communities from Stordalen Mire, Sweden - 812S3M metaG (Illumina Assembly) | ecosystem: Environmental > Terrestrial > Soil > Wetlands > Permafrost | place: Sweden... | reverse complement strand
TGCATAGACGGATGTCAGCTGCGTGGGTTTCAAGATGCGGGACTTGCCGCCAGCGAACCCAGCTCCGGGTGGCTCCTGAAGGAAGGTGTCTTCCTTTACCTCCAGGCATCCGCCGCACTCTCTCGAGTATGCCTCGTATTGCGATTTGAGCCATTTTTCTGCGGCGGCGATTCCGGTACCCTCAGGCAGGTCGGCTTCCATGCTCGAGAGCGTGTTGCGAGTCCTGAAGGCCACCAGCGTCCGGATGTCCTCGCGGATATTCTCCGCCGAGACCGCCCGCAATGCCGCGCTGATCTGTCGATCCGCGGGGGCTGGTTTGAGGGGAGCGCCGGTGGCCTTGAAGTCCAACTGCTGGGCATCCACGGAAGCCGCGCACGCGGTCAGTACGATGACCATCACCGCGAATTGCCCCTTTGCCCTCATTGCACACCCCTGCACCGCGAAGTTGACATCATGCATGCATTTTTGCTGCCCGGAAACAGAGAATGCTCCGTGGAATATTCGATACGCCAACGGGCTAACCACCTGATTTTATTTTCCATTCCGGGTTTTCATCAAGCGATGAGCGCTTTCGGCTGCAACCGGCGTGCATGCGTCAAGAGATGACGTCCGCGGTCAAACAAACTGCCGATAATGCCCGCCAGGCAAATCAACTCGCGGTCGCCCCGCGGCGACAAGCCGAAAAGAACGGAGAGATCGTCGGGTCCGCCCTGACGAAATCGCTTTCCAGACTAATCTCCTTGCCTTGGATGCGGCGGTCGAAGCGGCTCGTGCTGGTGAACAAGGCCGCGGCTTCGCTGTCGCCGTATCGCAAATGGATGAGGCAACACAGCAAAATGCCGTGCTGGTCACGTCCGGCGATTCCGAGTGGGGCCAGTTCTGATCGGACGCCATGGCCCATCGTCAGCGGCGACCGATACACATTAACTGAATGTGGGCGCGATAGAGAGATCGGAATGAGTGTGCGGCCTTCGGAAGATCGGCGACGACCGTCACCCATCCGGAGTCGGTTCCAATGAACCGGCAACGCGCATATGCTCCAAGCCGTTCAGCGCGGCGTACTGCAGCAGCATGATCGTCTTGCCGTCTTGAATGGCACCGTCGGCAATCATTTTCATGGCGGTTTCCAGGGAAAGCTCCAACACCTCGATGTCTTCGCCCTCTGCGAATTCGCCTCCTCCTTCGGAAGTTCGATCAGCGGGCGCATATTCGGCGACAAAGAAATGAAGCTTCTCCGTGACAGACCCGGGGCTCATATATGCCTCCAGAACCTTGCGCGGGGCTCGAACCACATACCCCGTCTCCTCCTGAACCTCGCGCCGAATGCAGGCGTGCGGCTCTTCGCCGTCCAATAGTCCCGCACAGGCTTCGATGAGGAGGCCGTCGTCACAGCCGTTCACGTAGGCGGGGAACCGGAACTGGCGGGTGAGAATCACCGTGCCCTGATTTACATTAAACAACAAGAGCACCGCGCCGTTTCCGCGGTTGTAGGTTTCCCTGCTCTGTCTTTGCCAGCGGCCGTCCCGACAACGATAGTCGAAGGTCGTCTTCTTCAAGACATACCAGTCGTCGGAGAGCAGGCGCTCCTCAATGATCCGGACGGAACCACCCTCCGATGAGCTCTCATTTTCTCTCACGGAACGGCACCCGATCGGTAGGGTCCCGAAATCGGGACTGGCAGAGGTCTCGAGGGTTTCGCGGCAGATGTCGACGCCATGGTAATATCATGCATAATCGTGCAATATCATGCAATAGTCAAAGGCTGGAAAGCTGGTCGGCTGTCCGCCCGGTGTGGAGTCGGTCCCATGATGCTCACCGCGCAACGCAAGAGGCTGATCCTGAGCCGCCTGGCCGCCGAGGGCCAACTTGTGGCCAAGGATCTGGCGCAGGAACTGGGTACGTCGGATGACACAATACGTCGTGATCTGCGGGAACTCGCCCTGGGTGGAAAACTGCAGCGGGTTCATGGCGGGGCGCTGCCGGCTTCCCCGGCGATGGGCGATCTGAAAGTCCGCGAGCAAGTCTCGCAGAAAGACAAAATGGAACTCGGTCGCGCAGGCGCTGCCATGATCCGACCGAGGCAGGTTGTGATCCTGGATGGGGGCACCACCGCCTTTCAAGTCGCCTGCCATCTCGACGCAGACTTGCGCGCTACAATCGTCACGCACAGTCCAACCGTGGCCATCGAGGCGGCCAAGCATCCGCATGTGGACATCATCATGCTTGGCGGCCGGCTGTTCCGGCATTCCATGGTAAATGTGGGTGCTGCGCTCATCGACGCCGCTTCACGCCTTCGCGCGGACTTGTACTTCATGGGCGTGACCGGCGTGCACCCCACAGTGGGTCTAACCACGGGCGATGCCGAAGAGGCTGCCGTCAAACGCGCGCTCCACGGGCGCTCTGCCGAAACGATCGTTCTCGCGTCCGCGGAGAAACTCTTGGCCGCCTCGCCCTTTCTCGTGACCGAGTTCCGAGACATTACCCTATTGGTAGTCCCGAAAAAGACACCAGATGATCTCGTTCGAACGCTGCGGACGGGGGGTGCCAAGGTCGAGCGCGCAAACAGGTCGCCCCGTTGAGCGCCATCAAGACCAAGTCCCAGCAGGACCCGCTAGCCGTCAATTGCGACCCTACTGCGGAATCAACAAGTGCCCCGGTCCTGCAAGACTCCGACGGAGGTATGCATGTATCACGCGATGGTCAAACGGATCTGATCATGCATCGCCGACCGCGCCGGAAAATCATCGTCTTTTGAACCCGTCTGAATTTGTCATATTCTTGGCCTACCTTGGGCAGGCGAGAATAGGGTGCATTCGTCTTGAAGCGCGCTCGACGGGTCTGCTACCCTCCCCGTACGGCCCGGATGCCGATCGCGCCATGGACCAATGGAACAAGTCAAAACAATCAAAGGGGGAATGGCAAATGAACAAGCTGGTATTGACTGTGCTTGCAGTGTGCCTGCTGCAGGTGAGCGTCGCCGTCGCTGACGGCTGCAATAACCGAACTCTGGTTGGGACGGTGGCGCTAGCTGGCGTAAAAGCAGACCCGCCCTCGTATCACAGCTCGATCTATGAGGAATCCTGGGACGGAGCAGGCAATATTCAGTATCTCGAAAGCGACACCAATGGCTACCAGTCATCCGGGCTCTATTATGGCACCGGGAAGTACACCGTCAGTCCGGACTGTATTGCCACCGTCGTCTACGACGGCAACACAACGGTATCTTGGACGTATTACCTCAACGGGGACGGGACGGGTTACTCGTGGGCTGGCAACAGTGGTGGCGGGATCGGGGGAGGACGTGCCGAACTCATCACGAAAGGTTTGCTCGTGAACCCGGCACTGACCGCGCGGGGACCGTGCACGCTCTCGACGTTGCGGGGCACGTACGGACGTTCCGGCGAGGGGACAGCTTATGGCGTGCCCTTTGCGACCGCCGACTCTGAGTTTTATGACGGAGCCGGAAACGCGACGTACGTTTCTACGACTTCGGATGGAAGCGGAACGAACACAGTCCACGGAACAGCCACCTACACGATCACCGATCGGTGCGTAGCGAGCGTATACGTCGATGGTTCGACGTCACCCACCCTCTATTTCGTGGCACCCGACGGCTCCGCTTACTGGTGGATGAACAACAATGACGTCGGAGTCGTGATCGGCGGCAAGGCGCCGCGAGTCGCGCGCGGTCATCATAACGACTGAAGTTCGCGACCTGGAGGGGCGCCCCTGGCCCCTCGAGGCTCCGTTGCCGGATGGCGGACGCTCTTCGGCGGAAGGTCTGGCTTTTAATTCTTCGGCGTGTGTGATCGATGGGACTCGCCCCGACGACTTTGCGACGGCCACGCCGAAATGGCGAATTGGCGCCGGCAACACCTAGTGTGGGCCTGCCTGAATGACGGTCGATTGTCTCGCTAACAGGCGCCAATTGCCCTGCTCGAAGCCTACCCTGAGCAATGAGGGGCTGCCTTACTCCAGCGATTTCGTTTGCTCGAATGTCTCGAACTGGCCCGGGCCGAGCGCCAAACGCATCCATATCGCACAGCGTCCGTCAGCACCGGGCATTGGGCGGCGTCAGCCCTGGGGATGGACGTTTTGTTGTGGCTTGCGGAATCGGAACAGCACTTGATCCGTCCTGCCGCGGATACTCGGATCGAAAACCGCCAGTTTATGATCATCATCAGGGTTACGAAGCAACTCACTTTGCGCGTCGAGCACGAACCCTGCCGCTTCGATTTCAGTCTTCATGCGCATCGGATCGATTCGATGCAGGGTCTCAGTATCCCGGAGCCCGGAACCCGCTTCGGCGACATGGTCAATGATCAGGAAAACGCCACCGGGCTTCAACGCCTCGAAGATGGTCTTGTTGAGGGCCGCAACATTCGCCGGCCCGAGAAAGGAGTCGTGGAGATCGTGATAGCTCTGCGACATCCATATCAAATCAAGCCTCTCGGGCACCTGGAATTTGGCGAGTGGACCGGTCAACAATGTTACGTTTCCGTAGCGGGAGTCTCGAGCAATTGCCCGAGTGCCGGCAATTTCGCCGGGCGGACAATGCGCGATCTGTTCGGCGGGAATATACGCATAAACGCGACCGCCCGGCCCCACGACGTCGCTCAGAATTCGCGTAAAATAGCCATTGCCAGGCATCACGTCCGCGATGCGATCACCTGCTTTCGCTCGAGAGAAGAGGACCGACAGCGCGGGCTTCCGTGTCACATCGAGTTTGACTTGTTCTTCCGGTCTGCGCGGATCTGAGACGGCCGCATCGATGACGACGGTCGAGAGCGGCGCGTTGTCCGCTCGTCCAAGCGTGCACACCGATAGACTGAGAAAAGCTGTCAGACACAGGCCGAATTTGCCATCCATAAGCTGCTCCTCGTGGTGAGGGCGTCGCACGCCGATCTACCCTTCCTCCAGCCTACAAGTTAAAGTGCGCTTCAAGTCAAGTAAAATTTGGGTTGGGGCCGTGTCGAAGAGCTCACGACGATGAGAGGACTTATGATCGGCGAACTGGCTCGCCGAGCGGGCGTTGCAGCGTCGGCGTTGCGTTATTACGAGAGAGCGGGACTGCTTCCCTCGCCGGCACGTGCGTCGAATCGCAGACTGTACGATGAGGGCGTGCTCGGCCGGATACGGATTATTCTTTTGGCTCGCGATGCCGGTTTTTCGATTAGCGAGACGCGCACGTTCTTGGACGGTTTTCCCGTCGATACCAGACCTGCGTTGCGATGGCGCGCAATGGCCGAACGCAAGATCGCAGAGCTCGACGAGCTAACCGCGCGACTCACTCGGATGCGATCCATCCTGAACGCCAGTTTTCACTGTGAATGCCGCCAGCTGGAAGATTGTGAGCGACTCATTGCAGCCAAGGTTTGTTGTGGCCCTGAGCCCGGGTCACGTGCTGCGAGTGCAAGCAAAGCCCCGCTGGCCCGGGTGCGCACGAAGTCATAGGTATTGGGCAGGACGAGACCCACGGGCTCACTGGCGGTCCGTGCCGGCGCCCCCGGGTCAATACCGCGATCTCGGCACCCTCGCGATGACGCAAGCCGTCTTGCCGCAGTTCCGGCAACGGCGGACCGGCGTCATCGTCAACGTGACCTCGAGCGTGACGCTCAGGCCATTGCCGCTGTTGTCCGTCTACACGGCGAGCAAGGCAGCGGTGAATGCGTTTACGGAATCACTGGCGCTGGAGCTGGCGCCGTTCAACGTGCGGGTGAGATTGGTCCTGCCGGGCCGCGCCCCGGGCACGAATTTCGGCGACAACGCACGCCGCTTGATGGGAGACGGCGGGTCCCGACGCGGTGGCGCTTGCCGCCGGCGCTCAGCGCACTGCCTGATCGGGTCGCCCGCACCATGTACGCCGCTCACCGCAGGCGCGGCGCGCCTGGATCCGCGCGTCGACTCAGGCCTCGCGAGTACCGAGTTCTTTGGCCATCACCACGAAGCTGAGATCCTCACGCTGGGGTGTGCCGTAGCGATCGTCGCCGTAGGGAAACGGGCTGGTCTCGCCGGTTTCCTGGTAGCCGCGCCGGTGGTACCACGCAATCAGCGGCCGCCGCACATTCACGACGGTGATCCGGATGCGCCGGCCGCCGCGTTCTCGTACCCATTGCTCGGCACAAGCCAGCAGTGTGCGACCGTGGCCGCCGTTCTGCCGCTGCGGTTCGATCGCCAGCAAACCGAGATACCAGACGTCGCTGCCGAGCGGTTCCAGCCATACGCAGCCTTTCAGCAGGCCGCCCGGCGCGTCGCGCCACGTCAGGAGCGAGCCGGCGGGTTTGGCGGACATGTCCGCGCGCAGAAGGGACTCGGTCATTCGATCGCCCTTGATGTATTCGGTTTCCGTCGTCCATCCGGAAGCAGCCGCAGATCCACGATAGGCTCGATTCATCAATGCGACGATGCTCGGCACATCGGCGTCATTTGCAGGCAGCAGACCGGCCGCCGCAATCGCGGCCGCCCGTTTGGCAAGGGAGCGTTCGGCCAGCGCTTGCTCGATCCCGTCAAGCTGGGACAGCAACGGACCGGAGAGTCCTTCGACGACCTGGCGGACGGCGGATTCCACCAGGGGCCACACGGTCTCGCGCGAACGGTCAATCGCGCGTTTGCCCGCAGGGGTGAGGGAAACAATCCGGCTTCGTCCGTCGGCACTCGATCGGTTCAGCTCGACCAAATCGAGGGCGATGAGCTTGCCGATGTTCCGAGTGGTCACCGGTTGTCTCGATCCCGTCGCCCGCGCGAGCTCGCCCACGGTTTGTGGCCCGCGTTTGGACAGGATCGCGAGGAGCGGGTGCTTGCCTGGCGGAATGGCGATTCCGGCCAGTTGTGACACCTGATTCACGTCTTCCAGCATCTGCTCGGCAAGGCGCTTGAGACGACTTCCGAGAAACAGATACCCGCTTTCGGCGATCAAGTCCGTTATCGCGGCAGTAACTCCATACCCAGGTATACAAAAGCTTAGGGTGTTGGCATTTTGCCGTCAACTGCTTGCGGCCTTCCACCAGTGTCGACGGCCCCCCCGTCAGGCACAATGGGCCATGACCGAGCATCATCACCCCCTCACGCCAACCGAGTTGCTGTCCTACATGCGTGCCCAGCCTTGGGCCATTGAGGCGAGCGTCACGTCGCAGGGTGCCCCTCAGGCGGCAGTGGTCGGCGTGGCCATCACGGACCGTTACGAGCTGCTGTTCGATACCCAGACCCAGTCGCGCAAGCACCAAAACCTCGTGAAGAATCCCCGCGTCGCTTTCGTCATCGGCTGGGAGCACGACCGGTCCGTGCAGTACGAAGGCATCGCGGAAATACCCACGGAGGCGGAGCTGCCTGACGTCCAGGCGTACTACTTCGACCGTTTCCCCGACGGCCCGACCCGCCAAACGTGGCCCGGCCTCGTGTACTGGCGCGTACGGCCCAACTGGATCCGTTACAGCAATCTCAACGTCAGCCCGCCCATTGTCCAAGAGTGGGATGCCGCGGCGATCGCCGGCTGGCTGAAATAAGCGCGTCACCCCGCCGTCGGGTGACCTCGGTTTCTCGTGCCATCGTTGCCCATCGCGGGGTCCAGGCGGCCGCGGCAGCGTCGCGTCGTTCCGAACCTTGCAAGCCGCGTTCCTTCGCGTAAGACGGCGATGCGTGAAACGGTACCGTTGATCGGCTATGCGGCGCTGGGTCAGCTGGCGGTTGGAGTCTCGGCCCGGCACCGTCTTCGGCTGCAGCGTCCCGCCCTCGCGCGGCGAGCTGTGGACCTGGGCACTTTACAACTTCGTGGTATTTGCGCTGCTGATGTTTTTCATTGGCACGGTGCTAGCGACGATTCAAGAGCGTGTTGACGCTGCGCACGGACAATGCATGGGTGCACGCACTCAGTTACCACATCATCGCCCCGCACGTCCTCATCGACATGCCGCTCGTGGTCGAGGCTCTCGGCATCCTGCCATGAGACCGTCGGTGGCGTCGATCCGGATTGCCGGCGATCTGACGAGAGTGTTTTTCTGGCGTTCGCAGCGCGCTCTCACCCAGGCGAAGCGTCGGGATACTATGGGTGGAATTTCCACTGGAGTGATTCGATGCCCTTACCGCAGGTCGCCGCCCTTTTTCAGCCCTTTAAATTGAAATCGCTTTCCTTGAAGAACCGCATCGTGATGGCTCCCATGACCCGATGCTTCTCGCCGCTCGGAGTGCCGGGCGACGACGTCGCCGCCTATTATCGACGGCGCGCCGAGGGCGAGGTCGGTTTGATTCTCTCGGAAGGGACGGTGATCGATCGTCCGTCGTCGCGCAACGACCCGGGCATCCCCTACTTTCACGGCGATGCGGCGCTCGCGGGCTGGAAACGGGTCATCGACGCCATACATGAGTCCCGCGGCAAGATGGGCCCGCAAATCTGGCACACCGGGTCGGTCGCCGGTCCGAATGCCGACTGGGTGCCCCCCGCGCCGGTGGAGAGCCCCTCCGGCCTGGTTGCGCCGGGCAAGCCGCGGGGGCTGGCCATGACCGAGAGCGCCATTGCCGATACCCTCGCGGCCTTTGGCCGCGCGGCAGGCGACGCCAAGCGGCTGGGATTCGACACCGTCGAGATCCACGGCGCCCACGGCTATTTGATCGACCAATTTTTCTGGTCCGGCACGAATCACCGCACCGATGGGTACGGCGGCGCCTCGATCAAGCAGCGGTCGCGCTTTGCGGTGGAGGTGCTCAAGCAGGTTCGCGCGGCCGTGGGATCCGATTTCCCCATCATCATTCGCCTGAGCCAATGGAAGCAGCAGGACTATGCCGCCCGGCTGGCCGACACGCCAGCGGCCATGAACGACTGGTTGGTCCCGTTGGTGGAGGCCGGTGCGGATGTCCTGCATTGCTCGCAGCGACGCTTTTGGGAAGCCGAGTTCCCGGACGTCGACGGCGACCATGGTTTGAACTTCGCTGGCTGGGCCAAAAAGCTGACCGGCGCCGCCACGATCAGCGTGGGTTCCGTCGGCCTGTCCGGCGATTTCATGAAGGCTTTCGGCGGTGAAGCCTCCACGCCGGTGGGGCTCGACAACCTCGTGGGGCGCCTGGAACGCGGGGAATTCGATCTGATCGCCGTGGGTCGCGCGATTCTCGGCGATCCCGCCTGGGTGACGAAGGTCCGCCGCGGCGACACGTCGGCCCTCAAGAACTTCAGTCCTGCGGCTTTCGCGGAACTCGTCTAAGCCGTCCTCGGGGGGCTCGGTATGATGCGGCTGCCACGGGTCGTTCTCGCCGCGATTCTCGGGGCTCTGCTGGTCGGGGTGCCCCCGCTCCCCGCGGACGCGGGCACCCTCGCCGCCTGGAGTCAGTACGGCGAAGGGGGAGTGGTGCAGGCACGCCTGGTCACCGACGACCCGTCGTGCCCGGCCCTCACGGTCGACGGCAAACCGTTGTCCATGACGGAACGCGCCCCGCCAAATTCGGCATTTCCGGTCCGAGTGTGCGTCGCGACCGTCCCCGCAGGTGCCCGGCGGCTTGAGGCCCGGGGCGTCGAGCTGCCGGTGCCGGTGAGGCACCCGCGCCACATCGTGGTGTTTGGAGATACCGGCTGCCGGCTCAAGGGTGCGGTGGTCCAATCCTGCAACGACCCCACGGCATGGCCGTTCCATCAGATCGCCGCACGGGCGGCGCAAAGTCACCCGGATTTGATGATTCATCTGGGTGATTACCTGTACCGAGAGTCGCCCTGCCGCCCGGGGGATGACCGCTGCGCCGGTACGCCGTGGGGCGATAACTGGGCCACGTGGAATGCGGATTTCTTCACGCCGGCGGGGCCGCTCCTGCGACGCACCGTCTGGCTGATGGCCCGCGGGAATCACGAGGAATGCAGCCGGGCCGGGAACGGCTTTACCGCGCTGCTCGGCCACGACGCCGTGCCCGCCGGTTGCAATCCGCACGAGAGTCCCCTCATGGTCGATCTCGGGGGTGTGAAGCTGGCGCTGCTCGACGACAATGCGGCGCTCGACAAAGAGGTTGTCGCCGCGGTCGCCGAAGCGTTGAAACGCGACCTTGCCGCCGCGCTCGCCGACAAGGCCGACTGGCTGGTGACCCATCATCCCTTCCGCGGAATCTCGAAGCCCGATGCGAGCGGCGAGCCCGGCGTCATGGAAGGCGCCAATGCCACGTTGCTGGCGGCGTTGTCCGGCGCCGACGAATCCCGGTTCACGCTGATGCTGGCGGGTCATATCCACAATTTTCAAATCGAAAACTATGGGGGTACGGCCGCACCCCAACTCGTCGTCGGCGAGGGGGGCGATGCCCTCGATCTGGAGGTGCCCCGGCAATTGGCCGGCTTGGTGAGCGGCGGCAACGTCGTGATCGAAGGACTGTCGCTGCCGGGCTTCGGCTACGTGGTGCTCGACCGCGTGCACCACACCAGGAACTGGACGATCACCGTCCACGCGGCCGATGGGGGAATCCTCCGCCGCTGCGATCTCAAGTCCCGCCAGTTGACCTGCGGCCGTCGGACGAGTCCCACTCCGCGACGCGGAACGGCGTCATAGAAACTTGGGGGTCTTCGGCGCTCCAATGCCTCATGTTCCGCCTTCCGAGGGCACCACCAATGTCATTGACGTCCGGCGTCGAGACCGATGTGCTGATCGTGGGTGCGGGGCCCGTGGGATTGTTCCTCGCGAACGAGTGTGCGAGGCGGGGAATCGACGCGATTTCGTCGACGTGCGCGTCGCCCCTCGCGACGATGCCATTCTGGTCCGGCCCGACGGGTACGTCGCCTGTTCCGGACTTCCCCGTTCGGGAAGCAACCTCCCGAACGCCCTGCGCTCGATGCTGGAGCGCCAGGTGCGGTAGCCGCCTGTCCTGATCCCCCCGACCTCAGGCTGCGGCGGCCGCGTCCGCCAGGAACGGCGCAATGTTTTGCATCATGCGCGCCACGTAGTGCTCTTTTTCGCCCACCGGCGCCACGTAGTGCATGGCGCTTTGGGCTGCCTCGACCCCCGCCAACCGCGCAATGATCCAACCGGCCAGATACTGAGACGCCAGGCAGCCCCCCGCGGTGGCGACGTTGCCCCGGGCGAAGAACGGCCGGTCGAGGACGGCGACGCCGGCTTCCTCGACCCAGGGCTTCGTGGTCAGGTCCGTGCAGGCCGGGACACCCTCGAGCAGTCCGAGCTTGGCGAGTATGAGGGTGCCGGAACACTGTGCGCCCAGCAATTGCCGCGAGGGATCCAACTGCAGCTGACCCATCAGCGCCGGGTCGGCGACGACCTCCCGCGTCTGCATCCCGCTGCCAAGGATCACCGCGTCCGCGTCCCGCACCGAGGACAACTGTGCCTGCGCTTCGAGCACCACACCGTTCATCGACCGCACCCGATCACTCGGGCTGGTGATCGAGACGCGCCAATCAGGCCGTTTCACCCGGTTCAGAATACCGAGGGCGATGAGGGAATCGAGCTCATTGAAACCGTCGAAGGTCAGGATCGTGATGTGCATGGTTCGCGTCGCTCCAGGGAGCGCCAGACTATCATTCCGGTTGCCCGCCCGCCGCCGCAAGTGCACGACCCAGATCCTCCATCAAATCGGTCTCGTGCTCCAAACCCACGGAAAGCCGGATGAGTGCCGGCCCGATGCCCGCTTCCTGGGCCGCGCCGCCCCGCAATTCGAAGCTCGAGATCGATGCCGCTGGCCAGGGGTCGTTGATTGATCGGTGTGGCGATGGTGCTGTCGCAGAGCGTGAGAATGTGGTGTCGGCGGGCGAGATCCGCGATCGCGGCGAAGTCGGTCAGCGTCAGCAGGGGGTTCGCAGGGCTCTCGAGCAGGATCAACCGGGTGTCGGGTCGCACGGCCGCAGCGAAGGCCGCGGAGTCGGTTTGATCGACGAGGGTCACCGACACGCCGAACCGCGGCAGAAACGTGCCCAGCAATTGGGATGTGCCCATGTAGTGGGTCTTCTGGGCAATGACGTGGTCGCCGGCGGATACCAGCGTGAGCACGGTGGCGCTGATGGCGCCCATGCCCGAGGCGGTCAGCAGCGCCGCTTCCGCCCCCTCCAGCCCCGCGATCAGTCTCTCCACACGTGAAAAGGTCGGGTTGCCGTCGCGCGTGTAATACCGGTCGTGCCGCGCGGACGAGGACATCGCGGCAAAGGCCTCGTCCGAGGAGGCGCGGAACGGTGCGCTCTGATAGATCGGCGGAGCGACGGCGGAGTCGTCGTCGGGGCCGCGGTCGCCGTGGCCGACGAAGCTGTCCGGATGCAATGGTTCGAGCCGCATGAACGTCAGCCTTTCAGGACGATGTCGCCGGTTTCGAGCAGCGACTTGAGATTGGATAGAATGCGCGGCCACCCGCCGGAGACGGCCTCGATGAACTTTGATCCGGGTCGTTCCATGGTGTGGGTGATGCTGAGCTTCACCGCACCCTCGAGCGGTTCAAGTTCGAAGACGCATTGGGCGTCACCCTCGGCGCGCAACTCCGGTTTCCACTCGTTGCGCCAGCGGAGCACGATGCGTTTTTTGGGCTCGAATTCGACGACCACGCCGCTGTCCCCAAGACGTCCGTCGGTGAACGACAGCTTCCAGGGGGAGCCGACCGTCCAGTCGGTGTCGACGCGCATGCCGAACCAGTAGCGGCTGATGAAATCCGGTTCCGTGAGCGCAGACCAGAGGCGCTCGGCCGACGTCTTGATGTAGGTCACGTAAACGAAGGTGGAAGCGGGGTCGCTCATGGACGCTTTCCTCTCAGGTTGAACTTGAGGTCGTGCAGGGCAGCCAACCGTGGCTGTTCGAATTTACGGATCCAGCGCTCGTAAATCTCATGGATGGGCACCGGGTTGAAGTAGTGCAGCCTTTCCCGCCCGCGCCGCTGCACGGCGATCAGGTTGGCCGACTCGAGCTGATGCAGATGCTGGGTGACGGATTGCCGCGTCATTGCCAAGCCCCGGCACAGTTGAGTCAAGGTCTGGCCGCTCTCGGCATGCAAGCGGTCCAGAAGTTCCCGGCGGCTCGGATCCGCCAGGGCTTTGAACACTGAGTCGATCTCCATCAAGTCACGATATGCAGGTAGGTGCCTGCCTGTCAAGGCAGGGCATGGCGATGACTCGGCGTGTAACATGTGGTCTCACCCTGAGCCGCCGGGGCGTTTCCGCGGAAACGCTTTTAGCCGAGGAGATGCCGATGGCCGCAGCCGACATCGTTGACCACCCGATCCATCTGGGACTCGGCGCGAGGGCCGAAATCGAACCCCGGTTCACGGGATCGATGGAGTGGTACGCCGGGTACGTGCAGCGGCACGAGCGCGACGGCGCCGAGGGCCGTCTGGTCAGCCTGCATACCTTCGAGAAGTCCTGGGACATGTGGGAAATGCATCCGCACGGCAGCGAGGTGGTGCTGTGCACCGACGGCTCGCTCACGCTGCATCAGGAGCACGCCGACGGTTCGCGGCACACCGTCATCCTGCTGCCCCGCATGTATGCCATCAACGAGCCGGGTACCTGGCACACCGCGGACGTGGGCGGCAAGACCAGCGCGCTGTTCATCACGGCTGGGTTGGGCACGCAGCATCGTCCGCGGTGAGGGGCCGGACGCGGAGCTGACAGCCTGGACAACCTCAGCCATTCACTGATCGGCCTCATCGCCGGTGAGGCGATCGTCCAATCCCTGCCCGAACGTCCGGCCCGCGCGGATCCACGGGCGGCCGCGCCGGGTCTCGCCCCGGAAACCCGACGCGGTCTCGTGCTGCTCACGGCCATCATCGGCGGCAATTCCCCGGATTTGGATCTGCTCGTGTCCTACCGCGGACGCCTGGGCGGCCAGCTGGCCTATCTGCTGCAGCATCGGGGCTATACACATACGGTGGTGGGCTGCGTGATCCTGGCGGCGGTGCTCTATGCGGGCGTCGAGACCTGGATGCGATGGCGACACTTCGAACCCAGCCGGACCGATCGCGCGATCCTCGCCGGCGTCGCGCTGTTCGGCACCGGACTGCATCTGGCGATGGACGCGCTGAACAGCTACGGCGTGCATCCCTTCTGGCCACTGCGCAACGAATGGATCTACGGGGACTCGGTGTACATCGTGGAACCGCTGTATTGGGCCGCGGCGGCGCCGCTGCTGTTCGTCGTGCGGTCCCTCGCCGCGCGGGTGTTTCTCGGGCTGGCGCTGCTGGTCGCGGTGCTCGTGAGCGCGCTGTCCGGTCTGGTGGCGCCGGTTGCGGTGGGATTTCTGACCGGCTTCGCGGCGGTCCTGGCGTTGATCGGGCGCCGTGCGACGGCGCGAACGGCGTCGCTCGCCGCCGCGCTCGCCTTCGTTCTCGTGACCGTGGGATTCATCGCCGCCGGCCACGCGGCTGCGCGCGAGGGGGAGCGCCTGGCTCACGCGGACTTTCCCGCCGACGGACTCATCGATGACGTTCTGACGCCGATGCCGGCCAATCCGCTGTGCTGGGACGCGCTGGTGTTGCAGGTTCACGGGGACCGCTATTTCGCCCGTCATGCCGTGATCGCGCTGGCGCCGCGGCTGATCCCGGCCGTGCAGTGTGGCGGCAGCCCCGTCATGGGACGTCCGACGTGGGTGCCGCAGACCCCAGCCGCCATCGAGGAGGCCGCAAGCCTGCGCTGGCGGGAGTTCTCCATGTCCCGTGACAGCCTGATCGCACTCATCGACGGGCACTGTCAGGCCAGGGCGCTGATGCAGTTTGCGCGCGCGCCATTTGCGGTGTACGTGGGCCCCGGTGCCGGCACCGGCTGGATCGTGGGGGATCTGCGCTTCGTGCGCGGCGCGACACCGGGTTTCTCGGACATACATCTCGCGGCGGAGCCGCGGCGGCAATCACCCTGCACGCCGCCGGTGCCGTGGGGTGTGCCGCGGGAGGACCTCCTGCATCGTTGATGCATGCCCGCGGCCCGCATCGCTTATGCTTGACGCCATGGCGGTCAGACCCACAGCCGTTGCCACGAAGCGCCGCGTCGCCGCCAAGCGGTCCCGGGGCAAGCTCGCGCCGGGGGCGGAAGTCCGGGGGTTGGACGCGGGCAGCGTGGCCGTGCCGCTGGAGGAGCCCGACATCGCCGGTCTCGTCGACCAGGTACGCCGCGCCGGCGGCGCTCCCATCGGCGCGTACCGGGATCCCCTGGGAGGTCGTGCTTTGTTGCTGGCGTCGCTGCCGCTCGGGCAGGTGCAGCCCACGCCGTTCCAACGGGATCTTTCGCCGACGCATGCGAAGCGGCTGGCCCAAAAGATCGACGAAACCGCGGCATTTCTCGATCCCATCATCGTCGTGCGCGGCGCCGATGGCCGGCTCTGGACCCCGAACGGCCGACACCGGTTGGCGGCGGCGAAAATGCTGGGCCTGAAACAGATCACGGCGTTGATCTCACCGGACGAGGCGCTGGCGTACCGAATCCTCGCGCTCAACACCGAGAAGGCACACAATCTCAAGGACCGCAGTCTGGAGGTGATTCGCATGGCCCGCAGCCTCGCGCAACGCCAGAAGGCCGCGAAGGAGTCGGCGTTCACGGTCGAATTCGAGTCCCCCGACCTGCTCACGCTCGGCGTCGTCTATGAACAGGCCGCCCGTTTCGCGGGGGGCGCGTACGGCGCTTTCCTCAAAAAGGTCGACCGGTTCAGCGACCGCACGCTCGCGGCGAGCCTGCGCGAGCGGGAGGGCTACGCGGCACGGTTGCTGGAGATCGACGCCCGCGTCAAACAGATCATCGCGGCATTGCAAACGCGGGGCTTCAAGTCGCCTTACCTGCGGAACTATGTGGTCGCCCGGATCAACCCGGTAAGATTTCACAAACCCCGGAAGGGCGACTCCGCCCCTCCCATGCCGCTGGGCCAGGCGTTGACGCGCATGGCGGCGGCGGCAAAGTCCTTCAAAGTAGAGTCCGTGTCGAACGCGGACCTGGCGTGGGTGGCCGTGGGCGCGGGTGCGGGCACGGGGGAGGGTTGAGGGGTGGTCAGAACACGGCGTGGTCGCCGCGTTCGGCCGTCGCCGCGCCGGTCATGAGAGCGGCGTAGTAGTCGAAAAGCGTCTCGGTGCCGGTCGACGGCGTGAGGGCCGCGTCATACCGGCCGGTCTCGGGATCGAGCAGCAGCATGGACTCCGTGGCGTAGTAGCGGCCGATGCGCGCGAGCTCCGCTTTGGCCCGCAGCGGCGGCAACACGTGTCCCAGTGCGGTGAGCACCCCGATGATGACGTCGAGCAGAGCCACCGGCACCTGCTTGAACCGTGGCGGGCGCCCGAGGAGTTCAAACAGATGCTCGCCCTGCTGGCGCGGTGTAATGGCGGCGCCGGGACCGCCGACCGGCAGCACCCGGTTCCAGCGGCCTTCATCCTCCAGGCACGCGGCGAGATAGCGGCCAAGATCCCCATCGCTGATGGGTTTGCAGGCCGTCAGCGTGCCGTCGCCGAACACCAGGAATGGCCGGCCCCGCCGGACGCGCTCGACCTGCCCAGAGAGTGACTTGAAGAAGGCGGTCGGCCGCACGATCGAGAAGGTCACGCCGGATTCGACGAGGGTCTTTTCGAAGGCGAGCTTGGCTTGCTGGAACGCGAGCAATGGCTTTTGTACGCAAATGGCGGACAGCAGTACGACCTGGGAGACGCCGGCGGTGCGCGCCGCCTCGAGCGCGTTCACGTGAGCCTGATGGTCGATGGCCCACGCATCCTGCGCGACGCCGGTGCGCGACGCCATGCAGGACACGAGACTGTCGAACCGCTCGCCGCGAAACCCGTCGCGTGTCAACGAGGACGGGTCCCGCACGTCGCCGCGGCGCAGAATCGCACCGGCGGGCAGCTCGACCGTGTCCGGCCCGGCCCGTGTGGGGACCACGCCCGCGCGGGGCCGGACGAAGCACACCACCTCGTGGCCCCGTTGCAGCAGGGCACGCAGTGTCGCGCGTCCGATCGTTCCGGTCGCGCCGAGCATGAAGACGCGCCGGCGGCCGGGCGCAGGCGCGACGGAGGGGGCGGCGGTCGCCGGCGAGGGAGCGGGCTCACTCATGCCGGCGACTATAGCTCGGCCGTGCGGTACGCGCCCGGTCATCCCATGGCCTGCGTCCGGTCGTCGTGGCCCTGCCGCACGGGCGGGAGGGTGCCGAGTCCTTGCAACGTGGCTTCGACGGCAGCGGCGAGCGGCGTATGGGGCTCGGTTCCCAGCACCGCGCGCAGACGCGTGTTGTCCATGCGCAGGGGTTCGCGCCACAAATGACGCACCTCGTGTATTTCCCGAAACAGCGCGACGAACGGCGATCCCAGCGTCACCAGCCACCACGGGAAGGCGCCGCGGCGCGGGCTGCGGCCGGTGCGCAGCGCGACGATTTCCCGGATGGTCTCGCTCATGTGCGTGCCGTCGGCATCCCAATGTCCCGCCATGTGGAACACGGCGAACGGCGCCAAACGGTCGCGCCGATCGAGCAGTGCGACCATGGTGCGCGCGACGTCGGGTAGGTAGGACCAGAGGTGGCCGACACCGGCAGCGCCGAGGGTGCGCACGACGTTCACGGGGCTGCCCTTCTGGATGAGTCCCTGCGCGAACCAATTATTCCCGGCGTCGGGGCCGAAGAAGTCTCCCGCGCGCACGATGAGCACGCGGGCGCCGTCCCGGCTTGCGTCCAGCAATCGGCGTTCCATTTCGGCACGGATGGCGCCCTTGCGGCTGACGGGATTCTGGGGCGAGTCCTCGGTGATCAGCGGGAATGCGTCGGGGCCGTAGTTGTAGAGCGTGCCGGGCAGGACGAGGGTGGCGCCCCGGGCGGTGGCAGCGGCGATGCTGTTGTCGAGCATGGGGAGCACGAGCTCAGACCAGCGCTGATAGCCGGGCGGGTTCACGGCGTGAACGATCACCGAGCAGCCGTCCGCCGCGGCCGCGACGTCGCGGGGATTCATGGCGTCGCCGCGAATCCACGTGATGCCCTGCCGCTGCAGCGAGGGCTGCGAAGCGCGGCGCTGCAGCGCGCGGACGGTCCACCCGGCGTCGCGCAGTTGACGGGCCATCTCGCCGCCGATGCCGCCGGTGGCGCCCAGCACCAATGCTGTCTTCTCGTCGTTCATCGAAATTCTCCAAGCAGTTGTCGATGGGGAGAGTCTGGAGCGCATCTGGCCCCAAAGGAATTGCTTAATCAGGCCTAGCGGCTATACATTTATGTATGGCAACAAACATCGGCTGGGAACTCTATCGGACCTTTCTCGGCGTGCTCGATGCCGGGTCGCTCTCGGGCGCAGCGCGCGCGCTGGGGCTCACGCAGCCGACGGTGGGGCGGCACGTCGCGGCGCTGGAGAAATCGCTGGGACTCGCGCTGTTCACGCGTTCGCAGACGGGCCTGCTGCCCACGGACGCGGCCGGGTCGCTGCGGCTGTATGCGGAGTCGATGCGCAGCACGGCGGCGGCGCTCGAGCGCGCGGCGGCCAGCCAGGGCGCCGGCGTGCGCGGCACGGTGCGCGTGACGGCGAGCGACGTGATCGGCGTGGAAGTGCTGCCGCCGATCCTGGCGCAACTGCGCGAGCAGCATTCCGCGCTGGTGGTGGAACTGGTCCTGACGGACCGCGTCCAGGACCTGCTGCGCCGTGAGGCCGACATCGCCGTGAGGATGGTGCGCCCGCGCCAGGCACTGCTGGTCGCCCGTCGCCTCGGCAACATCGAACTCGGTCTGTTCGCCCATCGCGCCTACCTCGAACGCCACGGCACGCCGACGCGGGTGACCGACCTGGCGGCGCATGCCTTGATCGGGTTCGATCAGCCGTCGGAATTCATCCGCAGCGCAGGCAAGTCGTTCCAGGGGTGGCAGCGCGAGTCCTTTGCACTGCGCACCGACAACAATCTGGCTCAGCTCGCGCTGATTCGCGCCGGGGCGGGCATCGGCGTGTGTCAGGCGGCGATCGCGCGCCGGGACCCGGCGCTGACGCGCCTGCTGCGCGGTCAAGTCTCGGTGCCGCTCGAGACCTGGATCACGCTGCACGAGGATCTGCGCCACAGCCCGCGGTGCCGGGTGGTTTTCGACGCGCTGGCGGAGGGCCTCAAGCCGCACCTGCAGTGAGCTGCTCATGCCATGAGCGGCGCAGGTTCGGCCCCCTCAATGCGCCGAGTCCTTGGCCGCGGCGGCCTTCTCGGCCTCCGCCTCGTCGGCCAGGTATTTTGCGTACGCTCGGGACTCGGCGGCCTGGCTGGTGAGCCGCACGGGAATCGCGTCGCCGACCTGGGGGATGTATTTTCCCAGCCCGAAGTCGGAGCGTTTGAGCGTCGTCGCGGCGTCGAAGCCGATCGTCGGCAGGCCGTCGCGGGGGTTGGTGCCGGTCTTGAGCAGGGTCACGTCGAGCGTGACCGGCTTGGTGACCCCGCGCAACGTGAGGTCGCCGGCAACCTCGAAATGGCCGGAGGCCGCGCCGCGCGAGACCCGGACGCTCGTGAACGTTGCGGTGGGATATTTGCCGACGTCGAAGAAATCGTCGGATTTCAGGTGTTCGTCGAGCGCCGGCACGCCGGTGTTCAGCGTCGAGAGGGGGAGGGTGACTGACACCGACGAGCGCGCCGGATCGGCGGGGTCGAACGCGAGTTCACCCGCGCCTTGGCTGACCTGCGCGGCCGGGTGGGCAAAACCGAGATGGTCCCAGTGAAAAACCGCCTGGGTGTAATTCGGTTCGAGCGTGTAGCGGGTGGTGGCGGCAGGGACTGCGCCGGCGGCGAGCGCCAGCAGGGTGGCAGCGGTGATTTTTTGCAGCATGGAAGAGCCTCCGGGGAACATTGGTGAACTGATGGGATTCGGGAAACGTGCGCGACTGTGCGGCGGGCGCCTCCCGATGTCCTGACCCCAACCTGAAATGTTCTGAAAACCTCTGAAGGGTGGGCGTACCCCTGGGGAGCCGCCGCGCCCACGGCGCCGGGATATACTCCGGGCCCATGGACGTGCCGGCCGCTCAATCGCTTCGCATTGGCGACTGGATCATCCATCCGTCCGGCCAGATGGTGCGCAACGGCGAGACGGTCCGGGTGGAGGCCCGCACGCTGCGGTTGCTCCTATGTCTCGCCGCGCGACCGGGTGAGGTCGTGAGCATCGACGAGTTGCTGGACGCGGCGTGGGCCGGCGTCGTCGTGACGCCGGATTCCGTCTATCAGGCCGTCGCCACTCTGAGGAGAATCCTCGGGGACGATGCCAAACAGCCCCGGTACATCGCGACGGCGCAGCGGCTCGGCTACCGGCTGGTGGCGCCGGTGAGCCGGGTGACCGAGACGCCCCTGGCCGCGCCCGATCCCCCCGCCTCGGATACGCCCCGCCCGGATCCCGCCGCGCGCGGTCGGGCCCTGCGACCGCTGCCGGCCGTCGCGGCGCTCTGCGGCCTGCTGGGCGCCGGTCTGTGGGCGCTCGGCCTCGGGGACCATCCGCAGCATGCGCCGGTCACCACCCTTGCTCGAGCGCCGGAAATCCCCCAGCGATCGGTCGCGGTGCTGCCGTTTCGGGACCTGACGACACAGGCCATGAACGCGGAGTATTTCGCGGACGGCATGACCGAGGCGTTGATCGACAAGCTGAGTCAGATTCCGGGGATGCGCGTGCCGTCGCCGGCCTCCTCCTTCTATTTCAAGGACAAGCAGCTGCCAGTGGCGGAAATGGCAAAATCGCTCGGGGTTGCCTATGTGCTGGACGGGAGTCTGCGAAAATCGGACACGACGCTGCGCATCGCTGCGCGGCTGTTGCGGGCCGACGACGGATACGTGGTCTGGTCCAACAGTTACGACCGTCCCTTCGAGCACGAGCTGGCGGTGCAGGACGAGATCGCGGCCGAAGTCGCGAAGGCGTTGCGCGCGTCGATTCCGTGATGCCGCCTGCCGCTACGGCGGAGGGCTCGGAGCGGTCGGCTTGTCCGCCTCGCGGCGGATACTGTTCCAGGCGGCGATGTCCCAGGCGTTGTGAATGCCGATCAGCAGGAACAACACCAGCGGGACGGCGATGCCGTAAACGCTGGCCCGGGGCCAGCGCCACACGAGACCCGCGACCGCAAGCAGCGCGCCGTAGGCGAGCAGCGGCAGGATGACGTTCCAGATCCAGTCCTCGCGCACGGGGACGTAGGTGCCCTTCATGCGGCTGACACCGACGGCGATTTTGCCGACATAGGAAAGTCCGCCGGCGCCGACGAGGCCGCAGCTCACGCTCAACGTCAGCGGACCTTGTCCGGGCATGCTGAAAAAGGCGGACAGTCCGAGCACGGCGGAGAAATGCACGATGCTGGGCGTGATGAACACCTGTAGCCCGACCGGGCTTGCGCGCCCCCCCTGGGCGATGAGCGTGATGACGATGAAGGTCAAGCCGGTGAGCCCCGCGGCGGCGGAGCCCACGATCACGAAGAAGTTGTCCCATCCGGCGAGCAGCGGCGCTTCCATGACCGCACCCTCTCACGATTGTCCCGGTGAAACAACGCGGCGCCGGCGCATGCCGGATGCCTCAACGCGGCAGCGTGATCTCGAAGGCGCTGCGGCTGCCGCCGCCGGGCCGGATGCCGCCGCCCTCGTCGTCCACGCGGACACATCGGGCCTCACCGCCATGGCGCCGCGCGATCTGCCGCACCAGGGCGAGGCCGAGTCCGGTGCCGGCGGCGTTGCGGGTACCGGTCGGCCGGTAGAAGGGCTCGAACACCTTCTCGAACTCTGCCGCAGGAACGCCGGGGCCGCCGTCCTGAACGGTGAGAATGACGGCGCCGGCGTTCGTCGCGAGGTGCACGTCCGTGGGTGGGGAGCCGTGGCGGCGCGCGTTCTCGAGCAGATTGCGCAGCAACCGTCGCAGCAGACGGGCGTCCCCGTGCAGCGGCGTCACCGGTCCCTCGAGCCGCGCCTCCTCGTAGCGGGCGCATTCCTCGGCGGCCAGGGCCAGCAAATCGAGATCGTCGCTCGCGATCTCGGTCACGCTGTCCAAACGGCTCGCCAGCAGAATCTCGTCGATCAGCTGATCGAGCTCGGCAATGTCATGCGTGAGGCCCCGCATGCGCTCCGCGTCGATCGAGTCCTTCATCAGCTCGACGGCGAGTCGGATGCGCGCCAGCGGGGTGCGCAGCTCATGGGAGGTATTGGCGAGCAGGGACTTGTGGCTGCTCACGAGCTGTTCGATCTGCGCGGCCGCCCGGTTGAAACTGGTGGCGAGACGGGCCACCTCATCGTGCCCTTCGACGGCAACCCGGGCCTCGAGGTCCCCCGCACCGAGGGACTCCACGCCGTCCTGCAACCGTTCGAGTCGCCGGCTGATCTGACGCACGATGGGGTAGGCCGCGACGCCGATCGCAAGCGCGAGCAGCACGAGGATCAAATGAAATGCCGCGCGCGAGGGACCGGTACCCATGGGCACGCTCGCCACCAGCCAGCGGCCGTCGGCGAGGCGGACATAGGAAGCGGGCGCATGGTCCCAGCGGAACATGCCCACGGCGTCGTGGTGCCGGTCGCCCGGAAAAGGCAGGGACCTGCCGATGGAAGCCACGGCCACGCCGTTGGGATCGAACAGGGTGACGTTGCCCTTCAGTCCGTCGGCGAGACGGCCCAGAGCGGTCTGCTGGTCGACGGCCGGCGCGGTGGCCGGCGGCAGGATGTTCTGCACGAGTCGTCCGAGCGTGACACCCGCCTGCTCCGCCGAGTCGCCGGTGAAGTGCCAGAGCGCGGCCGTCGCGATCACGAACAGCACCAGGCTGGCGACGAGCGCGAGGTAGAAGCGCAGGTAGAGACGCAGCATCAGTCCTGCGCTTTGGCGAACACGTAGCCGGCGCCGCGCACGGTGATCACGCGACGCGGCTTTTTGGGGTCGTCCTCGATGGCGGCGCGGATGCGCGACATGTGCACGTCGATCGAGCGGTCGAAGGCCTCCAGCGTTTCGCCCTTCACGAGATCGAGCAGCGTCTCGCGCGACAGGATGCGGCCGGCACGGCCCGCGAGCGCCACCAGCAGATCGAATTGATAGCCGGTCAGCTCGCAGTCGCGGCCGTCGAGGCGCACCGAGCGCGCGGCGGTGTCGATCTCGAGCCGTCCGAAATGCAGCGGTGCGTCCGCGGCGTTCCGGCCGCTCACGCGACGTCGCAGGATGGCGCGCAGGCGGGCAAGCAGTTCTCGCGGCTCGAAGGGCTTGGGCAGATAGTCGTCCGCGCCGAGTTCGAGTCCGACGATGCGGTCGACCGGCTCGCCGCGCCCGGTCAGCATGAGCACGGGCGTGTCGGAGCGGGCGCGCACCTGGCGGCAGACGTCGAGTCCGTCCATGTCGGGGAGCATCAGGTCCAGAATGATGGCGTCGTACCCGCCGTCGGCGACCTTCTCGAGGGCCGCGGCACCGCTCGCGGCGTGGGCCAGGCGAAAACCCGCCTGGCCCAGGTACTCGCAGAGCATGTCGGCCAGCCGGGCATCGTCTTCCACCAGCAGGAGTCGCTCACTCATGGAGGGCGACTCTACCGGATCAGGACGCCGGCATGGCGTGCAGCTTCGCCAAATGCGCGACGAGGGATTTGCGCTGCACCGGGGTGAGCACGTCGCCCAAATCGCCGATCAGCTGCACGATCCGCTTGGAGGCCTGATCCGCCAATTGCAGGTGCTGCTGGCGCACCGCTTCCAGGGACGCGCGGTCGACGGTGGTCTGGGTGAGGGCCTGCACGGCCTGTTCGCGTGATGCTCGGATCTGGGTGTGCAGCGGCAGCAGGTCATCCACCGCCTGGGTCACCAGCGGGCCGATTTGTGCCTTCTGGGCGTCGGTCGCGTCCACCTCGACATAAAAATGCCTGAGCATGTGTTCGACGTGGGCGTTGACCTCGGTCACGCTATGCGTGCCGTCCATCATGGAGTCGTGGCGCCAGGCGCCCATGGCGACGGCCCGGGCGGAAATGCCGGCGCCGATCGTCAGCGCAATGCCGGCCACGAAGGCGAACAGGGTGTAGCGATTGAAGAGGCGGCGCCGCGCCGGTGCGGCGGGCGGCGGTTGGGGATGCGAGTCGGTCGTGGGTGTCATGGCAGTCCTTCCAGGGGTGTTGAGGAGTTACGACCCACAGTGTGGCGCCCCGGGATTGCACGCCGTTGTCGAGCGGGTAAAGTTTTGTGAAGCGCGGGACCGGCCGTGAGATTACGCTGCCGGTGTACAGCCTGAATCCGGAGGTCCGATGTCTTCGCTCACCTATGCCTTGTGGGGCGCCGCCGCCGGGGCCCTCATTCCCCTCATGGCGATCTTGAATGGCGGCCTGGCGCGCGGCGTGGGCGGCACCATCCCGGCCACGGTGATCCTGTTCGCGACCGCGCTCCTCGCCGCGCTGCTGGTTGCCGTCGTGGCGCGGGTGCCGGCGCCGTCGGCGGCGACGCTGCTGCGCATCGCCCCGCAACAGTATGCGGGCGGACTGATCGTGGCGTTCTATATCCTCAGCATCACGTTTCTCGCACCCCGCTTCGGGGTGGGCAATGCCATCCTGTTCGCCGTGTCGGCGCAACTCGTGACCTCGGCCGTCATCGACCACTTCGCGATCGCCGGCGCCGCCCCGCGTCCGCTCACGGTCACGCGGGTGCTCGGCCTGGTGGTCGTCGTCGCCGGCGTGGTGATCACCCAGGCGGGCGACCGGCTCGCCGGGGCCTTCAGGTGAGGGGAATGGCGTCTCGTGGGTGGCCTGTCGGCAGCACCACCTGTCGAGCGAGGCAGGCGCCGCCCACCAGCAGGAGTGAGGAATCCATTATGCTGATTGGATGACCTTGCGTGCCGGTTTTGCGGTTGCCGTGGGCTTCGCGTTGTCGATGTTGTCGGCCTGTGTCGCGAGTCCAGGGGACCACCCGCCGTCCGCCCCGTCCGCGCTGTCACCCGAGGCGGCGGCGGTGGTGGAAGAATGCCGCACTCCGACGCAACAGGCGGCGGGCGACGAAGCGTCCGCGTCGACCGATACGGGACTGCAGCTGATTTCGATATCCCCGCCCGTGGGGTCGCTCGTGACGCGGTCGACCGTCCTGGTCGCCGATCTGGCCTACGCGGTCACGGATTTCACGGCCGATCAGTTCACGATTTTGGCGCAATTCGATTCGCCCGTGGAGCACCGCACGACCGAAGGCTCATTCAAGAGCCACCCGTACCTCCAGTCCGCGAGCGGCAGTTACCGGCTCTGCTTTCCTCTGACCGATATCTGGGACAGGGATGTGAAGCGACCTCTCTCGGTTCGCTTCGTACTCAACCGGGTAGACGAGTCGCACCGGAATCATGCGGTGGCGAGGACGGAAAAGCTCTCGTATCGGGTTGAGTAGGGGCGGCGCTCACTCGGCGAGCCAGACATGACGTCGATGCCTCCGTGGGGGCGGGTCGGTCGCCAAACGGGACTCAACGGTCCCGCTTGCGCGTGAGAAAGAAATCGTCCAACTCATTACCCGACGCAGCGTCTGCGAAGCCGTCGAAGCGGCCCTCTTGCGCGATCATTGCCGCCGTCCGCATGAATGCACCCCAGGCCGAGCGTGCAAGTGCACCGCCGACGCTGACGCGCCGGACGCCGAGCGCGGCGATGTCCTTCAGCGTGAATTCGCTGGCGGACCCGATCAATACATTGACCGGCTTCGGCGCGACGGCCGCAACGACGGCAGCGATGTCCTCGCGCGTGCGCACACCCGGCGCGTAGAGGCAGTCGGCGCCTGCGCTGGAATAGGCCTGCAATCGCGCGATGGTTTCGGCAAGGTTGGGGCGGCCGACCAGAAAACACTCCGCACGCCCGATCAACACAGCGTCGCCACCTGCCTTGTCGATGGCCTTTCGGGCCGTCCCAATCCGCTCAACCGCCGTGGCGATATCGTGCAGTGGCCTGTCGGCATTCCCGGTCGAGTCCTCGATGGACAGACCCGCAATGCCGGTTTGCACGGCGAGCCGCACATTTTCCGCCAATTCGATCGTGTTCCGGGCGAAGCCGCTCTCGAAGTCCGCATTGACGGGCAGGTCGGTCGCGGCGGCCAACGATTCGAAATGGGCGAGCGCCTGATCGCGGGAGAGTCCGCCGTCCGGCAGGCCCTGCGTCCACGCGAAACCGGAACTCGTCGTCGCGAGGGCCTTGAACCCCAACTGCTGGAGATAGATCGCTGTGCCGATGTCCCAAGGATTGGGAAGCACGAAGCACCCGTCACCATGCAACTGCCGGAAGGCCCGGCGCTTTTCCGTAACGTTGGGCGAAGCTGCCGTCATCGTGAACCCCGCATTCTCACTCGCGGCACACGCTAGCTTTTTGAATTCTCGTCGTCAAGGCGGGGACTCAGGGCGACGCCGGGCCGCACCGCAGTGGCGACGGCTGCGGAACTGCTCGCGTTCCTCGGGCGTCATCTGCTGCCAACGCTGATGCATGCGGCCGCGCCAGCCGCGGCCGCGCAATCCGCCGAACAGTATGCGCGACAGCACGAGCAGTCCGAGCGCCTGGACGAAGGTGATGGTGTGGAAGCCGGCGACGGCGGGAAGCGTGGCGTTCCACAACGCCATCACGATGTAGCCGAGCGCGGCCGCGGCCGCACCCACGAACAAGAACGTGCGGAAGGCCCTCAAGATCCAATGGCGTTTCATCATCCTCTCCTCAGTCGACGGGGGGGAAGTCAAAGTCACGGAGGCGGCGTCGCAGGTGCAGGACCGCGGCGTGCTTTCGGCTCAATAGCGTGTTAATCGGAATCCCGGTCTCAGAGGCGATCTCCTTGAAGCTGCGACCGTCGAGTTCGTGCGCCACGAAGACCTCGCGCTGATCGGCGGACAACTCCTCGAGCGCCTGGATCAGGCTTTCGGCGAGCCGATCCCGCTCATAGCTCGAATCCGGGCGCGCGGCGTCGGGCGCCCGGGCCGGGAGGGTGTCCTGCCACGCCAAGGATCCGACGTCGGGTTCGAACAGCTGGTCGTTTCGCGCGCTTTGGCGAAAGCGGTCGACGATGCGATTGCGGGCCACGCGCTTCAGCCAGGCGGCGACGTGCCGAACGGGCTCCGCGAGGCGATCGGCCGAGATGAGCGCCAAGAAGGCGTCCTGCACGATGTCCTCCACGTCGGCGAGGTCCGCAACCCGCCGTCGCACGAAGGCGCGCAGCCGGGGTGCTTGGGCGGCGACGGTGGCGGCCAACCGGGCATCGGCCTCGGTGGGCGGAGGAAGGGCGAGAAGGGTGGTCATAGAGAGATAGACGCGTCAGCACGTCGGATATTTGGCGGAAATCGACGAGTTCAAGGATTGCGCGCCTGCGGCATGGATATGGCCGCCGGCGGCGCGCACAATGGGGTGATTGGGGGCCTGGCCTTGACCGCGCTCCGCCGCCGGAGAGTCGCCGTGATGAGTTTCTACGTGGTTGTCGTCCTGGTCGTGATCGGACTGTCGGGCCTGCGGGTGGCGCAGGAATACCAGCGTGGCGTCGTGTTCCGGCTCGGCCGCTTCGTGGGGTTGCGCGGCCCGGGCCTGTACTGGGTGATTCCGCTCAACATCGAGCGCGCGGTGACCATCGACATCCGCACACGCACGGTCTCGGCCGAGCAGCAGGAGACCATCACGCGCGACAGTGTGACCATCAAGGTCAACGCCGTGCTCTGGTATCGGATCGTGGACGCGGCGAAGGCCGTGATCGAGGTGGCGGACGCTCCCGCCGCGGTCTATCAGCTGGCATTGACCGGTCTGCGCAATATCATCGGCCAGCACGATCTCGACGAGGTGCTGCAGGAACGCAACAAGATCAACACGCTGCTGGTCGACGGAATCCGCAGTTCGACGCAGGCGTGGGGACTCGAGGTGCAGCGCTTCGAAATGAAGGACGTGGAACTGCCGGCGGCGATGCAGCAGGTGATGGCCATGCAGGCCGAGGCCATCCGCGAGAAGCGGGCGCGCATCATCAAGGCCGAGGCCGAACTCGAGGCCTCGGTGAAACTCTCCGCGGCCGCGGCGCAGATCATGGCCAATCCGGCGGCCCTGGAGTTGCGGCGCATGCAGATGATCTCCGAGGTCGGCGCGGAAAACAACAGCACGACCGTGATGATGATTCCCTCGGACTTCGTGTCGCTGGCAAACACCTTGAATCAATATCTGCAGCAGCGGTCCGCGGCCGATGCCGCTGCCGCCGCGACACGCTGACGGGACGCTGCGACATGGACCACGCCGCCAAGCTGCGGGCGATGGCGGCGATCGTGGCCTGGATTGGCCTGCTGGCCTGCGTGTATGGCATTGCGGAGGATCCGCAGTCGCAGTGGGACTTCAGGACTTACTATCAGGCTGTGCACTCGCTGGCGGCCGGCGGCACTCCGTATGGGCCCATCCACCCGCATTCGGCGTTGACGGGCGAGGGGGGCTTCCAATATCCGCCGCTGACGCTTTTCCTGTTCCAGTGGACCCTGCTGTTCAGTCTGGCCGGGGCGAAGCTGATCTGGCTGGGAGCGAAGCTCGCCGCCGTCGGCATGCTCGCCTGGATCTGGCGCAGGGACTTCGAGCGGGTCAACCTGGGTTGGCTGGTCGCGCTGTTCATCGCCCTCGGCTTCAACGCCGCGGTGTTGCGGGATCTCGTCTCGGGCAACATCTCCACCTTCGAACAGCTGGGCCTGTGGTTCGCTTTCGGCCTGCTGGTGCGGGAGCGGCCATATGCGGCGGCGACGGTGCTGGCCTGTGTCGCTCAATTCAAGCTGCTGCCCATCGCGTTTCTGGCGTTGATACCGCTGGTGAGGCCACGTGACGGATGGAAGTCGTTCGTGGCCGGTGGTGCGGTGTTTTCGGGGCTGCTGATGCTGAATCTGGAGTGGAGCGCCACGCTCACCCACCAGTATCTCAGCCTGTTCGCCAACGACAATCTACGGATGGACGAACGAGGCATCATCAACCCCAGCAGCCTCTCGCTGTTCCGCGATGTTCTCGACCTGACCTCCTACGCGCCGGGGCTGCCGTACAACCGTGTTTCCGGAACGATTGCCTATGGTATTTATCTAGGCATGCTCGGGCTCATGGTGAGCTGGGTGTGGTTGAACCGGCGTGCAGCGCTGCGTCAGGCCGAGCCGCGGCTCCTCGTGTACTTAGGTTGCGCCCTGTTCGCCATCGGGATGCCACGCATGAAGGATTACTCGTACATCCTGATGCTGGTTCCGGCGCTCTTCGTCTTCCGCGACCTGACGCGGCGCGAGATCCGCACGGATTATCTTCTGATCGGTGCCGGACTGATGGTCTTTGCGCAGCCGCAGCAGACGAACATTCCGGGGTTGACCGCGTTCATCTACATGCTGCAGGCCTACCTGCCGCTGTTCATGGCGGGAGCCGTGCTGGTCTATGTGCTGGGCGCCTTGGAACGCGCGGCGGTCGCGTCGCCGGATGCGGGCCGCCGGGTCAGCGTCCCGCTTGGGCTGCCGATTGCGCCTCCTGCGCATGGGGCAGCGGCACGAGCACCTTGACGCTCGTGCCGAGGCCGGGCTGGGAACGCAACTCGAGGGTGCCGCCGGCCCGCGCGGCGCGGTAGCGCATGGTGCGCAGGCCGATGCCAATCCGACGACCGCGTGCCGCGCTGCCGTTGGCTCCCGCGGTGGCTGCGACATCGAGTCCGGTACCGTCGTCGCTGACGTTGAGTTGCACGGCGCTATCGCGCCAGCCGAGCTCGATCCGGATGTGACGGCAGTGCGCATGCTTGAGCGCGTTGGTGATCGCCTCCTGCGCGATGCGGTACAGCTCGAGTGCCGCGGCGGCCGGGAGAGGGGCGTCGCCGATATCCACCGCAACGGCGGTGCAGTCGACGCCCGTCCGGTTGATGCGCGCCGCGAGCTCGTGCAGCGCCGCCGGCAATCCGCCGTCGTCGATGGGCGCCGCCCCGTGCGCCAGGGTGCGGCACACGGCCAAGGCTTCACGCAGCGTCGCGCCCGCTTCGTCGATCCTGCCGCTGAGCCTGGAATCGGCCGTTCGCGCATCCCGCGCGATCGCGCCCAGCAGCAGCGAGGTGCCGAACAGGAGTTGGCCGAGATTGTCGTGGAGCTCGGAGGCGAGGCGCCGACGCTCCACGTCGGCGGCCGCCATGACCTCGGACTCCAGTCGCTTCACGTCGCTCACGTCCTGCAGCGTGCAGCTGACTTCGGTTTGTCCGTCCTCACGCGGCTGGGCGACGCCGAACAGGCGGACCCAGCGACCGGCCCCGTCGGTCCCCCGGAGGGGCAGATCGATGTCGATGGGACCGCCGAACTGTGCGGCGTCGTACAGGGCTGCGACCAGCATCAGGGCGATTTCACGCTCGAAAGCCGATTCGAAAGTCTCGCGGTTGGCTGCGGTTCCCGGGGGCAGGCCGAGGACGGCCGGGGTGCCGTCGGACCACCAGAGGGCTCCCGATTGAAGGGTCAACCGGAATGAGCCGATGTGCACCGTCGCCTCGATGTCGCGCATCAGTTCGCGGGTGCGCTGCAACTCCACCGAGCGGTCCAGGGCGTCGAGACCGAACGAGATGTCGGCGGCCATGTCGTCGAGCAGCGCGATCTCGCGCACGCCGAAATGATCGGGGTCAAAGCTATGCACGGCGAAGATGCCGATCACCTCGCCGGCCCGTCGAAGCGGAAAGGCGGCGACGGACTGGATGCCGAAGTCAAGGGAGCGGTCCCGCCAGTAATCCATGCTGGGGTCGGTTGCGATCCGATTGATGACGGCGTGGGCGCCGGTTCGCAAGGCCTGGCCGCCGGGTCCCTGCCCTTCCTGCAGTTGCTCGTCGGCGGAAATCTTGAGATGGTCGACAAAGGCGAGCGCTGGTCCCGCGCCCGCGGCGCGCCGCAGGAAGCCGTCCGGCTCCACGAGTCCGATCCACGCGATCGCAAAGCCCGCGTCCTGCACGGCGATATCGCAGATGCGCGAGAACAGCTCGGTCTCGGTGTCCGCGCGGGTGATCATCTGATTGGTGTGAGAGAGGGTGCGTTGGATGCTGTTGAGCCGGCGCAGCTCGGCCTCGGCCCTTTGGATGCCGGCGATGTCGCGCCAGACCAGCGCGAGATCCACCCGATTGTCGTGGCTCACCGGCCGGCCGGTGAGCCAGACCGGCAGCAGCGACCCGTCGCGGCGTTTGAGTTCCGTGAGGCCGAGGTCGCCGCCAGTCGAGTGCTCACCGGCAATTTGCGCGCGAATGCGCGCCGCCGCGTCCACGTCCGGCGCAAGCTGGGGAAACGTGAGGGATGCGAACGCCTCGCGCGTATAGCCCAGCATGGCGCAGGCGGCGTCGTTGAACTCGACCAGGTGCAGCGTGGCGCTGTCGATGAGCGCGATGCCCTCCGTCGACTGGCTGACGACGGCGCTGTGGATGCGCTCGCGCTGATGCAGGAATTCCTCCGCGGTGTGCCGCCCGGTGACGTCGAGCGCCCCTCCGATGCTGCGAATCGGCCTGCGTGACGGACCCTCGCCGGAGAAAAAGGTGCGGCCGCGTGTAATGAGCCAGCGGATCTGTCCATCCGTGCGAATGATCCGGTATTCGGCATCGAACAAACCGGCACCGGCCGGGTCGTGGGCGCGGGCCACCGCCTCCGTGAGCCCGGGCCGGTCGTCGGGGTGCACGGCATCGAGGAATGTCTGCAGCGTGATCGGCTCGTCGTGACCGACGCCGTAGTTCTCGCGCTGTTCGTCTGACCAATAGATCAGGCGCTTCTCGTGGTCATGATCGAATATGCCGATGCGCGTGACGCGGACCACCTGGCGCACGACCTCGTCGAGGGTGCGTTGGGCGGTGCAGTCCGTCGCGGTGCCGATCGTATGCACCGCGCGCCGCGCGGATCCGTCGCCTTCGAACGTCGTCGTCGCGCGCAGCGCCACCCAGCGAACCCGGCCGTCCTGCAGCACCACGCGCTGCTGAACATCCAGCACACCGTCCCCGGCGGGATCGTGACAGTGCGCGACGGCGCTGGCGATGGCCTCGCGTTCCTCCGGATGAATGGTTTGGAGGATCTGTGCGAGGGTCATGGGTGCATCCGTTTGCGCATCCCACAGCCGCAAATATTCCGGGGAGCACTCGATCAAGCCGGTGCGCAGGTCATGATCGAACACCCCGATGCCGCTCACGCGCAGTGCGGTGGTGAGACGCGCCTCGTTTCTCGTCAGTGTGTGCAGCGCGCGCCGCTGGCGCCACAGCGCGAGGATGAGCACGGACGACAACGCGATGAGAATCGCGATACCGATGTGCGCTGCATCCATGTAATCCCCACGTCCATAAGGGCCGGCTGGAATATCGGTCCGTGACGCTAACGTATCACGCCAGGGGCGCCGCGGATTGCGTGTAGGGGAAACCCGGCAGGCGCGCTGAGACGGCGTTGCTGCGTCACACCAATCCCAGGCGGATCAGGCTTTCGGCGGTGGCGACGAGGGCTTCCTCGGCGGAGCGCGGCTCCCAGCCGAGCACGCGCCGCGCTTTGGCGGACGTCGCGTTCTTGGGTTTGCCGAGCTCGGGCAGGATCTGTCTCACGGCGGGATCCCAGAGCGCGGCCGCGTGCACGAGCCAGTCTGGAAGCTCGCGCGTCGGCACCTTGCGGGCCGCCGCGCCGAGGCGGCGCCGGAGGACGATGGCAATCTCCAGCATGGAGAGGAAATCACCGGCCACGGCTAGGAAGCGCTCACCCCCGGCGGCGGGATTCATCATGGCCCGCAGGTGCAGATCGGCGACGTCGCGCACGTCGACGAGGCCGAAGCTCAGGCGGGGACACGCCGGGACGCGGCCGGCGAGCATCTTCTGCACGACCAGGATCGAGGTGGCGTCGTCGGCGCCGAGCACGGGGCCACACACGAGAACGGGATTGACGACGGAGAGTTCGAGCGCGCCGCCCTCGGCCGCAATGAAGTCCCACGCAGCGCGCTCGGCGAGGGTCTTCGACTGGGTGTAGGGAGCCACGCCGCCGCCGTCGAGCCGGGTCCAGTCGGTCTCGTCGAAGGGCGTCGTGCGGGGCGGCTGTCCATAACCGATCGCGGCAAACGAGGAGGTGAGCACCACGCGCCGCACGCCGGCGTCGCGAGACGCGCGCAGCACGCGTCGCGCGCCGTCGCGCGCGGGCACGATGAGCTCGTTGGCGTGCTTCGGCAGCGTGGCAGGAAAGGGCGAGGCGACGTGCAGCACGGCATCGCAGCCGACGACCGCTTCGGCCCAACCGGCGTCCCGCTCGAGATCGGCTGCGATGAACGTCAGCGTGTCGCCGGCGACGACCCCGGCCGCGGCGAGCGTCGCGCGCACCGACGGTTCGCGGGTCATCGAGCGAACCGTGGTGCGCACGGCATGTCCGGCCGCGAGCAGCTGCAGGATGCAGTGTCCGGCGATGAAGCCGGAGCCGCCGGTGACCAGCACGGTAGGCATGTCATCCTCAGAATCGCGGCTGGCCGCCGGGATGTCAATGCCGTTGAATAGATGATGTACGTCATTTATAATTCGATCCATGCCGCGCGTTTCCCGTGAACAGACCGAACAGAACGTGCAGACCATCACCGAAGTCGCCGCGCGGCTGTTCCGCGAACACGGGCTCGACGGTATCGGTGTCGCCGATCTGATGGCCGCCGCCGGTCTCACGCACGGCGGCTTCTATCGTCATTTCGACTCGAAGGAGGCGCTCGCCGCGACGGCCTGCCGGTCGGCGTACGACGGCGCGGTCGGACGCTGGACGGCGCGCGTGACGCGCTCGGCGGATGCGTCGGCGGCCCGCGTCGCCTTGGTGGAGGCTTACTTGTCGGACGCCGCGCGGGCCAGCCCGGGTTTGTCCTGTCCGACCGCCGCGCTGGCGGTGGACGTGGCGCGTACACCCGCGGGTTCGGCGGTGCGCGACGCGTTTTGCGACGGCAACGCCGCTCTCATGGATATCCTCGCGGCCTTGCAGGGCACGGGCGACGGCGCTCGCGATCGCCGGGAGGCGCTCGGCGATTTCAGCACGATGGTCGGGGCGCTGATCCTCGCCAGAGCGACGCGCGGGCACCCCGTGTCCGATGAGTTTCTCGCGGCCGGCCGCGAGCGACTGCTGCCGGGGCGGCGGCCGGCCGCGTCATCGCGCGCGGCTCCGACGCGCCGGGCCAAGAGAAGGCAACCGCCGTCGCCGCGCCGCGTGGGACGCTGAGGTGTTCGCCGTGTCGTTGGCGCGCCGGCTCACTCGGGTGCGTGTGCACTATGGATGGGTGGTCCTCGGGATCGTGTTCCTCACCATGCTGATGTCGTCGGCCGCTCTCGGTCTACCGGGCGCGTTCATGCGACCGTTGGAGCGGGACTTCGGCTGGACCACGGGACAGATCTCCTCCGCGCTGGCGGTGCGCTTCGCGCTGTATGGCTTGATGGGCCCGTTCGCGGCGATCTTGATGGAGCGCTACGGGCTGCGGCGCATCGTGGTGATCGCCCTGGCGCTGATCGCATCGGGCCTCGCCCTGGCAACGCAAATGACGGCGCTGTGGCAGCTGTTTGTGCTGTGGGGGATGGTGCTCGGCGTCGGGTCGGGGATGACGGCGCTGGTGTTGGGTGCGACGGTGGCGAACCGCTGGTTCGAGCGGCGCCGCGGCCTGGTGGTCGGGCTGCTCACCGCGAGTTCGGCCACGGGCCAGCTCGTGTTCCTGCCGCTGGCCGCGTCGCTGATCGCGCATCACGGCTGGCGTACGGCGGTGCTGCCGGTCGTGGTGGGTTGCGGTGTCATTGCGGTGCTGGCGGGGTGCCTGCTGCGGGAGCGCCCGCGGGACGTGGGCCTCGTGCCCTTCGGCGCGGCGCCGGCGCCGGCGGCGATGGAGACTTCCCGCGCGTCGGCGTCGCCGGATCGCCGGCCGGGATTTCTCGAACCGCTCGCCGTGCTCGCGACCGTATCGCGCCGTCCGGCGTTCTGGGTGTTGTTCGGCACCTTCTTCGTGTGCGGGCTGTCGACCAACGGTCTGATCCAGACGCACTTCATCTCGCTGTGCGGTGATTATGGTCTGGCCGCCGTGCCGGCGGCGTCGGTGCTGGCGATGATCGGCGCTTTCGACTTCGTCGGCACCATCGTCTCCGGCTGGCTGTCCGACCGGTTCGACAATCGGCAGCTGCTCTTCTGGTACTACGGTCTGCGGGGGCTGTCGCTCCTGTGGCTGCCGCATTCGCAATTCACGATCTATGGCCTGTCGTTGTTCGCGATGTTCTACGGACTGGACTGGGTGGCGACGGTGCCGCCCACGGTCAAGCTGGCGGGCGCGACGCTGGATCGGGCACGGGGGCCGATGATTTTCGGCTGGATCTTTGCCGGTCATCAGCTAGGCGGTGCGGTGGCGGCCTATGGGGCCGGATTCAGCCGGACCTATCTCTTCTCGTACAGCCCGGCCCTGTATGCAGCGGGTGTCGCGTGCCTGTTGGCGGCGGGATCGGTATTTCTGATCCGCATGCCGGGCGAGAAGAGCCCGGCCGAACGCCCCGACCCGGCGTTGGGCACAGCTGCGCCATAGGAGCGTACGTAACCGACGCTAATCGCTCAGGCGAGTGCCCAGACGGGGGTGGGGACTTTTCAAGGCGGGGGGTCCTTTACTTGATGAACTGGTAGACGACCGCCAGAGTCAGCAGTCCCGTCGCAGTCAACAGTACGTTGTGGCCCCAGCGGGCAACGTTTCCAAGCATATCGAACTCCAAGTTGTTTTTCATGTGTCACCTCGGTGCATGGCTGCACCTCAGTTGCATCTATTATGGGCACGAACTTGGGGATTTCCAGTGTCTCCAAACGCGCACGACAGTATTTAATAATAATTAAATCAATAAGTTGTGCGTGACATGAGGGTTATTGCACCTGGGATGAAAATATCTCGTGCGGCGCCGAAAATTGACCTTTTCGCGCGCTGTTCTGGTGCGCGTTGGGGACGTCGGCCCCGAGCCTCGGAGGCAGCGGACTCCCGCGCAGACGCCGGCGGCCAGGGCAGCGGACCGGTACCGCGAGCAACGATCGGATTCCTCTGATAACGCCGTGGGCCCCCGCCGCAACATCACTTCTTTGCCGTTGCCTTGACGCTTCCCGACGGAATTCGCGCGACCCTCTGCCGGTCGGGCGAAACATTTTGGAGGTCTCATGGAAATCGCACACGCACTCGATTTTTTCGCAACCAAGCGAGGGGTTGCGCTGCTGCCGATGGAGCGCGACGCAGCGCAGTTGTATCGCGGTCCGGCGCCGGTGGAACATGCCAGCGACGTCAATTTCGAGGCGCCCTTCTCGGTGCGCGAGACGTTGCGGGCGAAGTCGGCCCTGGCTCTGATGAAAGACGTGGGCATCCGGGCCGCGCTCGTCACGGAGGGATCGAACGACGGCCAGTTTCAGCGCATCTGCGGCCTCATCGGCGCCCGCGACCTGCAGCGCGAACTGCTGGGCCGACCGGAGCCTGAACTTGCGCTGGCGGAGGTGATGACCGCGTGGGACGACGTCTCGGTGGTGCAGTGGGATGCGGTGTGTTCGCTCACGACGCGCCAGCTGCACGACATGTTCCTCGGCACCGGGCTGGATCACGTGGTCGTGGTCGATCACGCCGCAAAATCTCAGACGCACGTCAGGGCGATCCTCTCCCGTCCCGCACTGGCGCAGCGCCTGCGTCATTGACACGGGTGTTGCGTGCGGATATCCAAGCGCGTTACAAAAGGCCCCTCGATCTGCTGATGGAGGCGACGACCGTGTGCAGGAACATCAAGACACTCTTTAATTTCACCCCGCCCGCGACAGAGGAAGAAATTCGAGCTGCAGCCCTTCAGTTTGTCAGGAAACTCAGCGGCTTTAACAGTCCGTCGCGGGCCAATCGTGCGGCTTTTGATCAGGCCGTCGATGAAGTTGCCGCATCGGCCGGTGCCCTCGTTGCCGCGTTGATCACGACAGCCGAACCCCGGGACCGTGACATAGAGGCCATGCGGGCGCGATCGAGATCAGCGCTGCGGTTCAGCGCGCCGCCCCGAACCTAGGGGGCCGCCGCACGCGACCCGGCCAAATGTCCGAATTAGTCGGAGCGACGTCCTTGGCGTCTAAGCGACCCGACGCCTGCGTACCATGGCACCCAGTCCGACAACACCGCTCCACATCAGCCACGAGGAGCCAGGAAGCGGAACCGGAGCCGCGCCCGTGGCCGCATAGGTGGCGCTGTAGCTTGACCAGCCATTGCTTGTTGACAGCGTGATCAATCCACCGGTGGTCAACAGGGCGTTACTGGTGTCGATCCACTCGCCGGTACCGTACACGGCGGCGTTCCCGGCGGTTACGCCCAACGAAGTCAGGTTGAACTGATATGTGCCTACGTCGAACAGGTTGTTGATGACGTACGATGTCTGCTGCGGTTGAGCGGCAACACCGTTCAAGTTCAGCGTCGTATTGAAACCCACTGTTGGATACGCAGACCCAAGCTCGCTTGGCGGTGAGGTAATTGACGCGAAAGTACCGCCCGCACTCGGGTTTGATTGCGCCAGAGCGTTGGCTGCCGATGGTTCTAGCGTCAGAACTCCGTTGCTCAGAGAGGTGCCGGTTCCTAGGTCGATAACCGCCGCACTTCCAGTCAGGTATGCCGCATGTGCACTAGCTCCGGCGATGGAAAGCAACGCTCCGACAAACACTCTCAACCCGGAAGTCCGATCCATTAACTGTATCCTGGTGGAAAACTTCAAACGGTTTCGCCTGACACTCATTGGGCATGAGAGACACGGCACGGGCCTTTCAACATAATGAACATTGCGTTACATGGGACCGATAACCGCACAGGAACACTGCCAACGCCGGGCTCCGGCGGCTCAATTTGATCGACCGACCCTGGGCCCCCAATTGCGAGTGACCGCTCTGGTGCAACTGAGTTTGATGCGCCGCGGTTGCCCAACGGTAGCATTCAAGTTCAGCGGCAACGGGCCGACACTGTCCAGAGCCGGCCGCTACTGGGCACAGGCACGACCGGCCCCCCCCCGCCTCCCGCGGCGCACGCGTGTCCTGCGGGACGTTCGGTCGGATGAACGACTCGATAGACATACTTGCATATTCCATGAGGGCTTCGTGACGCAACTCATTCACCGCATTTACGCGAGCACAGCGACAGCGATTTTCAACGAACATGATATTCCGGCACTGCTCGAGCACGCGCGTATCGCCAATGAGAAACGCGGCCTCACAGGAATGCTGTTGTATATCGAAGGGGGCTTCTTCCAGGTGCTGGAAGGAGATGATGTCATCGTCGATGACGTCATTGACCGCATAGGGCGAGATCCTCGCCATTGCAAAATGACGTCAATTATTCGAGAACCGATCGCAGCCAGAGACTTCGGGGAATGGACTATGGGATTTTGGACTGTTGATACGCTGGAGGCCGGACGACTTATCGGAGAAAACGATTTCTTTAAGTCAGCATCGTCGGTCACACAATTGAACGGCGGGCGGGCAAAACGGCTTCTTACGGCCTTTCGGTCGGGTCGATGGCGAAACCAGCGCACTGGAACTTTTCGGGCGATCGGCGGCTAGCATGAACGCCGCCGGCGGACCTGGCTTCGACTTTAGCTGTGCTTTTCAGCCAATTGTGGATATGGAGTCGCGCAAGGTGTTCGCGTACGAGGCGCTGGTTCGTGGCCGATCGAACGAACCGGCGGGCGCCGTTTTCGGTGCAATTCCATCGTCTGCGCTTCACATCTTTGATCGAGCCGCCCGGATTCAGGCAATCGGTCTGGCGGCCTCGCTTGGTTTGGATACCGGACTGTCGCTGAATCTACTGCCGCGATCGCTTGAAACACTGCCAGACGCCATCAGTTCGACGATCGACGCCGCCCGCAGGGTCGGCCTTTCCGAAAATAAGATATTTCTCGAAGTTACAGAGGGCGAGTTGATCCGCGATCTCGCGGGATTTTCCAACACGATCAATCAATACCGGGCGAGCGGAATCCATCTTGCCATCGATGATTTCGGCTCAGGCCATTCTGGATTGAATTTGCTCGCCGACTTCCAGCCAGACGTGATCAAAATCGATATGCATTTGGTCCGCGACATCCAAGGACATGGGCCGCGTCAAGCCATCGTCCGCGCCGTGATTCAGGCGTGCGAGGACCTGGGTATCGAAGTGATCGCGGAGGGAATCGAGACAGAGCCAGAATATCATTGGTTCAAGCGTGCGGGGGTGAGGCTGTTCCAAGGATATTTGTTCGGAAAACCGGCATTTGAAGCCTTGTCCGCTCCGTTGTTTGTCGCATGATCAAGGCGTCCGCGTTCGCAAGCTCAATGAATCCTGGAAACCCTGCTCGTTTTGGTTGAGTCCCGCAATAAAGCCGAAGAGTCCCGGGTTCCGCTCGTCAACCGCGAAGTCAAACCTTAGCGCATTGACGGCAGGGAGGCATCTGCGGATGCGAACATACGCGGAGACGGCGCAGACTCCCTTGCTGGAGCAATACCGGCATGGCGCGCATTCCGAAAAAAATGAGTGAGCGTTCCTACCTGGAACGGCGCATCGTCGAGCTACCCAAGGCGCCGTCGTGACGCGCCTCGCCTCGGCGACAATGAGCGGGGCGCCCTCGGTCTCAGCGTCCGCCGGGACCGATCAGGTGCAGTGCGACATAGGGCGCCAAGTTGAACAGCAGAATGCCGATCTTATAAGCCGCCATGGCGGCGTAGTGCACGCTGTCGAATCTTTCCCGCGAAAGGGAGAACCATCGGCCGTGGAGACGGAACATCCAGTCGTGGGCAAACCAAAAGACGAGGAACCACAGCAGCAGAATGCCGTAGTTGATGACGAGGCACCAGCACAAGAAGGCCTGGGCGGCGACGAGGGTCATTCAGCGATTTCCATGACAGATCAGAGCATCTTAGGCGAACGCCGCGGCGACCAGGCGGCCGAGCTTCGCGTGAACGGCGTTGAGCGCCTGCGGGGGCGCGGACGAATCGCTGAAGTAGGCCGCCACCAGCACGGGAGCGCGATGCGGCGGCCAGAAAATGGCGATGTCGTTGGCGGATCCGCGGCTGCCGGTGCCGGTCTTGTCGCCGGCGGCCCAATCGGGGGGTACGCCGGCGCGCAGGCGCTCGAGGCCCGTTTTGCAGTCCTTGAGCCAGCCGGTCAGCCGAGTGCGCGAGCCGTCGCTGAGTGCGTCCCCGAGCAGTAGTTTGCGCTGGGTCTCGAGCATCGCGCGCGGCGTCGTGGTGTCGCGCGGATCGCCGGGCTCGTTGCTGTTGAGCGCGGGCTCGGTGCGATCGAGCCGGGTCTCGGCGTCGCCGACGCTGCGCAGGTACGACGTCAGGGCCGCCGGGCCGCCCTGGAATTTCAACAAGAGGTTGGCGGCGGTATTGTCGCTCACCTCGACGGCGGCCCGGCACAAGGAGCCGACGGTGAGCGCGCCCTCGGCGACATGTTCCCGCGTGTAGGGGGCATACTCGAGCAGGTCGGAGGCTCCAAAGGGCAGGCGGCGCTCGAGCAGGGCGGGACCTTCGCGGTCGACCCGCGCCAGCACCGACGCCGCCAACAGCCACTTGAAGGTGGAGCAGAGGGCGAAACGCTCGCCGGGATTGTGCTCGAGTCGCGCGCCGCTGCCGGTATCGAGGGCGGACAGACCGATGCGGCCGCCGATGTGCTTCTCGAGTGCCTGGATTTTGCGCGTCGTGTCCGACGCGTCCTGTGCCGTCGCTCCATCCCGGCGGCCGAGCAATGCCGCGGCAACGAGCGCTGCGGTGCCCCCCGCCAGCAGCAGCCGGCGTTGATGGTTGGGTGGGGCGTCGGTGGGCTGCGAGGTCTCGGACATGGTCGGTCTCGACGGGCATTCAGGTCGCGCAGAGTCACCCGGTTTGCGGCCTACGTCAATCATTCGTAAGCGTAGGACCGCGGGGCCTTCGACGCTGGCATGATGGTTCCTGCCAATACAGAACGACGGGGAGGGGCGGTCCATGGCAGGCGACAAACAATTCATCGAGTTGCGCGACCGGGTGCTCGTGCCGGGGCTGGCGCCGGACGCCGCCAGCCGGGCGTTCGAGCACGCGCCGTTGCAACGTTTCAACTGGGCCCTCGACTATTTTGACCGAATCGCCGTGGGGAACGATCGGCCGGCGCTCATGGTGGTCGACGACGCGGGGCGCGACCGCGTATCGAGTTTCGCGGACCTCTCGCGCCGCTCGAACCAGGTGGCCAATTTTCTGGTTGCGCAGGGGGTTGGGCCCGGCGACCGGGTGATGCTCATGCTCGGCAACGTCGTGGCGCTGTGGGAATCCATGCTGGCCGCGATGAAACTGGGCGCGGTCATCATTCCAGCCACGACGCTGTTGCAGCGGGTGGATCTCGAGGACCGGCTGGTGCGCGGCCGCGTGCGCGCGATCGTCACCGAACGGAGCTTCACGGGTCTTTTCGACGGGATCGAGGGCGCACCGATCCGGATCTGTGCCGCCGGGACGCCGGCCGCCGGTACGCCGGCCGCCGGTACGCCGGTCGGATGGATTGACCTGGCGGCCAGCGGCGACGCCGACCCGGTATTCGTCCCCCCGGGGACGACCCCGGCCGATGCGCTGATGCTGCTCTACTTCACCTCGGGCACCACGGCCAAGCCCAAGCTGGTGGCCCATTCGCACACCAGCTACCCCGTCGGCCATCTGTCGACGGCCTATTGGATCGGCCTGCGGCGCGGTGACGTGCACCTCAACTTGAGTTCGCCGGGCTGGGCGAAACATGCCTGGTCGTGCTTTTTCGCGCCCTGGAATGCAGAGGCCACGGTGCTCGCGTATCACTTCGAGCGCTTCAGCGCTGTGGCGCTGCTCGATCAACTGGTGCGCTGCCGGGTGACGACGTTCTGTGCGCCGCCGACGGTGTGGCGCATGCTGATCCAGGAGGACCTCGGACGCTGGCCGGTGGTGTTGCGGGAGGTGGTGGGGGCGGGCGAGCCCCTGAACCCGGAGGTGATCGCACGCGTGCGCGCGGCCTGGGGTCTCACCATCCGTGACGGCTTCGGCCAGACGGAGACGACGGCACAGATCGGCAACCCGCCGGGCCAGCCGCTCAAGCCAGGGTCCATGGGTCGGCCGCTGCCGGGCTATTCGGTGGTGCTCATCGGCGCCGACGGCAGGCCGGCCGAGGAGGGGGAAATTTGCCTCGATCTGGCGCGGCGGCCGGTGGGCCTGATGCAGGGATACCTCGATGCGCCGGAAACGACGGCCGCGGTCATGCGTGACGGCTATTACCACACGGGCGACGTGGCGAGCCGCGACGCAGACGGCTATCTCACGTACGTCGGTCGCCTGGACGACGTGTTCAAGTCGTCGGATTATCGGATCAGTCCGTTCGAGTTGGAGAGTGTGCTGATCGAGCATCCGGCGGTGGCGGAGGCGGCGGTGGTGCCGAGCCCGGATGCGCTGCGGCTGTCGGTCCCGAAAGCGTATGTGGCACTCACGGCGGGAGCGGCGGCCGACGCGGAAACCGCATGTGCCATCCTGGCCTATGTGCGCGAGCGGGTGTCGCCCTTCAAGCGCATCCGTCGCATCGAATTCGCCGCGCTGCCGAAGACCATTTCGGGCAAGATCCGGCGGGTGGAGCTGCGGCGTCGCGAGGAGGAGCGGACGTGCGGCGGCGCGCGCTGGCCGCACGAGTTCTGGGAGGAGGATTTGCGTTGACGCGGCGTAGCATCATCGCTTTTCAGGCGGCGGGCGATACGGCCGCCGCGGCCGCGGCGATCGCCGCAGGCGCCCCCGGCAGTGCGCTCACGGTGGTCTTCGCCTCGGCGGCCCATGACCTGACCGCGCTGGGCAAGGTACTCGCGGCGCATCGGGTGGAGCGGGTGATCGGCGCGTCCACTGGTCGCAGCATCGGCCGCGAGGGCTTCGAGGCGCGCGGCGTGTCGGGCTTTCACCTGCCGGCGGGCCGGTTCGCGGCGGCCGACCGCGTGCTGCCTGACGTCGCCGCGATCGGCCTGCCGGAGTTGCGCGCCTGTGTGCACGAGCTGCGAAGGGAACTCGCATGCCGGCCCGGCGGCACGCTGCCGCACCAATTCGCCCTGCTGCTGGTGGATGCCGAAACCCGCTGCGAGGAGCGTCTGGCGGCGGTGCTCGGGATGGAATTGAACGGCGTGCCGCTGATCGGCGGGTCGGCCGGCGACCTGTACTTCAATCCCTTGGGTCCGCCGTCCGGCGGCACGCCGCTGCTGCATTCGACGTCTGCGCGGCGCGGGGCGGCCATCCTGTGTCTGGTGGCCTCGGCGTCGCCGGTGAGCGCCTTTTGCCACACACATTACCGGGCCGGGGACATCAAGTTCGTGATCACCGATGCGGATCCGGGCCGCCGACTGGTGCGCGAGATGAACGGGCGCCCGGCCCTCGAGGTGTATGCCGAGGCCTGCGGCTTCCGCCAGGAGACGAGCCGCAGCCTCGATTTTGCACCGTTCCCGCTGATGATCCGCATCGGCGGCCACTATTATCCGCGCGGCATGCAGCGCATCTATGCGGACGGTGCGCTGGAGTTTGCCTGCGCGCTCGAACCGGGTCTGGTGGTGGCGCTGGGCCACCCGGAGGACATGATCGCGAGTCTCGACGGGTTCTTTGGGTCGATGCGGGCGCAGCTGGGTGCGCCGGAACTCGTCATCGGGGTGGATTGCGCCGCACGAACCGCCTACATGGAGCGCGAAGGACTGACTCAGGGGATCGAGAAACTGCTCAAGGAAAATGCGGTCACCGGATTTTCCTCGCTGGGGGAACAGTTCAACACCATGCACGCGAACAACTCGTTTACGTGCCTCGCCGTCGCGGCGCAGCGATGACGCGGGCCAGGCGGCCGACGACCGCCAAAGCCGCCGCGCCGACGGGGCCGGAACTGCGCGCGGAAAACCGCGCCTTGAAGAAAACCGTGAAGGCCCTGATGGAGCGGGTGGAGAAGGCGGTGGACGAACAGGGCAGCGCGTTTTCCTGGTTCCAGGCGGCGGCGAGCCTCGAGGAGGCAATCCTCCGGCGAACCGATCAGTACGAGCAGTTGAACGTGCGTCTCAAGGGGGAACTCGAGTCGCGGCGCGAGATCGAGCTGGCGCTCAAGCAGGCGAAGGACGCGGCGGACCGCGCGAACGAGACCAAGACGCGCTTTCTCGCCGCCGCGAGCCATGACCTGCGCCAGCCCTTGAGCTCGGCGTTGTTGTTCCTGGAGTCGATCAGCGAGGCGTCGCTCACGGGGCTCGACCTCGATTACCTGCACAAGGCGCGGGTGGCGCTCGCCTCGCTCAGCAACCTGCTCGACACGTTGCTCGACGTGGCGCGGCTGGACTCGGGCGGCATCGAGCCCCAGTACCTGGATTTTCCGGCGAGCACCGTGCTCGACCGCATCGTGCCGGAGTTCACGGGCGTGGCGCGGGCGGCCGGCCTCAAGTTGGACTACGTGCCGTCCTCGGCGTGGGTGCGTTCGGACATGCACCTGCTCGAGACGGTGCTGCGCAACCTCATCAGCAACGCGATCCGCTACACGCCGCGCGGACGAGTGCTCATCGGCTGCCGGCGTCAACGCGACGGCCTGCTCATTCTCGTACACGACACGGGGATCGGCATCGCGGCCGAACATCTGGAGGCCATCTTCACCGCGTACTACCAGGTGCCGGCGGGTGGGCGCGCGCGCACGACCGGCATCGGCCTGGGACTGTCCATTGTCGAGCGGATCTCGACGCTGTTGTCGCTGCACCGGGTCGTGCGCTCGACACCGGGGCGGGGATCGATGTTCGGCGTGCTGGTGCCGTACGCGCAATCGCGACGTCAGCCGCGGGCGGCCGCGTCCGCCGCGCCGGGGGCGGCCGAGGCTACGGGTCTCGCGATCGCGGTCATCGACGACGATCCGGGCGTGCGAGCAGGCCTCGCCGCCACCTTGAAAAAATGGGGTCACCGGCCGATCGAAGCGGCCACGGCGACGGAGGCGGTGGTGCATTTCATCGGCGCCGACCTGTCGCCGGACTTCATCATCAGCGACTATCACCTCGCTGGAGCCGCGAAGGGAGATGCGGCCATCGAGGAGGTGCGCCGCGAGTTCGATCGCGCGCCGGCCGCCGCCATCATGACCAGCGATCCGGATCCCAAGCTGCACGCGGCCGCGGCGGCGAAGGGCTACGCCGTGCTGACCAAGCCGATCAGCCTGCCGAAACTGCGGGCGATGCTGAAGAGGGTGGGCCGGGGGTAGGCGTGGCTCAACAGCGGCGCCGGAGGAGTCGTAGTCGGAGCTCACGCGGCGGCAAGGGCGCGGCAGGGTTACGGGCAATGGAGTTCCCGAAAACGCTGGGCGGCATCTGGGCATGCTGTTAGTTTAGCTCCCGGGTGAGCGGCGAGAGGGAGTCACCATGAATTCATCCGAACTTTCCTTCGAATTGTCGGAGTTGGAGCGCGCGGCGGCGCTCGTTCACGGCATCATGCCGGCGACGCCGCAATACCCGTGGCCGAAATTGAGCAGGCGCACCGGCTGCACCGTCTGGGTCAAGCACGAGAATCATTCGCCCACCGGTGCCTTCAAGGTACGGGGCGGTCTCGTGTTTCTCGATCACCTGCACCGCGCCCAGCCGAACCTCCCGGGGGTGGTTTCCGCGACGCGGGGCAATCACGGTCAATCGATCGCCTTTGCAGCTCGGCGGCTGGGGATTCCCGCCGCGATCTACGTTCCGCACGGCAACTCGCCCGACCAGAATTCCGCCATGGCTGCCTTCGGTGCCCGCGTCGTCGAATTCGGCCGCGACTTCGACGAGGCCCGCCAGGAAGCTCACCGGGCCGCGGACGCGGACGGCTGGCATTTCGTCCCGTCCTTTCACCGGGATCTCGTCGCGGGCGTGGCCAGCTATGCACTGGAGCTTTTTCACGCCGCAGGTCACCTGGACGCGGTGTACGTGGGCGTCGGCATGGGGTCGGGAATCAGCGGGCTGATCACGGTGCGGGATCTGCTCGGCCTCAAGACTGCCATCGTCGGCGTCAGCGCGGCGCGGGCGCCTGCCACCGCGCTCTCCTTTGCCGCCGGCAGACCCGTGGAAACGGAGTCCGCGCTGACCTTCGCGGACGGCCTGGCGACCCGTCAGCCCAACAGCCAGGCGGTCTCGACGATCTGCCGGGGTGCGGATCGGATGCTGCAGGTCTCGGAGGATGAGATCGCGGAGGCGATCCGCATTTATTTCGACGACACGCATCAGGTGGCGGAGGGCGCCGGAGGCGCACCCCTGGCCGCACTTCTGCAGGAGCGCGAGAGTATGGCCGGCAAGAACGTGGCCTTGATTCTGACCGGCGGCAACATCGACCGTGTCCGCTTCCTGCAGGTGCTCGGCGGACACACGCCCGCGGTGAAGTAACGCAACAGGAGCGCGGAGTTTGCCGCGAGTCCGAGGATATTGGAAGCCCCCGGGCCGGATGGCGAGTCGCGCGCAGCGCGCAAGCTGACTCTATGTGCTGCATCGTGTATGTTGCTCCCTCGAAGTGCCGGCAAGGAGCAAGGATGAACGCATGGACGGTGGGATCGATCGTGATAGTGCCGGCGGCGCTCGCGGCCTGTGGCGGGGGTGGCGGCCACCAATCGGCTGGTTCCGGCACGGCATATGCCTATACCGCGCCGGTGCTGAATTCATCGCGAATTTATGCCGAAACCATTGTCGACAACTCGAACAACACCATCAACATCGGCTTTTCGGATGTCGTGCAGACCGTGAACGCGGACGGCAGCGTCGCGGAAATGGAGCAGAGCACGACGGGTTCCACCGCGATCGTCAATGGAACCAACTACGCGGTTCCGACAGAAATGCAAATGTACAACACCACAGGGCAGGAAACGAGTTACGTCGATCTTAGCGTCTCGCCGAATCTCTCGTGCAATTTCGATCCGCACGGCGCGGGTCCCGATTGGCCGCTGCAGGTGGGCCAGACGTGGTCGTTGAATTACACACTCACGTGCGGTACTTCCGCTGCGGTGGCATACACGCAAACCGGTACCGTGGAAAGTGTCGAAACGGTGACCGTCCCAGGCGGCACTTTCACCGCCCTCAAGTTGCAGACCACCATCAACTGGACCAGCGCCGGCGGCGCTACCCGTAGTCAGACCACCACAAACTGGCGCGATGTCGCGACATCCCATTCGGTGAAGCAAAGCATCACCATTGCGGTGAGTGGAACTCTTCCCGCAACGGGATACGCTGTCAGTCGAGAGATCGAGTTGCAAAGTACGTCTTAACGACTTCGAAATCAGAGGCAATGATCCCGCCCCCATGGCGAGTATTTAGAAGTGCCCGGGCCAGCTGCCAGTTTCATTGTAATGCCGCCGCTGCCTTTTACGCGGCAGTGTTGGCCTCGGCAGAACCGGGCATCTTGTTTACTTCAACTTTGACGATGTTCGAGGCTGTCCTGAATGTAATCTGAGCCTTGAATTTATCGCTGCCGTTAGGGCCACCCCAACCGGCCGATTCGTCGCCGACTTTGGTGGCAAAGCCCTGGAGCCCAGGATGCTCCCCAGTGACCATACTCGAATACTCTGCGGAAATTTTAGCGGCGGGATTTGAAATGGCAGGCGTTTCGATGAAGTAGCTCAGGGTGGGGGGCAACGCCAAGCATGCTCGCGGCGGCCATGGTATCGATTTTGACACAATCACCGACGTGATCGCCGGGTTGCCATTGGTGTAGAGGGCGAAGGAGACGCAGCCGGAGGGGTTTCGGAAGTCTGGTTGCTCCGCTGACTGTACGCCGCAAGGAGACACAACGTGATAGTGGCAGCCAACCGGAACTGCATGATCGCTCCTCTCCTCTTCAATTGATCCAGAAGCACAATGATCAAGCTGCGAGATCATCTTAGTGCGGGGTTACTCACCCCGACAAAGAACACACGCGACGCTTGCGCCACTCGGTTGTCCATTTAATCTCCACGTATTGCAATGCAGCAACACTATGCGCCCGCACCGGTTGCGCGTTGTCCTTCGTGGGCGCGATCAGGCTTTCTCGTTCGTCACCCGGCGCGTTCCCTGTGTTCTCGACGCTCGCTAGAGGAGCCGGCTTTGTGCTAATTTTCTCCCGAGCAGGGTGCAGCGCCGGCACTGCCTGACAAACAATCCCAGCCGACGGGGTAGTGTTCAGCGCCAGACTGACTTCGCGAGGCGTTTCGATGAGCAGGCAATTTCCCAAGTGGCGCCTCGGATGCCTCTCCAGCCTGTTGCTTTTCCTTGTGCTGGGTGTGTTCTCCATCATGTTGCTCGATCTGGTATTTGCACCTTGGATTTATTCAGTCGGCGGGCGTGTGAGGCTGGTGCCGATCTGGG
>Ga0182030_10001511_pt1 | contig 48048 bp, 37 predicted proteins | sample 812S3MmetaG_FD_121299 | JGI IMG/M metagenome (GOLD analysis project Ga0182030, IMG submission 121299) | Permafrost microbial communities from Stordalen Mire, Sweden - 812S3M metaG (Illumina Assembly) | ecosystem: Environmental > Terrestrial > Soil > Wetlands > Permafrost | place: Sweden... | reverse complement strand
CAGCCGCGCCGCCTCTTCCCGGCTCCGCCGATGTCTCACTTTGTGCTCTTGCGATTCAGTCATGAACCAACTACATCACAGAAGAATGCTCGGCAAAAGAATGGTCTTGCCCGAACGCGTACGATTGAAAAGATGAAGGACGCGGTAAAAGATCGCAAGCGCAGGTCATAGCGTAAAGCCCTTGCTCGGGTCCGGAGGTATACTTACGAACGACGTGCACGGGACAAAAAGAGAAACGCGTGACGATCGATCGAAGGCCGACTTGGATCTCTTTATCCTCGGGCTCGTCAAACATGGTCTCAGTACGCCCTATGATTTTCTATCCAGAGGTGGTCTTTCTCAGGGGGCGTCCTTGCCGGCGCTGGGCCGGTTGGAGGAGGGCGGCTACCTCAAGCGCGGCAAGTCCGGGGCTCGAGGTCGTAGCGAGTATGGCCTCACAGCGGCTGGGCGACAACTTCTGAAGACGGGGTGGCGCTCGCTATTGGACGCGCCGGCGCCTGCTGATGTCGAGGCCATCCTCCGGATCGCAACGCTCAGCCTGATGTGCGGAGCAGAGAATACCAGGGTCGCGGAGTACTTGAGGAAAGGAGCGAAGGCGAAAAGCCAAGAATCAAGAATCCGGAAAGTCGATGCCTCCACAGCATCCGCGGAGTTATCGACGACCGCTGACGGCCAGATGTACTGCTGGATGCGAGCGACTCACACGGCCGCGCGATTCGCTGCCGACGCCAGAACGCTCCGAAAATTGGCTACCCAGCTCAAGCAATTGAAACTGTCCTCATAATCGGCGCTTCTGCCAATCCCAATCCCCTACCGAAACCGCTCCAAGAGCGTGTATCAAGGTTCTCCCAGCCTTTGTCCACGGAGTCAGGCACGCCGGGTCACCCGTGGTAAAAAAGGAGCTTGACATCAAAAACTGTTATTGTTATAACATTGTTGTGACTACTACGCCGAATGACCGCAATGTCATGGACTTCTTTCTGCTGGGCATGGTATCGCGCTGTAGCCTGAATACCCTCTACCGGCTTCAGCAAGAGGCTGGGCTCCAGCCAGGAGGCATCCAGCCCACCCTACGGCGATTGGAAGACGAAGGGTTGCTGTGCAGGTCCGAGGAGGCGAAGCGCCGCCGCCGGTTGATGAAGGTGACCGACAAAGGTGCGCGGCTTCTCGAACATCACTGGAAAGATTGCATACAGGACTCTCCGGATATCGAGTCCATTCTGCGCTGCGCCACATTGGCGATTCTGATGGGCGATTTTCAGTATGCCTATCAATACCTTCTGGGAGTGGCTGATGAGCACGAGCGCGATTACGACCGCGCCAAGCATATCGCAAGTTTTCGTTCACGCCAGTCTTCGCCGCTGGACTGCTACGCCTTCATGCGCATGCAGTGGCAAGTGGCGAAACGTCATTGCGCCGCCGAAGTGCTGCGCCAGATTGCCAAGGAGGTGCAGGACATGAAACCAACCCACAAACCAACTTCGAAGGAGGAAGAATTGAAGATTCAAAGAGACATGCCGCCATTATGACGGCCGGGCGAACCCGGCGAACTCACAATGGAGGCAATACCGTTGATTCCCCTGACCGCAGTATCCACCCAAATCCATACCTCGCTTTCCCTCTCGATCACATTCAGACTTTCCAACCGATTCAATCTCCTCCCTCAATTTGTCGGCCTCCGTGCCCGGCGAATCTCCCGCCTTGATTCAACTTGCAACTTTCCACTGACAGCCACTGATCTCTCGCCTTCGCGCCTTTGCTGGCAAGCCAAGATTCCTGTGTCTGCCGTGATGATGGGGGCCGGCGCCTTAGCGCGGCCCAGGGCAGACAGCCCAAATTGATTGCCGCGCAGAGGTGCCATGCCCTGCGTTCAAACCCCTCAACATTCCAGCAACGAACCCCTTCTGGCCGTTAAACAACTGGCAGCACATTTGGGGTGCTCCCTTGACTGGATTTACAAGCGCGTCCGCAAGGGTGCTCCAGACCCGCTGCCCTTCATCCCCCTAGGGGGGAGAATCAAGTTCAGGTTGACCGAAATCGAGGCCGACCTCGAGTATCGTCGTGCGTGTCGTGGTACGCTTGCCGGAACCAACGGAATCGCTCGGGTCAAAGGAAAGGAGAAGAGCCTGACTCGAAAAAGATTCCAAACCGGAAGCGTGCGTCTTCGTACCGACTGCACAGCTCCCTGGTGGGAAGGCTTCTACCGCGAGGACGTTCGCCTGTCAGACGGCAGCGTTGTTCGCAAGCAAAGGACGGCCAATCTTGGTCTCGAAGAGAATGTTCCGACCAAGCGCTTGGCCATGCGAAAGCTCGCAGAGAAGCTCGCTCCGATCAACGATCCGTCCTACAGGCCGGGTTCGGAGATCACGCTCGAACAGTTCATGCCGAAATATGAGGACTTGCGACTTGCGAACAAGAAGGGCACGACCAGGCACAGCTACAAGGTCGTGTTCCGCAAACACATAGTCCCAGCCTTCGGCAAACGATTGTTGAGCGACATCAGTGAGGAGGACGTGCAGCGGTTCATCAATCGCAAGTCTCTGGATGTGGCTTGGAACACGCTGAAGAACATCAAGTGGGCCTTCAGCGCGATTTTCACTGCGGCGATCAAGTACGGTTACGCGAAGCAAAATCCCGTTCGCGCCACCGACCTGCCGCCGGAGCCAGTGGTGAAGCAGCTGGAGCTCCCCACCGCTGAGCAACTTCAGCAGTTGATGGATGCACTAGATGAAGAAACCCAGATGATGGTCAGGATCGATTGTCTGACTGCCTTGCGCCCGGGTGAACTTCTGGCGCTTCGCCACTCGGCAATTGATTTCGCCAGGAAGTGCTTGTGGGTGAGGGAGGCCGTCAACCATGGCGACATTCACACTCCCAAGTACCACCGCCAGAGTCGTCCGATTCGACTGGCCGATACGGATCTTGAACGTCTGCGGATTTTCATGGCAAAGCGCCCTGATGCCCCCGCTGACGATTGGCTGTTCCCGAATGAAGCCGGGACCAAGCCGAAGGAGTATGTGAACATTCTCCGGCGCAAGATCCAGCCAAAAGCGAAAGAACTCGGACTGCCTCATGTGACGTGGCGTTTGCTGCGGCACTGGAACTCGACGGTCTTGCAGGACTCCGGCGTGCCCGTAAGGGTCGCGATGGAGCGGCTCGGCCATTCTCGGCCCGAGACAACCTTGATGCACTACAGCCACGTCACGATCAGCAAAGCCGATGAGGCGGCGCAGATCGTGAGCACGATGTTCGGAAATCGAGCCTCGTAACCGAAGGACAATAAGCGACTTAGCCGCTTATTGTTAGCGAAGTGTTAGCGTAACCTTCGGGGTGGAATTTGTAAGTGTTTGAAAAGATTGGAGGCGCGGGCCAGGATCGAACTGGCGAATAAAGGTTTTGCAGACCTCTGCCTTACCACTTGGCTACCGCGCCCCTATTGCGGATGTCTGAAGACCGGGAAGCCGGGGGAGCAACCTCTCTTCATGGCAAACCCTCGCGCATTGGCGAGGGTTCTCAAAAAACTCTGGAGCGGGAGACGGGATTTGAACCCGCGACTTCGACCTTGGCAAGGTCGCACTCTACCACTGAGTTACTCCCGCTCGACTGTTTAATCTTAGACAATGCACCTTGCTCTGTCAAACCGTCGAATCCCCTAACCTGTGGATTCTCCGCGTATTTACTGGACTGCGCCAGACCACTGCGGGTCCAGTTCCGGCGTAACCACCTGGCCGTCGCGCAAGTGCAGAATGCGATTGCCGAATCGCGCCGCCTCGGGGTTGTGGGTAATCATCAGCACGGTTTGGCCCAACTCGCGATTGGAGCGTTGCAGCATTTCCAATACCGCGTTGGAATTCTGGGTGTCAAGGTTTCCAGTTGGCTCGTCGGCGAGCACGATCGCCGGTTTGTTGATCAGGGCTCGTGCCAGGGCGACTCGCTGCTGTTCACCGCCGCTCAACTCGCTGGGGCGGTGATCCAGGCGCTTGTCGATGCCAAGAAGCTGGGTGATATTCCGGAAGTGTTCCGGATCGTGATTGGCTGCATTGCCGGCAATGTCGACGGCGATCTGAATATTGTTGCGGGCCGTGAGCGTGGGCAGCAGGTTGAACTTCTGGAATACGAATCCGATTTTCTGCCGCCGCAGTTGGGTCCGCTCGGAGTCGGTGGTGTGCGCGAAATCGGTGCCGTCGATCAACACCCGTCCGGAATCCGCCTGCGCCAATCCGCCGAGAATGTAGAAGAGGGTAGACTTGCCGCTGCCCGAAGGGCCCACTACGCTCAGGAATTCTCCCCGCTCGACTTCGAAGGAAACGCCGCGCACGGCCGGCACGTCGACTTTGCCGATGCGATAGGTTTTAGTGACATTCTCAACTTGAATGATGGCTGCCATGGGTGTGCTAATCCATCTTACACGAGCGGGGCGCGTCGTTCTCAAGCCAGAGCTAGCCCTTGCTTTAGACAATTGAGAGGGTATGTTCCAGAGATGCGTCAGCTAACCTGGGCGCGGTGTGCAAGCGCAGAGGATGCGGCACGCCGTGGGCCACGGCGTTTGACCAGCAGAAGGCGGATACGCTCCAACAGCTCCGCCGGAGCATAGGTACCTTTTCGCAGCAGGAGGTCAGCCGGCGCATCGGTATGGAACGCCCCATTCTGCGCGCTCACCAGGACTACCGGGATTTCCGGTGCAAGCGCTTTGATGCGCTTCACCAACTCCGTTCCCAGTGCGTCTGGCAACTCGACGTTGCTCAAGACCAAGTCCACGCCGCCATGATTGAAGATGCCGATCGCCTCTGCCGCAGTGTTGCAAGTCACCACCCGGTATCCTCGCGTTTGCAGCGTGAGCTTCTGGATGGAAAGGCTCTGCTCGTCGTCCACACACAGGATCGTCTTCTTTACGGTCATCGGCGCGACCAATTCTCCTGCGATCCGGACTGCATGGATCACGTGCGACCAGGGAGTTCAATTCCAAGGGTGTCCTGAATCCTACGAAGAAGATCGCGCTCTGACAAGTGCCCAGTTTGCCAATTGCATTCTGGTCATAGTACCGAAAAGCGTGCCGGCCCAAAAACCATTGAAAGCAAACGATAGGCTGTTGCTTGCGATACAAACTCAGTCCACGCACGACTGTTGAACTCTCGAAGCGAAAAACGTATCACGTGGGCCGCCGAGCAGAGTGACTCAACTTTCCTTCCGCTTTTTGTCAACCCAGGGCGGGGAAATCTCGAATCAGCCGCGTCAACGTCCCACCCACCGCAACCTTTGCCGGAGAGAAGAACTCGCGCGCCTCTTTCCGCATCAGCAAATTCGCGGGAGTTGTTCTCCGCTTAGCATGTCGATGATGCGTGTGGTGCCGATGCGGCTCTTCATCTTCACTAGGCCGCCGCGCTCGGCCGAGACGCGGCCAATCTCCACCGCGCCTGCCGCATGCAGGTCGGTGCGCAACAACTCCAGCGCCCGCGCGGCTTCGCTCTCCGAGACAAAGACGATCATGCGGCCCTCGTTGGCCAGGTACAGCGGATCGAAGCCCAGCACCTCGCATGCTCCGGCCACATCGTCGCGCACCGGAACCCTCGACTCGTCAATGGTGATCTCCAATCCGCTGGCTTCCGCAATCTCGATCAGGGTGGTGCCCAGTCCTCCGCGCGTCAGGTCGCGTAAACAGTGAATTCCAACTTTGGCCGCGATCAGCTTTTGCACCGCGCCGTTCAGTGGAGCACAGTCGCTTTCAATCTTCGACTCGAACTCCAGGCCCTGGCGCATGGCCATGATGGCAATGCCGTGGCGGCCGATGTCGCCGCTGAGCAGCACCACGTCGCCGGCCTTCACGCTGGAGGGAGCGATGGTCAGCTCAGTTTCCACAAGGCCCACGCCCGCCGTGTTGATGAAGACGCCGTCGCCCTTGCCGCGATCGACCACCTTGGTATCGCCGGTCACCAACTGCACGCCCGCGGCTTCGGCCGACTGCTTCAGGCTCTGCACCACCGCCCAGAGCGTTTCCATCGGGAGCCCCTCTTCGAGGATGAGGCCGCAGCTCAAATAAACCGGGCGCGCGCCGCACATCGACAGATCGTTCACCGTGCCGTTGATCGCCAGCGAACCGATGTCTCCGCCGGGAAAGAACAGCGGCTGCACGACGTAGGAATCGGTGGTAAAAGCCAGTCGCGCGCCGCCCAGTTCAAAGACCGCGCCGTCGTGCCGCGCCTGCGCCAGCGGGCTGTCGAAGGCCGGCAGAATCATCTTCTCGATCAGTTGGTGCATCAGTTTGCCGCCGCCGCCGTGGGCCAGCGTCACGGTAGGATAGTCGGTGATCGGCAGTGGGCAGCTCAGCGCAAAGTCCTTCACGGTGCTCATCGGTTATCCCTCTCCTGTCGTCGCCAACTCGGCGCGCCGATAGCGGTAATAGGCGGCGCACGCGCCTTCGTTCGAGACCATGGGTGCGCCCAGCGGTTTCTCCGGCGTGCACTGCCGTCCGAAGGCGCTGCACTCGTGCGGCTTCTTCTGCCCCTGCATGATCAGGCCGCTGATGCACAGCGGGCTCTCCTCCGCCGTGTAATCGCCCACATTGAAGCGCAGCTCGGCGTCGAATTCCGCGTACTCCGGACGCAGACTCAGTCCGCTTGAACCGATCTCTCCAATGCCCCGCCACTTGCGATTCACCACGCGAAACACTTCCTTCATGAAGTGCTGCGCCGCACGGTTGCCACCCTCGGGTACCGCCCGCGTATACTGATTCTCCACCTCGTGGCGACCGGCTTCCAATTGCGCAACGCACATCGCGATGCCCTGAAGAATGTCGAGCGGTTCAAAGCCCGTCACTACGATGGGAACCTTGTACCTGGCCGCAATCGGGATGTACTCCTCGTAGCCCATGATGGCGCAGACGTGCCCCGCAGCCAAAAAGCCCTGCACACGGTTAGTCTCAGAACCGAGAATTGCCTCCATCGCCGGTGGCACCAGGACGTGCGAGACCAGCACGGAAAAGTTCTTGATCCCCTGCTGCTTCGCCTGGTAGACGGCCATCGCATGCGCCGGAGCCGTGGTCTCAAAGCCGACGGCGAAAAATACAATCTCTTTCGACGGGTTTTCCTTGGCGAGTTTTAGCGCATCCAGCGGCGAATAGAGAATTCGCACATCGCCGCCGCGAGCCTTGGCGCCGAAGAGGTCGGTCTCGCTCCCCGGAACCCGCAGCATATCGCCGAACGAAGAGAAGATTACGCCTGGACGTTGCGCGATCTGTACCGCCTTATCGATCAACTCCAGCGGCGTGACGCAGACCGGGCAGCCCGGCCCGTGCACCATTTCGATCTCCTTCGACAACAATTCATCCAGCCCAAATTTCACGATGGAGTGGGTCTGGCCGCCGCAGATCTCCATGATCGTCCAGGGCTGGGTGGTGATTCTTCGAATCTCCTGCGCATAACTCTGGGCTGCGTTCGCGTCGCGATACTCGGACAAAAATTTCACCGCTTCACTCCTGGGTCGGGCGATAGCTCAGCCAGCTCGCCGAGTTCGTCCATCTGCTTCAGGTAGCCGAACACCTTGCCGGCCTCCTCCTCGTCCACCATGCTGATGGCGAATCCCACGTGCACCAGCACGTAGTCGTCAATCTGCGCCTCCGGAAGGTAGGCCAGGTTCACTTCCTTCAGCACTCCGCCAAAATCCACGCGAGCCTGGCGCGCCAAATCCTCGCCGCTTATGCTGATGATCTTTCCCGGCACCGCTAAACACATGTTTGTACCCTCGCGTTGTTTTCCAATCTTAATTGCCGTGCTACCGCCACCACCTGCCCCAGCGCAATGCCTCCATCATTCGGAGGAACCCTCTGATGCCAATATACCTTCACCCCGCAGGCTTCCAATCGCGCCACCGTCAACTCGGTCAGCAAACGGTTCTGGAAACATCCGCCGCTTAGCGCCAGCGGGAGCCCTGCATGCTCGCCTGCCACCCGGACAATCATCTCGGCCAGCGTGTTGTGGAACTTGCGCGCGATCGCGTCCTGTTTCGTCTCGCGGGCCACATCCGCCACAATTCCGCGCACCATGGGAGCCCAGTCCAACTCCGCCGGGGCCGTATCGTCAGCAGACGCGGTCATTTCGAAATCGTATGTGCCGCACTCGGTGCTCCGCGACGCCAGCCACTCCAACTCCATCGCCGCCTGCCCCTCGTAACGCGCGACTTGCCGAAGCCCAATCAGCGAAGCCACGGCATCGAAGAGCCGCCCCACGCTGGAAGCCCACGGACTATTCAATCCCTGGCGCAGCATCGCCGCAACAATCTTCCGCTCAGCCACCGGGAAGGCGTGAACCGGATTGAACTCCTCGCGCTCGAATATCTGCTCGCCAAGGGTTTCGAACAATGCGGCCAACCCGCACCGCCGCGGTTCGCGCACCGCGCGTTTGCCGCCCACCAGCCGCAGCGCCCGCAGGCGCGCCACGCGCGTATATCCATATTCATCAATCTTTAGAAACTCGCCGCCCCATACCGTTCCATCCGGACCCCAGCCACTGCCGTCCCATGCCACGCCGAGCGCCGGAGCCTGCACTGCATTTTCGGCCATGCAGGCCAGCACGTGCGCATAATGATGCTGCACGCCTGCCGGATGGGCGCAAACCCGTTGCGCGTATCCGGTTGAAATGTAGTTGGGATGAAGGTCGCAGGCCACGATCTCGGGCTTCACATCATAAAGCTCTTCCAGGCTCTCCACCACGCTCTCGAACGCCACACTTGCCTGCGCGGTTTCAAGATCGCCGATGTGCTGGCTGAGAAATACCTGCCGTCCCACCGAGAGCGCGACCGTGTTCTTCTGATGCGCACCCACCGCGAGCACGGTCGGCATCTCTTCTTCCAGCAGCTTTTCCAGCAGCACAGGCAGCGGCGCAAAGCCACGAGCGCGGCGCATCACCATCTCGCGTCCGGCCATCACGCGCACAATCGAGTCATCCACATGGCGCAGAATCCGCCTGTCATGCACCAGCAGCAGGTCAGCGATTTCGCGCAGATGTTCCAGTGCCTCGTGTTCATCGGTGCAAATCGGCTCATCGCTCAAATTGCCGCTGGTGGCGATTACCGCAAAGCCGAGAGCCTGCATTAGCAGATGATGCAAAGGAGTGTAAGGCAGCATCACGCCCAGCATCGGATTGCCCGGTGCAACTGAAGACGCCAGCGTGGAAGGCACGGAACTCTTGCGGCGCACCAGCACGATCGGAGACTCGGGCGAGCGCAGCAGGCGCTCTTCCAGCGGCGTCAGTTCGCACTCGCGCAACACGTCCGCCGCCGTCGGAAACATCAAGGCGAACGGTTTTTCCTCGCGATGCTTACGCGCGCGTAGCCGACGCACCGCGTCTTCATTGCGCGCATCGGTCATCAGATGGAAGCCGCCCAATCCCTTTACGCCGACGATCCTGCCCTGCCGCAGAGCCTCGGCGGCCTCTTCCAGTGCGGCTTGGCGACGCGCCAGCACCGCGCCCTCCATGCTCCAGAGCTCGAGTTGCGGCCCGCACTCCGGGCAGGCGTTGGGCTGGGCGTGAAATCTGCGATCGCCAGGATCGCGGTACTCGCACGCGCACTCCGCGCACATGGTGAATTTCTTCATCGTGGTCTGGGGCCGGTCGTAGGGCAGCGCCTCGATGATGGTGTAGCGTGGTCCGCAGTGGGTGCAGTTGGTGAATGGATAGCCGAAGCGCCGGTTTCGCGGGTCGAAGATTTCGCGCAGGCACTCCGGACAGGTTGCAATGTCGGGCATCACAAGCGCGGTCTTCTCTCCACCATCGCTGATGCGAATCTCAAAGCCCACATAGCCGACGGGATCGGCAAAGCTGCTTTCCAGGCTTTGGATAAAGGAGATGGCGGGCTTTTCGCGCTCTACACGCAACAGAAACTGGTCGAGCTTCTCTCGCGCGCCTTCCACTTCCAGAAGTACGCCGCCCGCAGAGTTGTTGACCCAGCCGTTCAGCGCCAGTTCGGTCGCCAACCGGTAGACAAACGGACGGAAGCCCACGCCCTGGACCGCGCCACGAATCGTCATCTTCAGCCGCGCCAACGCGAGCCGGGCTAGGTCCAGCCGCACCGACGCGTTCAGGCCCTTGCCCGCCACGCTCTGGTTCGCAGTCGCCAATCTTCCCTCTTTTCGCACCTGGCAGCAATGAATTGATGGATGGTCCTATCGAGCAGCCTAGAATTCCAGAGGCCCTTTCGGGAGGGCGGCTATCACGAGTGCTTGTGACGCAAATCATAATCGGTTCCGCGCCGGGTACGGTCCCCAATGCTAGAATCACCGCAATAGCTGGCTCATCCGGAGTAGAATTTCTTCATGACAGCCTCTTCAACCTCTGCACAATCCAAGCCCGTTCCCATGCTCGACTTGAAGCGCCAGTACGCCACCATTCGTGAGCTCGTGCGTGCGGCCATCGACCAGGTTTGCGAGTCGCAGTCGCTGGTTCTGGGCGAGGAGGTCGCGGCGCTGGAGCGTGAAATTTCGGCGCATCTGGGCGCGGCTTCTACCGTCGGCTGCTCCTCAGGGACGGATGCCTTGTGGCTTGCCCTGGCGGGCGCCGACGTCACCGCGGGTGACAGCGTTGTTACCACGCCGTTTACCTTTTTCGCTTCGGCCAGTTCCATCACGCGCTGCGGAGCCCGGCCTATTTTTGCGGACATCGATCCGACGACCTTCAACCTGTCAGCACACTCGGTCGAGCAGGCAATTGAGAGTCAGCAGCCGGCCAATCTCAAGGCCGTCATGCCGGTGCACCTCTACGGCCAGTGCGTCGATGCGGATGCCTTCGATGCGCTTGCCGCCGCGCGCAAGCTGGCGATCGTGGAAGACGCTGCCCAAGCCTTCGGAGCCACCTGGAAGGGACGCCACGCCGGAGCCCTCGGCCGCACCGCGGCCTTCAGCTTCTACCCAACCAAGAACCTCAGCGCATTCGGTGACGCCGGTGCAGCAACCACCACCGATGTTGAGGTGGGCGAGCACATGAAGCGCCTGCGCAATCACGGCGCGGTACGCCGCTACTATCACGAGGAGATTGGATGGAACGCCCGCATGGACGGAATCCAGGGGGCGGTGCTGCGTATCAAGCTACGCTACATCGAGGGGTGGAATCAGCGCCGGAGCGAGATTGCCGCAGCCTACGATCAGCTTCTGCAACAGGCGGGACTGACCGGCGGGCGCGGAATATCGACGTATGCCGACGCATCCCGCCCGCTGGCCCTGCCCGCGACCGCGCCGGAAGCAAAGCACATCTTCCACCAATACGTACTCCGCGCCCATGACCGCGATCAGTTGCGCGAGTTCCTGCAGCAGCGCCAGATCGGTAGCGAGATTTACTATCCCGTGCCGCTGCATCTTCAGCAATGCTTCGCCTATCTCGGCTACAAGCCGGGCGATTTCCCGGAGTCCGAGCGCGCATGCCGCGAAGTGCTCGCTCTGCCAATCTTCCCCGAACTCACTGGAGCCGAGCAGCAACGAGTGGTTGCGGCCATCGCGGAGTTTTACTCGAAGTAGCAGTTTTACTCGAAGCCTACGCCGCACGCATCGAGGGACTAGCGTTTGCCGGTTCTTCGCTTGACGCAAGGCTAAGCGGGCTAGGCCGCAGGCGCAAGGCAAAGGCGCGATATTTCTCGTAATCCCGGAACAGCAGCGCCTCGTCATATTCGCCTTGCATCGCCAGCGCTGCCATTTTGGACCAGCCCATGCGGAAGGTCGCGTACGCCAGCAGGTAAGGCGCAAGCCTTCCTGCAACTGCATCCCTGGAGCGCGCCTCGTACGCGTCGACGAAGCGTTCGCGCAGCTCGTCCTGCAGCTCCCACTCCACGATGGCTCCTGCCACGTCCCAGGCGATGTCGCACGGTCCGGGGAAGAAATGATTATCGCCGTGACTGCCTGCATCCAGCTTCAGCAGCTCTCCGCCGCCGGTGCGGAGCCACTCCTGCGGCATCATGCGCCCATCGCAGACAACTACGCGCGCGATGCACAACTCTGTTTCAACCGCGCCGAGCTCCTCGCCGAACTCAAGCTGCCAGTTCCAGCGCAACATGCTTTCGATCTCGGGAGTTTGCGGCGTATCGCTGGCAAATGCCGTGAACCGGAGGGCGAGATAGGCGGCCATTCGATTCAGCATCTCAGGCGAGCGCTCGCACGGCTTCAACACGCGTCCCGGCACCAGTTCATATTGGCCGAAGCCGCGCTGGTTGCCGAGATAGCGGGGTGAGAAGCCGCACTCCGCCAGCAGTCTTGCCCGTAGGCCTATGGCTTCGCCGTAGTGTCCAATGCCCTCGAACTTGAAGATGCTGCGTTCATCGCGGGCGAGGAATTTGGCGGGCTCCAAGGGCGCCCACGATGCGGGCATGGCGCCATCTTCGCAGTGGAAGTACCTGCGCCAGATGCCTCCCGAGAGACTCTCTCCTGCTTCGGCCGGAGCCAAAGGCTCATTTTGCATGACATGAAAGCGGTAGCGCGTCCATCGCTCGCGGGCGTTGGTGGCGCGCAACGTCGAAGGGTCAACCGCGCGGCTTCCGATCATCTGAATCCGCTCGGCCTCGACTCCGCACTTGACCAGCGCCTCGGCCACCGCAAGAAAGGACGAGCCGCTGATGCCCGGCCCTTCATCCACAACCAGGAACCCTGCGTCATGGGCGTGCGCGAGCCACTCGCAAAGCTCCGGCGTTAATTCCAACTGGCGATCGTAGGGGTGACCGATGGGGCGGACGGTGAAGCGCTGGCATTCGATGCCGCGCAGGCGTAACGCCGCGCAGGCCACCGCGCTCAGCGTTACTCCGATGCTGCGAATTCCCAGCACGGCCACAGGAGACTTGAGCTCCAGCGTGTCCAGCAGCGTTGCAATCTTGTGCGGGTGCAGCGCGTAATAGGCAAACCCCTCCTGCACCGCGACTTGGTAACGGGAGGCGTAACGGGCGGCCACGCGGAGCCGTTGGGCGCATTGCAAAATTGATAAATATGAATGTCTCTGCCCGGTGAGGAACGCGACGGCGAGGGCTTCGGTGATCTCCGAGGCAATGCTGCATGACTCGGAGTGAGTGGCGTCGTCGGCCGTCCCATCCAGCAGCGCGCATTCCAGCTCTCCGGCGGCGATCAGCGCCGCCAGCACGCAGTCTTCGGCGTCGTGCTCTGGCGCGCTCCGCCAGCGGCGCAACGCACCGTTGAGCGACGAGATCAGCTCATCTCCGCTTACCGTGCGCTTTCCATCGCGAAACACATACATGTTCCACGCTGAATTGCTCATGGCGGGTCGGAGAGTGGTTCGCTATCTGGGCTGAGCATCAGGCCGCCTTCTTCTTCTGGCCGCGAGGTGAGCGCGAGATGTCGCCTTCCTTGTCGATGAAGTAGAGAAACTGGTTGTCACGCTCGACGGCATGTTCAACCAACACCTTGGATTCCCCTTCGCCGCTCTTTGGCTTGTGGCAAACATTGCCCTGACCATCGATGAAGTACAGGTATTTCTTGTAATCCCTTTGGATGTCTAGCTTCTTAATTTTTTCGGCCATCGCGGATACTCCCGTTGTCCAGGAGTTAGGATTCGTGTTGGCCCTGCAAGGATGGATTGCCCTGCACAGAAGTTCGGCTTGAGTTGTAATTTCGCAGCTCGGGGGATCAGGGTTTGCGCGTGCGAGGTGAGCTGTTCTTGCCGTGCGCGGATGTCCGGCCCTGCGTGGCATTCTTCTTTGGGGCGTTCTTTTTCGGCTCGTCGGGCGAGTGCGCGGCTGGCTGCGCTTGTTCGCCGGGAGCGAACACCTGGCGAACGATGTTGCCGATAACCCTGTACTTGCGCTCGCTGATCGAACCGTCGGTGTTCTGCTTGCGAATCGTGAACACAGGCATGACGCCTTCTTTGCCGAAGCTTTCCGTGGAAGCCTTGGCGGGGAAGTATCCGATGATGAAGTGTTCGCGATAGCCGGTCTCGTAGCGATGCCGCTTCAGGTTCCAGGTGAAGACGCGGATTTGGTTGAAGTCGTATGGCATGCCGTCCTTGTTTTCATTCAGCAGCACCAGGTACTGGGGAGTCGCGCCCTTGACTTCGTCCTGCACGGTGTTGAGCACGAACGCGGCCTGGATGCGCTGGCCCTCGGCGTACTGTGCCACGTCGAGAGGGATATCGAGATCGACCATGTGCGCGAGCACCCAACCGACGTGTCCCTGCTGATCCCGCACAAGCCACCAATCATCCATCGGCTTCGGCTTCGCCTCTTCGGCGGAGACGGGCTGGTTTGCGGGTTGAGTTGCGGGCTGTCCTGCCTTTGACGCCTCCTGCGGCGCGGCTTTCGGCTCGGCGGGCGTGGGCGTAGGAGCCGGGGTTGGCGCGGCTTGCGAGGCGTGCGGGGCCGTTTTCTTGGGCGCGGCTTTGGCCGCCTCGCCTGAGAGTTTAGCGAGCCCGGCGGCCTTGACGGCGGCGATCTCCTCGGGCGTGGCGCGCTCGGCGGTCGCCCGATTGAGCATCTCCACCTTGGAACTTTCAGCGAGCTGATAGAGGGTGTCGGTCTGGCGGCCGGGGGTGACGTGCATGTTCAACTCGACGCGGGTGACGCCGTGGCCCTCGACCGGCGTGGCGCGATTGTCCTTGCTTAACTGCTGGAACTGATCGTAGGTTTCGCCGGGCACCAGGGCGCGCAACTCGATCCAGCCTTCCAACTTTTGCGCGGTGCGAACCCGAACGAAGCGCTTCTGGCGCTCGAGCACCTCGACCCGATCGCCGTTCCTTACCGAGCCGACGCGGTTGTAAACGGCGGCGACGTGGTCGCGGAGATTAGCCAGCGGGGCGGAGACATACATGACTTCTCCGCCGCTGACCGGTCCCGAATGCTTGCACCCAGCGGCGCAAAGCAAGACGAGCAGAAGCGCGAAGCCAGAGCACGGACGCAGGCAGAGCTGACGGAAACGGGAGTTCAAGGAATGCAAAGGGCCTCTTCCGGATGAATCTCAGCTTCTATTCCGGATGAATCTCCACTATAACCCAGGGCGGCGGGGAGAAGAAGCGATTGACCTTTCGGTGAATGGTTGGAGGAGGGGGAAGTGCCGCTATGGTTAATAGTTTGGAAATTCTCTAAGGATTGGCAAAAAGATAACTCTTTTGGGGCGATGGCTAATCGGAAAGGCAATGTATCGCCCGGCCAAGCTCAAAAGATACACATCCGCTGACTCGGCAGATGTGAAGCACCGTGACCGCAGAATGGAGATGTGGGCCACCAGGGGCTTCCTCGCGCTTACCGTGCATTACTTCCCTGATAACCATTTTTAGAAAGCCTTTATGAAGGTTTTAGTTGTCCTTTAGTTATCCCCACATCCTATGTGGTGAAGTGAGAGCGCTACTATCGAAAACCTTCCATGGTGGCGCCAAAGGCTCGAGTTGGAGTGAGCCCGCTCGATGAGCAGCGAATAACAATTGAACAACGGCCCCACGCACCGGAAAGAACGTGAACGAAAGGATGTTGATATGACGAAGGAAACGGTAAAGCACCTGAGTCTTGTCGTGGCAGTTGTAGCCTTAGCCTCAGCGTTTGCAATGGCGCAGGCCGCGGAGTCGCAAGCTCCAGTGGCGCGAAGCTTGACGGGGACAGTGACATGCGAGGGACGAATCACACACCACTACACATGCCAAAGGAATCAGACACAGCAAACCTGCACATTGGCCTGCGTGGAGCAGGGGGCAAAGTTTGCACTGATGGTCGGCGACAAGGCATATCTGCTCGAAGGCAATAGCCGCGACCTGGAAGTTTTTGCTGGTGGCAAGGCGACGGTGACCGGAGTCGCCATGAACGACCGAATTGAAGTGCAGACAGCTTCCAATGTGAAGCACAACATGCCGGGCGAAAGCAGCTCGCTGCCATCCAGCATGGGCGCGAACATGTCGAACGCACAGAACGCGCGATGAAGAAGTCCCACGCCTTCATTGTGTGACCGCGACTTGCTGACCTTGAAGGCTGGCTGATGTCCGCGACCACAGAGACTACTCCCGTTGTCTTTGTCTTCGCTGGGCGGACAGCTAAGGACACTCTCTGTTAATGAGGAACGGAATCAACAGAGAGTGTCCGGGTAGCGCGTAACAGTCGGGTTCCAGTGCTTCCCGCGGGTCAGGAAAGCACGACTGTGTGGGTATATGCGCTTTCCATGCAGGCGCCGTAAAACTTGCAGAGCTGATTTGTAATAAGGAGAAATGTATATGAGAACTCGGTCGCGTAAGAACGCGGCGGTTTTAGTTTCGCCCTTGATCCTTATTCTAAGTTTTGCACTTACTCAAGGCGAGCACGGTTACGCTCAGACCCATGCACCTTCTGACACCCAGGCGACACTTGTATCCGATGGTAGCGCCACCGGCAATGCATCTCCCGACCGTCCAGCGGCCGTATTGGATACGGAAGTCCTTGCGAAGCAGCTTGCCGCCATGGAAGCGCGCATCGCGCAACTGGAAGCGGAACTGAAAGGACGAACAACAGAACAGCCACCTGCGGCGGCGGTAGTAGCTCCGGCAATGGCCAGCCCGGCGGCACCGGTGGCAACGGCGACACCGACTGCACCGGCCCCTGCTGAGCCGACCTCTGTGGTGGAGCAAGCGGCCACCGAAGTTCCAGTAGCCGCGCCTGAAAAGCCCAAGAAGATCGATCCTTTTTCGGACTGGGACTGGACATGGCTGAATGGCAACCCGCGCAACAAAGACGTCGCTTTTGATTCGAAATTCTTTACCCCTGAAATTAGAGCCGACATTACTTATAACTACGACTTCAATAAACCGATGGATGATTCGATGGGTGGGTCGAGCGAACTGTTTCGGTCCAATGAAATCCAACTGGAGCAACTTGGCCTCGGCGGGGACTTTCACCTCGACAACGTCCGAGCTAGATTCATGACCCAGTTCGGCGCGTATTCTACGGCAACCGTACGCAATGATCCCAGCCAGGCAAAGGGTCAATGGAATCTGGGAGACGCGAACCGCTACCTGTCGGAAGCATATGGTGGATACCACCTCAACGCGTTACACGGGATCAATCTTGACGCTGGAATCTTTATGTCCTACGTGGGCTTGTTCAGCTACTACAACTTCGATAACTGGGCCTACCAACCTTCCTACGTTTCCTCGAACACGCCATGGTTTTTCGAAGGGATACGGGTGCAGATCTTCCCTACGACCCATTTGAAAATAGAGCCTTGGTTTATCAACGGGTGGCAGTCGTACGGCTCGTCCAATTCGAGAAAGGGTCTCGGTGGGCAGGTCAAATGGACACCGAAACCTTGGATGAACATCATCAGCAACAACTACGGTTTGGGTCATGATGATCTGTACATTCCCAACCGCGGCCGCATTCACACCGACAACAGCATCGAGATCAAGTACTACGACAAACCGGCAAACTTCCTCGATAAGATGGCGTTCTCCTTTACTGGCGACCTAGGTTGCGAGTTTGGCGCCGGCGTAAGTTGTCACGGTAATACCGCAGGTGGCCCCAAGCAGAGCTTTGTAGGCTACATGCTCTACGACCGAACTTGGTTCAAGAAAGACAAATTCGGCCTGACGATCGGCGGCGGTCAGATCAACAACCCGGGACGCTATCTTGTGCTTGTCCCGCCGATTAATGGAGAGACGGCCGCTTCAGCAGCGCTGAACTCGCCATACTTTACTTTCAATCCCGGCAATCCGTTCAAAGCTTGGGATAGTTCGATCACATTTGATTACATGCCCAAGCAGTGGCTGACTTTCCGCACTGAGTACGACTATCGCCATACGAATGTGCCGTATTGGACTGGTCATGGTGGAGTTACTCCGCCTGCATTCGCGGGTGGCACACCGGGCACCAATAACGGATCTCCTCAACTCTTCACTTGCAATGACGGTAGCTCCGTCGGCACCATCGGCGGAGACAATCCCACAACCTATGCGCTGGGACAAACGCTGTGCGGCGGATCAAGCGGGCATGGCGGTCTCTGGATGCCGGACCTTCGAAAGAGTGAGGCTCTGATCGATATCGACCTCATGGTCAAATTCTAGGCTTCAGGGTTGGGGATCACGACGGCTTGGAGGCTGAATGAGGAGGGCGTAACGAAGGAGAGAGTGGATGACAAGCGATATCTCCGCGGTCTTGCATAGGTTGATCGACAAATTGAAAGAACGCGGCCAATCCGAGGAAGAAATCGTCCGGGCTATTGACAGTCATGGCGATGGCCTTCTTGAAAAACTTGCCGATACCGTGGGGCAAGCCACACACAATCCGAGAGAGACCTTCCCGCTATTGGTGAATTATGACCTGCCTCTGGCAGACGCCATCGATGCCGGACAGTACCAGGGAGTGCATGCTTCCTTCACAAGAGAAAATTTTCCGCCAGCGCGGAGCGGCCAGGCAGAGGTGGAAATCATTCTGGTCCGCTATCAGCAACGGATGGAATCGGAAAACGTTCTCCGCGAACTGGACAAGGAAGGATTGCGCGCCGCGGAACTGTCCGAAATTCTGGCGTTCGGGGCAGAGTATCCTGAGGTGCAACGCAGGTTCTCGGTGATTGGCCTTGGTTCGGTGTGGAAGGATCGCAAAGGCTACCGCAACGTCCCTTGTTTGTATGAGGCATCGGAAGGGCGTTACGTGGACCTGCACTGGTGGGACGATGGATGGTACTCATTCAGCCGCTTCGCGGCGATCCGCAAGTGAAAGAACCGATAACCTATAGTTTCCGTTACTAAAGCGCTAGCTGGTATGGCCCACATCTTCGTCTTCGGCAGATGTGGGTTGGCGCGGGTGAGGGAGGTTACTCGTCGCCGAAGTGCGCTCCGATGGAGCGGGCGGTGTTGACCAGTTCGCCGTCGGGATCAACGGTTTTCATTTTACCGATGGCCTCGGCGATATCGACGTACTCGATCTTGCCTCCACGCAGGGCCACCATTTTCAGGAAGCCGCGTTGGGCGATGAGATCGACGGCGGCGACGCCGAAGCGGGTGCTGAGGATTCGATCATAGGGCGAGGGCGAGCCGCCGCGCTGGGTGTGGCCGAGGACGGTGACGCGGACTTCCTTCTTGGCGCAAACCGCGATGGCCTCGCCGATGAGGTTGCCGACGCTGATGCCCTTGGGGATGGAGCCGTAGCGCTGGATGCAGTCCTTGCGGATCTGCTCGGGAACCTGCACGCCTTCGGCCAGGGAGATGATGGTGAATTTCTTGCCGAAGATATCGCGCTGGCCGATGAAGGCGCAGACGCTTTCGATGGTGAAGGGAATTTCGGGAAGCAGGATGATGTGCGCGCCGCCGGCGATTCCGGAGTGGAGCGCGATCCAACCCGCGTCGCGTCCCATGACTTCGACGATCATGACGCGGTGATGGGCTTCGGCGGTGGTATGGATGCGGTCGATGGCGTCGGTGGCGACGTGGATGGCGGAGTCGAAGCCGAAGGTGACGTCGGTGGCGGAGAGGTCGTTGTCGATGGTTTTGGGAACGCCGACGACGGGCAGACCTTTCTGCGCCAAGTCGAGGCCGATCTTCTGGGTGCCATCGCCGCCGATGACGATGAGCGCGTCCAGGCCCAGGGCTCTGGCGTTACGGATGACCTCATCAGAGAAATCGCGCACCGTCTCCTGGCCGTCATTGCAGATGCGATAGGCGAAGGGATTGCCGCGATTGGTGGTTCCGAGGATGGTTCCGCCGCGAGGCAGAATGCCGCTGACGTCGTTGAGCAGCAGGGGACGGCTTTTTTCCGGCCAGATGAGTCCGTCAAAGCCGTCGCGAATGCCGATGACCTCGTAGCGATACTTATGGATGGCGGTTTTTACGGCGGCACGGATGACCGCGTTGAGACCGGGACAGTCTCCGCCACCGGTGCAGATGCCAATTTTTCTGATTTCAGCCATATGTTTTTCTTCGGGAATGAATGATTGCGAAATTTGCCTACCGGCGCCGCTGCGATTGTATATCAGAGCAAGCGCGTGGGATGGAATAGCACGGCGTGAACTGATTGGATGCTCCCAATGGGGGCGGAATGCCACGCCGGGAAGCGGCGCGACATTCTGTGAGCGCTGGCCGTGAGCGCTTTCGCTAAATAATGGTGAAGGTGGTAGAGGTGCCGGTCAGGGTGCTTGACGTGGCGGCCGGGCCTAGGTTGGCCGTGGCGGTGACGGTGAAGGTGGTGCCGATGGTTGCAGTGCTGAGCACGGTCACGACTCCGGTGGTGCTCACGGTGGCAACCGTAGCGTCACTGCTGGTCCAGGAGACGTAGTTGGTGATGGCGAAGCTGGGGTTGCCGTTGAGCGCGGCGGCGGCGGTGAGTTGGAGTGTCTGTCCGGGTTGAATGCTGCTTGGAATGACGCCGTTTTGGAGGTTGACCGAGAGAGTGGTTGGCGCGGTGCCGGTGTAGGTCAAGACCGTGGCAGTGCCGCTCTGTCCGCCGTCGGTCGCGGTGATGGTGGCGGTAGCGTTGCCGGCGGTGCCGACCACGCTGAGGACTCCGGCGGCGACGGTGACGACGCTGGGGGCGCTGCTGGTCCAGGTCGCGGTGGTGGTGTCGGTGGTTGCGGTGCCGCCGACGGTGGTAGCCGAGGACGAGAGGGTATAGGTATCACCCGGAGTGGTGGACGAGGCGGCGGCCGCGAGGATGACGGCGGTAGGGCTGACCGTGACCGTTTCGATGGAACTCTCGGCGACAAAGAAGCCGTTGCAGGAGGGGCAGAAGGCCAGGAGAGCCAGCAGCGGGAGCAGGGGGAGTACACGGCGAAGCAGCGCGGTCATGAATTCCTCCAGAGTGACCATTGTATTGCCTTTCCGTAGGAGGAGCGCAACTTCCAGATTCGCAAGTTTCAAGGTTCCAGAGTTGAAAGTTGCAGGGCTCCAGACGCAGAAAAATCCCCGCCGGTGGGCGGGGATTTTCCTGGATCGGGTTGGTTCGTTATTTCTTCATGCTGCCGGTCTTGATGAAGCGATCGTGGAAGCCGAGAGCTTCGCTGATGATGTGCGGCGTCTGCCCGCCGACGCTCTTCTTGGCGCGATCGAAGTAGTCGTTGAGGAGCGGCTTGTAGCTCTCGTCGGCGCAGTTGTCGATGATGACGCGGGCGCGCTGTCTGGGCGATAGGCCGCGCAGATCGGCGAGACCCTTATCGGTCACAATGCAATGGGTGTCATGTTCGGTGTGATCGACGTGGCTGACCATGGGAACGATGGTGGAGATGGCACCATTCTTGCCGGCGAGCGAGGGGGCCATGAAGAAGGTCAGGCGGGCGTTGCGGGCGAAGTCGCCGGAGCCGCCGATGCCGTTCTGGATCTTGGAGCCCATGATGTGAGTGGAGTTGACGTGGCCGTAGATGTCGCCTTCGATCATGGCGTTCATGGCAATGACGCCGAGACGGCGAATAATGCCAGGATTATTGGAGATCTCCTGGGGGCGGAGGATGATCGTCTTCTTATAGTCCTTCATGTTGGCGTTGACTTCCTCAATCATCTCCGGACTGAGGGAGAAAGCGGTGCAAGAGGCGACGGTCATTTTGCCGGACTTGAGGAGGGCGATCATGCCGTCCTGGATCACCTCGGTGAAGGAGGTGATGTTCTCGAACTGGCCCTCGTTGAGTCCGTGGAGCACGGCATTGGCGATGTTGCCGACGCCGGACTGGAGGGGCAGAAGATTGGCAGGCAGACGGCCCTTCTTCACTTCCCAGGCCAGGAACTCGAGGATGTGGCCGGCGATGCGCTTGGAGCCCTCGTCCGGTTCCTTGAAGGGGCTGTTGCGGTCGGCCACGTTGGATTCAACCACGGCCACGACCTTCTCGATGGGAATGTGGAGGAAGGAGGAGCCGACGCGGCCTCCGGTGGTGGTGAGAGGAATGGGCTTACGGTTGGGAGGAACGCCCCAGTCATAGTAAACGTCATGCATGCCTTCGAGTTCAAGGGACTGGGCGGAGTTGACTTCGAGGATGATCTTATCGGCTTGTGCCATCCATGTATTGTTGTTACCCAGGGCGGTGGAGGGAATGGCGCGGCCGTCCTCGTAGATCGCCGTGACCTCGATGACCGCGACGTTCATCTTGCCGTAGAATCCGTACTCTACCTGCTGCCCGAGGTGGCTGAGGTGCATATCATTGTAGTTCGCCTCGCCGTCGTTGATGCGCTTGCGGAGTGCGGGATCGGACTGGTAGGGAGAACGGAAACTGACGGCGTTGGCGGCACCGAGCTCGCCATCGAGTTCAGGGCCGGTGGAGGCGCCGGTCAGGACGCTGATGCGCAGAGTCTCTCCTTTTTCCTGGAGGCGCAGCGAGCGACGGGCGAGGGCGGACGGAACCTCTTTGGGATAGCCGGCGCCGGTGAAACCGCTCATGCCGACAACGTCACCATTGTTAATGAAGGCAGCGGCCTCGTCGCCGGACATGATTTTGCTGCGTAGGGCGGCATTGAGAACACGAGAGTGCGAAAAAGTAGCTGAAGCCATGAGGGATCCCCTGAGGTTTTTTAAGATAAATGGAACGCGACAAATACTTATATGTCGCGGAACGGGATTCGTCAACAGATAGTTTGGGGCGAAAGCGCCGTAGATGGAAGGCGATGCGCGCTCCTTGGAATGGTGTGGGGCTGGACGTGCATTTTTGTAGGCCGCCCCTGGCGGCCACAACTTGCCCCATCCACGTAGCTATATCGGAGCTACGGTTGAGGCGAATATGCCTGCCGGAAGCGCAGCCGTCGCGTCAGTTTCCGGTGCGGGAATGGTCTTGAACGACGGGTGAGGATGAGCCATGGCGGGGAAGAGAACGAGAGCCCGGAGGTGAAATTCGCAGGGCAGGAACAATTGACGGCCGACGGCAGAGCAGCACGATTGAGCACTCGGCTTGGCGACAGGGAAGCCAGCCGAAATCAGGCGAAGCTCATTTCTTGTCGAGGCGGAGCGAAGCGGAGTTGATGCAGTAGCGCAGGCCGGTGGGGTTGGGGCCGTCCGGGAAGACGTGGCCGAGATGGCCTCCGCAACGGGAGCAGGTGACCTCGGTTCGGGTCATGCCGTGGCTGCGGTCTTCGTGCTCCTCGACGTGCTGCTTGTCGAGCGGATCGTAAAAGCTGGGCCAGCCGCAGCCGGACTCGAACTTGGTCCCCGAAGCGAAGAGTTCCAGGCCGCAGGCGGCGCAGAGATAGACGCCGGGAGTCTTGGTTTCGGCATACTGGCCGGTGAAGGGACGCTCGGTGCCCTTTTCGCGCAGAATCCGGTACTGCTCCGGAGTGAGCGAACGGCGCCATTCTTCATCCGACTTACGAATCTTTTCCATGATCCTCCCAGCGACTCGCAGTGTGGCGCTTCGATTGTATATGCGATTGAGATGTAGGGCAGGGCGAAAAAGCTGCCGCCGGTAGAGTGTGCTCTGGGTGGGCGGGGCGGAGCTACAATTCGGTATGGCTAATTTATCGCTGGTATATGGGTTGAGGCTGCTTCCCGAGGGTGAGTTGGAGGAGGTGGGCTCGGGGTCGATCAAGCTGCGGAATGGACGCGAAGAGCACGTCACGCTGCATCTGCTGGAGGGCAGCAAGGAAGAGATTGAGGCGCAGTTGAAAGTGAGCATCGAGGCGTTCTTCGATATCTATCCGGAGATTCAGTAAGGCGCGGATTTAGCATCTCGGGCGGACATCTCTGCTCTTCCAGATGTTCGGCATGATGCTGCTTGGGGCAACTCGGCCCGGTTGCCCGGACTCTGAACGCACTAGAGTCGGTTCGCAAAGAGTGCATGCCGAAGGTGGCTGGGCGTTGAGCCCGGTGTTTTAAGGCTGCACTCAGCATTCCTCGCATACCGGCTCGCAGACCAATCCATGGAGAGTCTCATGAAAGTAGTCACTGCAGCAGCAGCGGCATTCCTGCTCATGGCAGGGATGGCCTTTGCCCAGCAATCCGCACCGGCAGCGGCAATGGCCTCGAAGGCCGAGATGCGCGCCGGGCCGGCCGACGTGGAGCAACAGTTAAAGGACATGGAACAGCAATGGGTGAAAGCCTCGCTGGCCAGTGATGGCTCGATGCTGACGCCGCTGCTCTCCGACGACTTCGTCGGCATCGATTCGGACGGCAGCGTGCGCAGCAAAGCTGACGCGATCGCACGGACCTCAAAGGCTAAGTTTGAAAGCAGTGAGATTGCCGAGGTGCGAGTCAATCAGCATGGAGACTCGGCCATCGTGACTGGGACGTGGAAGGGAAAAGGCGTTGACGCCGATGGAAAGCAGATCGAAGCCAAGGAGCGCTGGGCCGATACCTGGGTGATGAAAGACGGAAAGTGGGTCTGCGTTGCTTCGGCATCGGCTCCTCTGAAGTAATCATCGTGGGTGAGATCTCGCGCTGGCGCGCTAGTCCGCACACTGCGCGACACACTTTCGCAACTCGCTACGCAACGCACGACCCAATCCAGAAAGGCCGGTTTCCGCACCGGCCTTTGCTGTTTTTGGCGGCTTGAGGCATGGTAATAGTGGATGGAGATGCCTCGCGCCTCAGGCTCGGGGCAGAGAAAGGCAGGCGGGCGTGGAATTCATGGAATTGCTGCGGGCGCGTCACTCGGTGCGGAAGTTTCGCGGGGAGCAGGTGCCTGGGGAGTTGGTGGAGAAGATTCTGGAGGCGGTGCGGACGGGGCCCACGGCGGGAAACTTTCAGTCCTATGAGATTTACGTAGTGAGCGGAGAGGCGCGGATGCGGGCACTGGCCGGGGCGTCGTTCAACCACGACTGGATTGCGGAGGTTCCGATGGCGCTGGTGGTGTGCACCCATGCGGCGCGCTGCGAGTACGAACCCAAAGAGCACTGGGCCTTGCAGGATGCGAGCATCGCCGCGATGCTGGCGCATCTGGCGATCGTGGACCTGGGGCTGGCGACCTGCTGGGTGGGAGCGTTTCTACCGGCGAAGGTTGCCGAAGTGATCGGTGCGGCCGAGGGTCACGTTCCGCTGGCGATGCTGCCGGTTGGATATGCGGACGAGGTTCCGCAGGATATGGGGCGGCGGGCATTGACGGAGTTTGTACACCGGCGCGAGTAGGGGGGAGACGCGGGAGATGCGCTAGGCGCGGGTGCGGAGTTCGGACTTGTAATGCTGGATGCGTTGGCGCATCTCCTGCAACTTGGTGACCTGTTCGGCGGCCAGGGGACGCTCGCAGCCAAGTTGCCTGACGACCAGTGCAATCTTGGCGAAGTGCTCGACGGTCTCCATATTCATGTAAGCCTGCATGAGGTCGCAGCCGCAGGTGACGACGCCATGATTGGCCATGAGGACGGCGTCGTGATCGGGGATGAATGGCTCCAGGGCTTCCGAGAGTTCGGAGGTGCCTGGGGTTGCGTAGCGGGCCAGCGGAACGGAGCCGAGCGAGAGCAGGACTTCACTGATCAGGGCCTGATCGAGGGCGAGTCCGCAGGCGGCAAAGCCGGTGGCGGTGGGCGGATGCGCGTGCACGATGGCGTTGACGTCAGGACGCATGCGGTAGATGGTCATGTGCATGCCGATTTCGCTGGTGACGTCGCGGAAGCCGGAGACCTTGCGGCCTTGCATGTCCACCACGAGCAGGTCTTCGGTGGACATCATTCCCTTGCTGATGCAGGTGGGGGTGACCAGGATCGAAACTTCATTGAGACGCACGGAGATATTGCCGTCGGTGGCGGCAATGAGGCCGCGTTCGTGCAGCATCTTCCCGAAACGCAGGATTTCCAGCCGGGACTCGTGCTCGCTCATTACAGATCAACCCAATAATAAAATTCCCGCTAACCGCATAGTACCGTAGCCTCACCCGCTTCGCCACACTTTCTGTAAAGCTTTCAACAATCCTGCGGGAACCTATAATTACTTTTGTGCTTGTTTCCGATTTTGATTTTCCACTACCCCCGGAGCTGATTGCGCAGCATCCGCCGGCCGAGCGCGCGGCCTCGCGGATGCTGCATATGCAGGGTGATTCGCTGCGAGACACGGTATTCAGCGAGTTTCCGCCGCTGCTAAGGACGGGCGATCTGCTGGTGTTCAACGATACGCGGGTGCTGCCGGCGCGGCTCTTTGGACACCGCAGCGGGAGCCGGGCGCAGCGGCTGAGCCCACATAATCCTGCCTCTCGGGAGTTTTTGCACGGGCGGGTGGAGGTGCTGCTGACGCGACGGCTGGCCTCGCGCCCGCAAACGGAGCGGCATCCGTTGACGCGTACCCGGCTGCCGGAAACTGGCGGCAAGCAGGCGGGAGAAGAGCAGCTCTGGCAGGCGTTGGTGCGTCCGGGGCGAAAGATCATGCCGGGGGAGCGGCTGTACTTCGGCGTTGCCGAGGGTGCGGCAGAGGAAGCGGCTGGCGCCGCTCTGTTAGAGGCAGAGGTGATGGCGCGGGGGGAGTTTGGGGAGCGCACGCTGCGCTTTGTTCCGGTGCCGGATTTTTTTGCGCGGCTGGATCGGCTGGGACACATTCCGCTGCCGCCTTATATCGACCGCGAGGATACGGCGGAGGATCGGGAGCGCTATCAGACGGTGTTTGCACGCGAATCGGGGTCGGTGGCGGCTCCGACGGCGGGGCTGCACTTTACCGAGGAGATTCTGGGCAAGCTGCGGGATAAGGGCGTGGAGACCGCTTCGGTGACGCTGCATGTGGGGCTGGGGACGTTCGCGCCGATTCGCAGCGAGGTGGTGGAGGAGCACAAGATTCATACCGAGTGGTATCAGATCTCGGAGGAGACGGCTGAGAAGATTACAAGAGCCAAGCGCGAGGGGCGGCGGGTGGTGGCCGTGGGGACGACTACGGTGAGGACGCTGGAGTACGCGGCTCGGGCTGAGGAGGAAAGGCAAGGACAAGAACAAGGTCAACTACCCCACATCTGCCAACAACAGGCAGATATGGGGCACCAGGATCAACCACCCCACGTTAGCCAACAGAAGGCTAACATGGGCCACCCGCAGTATCCGATGATTACGGCGCATAGCGGCGAGGCGGATATCTTTATCTATCCGGGATACCGCTTCCGGGTGGTGGATGCGATGCTGACTAACTTTCATCTGCCGAAGAGCACGCTGCTGATGCTGGTGTCGGCCTTTGCGGGGCGCGAGCGGGTGCTGGCGGCCTACAATCATGCGGTGCGCGAGCGGTACCGGTTTTTTAGTTATGGGGACTGCATGTTCATCGAGTAAGAGAGCGATTGGAACGGGCCGCCGCTTTGGTCTAGGATTCTCCTTGTGGCTGCCAAGAAGAAATCCGCTGACTCTGATGTTGTAGCTGAAACTCGCACGCCTGTACTTCCTCCTCATGGCAAGGGGCGCGTCTTTTTGATCGATGCGTACTCGTTTGTCTTTCGCGCCTATCATGCGATGGCGCGGCAACGCCCTATGTCTACGCGCACGGGGCTGCCGACGGCGGCTACATTCGTATTTGTAAATATGTTGAACAAGCTGCGCAAGGATTTTGCGCCCGAGTACATTGCGGCGGTCTTCGACATGGGGCCGAGCTTCCGCGAGGCGCAGGGGCAGGCAATGCCTTCGCAGAGGAAGCGCGACAAAGTGACGGGCGAGATGGTGCAGGTGGAGTACGCGGGCTACAAGGCGAATCGCGCCGAGATGCCTGAGGATTTGCGGCAGCAGTTGCCGTACATCCATCGCGCGCTGGAGGTGTACCGGATTCCGATCCTGGGACGCGAGGGATTTGAGGCCGACGACGTGATCGGCACCCTGGCGCACCGCGCCGCCGAGGCCGGATACGCGGTGTACGTGGTGAGCAGCGACAAGGACATGCTGCAACTGGTGGATGGAAACGTCTGCGTGCTGAATCCTCCAAAGGACAATTTGATTTGCGACCGCGCTAAGGTTGAGGAGTTGCTTGGCGTGACGCCGGAGCAGGTGGTCGACCTGATGGCGCTGCGCGGCGACTCGGTAGACAACGTGCCGGGCGCGCCTGGAATCGGCGACAAGGGATCGGTGGAGCTGATTCAGCAGTTCGGCACACTGGACGCGCTGCTGGAGCGGGCGGGCGAGGTGCAGAAGAAGACCTATCGCGAATCGCTGCAACAGAATCGCGAGATGATTCTGCTGAGCAAAGAGCTGGTCACGATCGACTGCAATGTTGCGATCCCGTTTGAGCCGGAGTTGATGCGGGCGCAGGAGCCCGACGTGGCGGCGGCGCGGGCACTCTTCGGCGAGTTGGAGTTCACTACCTTGCAGAAGGAGTTTCTCTCATCCGGTGAAGCGGTGGGCGAGACGAAGTACAGCGAGCTGACGGATGCAGCGCTGGAAACGCTAGCCAAGGCGAAGATGCTGGCGATTGCGCTGAGTGCGGCGGTTCGGCTGACCGAGGCCGAGGCGAGCGAAGCCGAGGCGGGAGATGGCGGCGGGCTTGGCGACGGGTACGGGCCAACGGACGGCCCTCCGGTCGCTGACGCCCGGCCGGAGCAGGGTTCGCTGGCTTTGGGAGAGCCGCTGGCGGCGGGTAGCGCGGAGAATAGTGTGGAAACCAGAGTTGCGGAGAACGTAGCGGCACCGGAACGGCAGCAGATTGCGCTGTGTGTGACGGAAGCCGAGAGCTATACGGCCGAGCTTGGCGGCGCGTACGGGGCGCGCATTGCACGGTTGCTGGCCGACGGCTCGGCGGTGAAAGCCGTGCATGATGCGAAGTCCACGCTGCACGCGCTGAGCGACACCGGACTGGGGCTGGCGGGAGTGGAGCACGATACGATGCTGTACTCGTATCTGCTGGACCCTACCTACAGCGCGCACACGCTGCCCGAGGTTGCGTTGCGGCGGCTGGGGCTGAAGCTGACAGGCTCGCTGGCTGAGGCGGCGGACATTACGCTGCGGCTGGCCTCCGCGCTGTGCACGGAGGTGGAAGCGGAGGCGGAATTGGCGCGGCTGTATCGCGAGATCGACCTGCCGCTGGCGTTTGTGCTGCACGGCATGGAGCAAGCCGGAGTGCAGCTTGACTGCGCGGTGCTGGCGGAGATGAGCGGCAAGTTGCAAGGCGATATCAGGCGGCTAGAGCGCACGATTCACGAGCTGGCGGGGGTGGAGTTCAACGTGAATTCGCCGAAGCAGCTTGGGGATGTGCTGTTCAACCGGATGGCGCTGCCTAAGCCGTTCAAGTACGGCAAGGGGAAGACGATCTCGACGGCGCAGGATGTGCTGGAGGGACTGGCCACCGAGCATGAGATTGTGCGGCTAGTGCTGGAGTATCGGCAGCTTACGAAGCTTAAATCGACATATGTCGATGCGCTGCCATTGCTGTGCCGCGATGGGCGCTTGCATACGAGCTTCAACCAGACGGTAGCGGCGACGGGAAGGCTGAGTTCGACGAATCCGAACTTGCAGAATATTCCGATCCGCACCGAGATGGGGCGGCAGATTCGCGCCGCGTTTGTGGCGGGACCGGGAAGGCTGCTGGTGGCGGCCGACTACTCGCAGATCGAGCTGCGGCTGCTGGCTCACTACTCGCAGGACCCGCTGCTGCTGGAGGCGTATCGCACGGGGAAAGACATTCACACGCTGACGGCGGCGGAGGTGTTTGGCGTGCCTCCGATGCTGATCGACGCCGAGCATAGGCGACGGGCGAAGGCGGTGAACTTCGGCATTGTGTACGGGCTGTCGCCGTTTGGACTGGCGCAGCAGTTGGGGATTGAACAGAAGGAGGCCAAGCGGTTTATCGACGCCTACTTTGAGCGCTACGCGGGGGTGCGCACGTTCATCGAGCGCACGCTGGAGCAGGCGCGGAGAGATGGGTTTGTGCGCAATCTGTTTGGGCGCAAGCGTCCGATACCGGATCTACTGAGTAAGAATCCGAACCTGCGCGGATTTGCCGAACGCACGGCGGTGAACACTCCGCTGCAAGGTACGGCGGCGGACTTGATCAAGATCGCGATGCTGCGTTTGGAGCGCGAACTGCGCGAGCGCGGACTAGAGGCGAAGATGCTGCTACAGGTACACGACGAGCTGGTGCTGGAGGCTCCCGAGGCCGAGGTGGAGACCGTGAAGGCGCTGGTGAAAGAGTGCATGGAAGGCGCGCACGAGGTGAGCGTTCCGCTGGATGTGGAGGTTTGTGTGGGGGGGAATTGGCGGGATATGGAGTGAGGGTTACTTCGGGCCTTTCTCCCGATCTGCTTTCAGCATTTTCAACATATAGATCAAGTCATCCGGCGAGGACTTGATCTCTGGGTAATGGAAATTCACGAAAACCCACTGTCCGTTTTTGTGCGTCAGCTCGGGCAGAACGTGTTCCCCGTTCTTTCCGTAAGAGGTACCGCGCACATCGGCAAAACATCGATCGGCTTTGAAGGTGATTTTTCCTACCACAAAGTGCTTGCTGGGGTCCTGGCTGTTGAGGAATGGATCGCCGTCGAGACCTACGATTTCTTCAGAATCCTTCGCTTGCGCTTCTTGGTCCTCTCGAAGTGCGCGCACCAGTTCCGGGCTGAAGGCGGAGCCTCTCTCCTTGATGGCAAGTTCAAAGGAAGCTTTTGGGACATACCAGTCATAGAATTCCTGTACGAACTTGTAACAGGACTGAATGTCTTGGGGCGTGGGCTTTTCCGCTCGTAAACCCGATGTCGCGAATATCAGAAATAAACACGAAGAAACAATTGCCTTTGATGTTTTCATAGACTCCTCTCGCCCCGCTCTGTTATAGCAATTTCAGAGAAGTTTTGTTAGCCGGTTTTCCATGCGCCGGGATACGCCATCCGCAGACTCGCTCTAAACCTTGGATCGTTTTTGCGGGAGAATTTGAAAGCGAAGAGCAACAGCGATGTAAGTTGAACTGCACTGTTTCCCACCTTATCCGCGCAAAAGCGAGCGCGGCGAAGGTGGGGCACCCGGCCGTGCGGTTAGTTCAACCGACGGGCAAAGGCAAGAACAAGAGCAGGGTCAACGACCCCACTTCTGCCAAAAGAGGGCGGAAATGGGGCACCTGCTTCTGGTTAGTTAAATGTTGCTAGATTCCGATGGCTTCCTGCAGTGCTCCGGCGATGGTGGCGACGTGTTTTTGCATGAGGGACTCGCTTTCGGCTTCGATCATGACGCGGGCTAGTTTCTCGGTGCCGGAGTAGCGGACGACGACGCGGCCATTGCCGTCCAGCTCCTGCTCGGCGGCGCGGATGGCGGCGGCGACGGCGGGGAGTTCGTGCATGGGGATTTTGTCGCGCACTTTGACGTTGCGGATCTGCTGCGGGTAGACCTTGAAATCGGCGGTCAGCTCGTGCAGGGAAATGCCGGAGCGGGCTACTACGTCAAGGACGCGCAGGGCGGTCAGCAGGCCGTCGCCGGTGGTCGAGTCGCCATCCATGAAGAGGATGTGGCCGGACTGTTCGCCGCCGAGGGTGGCTCCGGTTTTGAGCATCTCTTCGAGGACGTATTTGTCGCCGACGCCGGCGCGCAGCATCCGGATGCCGCTGGAGTGCAGAGCTTTTTCCAGGCCCATGTTGCTCATGGTGGTGGCGACCACGGTGTCATGCCGGAGTACGCCGCGGGTTTTCATGTCGCGGGCGGCGATGAGCAGGACGGCGTCGCCGTTGACGACGTTGCCGAGGGCGTCGCTGAAGAGGGCGCGGTCGGCGTCGCCGTCGAGGGTGATGCCGAGATCGAAGTAGCCGGAGCGGCGCTGCATCTCGGCGGCGACGTGCTCAGGGTGGAGAGCTCCACAGCCGTCGTTGATGTTGCGGCCGGTGGGCGAGGTGTGCAGGGTTTCGGCGGGGATGCCGATGCGGGCAAAGAGTTCGGGAGCGACGGCGCTGGCGGCTCCGTTGGCGCAGTCGATGAGGACGCGGAGAGCTGTGAGCCTAGGGGCTTCTACACTGCCAGAGAGCCAGTTTTCGTAGTCGGCGCGCAGGTGGGCATCGCCGGGGAGAATGCCGGCCATCAGGCTGCCTTCGTCGTGCTGGTGATCGACGAGCTGGTCGATGTGCTCGAAGATTTCGGCTTCGATCTCGTGCTCGATCTCATCGGCGAGCTTCATGCCGTTGGGTCCGAAGAGCTTGATGCCATTGTCCTGCCAGGGATTGTGGGAGGCGGAGATGACGACTCCGGCGGCAAAGCCGTGGGTGCGGGTGAGGTAGGCGACGCCGGGGGTGGTGAGGACTCCGGCGCTGGCGAAGCCGCATCCGGCATCGCGCAGGCCGCGCGCGATGGTTTCGGCGATCCAGCCGCTGGAGTCGCGGGTGTCCTGCCCGAGCACGACCTTTGCGTCAGGGGAGCGGCGCACGAGGCGCGCACCGCAGGCGCGTCCGATAGCGTAGACGGTGGCGCGGTCGAGGGGATATTCGCCGGCGACGGCGCGAATTCCGTCGGTTCCAAACAACTGCTTGATGATTGCCCGTGGAATGGCCAAGTTATGGGACTCCAGCTTTCGAGGATATTTTCTGCGTTGTGACGATGACATGGATGAGGCCGGAGCCGGTGATGTGAACCAGGGGATCGGGCAGATAGGCCATGGTTTCAAAGCTGGACTGCGCGGCGACTCCGGTTGCGTCGACGGCATCGGTCAAGGCGAAGTCGACTGAATCGACGTGATGTGCCGGGCCGGTGATGGTGAGTGTTGCCGGGTCGGCGGTCACAGACTGGATGCGATATCCGGGCGGCAGCGTGCCGACGACGCGCGGCTTGACCGCGATCTGGCGGGTCTCGTGCTGATCAAAAACCAGGCGCAGGCGCGAGGGAGTGACCTGCATGACCTCGATGTCGTGCGGAACCTGGATCTGGTCGGTGCTGAGGTCATAGGTGTGCTCGCCGGGAATTGCGCCGCGGAGGTCGATGGTGGCGTGTATGCGCTCGGGGGTTAGATCGCGCAGCAGACGGGCGGGGCCGCGGAGGCGGATCTGCGCCTGCGGAACTACGTCCGAGGTGTAGTCGAGACCTTGGGGAGGCCGGGAGAACTCGACCGGGATGCGGAAGGAAACCTCGGAGACGGGATCGCGCGCCACGCCGTACCACATGAGGACGGCGATGACGAGCGAGGTCAACTTGAGGACGAAATGATCGAAGATGAAATGGCGGATACCCGAGATCATGACTGGTCTCCAGGGCGCTCGGGCGAGCGCGGTGCGCGCTCCTCGCCGGGGAGACGGAAGGCATCGACGGAGCCGGCCGCGGGATAGGGTTGGGCCTGCGGCGCGGCGTGCATCATCAGCTCGGCCAACCGCTGGCGCAGCCGCTCGGGAGTAATGTCGCGCTCGACCTGGCCGGTGACGGCAATGCTGATTTGTCCGGTTTCCTCCGAGACGATGACCGAGACCGCGTCGGTCTCCTCGGTGATTCCGATTCCGGCGCGATGACGGGTGCCGAGCTGGGTGGAGAGGAGCGGATTCATGGAGAGCGGCAGGAAGCAGGCGGCAGCGGCGATGCGGTCCTTTTGCAAAATGACCGCGCCGTCGTGCAGGGGCGCGCTGGGACGGAAGAGAGTCGCCAGCAGGTCGTAGGAGAGATGCGCATCAAGGGCGACACCACTCTCGATGTAGGTGCGCAATCCGATTTCGCGCTCGATCACCACCAGGGCGCCGGTCTGGTCCTGGGAAAAGGTGGTGGCCGCCATGACGATGTCGTCGTAGGCATCGGCAGTGCCGTTTTGCGAGCCGCGGGAGAGGGTGAGGTTACGGCCCAGGCGCGCCAAGGCCTGACGGATCTCGGTCTGGAAGATGACGATGAGGGCAAAGATGCTGTAGGGCAGGATGGTGCCGACCAGCCAGTCCAGGGTGCGCAGATTGGCCAGATGCGCAATGTAGAAGGCGATGGCCAGGGTGCCGACCCCGGTCAGCATGGGTACGGCACGGGTGCCCCGCACCAGAAGCAGAAACTGGTAGATGAAAAACGAGACGAGTAGAATGTCCAGAACAGATCCGGTGGTCAGATGGGGCGCGTATCCTGATAGGTTCGGGAGCTTCGGCATGGTCTCCTTTCGAGAGTTTTGCACCACGACCATAGCGGCAGCGGCCGGTTCGAGATCGGAATTCCTTTATTGTAAAGCAGCGAAGCCTGGAAAGCAGCGCACCCATGGTGCTAGACCCATGTCGTTAAACCCATGGTATTAATCCCATGTTGCTAAACTTCCGTCACTCCGGTTTAGTTTTGGGCCCGGTTTCGGGCAAGGACTCGACGCGGGCATCGACCTCGCCGTGCGCCAGGCGGGCGTGAATTGCGTCTCCGGGCTCGAGTTGCGAGGCGTCTTTTACGAGCGTGCCTTGGGCGTCGAAGATCAGCGAATAGCCACGTTCTAAGATTGCCACAGGGGAGAGCGTAGCGAGCTTTCCGGATGCCTGTTCGAGACGCGAGCGGCGGTGCATCAGGTATCGCTGGGCGGCCGCGGCCAGAGCCTGGAGGTGAGCGCGCAGATCACGCTTTTGCATTCTGAATTGCTGGCGCAGATCGCGCTGGGCAAGGCTGGAGAAGCCGAGATCGAGACGGCGCGAGGCTTCGGCGAGGCGGGCGCGCATCAGGCTCTCGAGGCGGAAGCGTAGATCGTCGACGCGCTGCTGGCGGCGGGCAATGGCATCCTCCATGCGGGCGAAGACGCGATTGTTTTCAAGCGCGGTGAGATGCTGGCGCTGGTGGAGCAATTGGTATTGAAGGGCGCGGCGGAGGCGCTCGCGTAAAGCCGAAACGCTCTCCTGCAACTCCTGCTGGGAGCGGATGACGATCTCGGCGGCAGCCGACGGCGTGGGGGCGCGCAGGTCGGCGACGAAATCGCAGATGGTGAAATCGGTCTCATGGCCGACGGCGGAGATGACCGGGATGCGGCTGGCGGCGACCGTGTGCGCCAGGGACTCGTCGTTGAAGGCGGCAAGGTCTTCGACGCTGCCTCCGCCGCGAGCGATGATGATGACATCGACGGCGAAGGCGGAGAGCTCGCCTGGCTGATTCCCGCTATGCTGATTGAAGAAGCGAACTCCGGCTGAGACTTCGCCGGCGGCGCTCTCGCCCTGTACCTGGGCGGGATAGATCAGCACGTCGAGCGAGTGGTGGCGGCGTTGCAGGACGTTGAGAATGTCTTGAATGACGGCGCCGCGCGGAGAGGTGATGACGCCGATGCGGCGGGGCAGAGTGGGCAAGGGCTTCTTGCGTTCCGGGGCGAAGAGTCCCTCGGCGGCCAACTTGGCCTTGAGCTGCTCGAAGGCGACCTGCAAGGCTCCGGCGCCCATTGGCTCCATGTATTCGGCGAGCAACTGCATCTCACCGCGAGCCTCGTACATGGTGATGCGGCCGCGGGTGATGACCTGCATCCCATTCTGCGGACGAAAGCGCAGCAGGCGCGCCTGGGCGCGAAACATTACGACGCGAAGCTGCGAGTCGCCGTCCTTGAGCGTGAGATAGAGGTGGCCACTCTCGGCAGGGCGATAGTTGGAGACTTCGCCTTCCACCCACACGTCGGGAAAGCCCTTCTCCAGATAAGTGCGGACGGTGGCCACGAGTTCGCGCACGCCGTAGATGCGGCGCGAGGGTGCTTCGGCGGAGAACTCGAAGGAAAACTGAGAATCGCCCACGTAAGAAGTTTAGCAGGGGGGCGAAGGAAGACTACGGGGAGGCGGTCGAGAGTCCTGGGTGTCACATAAGCGCGCGAAGCCGCCAAAGAAGAATGCATTGCATAATGACGGTTATGGAGAATTCAAAGGGGTACATGCTTGACACGAATATTTTTGGCGACTTAGCAGATGGGGAGTTTCGTTTGGAAGACCTCCCGTCGGATGGGCAATTCTGGGCTACCCATGTGCAATGGGTAGAGATATGTAAAGCGCCCGACAACGTAAGGTCAAAATTCATAGAACTTATTCTTGACCAGAATGCAATCACTTCCGCTGCGTTCGCGCTTGATGTCCCTGGCGCTGGACTCAACCAAGGCGAATTCAGGCAACCCCGACGCGATGCAAAGGAGAATCTCGACAGAGAACCCACTCCTGGCCAGAGGATGATTCCACCTGCATTTGCCTGGGGTGTTCCTGGCGCTGGTTGGGGCGAGGGCGAATGGAGGCTAGATGGCAGCGCCTGGCACGCAATAAAGAAGTACCTCGATGACGCGCTGGAAAAGAACTGGGCGGGCCAACGCCAACGACCGACGGAAGAGAAAAAGAAACACATGAAGGAAAATAACAGTAAGGATGCCTCAATCGCCGAGACCGCAATGTTCAAGGGCTACACCTTGATCACATGTGACGGGGCTCTTGCGGAGGCTGCTGCAAAACACGGGATCATAGTCTTGAACCCCCGGTTTTCTATCGATTAAAGCTACACAAAAGTCAAACCCCGGCAGAGTCTCCTCGGCCGGGATTAGATCTTATGCGGCGCAACTGGTGGATCGGATGGCTAAATCGACGATTGTCGGTTTCACCAGCCTCTCAAAATCGCTGTAGGCAAGTTGAATGAGTTCGAGATGCGAGCCGGCGTTGAAGGCGATTTCCTTGTCGCAGACCAGTGAGGTGTCCGCATAGACGCGGAGGCCATAGAGGTTTCCAAATGGCGGCATTGCTCCGACCTCGCAATCCGGGAAGCGATCTTTGAAGTCGCGCTTGCTTGCGAGATAAACGCTTCCACTATTAGTGAGCTTTGTGAACGCTGCAAGATTTACTTGTTTTGAGGCAGGCAGAACGACCATGCAAAGTTCGCCATCTACTTTCTCCAGCATGACTGTTTTGGCCAGTTCATTGCCTGAGATATGCGCACTTGCGGCAATACCCTGGGACGTATATGCCTTGCTATGGGTAATCACGATGTACTTGACCAGGTTCTCGTCGAGAAACTGTCTGAGCTTCTGGATGTGCATAGAACCTCCTGCGGTGCGCGGTTGTGGGTTGCGCGATGTGCGTACCAGGACGCACCGGGTAGCGGATGGAATACTTGCTCTTTCTACGGCCTTCCAGCTTTCGAAGACGTCATATATTACAACTCAAGTCAATCCGAATCACGCATCATGAGACCTTAACCCGCATGATTCGGGCGCGCCTTGGGCGAACTGCGGCAGTGGAAGTTGTAGTTTTGGTCGAGTTTCAAAAGCTCTGCATCAGACGGCCTGCAGTGCCCCACTCGTGGGACGGGTGGGCTTTTACATCGCGAACACGGAGACCTAGGATCGGGCGGGCGCCCGGCCCTAGCTCACCTATTTCTTCCGGCCTTTACAGCGCGCCACGGCGTCCGGTCACTAGGTTGAGGATCAGGACGACCAGCGCTACAACAAGCAGAATATGGATCAGGCTGCCAGCGATGTGAAGGCTGAAACCGAGAAGCCACAGGATGAGAATGATCCCGAAAATTGTCCAAAGCATATCGAACCTCTCTGCGCATCGTGTGTACCCGGGATATCACGTTCCTCCCGGGTACGCACGCGCGTTGGAAAATCGCTTACTTCGATGCTCTCGCCTGTGCCTTCGCTTCCCGGATTGCGGTCAGGAAGGGCTGGGCGGCGCCTGGGATGGCTACCTGGCCCGTCAACACGGAGCGGGTCGAGGCATGGCGTCCGTAGAAGGCTTCCATGGAATCATTATCGCGGCGAATCGAGGCGCCGTTCAGGGTGAGTCCGGCAAATGCGCCCTTGGCGCGAGAGTAGGTCAGGATCTCTGTATTCAGCTTCCAATCGGTGTCGGCGGATGCATGACGGCCTACCGGTCCGGCTGCGGCCGAGGCATCGGCTCCAAGTTCAAACTTGCTCGAGAGCAAGCGCTGCATACCCTTTTCGTTCTGGATGATCATGACCAGATCGATGCCTTCGATGCCGATCTGCAAGCCCCAGCTACCGCCGGTGATGGCGAAGAATGCGGGTGCGCTCCAACCCTCAGCGGTGCGGCAGGTCGCCACGCCACGCCCATTTTCCGCACCAAAGACAAAGCCGCCCTTGAGCATGTGCGGCACCACGGCTATGCACTTTGCGTGATTGAGCACTTCTTCCGGGATGCCCTTATCGGGCGCGCTCATAATCTCGCTGATCACTCTGCCAGCTTTGTCCAGACGATCGGTGGATGCTTCGCGATGGGACTGCGCCCAGCCCAGGCTGGTCAGACTGAGCAATGCAACGAACAACGTAAACTTCTTCAAGGTGTTGCCTCTTTTTCTACCCCGGCACGGCATCTCTGCATCGATCGCAATGGCAGCGCGGCGAGGTAGTACGACCTTAGCGGCTCGCCATAAGGACGTCTGAGCTATAGTGCTCAAATGCAGAGCTTATCTTCGCGGCGGGGTGCGATTCACTCCGGCATTGCGTATAATCGACTTACTCGGCGACACCATTGCATGCGATCCCCGAGTGGGAGATTTCCATGGCTGCCGAACCAGCTGTCGTACTTGTCGCGAAGAAGAAACGAAGCTCGCCAGCCACCCGTCGCGTGTCCTTGCGCCCGGCAGCTTTTATTCCAGCGAAGTTGAGTCCGGAAGCGGTCGGAGAGCACATTGCTACCTTCGATCCGCGAGTCCTGCTGACGAAACTTTCGGCCGGAAAGAGCAGCCACGAGTACCTGGCGGGGGAATACGTATTCTCGCAAGGGGAGCCGGCGGATGCGGCGTTTTACGTCCAGAGCGGCAGGGTAAAGCTCACGGTGGTCTCCAAGACCGGCAAAGAAGCCGTGGTCGCCATCCTCCCGCAAGACAGCTTTTTCGGCGAGGGCTGCCTGGCTGGCCAACCGCTACGCATGGCAACCGCGAGCGCGGAGCAGCGCAGCACCATCATTCGGGTGGAGAAAGCGGTAATGGTCGGCCTGCTGCATCAGGACCCGGAGTTCGCCGAACGTTTTCTCGCCTACCTGCTTACGCGCAATATCCGCATGGAAGCCGATCTCGTCGATCACCTCTTCAACTCCAGCGAAAAACGTCTCGCGCGGCTTCTCCTGCTGATGGCCAACTTTGGCCAGGAGTCCAAGCCCGTACCGCTGATCGCGAAGATGAGTCAGGAGACACTGGCTGAGATGATCGGCACAACCCGCTCCCGCGTCAGCTTCTTCCTCAATCGCTTCAGAGACCTGGGCTTCATCGATTACAGCGGCGGCGGCATGCAAGTGAACAGTTCGCTCGTCAGCGTCGTGCTCCACGACTAAATAAGGGCATTGACCCGGCTCACGCTCGGCTGTAATCGCGATTACAGCCGAGTACAGTTTGACTGCTAACACATCGAGTGTCCCATCACTCAACGTGGCGCACTGAGCAATCCCATACAGTCGCCGAAATACGCAAGGTCCGCACCGTCGCCATTTCTCAAAAGTATGTTGCCATTCTCTGCCGGACGGCGGAGTGCATTTTCCTGAGCCTGATTAAATCTGAGCGACGTTCCATCTCGTGGACGCATCTTTGGTAAAGAGCAAATAAGGGTCGGAATCAGCGCCAGCTTCTTTCGGTCGCCGCTTTCCTGAACTACAGCATTCACCAACTCCGCAGTAGAAAGAATCAACCCCCTGCCATCAGCACCCTACCCAAGGAGAGTGTTTTATGTCCACGATCACAACGCAAGACGGAACTCGGATCTACTACAAGGACTGGGGCTCGGGTCAGCCTGTAGTCTTCAGCCATGGCTGGCCACTCAGCGGGGATGCGTTTGAAGACCAGATGTTATTTCTGGCTTCGCGCGGCTTCCGCTGCATCGCCCATGACCGCCGCGGGAACGGGCGATCCAGCCAGCCCTGGAATGGAAATGAGATGGACACCTACGCCGACGACCTGGCGGCGCTGGTCGAAAAGCTCGACTTGAGGAACGCGATCCACGTCGGCCACTCCACTGGCGGCGGCGAAGTGGCGCGTTATATTGGCCGCCATGGCACGAAACGTGTCGCCAAGGCCGTGCTGATCGGCGCAATACCGCCGCTGATGCTGAAGACGGCTGCCAATCCCGGTGGCCTTCCGATGGAGGCATTCGACCAGATTCGCAGCGCCATGCTCACCGATCGCTCACAGTTCTTCAAGGATCTGAGCGCCCCGTTTTACGGTGCCAACCGGCCGAACGCCAAGGTCTCGCAAGGCCTGCGGGACTCGTTCTGGCTCCAGGGGATGCAGGCGGGATTCAAGGGCGTTTTCGACTGCGTGAAGGCCTTCTCCGAGACCGACTTCACGGAAGACCTCAAGAAATTTGACGTGCCAACGCTCATCCTTCACGGCGATGACGATCAGATTGTGCCGATCGGCGCCTCGGCCCTTCTCTCATCCAAGCTTGTCAAAGGAGCCACACTGAAGATTTATCCGGGCGCGCCGCTCGATGAACGCCACATCGTGAAACTAATCAACATTAGCCGACGTGGCGTTAATCAGCATGCCGTGACGTTTCTGCAATAACTTCCGACGAAGCAGTTCCACTCGTGAATTATCGACTTAATTCCTCGCCACCTGCCAGCCCACTCGGTTGGCGTCGATAAGACCGGAGAAGCACCAATGGCACCATGAGAGAGATGATCTGAAATGGCACGACATGCTCTGAGCCTGACTACGAAAACCACTTTGCTGCTTGCCGCGATCACTTTCACGGCACTACTCATCGTGACCGCTTGCTTGCTGCATGATCAAGAAAAATCGCTCAAGAGCACCATTCTGCAGGGATTGGATGGCCAGGCTGTCGCCACAGCTCACGGTATCGATTTGTTTTTGGATGAGGGTCTCAGAGATTCCGGGGCCATTTCCGCTGCCTTGCAGGGTAAAAGTATATCGCCGGGCCGATGGGGAGAAATTGAGATGTATCTCAAGCAGATGCGCGAGATATTTCCCAACTTCGGAAGCGGGATCTTTCTTCTCGATAAGGAAGGAAAGCTCCTGGTTGATTATCCCAGCCACCCGGAACTGCATGGCCACTCATTTGCATTTCGCGAGTATTACCAGCGCACCATAAAAGAACAGAAGGGAATCGTTAGTAAGCCCTACCGATCGGAGCGAGTTGGATCCCCTGTGCTCACATTCACAGCGCCGGTGCGAGATGCTCAAGGTCACATCGTGGCCATTGTGGGTGGCTCGATTGACCTCATGGCCCCGGAGGTTTTAGGTGGGTACGTCCAACAGACATTTGGAAAGACCGGCTACATGTACGTTTTTGACAAGCACCGCCAATTGCTTCTGCACCCGGAGCCCAAGCGGATACTGAGCCAGATAGGAATTGGAAAAAACAGGCTCATGGAAGCCGCGCTCAATGGTTTCGAAGGAGGTGGCGAAACTGTCAACTCCCTGGGCGTGCCGATGCTGATGTCGGTCCGTCGCATCCCCAAAACCGACTGGATAGTTGCCGTTCAGTTACCTCTAAAAGAAGCATACGCACCAGTCGCTAAAGCCCGGACGCGGATTTTCTATGCATCGAGCTTAGCCGTTTTCCTGATGACAGCCATTGGCGCGGCAGCTATTCGTCGAATATCGCGACCGCTGCAACAGTTGGAACGGGCCGCTTTGCAAATTACCGCAGACCTCGAACAGATCGAGGCAACCGGCAGCTCCCCAATTGCGGATTCTGCCCTGGATCAGCTCACTAATATTCGATCGCGCGATGAAATCGGCCGGCTGGCGTCATCGTTTCTGAATCTTGCAACCATACTCCATTCGACTCTCTTTTGCTTAAAGTCCACTAACTTGCAGTTGCTGGAAGCAAAGGAAACGAGTGAAGCGGAATCTAATTACCACCAATATCAACACTCTCTGATTCGTGGCATACACGAGGTGTCGCTCGACGGAATTATAGCTGTGAACGATAAAAGCATTGCTGTGTCGCACAACAAAAGATTGCTGGATGTCTGGCGGATTTCCGAGCATGGCATTGCAGATGATCTGTCCGACGACGCAATGGTTATCCCGGATCGACCGATCCTGTCAGCATGTCTCCTTCGTGTGAAAGAACCCGAGGCTTACTTGAAGCAGGTTGAAGAGCTTTACGCCGATCCAGAGGCAGACGACCATTGCGAAGTTGAATTGAAGGACGGCAGAACACTCGAACGCTACTCCACCGCGCTAAAAACTGAAAAAGGCCAATACCAAGGACGAGTATGGTTTTTCCGAGATATCACGACTCGCAAACAAGCCGAGTATGCCTTGCAGAGCAGCGAGGAGAGGTTTCGACAGCTAGCGGAAAACATTCGCGAAATTATTTGGATGGTGCCTAAGAGCGCTAACGAGAAGCCCTACGTCAGCCCAGCGTATGAACAGGTGTGCGGCAGAACCTGCGACAGTTACTACCAAAACCCGAGGTCATGGGTGGAATCAATTCACCCCGATGACCTGGATCAGGCACTTCTTCTAATGTTTGACCGTGAAGCAGGGGGGGGACCCGCTGAAGCTGAATTCCGCATACGGACACCTGACGGGCAAGAGAAATGGATACGGAACCGGGCTTTTCCTGTTTTCAACCAAGCTGGGAAACTGATTCGCATAGTCGGAATTGCGGAGGAGATTACCGAGCGGAAGCGCTACGAGGCGGAACTGATCCACGCACGGGAGGACGCCGAAGCCGCCAACCGTGCGAAGAGCGAGTTCCTCGCCAACATGAGCCATGAAATCCGAACTCCGCTGAACGGTGTTATAGGGATGACCGATCTGGCGCTCGATACCGAACTTACCTTCGAGCAACGGAATTACCTGGATACCGTCAAGCTCTCGGCCAACTCTCTTCTATCGGTGATCAATGACATTCTTGACTTCTCGAAGATGGAAGCGGGGAAGATTGACATGGAAGAGATCGACTTCAATCTCCGCGATTGCGTCGAAGAAGCTTTGAAGACCTTAGCCTTACGCGCCGATGAGAAGGGGCTGGAACTGCTCTGCGACATCACGCCCGAAGTGCCGGAAATAGTGCAAGGAGATTCGGGACGGCTCCGGCAGATTTTTCTCAACCTGGTGGGCAACGCGATTAAGTTTACGGATCAGGGCGAGGTGACTTTGAGAGTGGAACTTGAGGAAGAAGACCGCAACATTAAAGTCGTAAGATTTACGGTGGCCGACACCGGTATCGGCATCCCTCTCGAAAAGCAGAAGTCTATCTTTGACCCCTTTACTCAGGCAGACTCATCGACAACACGCAACTATGGCGGTACCGGACTCGGCTTAACTATTTCAGCGCGCTTGATATCGATGATGGGAGGGAGGATTTGGCTTGAAAGTGAGGTCGGGCGGGGCAGCCAATTCTGCTTCACGGCGCAACTGAACGCTGCAGAGCAGAGCGCTGAATCAGAAACTCCCATTCTGGCCGGGATTTTGCGCAACATGAGAATCTTAGTGGTCGATGACAACGAAACGAATCGGCGTGTATTGGAAGGGATGCTGGATCGTTGGGGAGTGCGGACAACAAGCGTTGAAAGCGGGGAGCAGGCGTTGGCAAGACTGTTTTCTGCATGCGAGGCCGGAAAACAATATCAGCTTATCTTGACAGATATGCATATGCCGAACATGGATGGCTTTGCGCTCGTGAAACAAATCCGCCGCCGACCGGAATTGTCAGCGGCGACCATCATGATGCTAACTTCGGGCGGCCACCGCGGAGATGCTGAGCGCTGCCGGGAACTAGGAATCGCAGCCTATCTTTACAAGCCGGTCCGGCAACAGGAGTTACTTTTATCCATTCTGGCAGCACTTGAGCCACGCAACGCCATTTCACATCCGACCAGCATTTTTCCGCCTGAACCACAAATGCTGAGCAGGAGCCTCCAAATCCTCCTGGCCGAAGATAACCGAGTCAACCAAGCTGTTGCCGTTCGCATGCTGGAGAAGTTAGGGCACTCTCCCTTCGTTGCCAACAACGGAAGCGAGGCCCTTGTGCTGCTTGCGACTCAGCCCTTCGATCTCGTGCTCATGGATATCCAGATGCCGGAAATAGACGGACTAGCGGCAACCAGAAAGATTCGCGAAGGGGAGATACAGACTCAATCGCATTTGCCGATCATTGCCATGACAGCTCACGCCATGAAGGGAGATCGGGAGCGCTGCCTTGAAGCGGGGATGGACGGATATATCTCCAAGCCGATAAACCGCCAACAACTGGAAGAGGCCATTGCCGACGCCCTCCACTTGTGGCCTGGCACCAGGTCCGGCACAGGTTCTAAGACCGAGCAACAGGATGCAGCACCGGATGTGGCACCGGACAGCGCGATCACCTGGGATATTGCAAGGGTTTTGGAAAGATTGGGCGGCGACGAAAAGCTTCTCCATGAAATTGTGGAGATATTCCTGGAGGAGAGTCCCACGCAGATAAACAGTTTGCGCCAAGCGTTGGCTGCGGGAAATGCAGCCGGTATAGAGGCGACGGCCCATGGTCTAAAAGGAGAGTTGGGATATTTGGGGATTTCCGAACTCTCACAGAAAGCCTGTGAACTGGAGGAGATGGGCAGGAGACACGATCTGCATCGCACCGCAGAGGTTTTGGCCGAGTTCGAAGCTCAAATTTCTAAAGTACTGATCTCGATGCGTGGGGATGGACGGCAGATTCAGAAGTTCACGATCAAAGAACGCCGCAGCTAACTCTCGACATCTTCCATGCCATAGCGTACTCGGGTCAGGCGCAAACGCAGAGCCCGCTCCGGCCTGCCGTTCAAGTCACCAAAGACCGCTCGCGAGGTCGCCACGAAGCGATCAACTCTTCGTGACGACCTCGGTCGCTAACACCAGTCCACGACGAGGATTCCAACGTGCTGCCCCTCCTGGACTCCAATCGCGATGCCGGCCTTCGGGTGCGCCAAGCGAAGTTGACCTCGAAACTGATCCTCTGGCCCAAAAGAATGCTTGCTTGAGCAACTCTGTTGGGCTATAAATCAACCAGAGTTTCTGGATTTGTGTCGGAAGCTGTCTGGTAAGCAGTCCGGTTCAATCCTCTCCCGGTAAGAACAAGAAGTGATTGAGAATCGCCCGTTATTTGCGTCCGACGGAAGGCATCGTGTTTCCCGCCTGATCGCAGTCGGAACGCAGCGCCGGAGAAGAAGGTAGCTGCCCTACCTGTTGGCTAACGTCCGTTGGGCCATAAGCACTGGCGCTTGTTTCGCGCCGGCCCCCGCTCCAAACCGTAGTGAGACGTCTGCGCGCCCAGCAATAACTGCAGGGCGGAGAAAGAATTCTCACCTTCCCCCGCACCGAGCGGGAACCCTCCGGAGATAACGATATGCGGCCCTGCAATGTACCTAAGCCTGCGAGCAGAGTTTGGACTCTTCCTTGCGTCCTGATCTTCGCGGTGTTTGTGCTCGCCTCGTGGCCGGCACGCGCCCAAACCACCACTCAAGCGTCCGCTCCAGTCAATCTGAGCAACACGCCGCAAGAGGTTCTAAAGGGTGCGGCCATCCCGGTCGCCCACTACAACTCCGAGCAGAAACTGCGCCTGGTGCTGGCCCTCCAGCTGCCGCACATGGCGGAAGAGGAGCAATTCCTCGAAGAATTGCAAACCAAGGGTTCTCCCAACTTTCACAAGTTTCTGACCGCCGACGAATGGAATGCCCGCTTTTCGCCCTCGGCCGAGGACGAAAAGAACGTGGTGGACTGGGCCAAGAGCCAGGGCCTCACGGTGACCAACCGCTTCGCCAATCGCCTGCTGGTGGATGTCGAAGCTCCCGTCGGGGTGATCGAGAAGGCGTTCGGCGTCACCATCAACAACTACCAGGTGGGCGACGAGGTCGACTTTTCCAATGACCGCGACCCGGTCCTACCCGCCAGCCTCTCCGGCATCGTCTCCGGCGTGATGGGGCTCAACAGCATCCACAGGGCGCACGGTTCGCTGCGCAACTCCCTCAAGAATAAAGGCCCGGACTACGTGCCCGGCCCGGTCTATGCCGAGGGCGAAACCTCGAAGGGCGACGGCGACCCAACTAGGATGCCGTCCAATCACGCCTCAGTGACACCCCAGATGACAAACAACTACGCCGACCCGTCGGACATCTTCAGTTCCCAGGCCTATAACTACACCGCGCTGTCTGCACTGGGCCACTGCTGCAACCCGCACAACGATGCCTCCGGTTCGCCGCCCGATTCCTCGATCGGACTTGTCACCTACGGAAACTTTAGTGGCAGTGACGTGGCTGCCTTCTTCGAGAACTATGGCATGGCGTGGAACTACACTGTCTACTCGATCGATGGGACAAAGACTCCAGGTGTGGAGTGCTCCCCCGGAGCGACCGGCTGCTCCGTCGATGGAGACGACGATGAAGCCCCCCTGGACGTGGAGTATTCGACCGCCTCGGCCAACAGCTACGGCTCTTCGAACCAGACAGCTCATGTTTATGTCTACGAAGCCGTCAACGGCCTCTGCTCCACCTACTATGACGTGTACAACTTCATGGTCAGCGACAACCATGCGAAGGTGGTTTCCACCAGCTATGGATGGCCGGAATCGGGATTCCTCGCGGCCGCCTACTGCGGTTCGACCACCATACATGGCATCTTCAACTCGATGACGGGACAGGGCTGGACGCTGATAGCGGCGGCCGGCGATCAAGGCTCGACCGACGGTTGCTCCGACGCGGTAGCTGTGGACTTTCCAGCATCCGATCCGAATTTTGTTGCCGCCGGCGGCACCGCGCTATCCCTTTACACGGATGGAACCTATGCAGGTGAGGTCGCCTGGACTGGCGGCACAGGCTCAACCTCATGCAGCAAGAACAACGGCGGGGGAGGCGGAGGCGTGAGTTCGTATTTCTCCCAGCCCTCCTGGCAGAGCGGCCTCGGCGGCACCATGCGTCTCTTGCCCGACTTCTCGCTCAATGCGGGCGGCATTGGGGAGAACTACTACTACGACGGGACGCTGCGCCCGGTCGGCGGCACCAGCATCGTCGCGCCCGAGTTGGCCGGTTTCTTCGCCCAGGAGAACGCCTACCTGGCCTACATCGGCAGCAAATGCGGTTCGGGCACATCTGCCTGCGAGCCCATCGGCAACCCGAACCATATCATCTATGGGATAGGGGAGGGCAACCTCGGGGTGGCCCACTATCCTTTCTACGACATCACCTCGGGCTGCAATACCAATAACATCACAGCCGAGTACCCGGCCCTCACGTATTACTGCGCCGGCACCGGCTACGATCAGGCTACCGGGTGGGGTTCGGCCAATATGCTCCAGCTTGCCTGGGACATCAACTGGCAGACAATTCCGGCCATCGGTTCTCCCAGCGTAACCTTCTCTGGGCCAACCACTGGCGTTTGGTATAACACCAACCAGACTGTCAACTGGACCGTAGCGGACAACGTCAGCAATGGTTATCCGGCGACCGGCATCGCCGGCGAGACCCAGGGCTGGGACTCGATCCCCGCCGACCCCTACAGCGAGCCGCACGGGGGCTCAGGCAACTCCTTCTACAGCGGCCCACAGTTTCCCAACGGTTCCACCGGATGCCTGGCATTCGTGCCCAACGGTTGCTCGGGCGGCTCCGGCCAGGGCTGCCACACCGTCCACGTCGAAGGCTGGAACAATATGGGCTGGGGCACGGGAGACCAGACCTACGGACCGCTCTGCTATGACACGGTGGCTCCGACGATTGCCACTTCCTCCTCACCGGCCGCTAACGGAAATGGCTGGAACAATTCGACCGTCACGGTAACACTCACGGCAACGGATCCCGGTGGCGGCAATGCCTCGGGCATCAAGAGTACTTACTATGCGATCGATACGACTGCGTGCACCCCGAGCGCTCTCGGCTCTTGTTCTGTTTACAGCGGGCCGTTCTCTATCAGTGCGCAGGGAACGCACTACATCTTCTTCTTTACCGAGGACAACGCAGGCAACTTCAGCGCTGGTGCCGGTTCAGTATATGAATGGGTAGACATCGATACCAGCGCTCCGGTGACCACGGCGAGCCTGAGCGGCACTCTGAATGGCAGCTCCTATGGCAGTGCAGTGCAGGTAACGCTTAGCGCCACGGATAACCTGAGCGGCGTCCAGGCCACCTACTATCAGTTGGATGGCGGAGCCAGTACAGCCTACTCGGCGCCTTTCACCGTCTCGGCGCTTGGCAGCCACACCGTCAAGTCCCATAGCGTCGATGATGCGGGCAACACTGAGGCCGTCAAGACTACGACCTTCACGATTGCGCCGCTTCTGGCCGCGCTGACAACTCCCGCACCCTCTAGCACGCTCACGGGCTCAAGCGCGACCTTTGACTGGACTCCAGGTTTCGGCGTTACGGCATACAAGCTCTGGCTGGGGACGACGCCGAAATCGCTCAACCTGTATAGTTCGGGCAACACGACCGCAACCTCGGTTGCGGTGACGGGTCTACCAACCAACGGGGCGACCATTTATGCAACCCTT